>Ga0070671_100002493_pt1 | contig 14247 bp, 11 predicted proteins | sample KBSS73metaG_FD_65341 | JGI IMG/M metagenome (GOLD analysis project Ga0070671, IMG submission 65341) | Switchgrass rhizosphere microbial communities from Kellogg Biological Station, Michigan, USA - KBS S7-3 metaG | ecosystem: Host-associated > Plants > Roots > Rhizosphere > Soil ...
CGTCGTCCCTCCCCTCCGCGATCGGCGCGGGGAGATCGCGTCGCTCACCGGGGAGTTCCTGCGACGATTCGCAATCGTTCACCGCAAACGCGCCAACCGGATGTCGACCAGAGCGATGGCGCTCCTCGAGCGACACCCGTGGCCTGGCAACGTCCAAGAGCTGACCGACGCGATTGAGCATGCCGTGGTCTCGTGCGAAGGCGAGACCGTACACACTCGACATCTGCCCATGGCGATCAGGCGAACCGATTACGGCAGCCTGCACTCGGAAAGCCTCGAAGAGGCGGTGAACGCCTACGAACGCGACCTGATTCAGAGTGCGCTTCGCTCCGCTCGTGGTTCTCGCTCCAAAGCGGCGAGGCTGCTCAAGACCACGTATCGCGTTCTTCACTACAAGACGCGCAAATACGGGATCGACTATCGCCGGTTCAAGGCATGACGCACGTATTACAGCTGATCCTTCTTCTGGCCATTGTCATCGCAGCGGCCAAGATCGCTGGCGCTCTGGCCATCCGCGGCGGACAACCGTCCGTCTTTGGCGAAATCCTGGCGGGCCTCGTACTCGGCCCAACGTTCTTGAACGTACTCGGCTGGCCGCTGTTCGCGGTCGGCACCGACACAACCCATCCGGGTGTGCTGGCGGTCGTCCGAGACCTCGCGGAACTTGGTGTGCTGCTGCTCATGTTCGTCGCCGGCCTCGAAACGGATCTGCCAGGCATGAGGCGGGTGGGGCACGTTGCGTTCTGGGCGGCGTTCGGCGGCGTGCTCGTGCCCCTTGCCGGAGGAGCCGCGATTGCGGTGGCCTTCGGACTACCGCTCTATTGGGAGGGCGTGTTCATCGGAACGATCCTCACCGCCACCAGCGTCAGCATCTCCGCGCAGACACTTCTCGAGATCGGCGCACTCCGCTCGCGTGAGGGCTCGACGATCCTCGGCGCGGCGGTCATCGACGATGTGATGGGAATCGTTCTTCTCTCGATGGTCGTGGCGCTCGCCAAGGCCTCAACGGCAAACGGCATCGACTTCGTGGCCATCGGCCTGGTGATCCTGCGCGTCGTCGCCTATTTCGGACTCGCTCTCGCCGCGGGCTGGGGAATCGGTCCGATTCTGCGCGCCGCGTCATCACTTGGCGTCAGTCAAAGCGTTCTGGCCGCCGCACTGGTGCTGGCCCTTCTCTACGCATGGGCCGCTGAGTTCGTCGGTGCGGTGGCCCCGATCACGGGCGCCTACATCGCCGGGGTGTTGATGGCGAGGAGCGACTTCAAGCGCGATATCGACGCCGGTATCCACCCTCTGACCTACTCGATGTTCGTGCCCCTGTTCTTCATCAGCATCGGTCTCCTCGCGAACGGGCGAGAACTCGGGGACCGAGCGGCTTTCACCATTCTTCTCGTCCTGGTCGCGATCGTCGGCAAGGTCGTTGGCGCCGGACTCTTCGCGCGATTCTTGGGCTTCTCCAATCAGGAGTCGACACGGGTCGGAATCGGCATGATCTCGCGAGGCGAGGTGGGCTTGATCGTGGCTGGCTACGGCCTGTCGAACGGAATCATCGGGCAGCAAGTATTTTCCGCGTCGGTCATCATGGTGCTCGTCACGACGATGATCACCCCGCCACTGCTTCGCCTCGTATTCCCCAGACGCCCGCGTACGGACGCGACAATCGAAGAGACCGTTGTCGGACCGCCCGAGGGCGTCGGCGACGCCTGGCAGGAAAGGTAACCATTAATCGACTCTTTATGAACGTTTTATGCTTTTCTTACCTGGTGGAGGCGTACCGTAAGAACACTCGGACGGTATGCACACGGTCACGTCAGTTCATGCGTCGGCGGTTCGACCCGAGCAACTGAAGGGCCTCATCGCCGATTGGCTGATCCTTCAACGCGCCGGAATCCGCCGCAAGATGCTCGCGAGAGGCTTTGCCGTGGTCGCGGCGATCGTCGCCGTGGCCGGCTTCTCTTCGCTCTCCGTGCTCGGCTTCTGTTTCAGTCTCGGGCTTTGCGCGGCGGTGCCACTGTGGGCATGGACGGTGGAGCTTGGGCACGAACGCCGACTGGCGTGCCGGCTCGATGCGATGCCTGAAACACTGACTTATGTGACCGGCCACGCCACTGCCCCACTAGAGCCGGCGGGCAGAAAGTCATAAAAAGTTCATAAGTACGCCGCCGAAGCTCCAAGCCGGGCCTGGCCTTCCCCCGATAATCAGAACCGCCTAATTCGCGCTCAGCGATACGGGGGAACCAACGGAGGTCGCCTCACTGCAGACCTCCCGGGGCGTATCCGGCATTTCGTCGGAAGAGGACTTCCAACCTCGAGCCCGTCAGCTAACCCCGGCGGCCCTTGGAGGGTTCGTGTCCGCGTCCGATCCGGCTGCCTCGCCCGTATCCCCTACGCTACCGCCCGCACATCCCGACCGCCGTCGTCTGCTGCCCCTGACGCTGACCGCGCTCGGCGTGGTCTATGGCGATATCGGGACGAGTCCCTTGTACGCCCTTCGAGAGTGTTTCTTTGGCTCGCACTCCGTACCTCCCACGCACGAAAACGTACTCGGCGTGCTCTCCCTGATCATCTACTCGTTGGTACTTGTGATCTCGATCAAATACGTGGTGATCGTGATGCGCGCCGACAACGGAGGGGAAGGCGGAGTACTTGCGCTCACCGCCCTGATCCCGGGCCGCACCGGCGCTGCTGGGGGACCGGCGAGACTGGCCGTTGGACGACCGTTGCTGATTGCGCTGGGGGTCTTCGGCACCGCCTTGCTCTACGGAGACGGCATGATCACACCGGCGGTTACCGTTCTGGGCGCCGTCGAGGGGCTCGAGGTGATCACGCCGCTGTTTCGGCCGTACGTCGTGCCCGCCGCGCTGGTGATACTTGTGGCCTTCTTCGCCATTCAGAGGTATGGCACTCACCGTGTCGGCGGGTTGTTTGGACCGGTGATGGTCGTGTGGTTCGTGACCATCGCCGCCCTGGGCGTGGCCTCGATCACGGAAGCACCAGCTGTGCTCGGCGCATTCAATCCCCAGCACGCCGCGACCTTCTTTGCCGCCAACGGCTTCATCGGCTACGCCGTTCTCGGCGCGGTGTTTCTCGTTGTGACCGGGGGCGAGGCGCTCTACGCAGACATGGGCCACTTCGGAAAGCAGCCCATCCGACTGGCATGGTTTGCCTTCGTGCTGCCGGCCCTGGTCCTGAACTACCTTGGACAAGGGGCACTACTGCTGATCGATTCCAGGGTCGAGCATCCCTTCTTCCAACTCGCACCAGCCTGGGCCCTGGTGCCACTCGTCGGACTTGCGACGGCAGCCGCCATCATCGCGTCGCAGGCGCTCGTTTCTGGGGCATTTTCTATCACGCGCCAAGCGATGCAGCTTGGGCTCGCGCCTCGTCTCGATGTCGAACACACCTCGGCGCACGAGATGGGCCAGATCTATGTGCCGCAGGTGAACTGGGCTCTGATGTGCGCCACCCTGCTCATCGTCGTCGGCTTCGGTTCATCGAGTGCTCTCGCCGCCGCCTACGGGATCGCCGTAACACTCACCATGGTCATTACGGTGATGCTCCTCTATGTGGTCATGACGGAACGGTGGCTATGGCCCAAGCCCGCGGCGTTGGCGCTGGTCGTCGTGTTCCTGACGATCGACCTGGCCTTCTTTGGCGCCAACGCGCTGAAACTCGCACAAGGTGGCTGGGTCACGCTCGCCGTCGCACTCTTTCTGTTCACTCTCATGACAACCTGGAAGACCGGTCGTCGGCTCGTGTCTGAGCGACTGACGGAGCGCGCCGTGTCCCTGGCGGAATTCCTCGACGCCGTAGAAGCGGCCCAACCAGCACGTGTGCCCGGCACCGCGGTGTTCATGACGGCTCAGCAGACCGGGACACCTGCGGCACTCGCACACAACCTCCGCTACAACAAGGTCCTGCACGCTCACGTCGTCGTACTGACCGTGAGCACGGCCCAGCGCCCCCATGTGGCCGCCGCGGATCGTGTGTCCGTGGAGAGGCTCAGACACAACGTATTCAACGTCCGTTTGCAGTACGGCTTCATGGAGGATCCGGACGTACCGGCCGCGCTGCTGGAAGCGCGTGAGCAGGGTCTGCCACTGGTAGCCGACGACGTAACGTACTTTCTCGGCCGCGAAACCATCATCGTCACTCGCCGGAAGGGCATGGCCATCTGGCGTGAAAAGCTGTTCGTGCTGATGTCGCGCAATGCAGTCCGCGCGACGGCCTTCTTCCGGCTGCCGCCGGAACGCGTCATGGAATTGGGCGTCCAGGTGGAGATGTAGCTGAAGGCGATTCCGCTCTCTCATCAGGCGATGCCGGGGCGAAGCGAGTCATGGCGAGACCATGTATCGAGCCGTGCGGCTTTCCTTGCTGCGCGACACCTCTGACGGCGGGCCGACCGCCACGACCCGCCCGCCTTCGTCCCCCGCCCCGGGTCCCATGTCGATCACCCAATCGCTGGCCTGGATCACTGCAATTTCGTGTTCGACCACGACGACGGTGTTGCCCGCATCCACGAGACTGTTCAGATGCACGATGAGCTTCTCGACGTCTGATGGATGCAACCCGGTGGTGGGCTCGTCGAGAACATAGAGCGCGTCGCCGCGTTCAGCCCGCTGCAGCTCCGCCGCCAGCTTGATGCGTTGCGCCTCGCCGCCGGAGAGCTCCGTTGCCGGCTGACCAAGACGAAGATAGCCGACGCCGACCTGGCGAAGCACCTCGAGCGCCCGGCACACGTGCGGCTCATCGCTGAAGAAGTCCCAGGCCGCATCGACGGTCATCCCGAGCACGTCCGCGATGTGCTTGCCGCGATAGGTGACCTCCAGCGTTTTCGCGTTGTAGCGAGCGCCATGGCACACCGGACAGGGCGCGTACACGCTTGGCAGGAACAACAGCTCGACCATCACGAAGCCCTCGCCCTCGCAGTTCTCGCAGCGTCCCTTTGCGACGTTGAACGAGAACCGGCCGGCGTCGTACCGGCGGCTCCTGGCCGCCTTCGTCGCGGCGAACAGCTTCCGGACGTGATCGAACAGGCCTGTGTACGTGGCGAGGTTCGACCGCGGCGTACGCCCGATCGGTTTCTGATCGACGCGTACCAAACGCCGGATGTGCTCGATCCCTCCCGTGATGCGTCCCCCGGTCGGCTCGGGTGCAGCGCGTTCGAGCTCCTCGAAGTCGTCCTCGTCGGCGCCGGTCTCGTGCCCGAGATGCTCGGCGACCATCTCGACCAGCGCCTGGCTCACCAAGCTCGATTTTCCCGAGCCAGACACGCCCGTCACCGTTGTCAGCACGCATCTGGGAAATGCCACATCCAGATCTTTGAGGTTGTTGCGCGTGATGCCGCGAAGATCCAGCCATCCCTGCGGCGTGCGAGGCGTTCGCGGCGCGGGCGTCTCCTCGGCGAACAGGTAGCGGCGAGTACTGGAGGGGCCAATTCGGGCGAGACCAGCAGGCGGACCGCTATAGAGGATCTCTCCGCCGTGCTGACCCGCCGCCGGCCCCACATCCACTATCCAGTCCGCGTGCCTGATCACGTCAAGGTTGTGTTCGACGACGAAGAGGGAGTTGCCGCATTCTTTGAGCCTGTCGAGCGCGCGGAGCAACGCCTCGGTATCGGCGGGATGCAGTCCCGCCGAGGGCTCGTCGAGGACGTATACGACGCCGAACAGGTTCGAGCGGACCTGTGTCGCCAGCCGCAGTCGCTGCAGCTCCCCGGGCGACAGCGTCGGCGTACTGCGGTCGAGGGCCAGGTAGCCGAGCCCGAGGTCGAGCAGCACCGAGAGGCGGGCCTCGACGTCCTGGGCGATGCGCTGGGTGGCCAGCACCTTTTCCGGATGCTCTCGGTCACGCTTCGACCAACCCTTGGCCGTGCCGTTGACGTAAGGCCGGAAGACCGCGGCCAACGCCTTCAGTGGGAGCGCCGACATCTCGGCGATGTCTCGTCCGGCGAACGTGATCGTAAGCGCCTCGCGGCGCAGCCGCTTCCCGCCGCATTCAGGGCAGTCGGCGCTGACCAGATATCGCGACACCCGCTTCTTCATCAAGTCGCTATGCGTGGTGGCGAATGTCTGCAGCACGTAGCGGCGGGCACCGGTGAAGGTACCCATGTAACTGGGCTCTTCCTTCTTCTTGAGCGCCCGCTTCACCTCGTTCGAGTCGTAACCTGCGTACACTGGAACTGTCGGCTGTTCATCCGTGAACAGCAGCCAGTCACGGTCCTTCTTCGACAGCTCGCGCCATGGCCGATCGATGTCGTAGCCGAGCGTGGTGACGATGTCGCGCAGATTCTGGCCGTGCCAGGCCGGCGGCCATGCCGCGATGGCACGCTGGCGAATCGACAACGACCCGTCCGGGACCATCGACTCCTCAGTGGCGTCGTAGATGCGGCCGAGGCCGTGGCATTTGGGACACGCGCCCTGCGGCGTGTTCGGCGAAAACGATTCCGCGTACAGGATCTCCTGGTTCCTGGGGTAGTCGCCGGCGCGCGAATACAACATTCTCAGCAGGTTCGACAATGTCGTCACGCTGCCGACGGACGAGCGCGTCGTCGGCGATCCGCGTTGCTGTTGCAGGGCGACCGCAGGCGGCAGCCCCTCGATCGCGTCGACATCCGGCACGCTCATCTGATGGAACAGGCGGCGCGCGTAGGGAGAGACGGATTCGAGATAGCGGCGCTGAGCCTCCGCGTAGAGAGTGCCGAACGCGAGTGACGACTTGCCGGAACCCGAGACACCGGTAAAGACCACCAACGCGTCGCGGGGGATGCGAACGTCGACGTCCTTCAGATTGTGTTCGCGCGCGCCGCGGACCTGCACGAAGCCGGAGAATTCATGGACCTCGGCAGCCACGCTCTTATTGCTTCGTTCAGCTCGCCTGGCGGGGCCTACCGCCTCGGTTGGGTTTGCCGCTGCGCGATCTTCGCCATCGCCACGGTCAAGGCCAGCCCTCCCAGCGTTTTGACCAATGCCGGCTGATCTGCGTAGAACTTACTGATCCGATCGACGATCGAGGGGTCACTTTTCTCCGCCTCCGCCGCAACGGCTTCAATCGAAGTGGCAGGAATCTGCTCAGCCTGCTCGGGCGAGATTTCGCCGCCGTTCTGGAGTTGCGTGGCCGCGTGGCCGGCCCCATGCCTGGCGAGCAGCTGAGACACCAACGCCGGGCCCAGCGTGGCAACGAGGGTATTCAGCACGCTTGATTTCTGCATCGCTGGTGACCGTCCGAACAGATGAGACAACATGCTCGCAAACGGCGGCGTTTGATCGGAGCGAAACGCCTCTGCCAGCCCTTCAGACAGCTGGGACGATGGCGCGGTGGTGCTGAAACGATCGAAGTCGTCGTCCACCGAGTCCGGCACCGTTCCGGGACGGCTCGAGCCGTACTTGTTCAGGATGTCAGTGACCTGATTGAGCCAATTCATCGCCCTGCTCCTCTCCGTTGTTCAGCCGGCATCGGCGTGTTCCGCGGCGGTTGGACACTCTGGTGTGCAACCGGCCTGCCAGCTCCTACGCCGTTTGTGCCCATCAGACAGCTGACATCGAAGCCGTTTGCGCGAGCGATCTCCACCGCTGACTCAAAGGCCGCCGACGACAGCCCGCGCGTGCGAGACAGGATCCACAGGTAGTTCCGATCCGGCGAGCCTACGACCGACCAGGAGTAGTCCTCGGCAAGACCAACGATCCAGTAGTCCCCCCAGACGAACGGCAGGAACGAGAGCGCTGCCGGCGCGAAGCGCACCTTCAGCTTGGCCGACGTTCGGATGTCCGCAACGCGGGCGATCCCCTTGGCGTCGATAGCGCCGGCCTCGGTTCGGCACTGGTTGAGAACGTCCAGGCGCCCGTCGGGCCGGATGGTATAGGAGGCGCGCACGTCGCCCACGCATCGTCTCTGAAACCGGTTCGGAAACCGCGCCACTTCATACCAGTCGCCGGAATAGCGCCGGAGATCGACGCTCGCCACTGTGCGAACCGCCGGCAGTTCCTGCGCGGACATCGCGTGGGGCGTTCCCGCGAGACCAAAGGTCAGCACGGCCAGGCAGGCGATGCGATGGGCGCGACTGGGCATGCGCGGCACGCGTGACTGCACCGTCCGATGCCGCTGCGCGAAGACATGCCTGAGGATCAGCCTGAGCGGGCTGTCGAACAACGCGTGAGCCAGCACGCCGCCGCGCAGGCCGTACTCGACGCGATCTTCATAAAGGCACTCGCTCGTCCCGATGGCCTGCACACGATGCGTGTGCCGCCAGGTCCTGAACGGTCCGCGCACCTGCTCGTCGCAGAACTGCTTTCCGCGCAGGTACCCATAGTGGCGGGCCTCCCAGCAAAAACGGACCGGTCCCAGCCCGATCGAGAGGGTAACGCGGCCGCCGTCGCGAACCCCGCCCGCCCGATGTTCGACGCGGACCAGGCGTCCAGGAGGCATCAACTGCTCGAGCGCTTCAGGCCGCTCGTGCCAGCGGAACACCGCGGCGGCAGGGGCGGTAACCACCGAGCGGTAGACGAAAAGGCCGCGCGTGCCGGCGCTATCATCGTGCCCGGCGAGTTGCGCGATCCGCCGCAAGAGGCCGCGAAAGATGATGGCGTGGAACGGCAGCACGGCGTACCAATAGGCCCGCCCGAGCAGGCCCTTGGGATCGAAGCGCGCGGTCTGACGAATCTGCGAGCGGCGGCCCCCGTCCAGAGGCGTCACCTCGAATTCGAGCCAGCCCCGCCCCGGCAGCTTGAGACCGGCGAGAAGGCGCATGCGGCCGTCGGGCTCGTAGATGTCCACGGTCCACCCGTCGATGACGTCTCCAACCGTGCACTGATCGGGATCGCGGCGCCAGCCGTCCATGCCGATCCCGCCGATCCACCGATCGATGCGAGCCCGCGTTTTCCACAGCGGGCCACCGTAGTACCAGCCCGTACTGCCCCCGATCCGGCGGATCGGTGCGAAGGCACGCGCCGGCGGCACGTTGACGTCCACCGTTCGGGTATCCGCCTTCCAGTGCGCACCTGCCGTCTCGTTCATCGCCGCCGTGAGCGCCGCGTCGAGTGGCATTGGCTCGATAGCGAAGGCCTCGCGCGCGGCGTAGGAACGCACCACCGACGGGTTCCGGAGCCCTTCCACCAGTGCGCGGCCGACCCGCGCCTGGGCCGGGGTGACGAGCGTCAGCCACATTCCGGAAAGACGCGGGCTGAGCACCGGCACCGGCACGAGCAGGCGGCGAAGTCCGCGCAGCCGCGCATATCGCCGCATCAGATCGCCGTACGACACCACTTCGGGACCGCCGATGTCGAACACGTGCCCGTCGGCGCCTGGCACATGCAGCGCGGCGCGGAGGTACGCAATCACGTCGTCGATGGCGATCGGCTGGGCCTGCGTCTCGACCCATCGCGGACAGATCATCACCGGCAGCCGCTCCACCAGCGCACGCACGATCTCGAACGAGAGGCTGCCGGCGCCGACGACGATCGAAGCCCGGAACTCGATGACCGGAACACCGCTGGCGCGCAACGCGTCCCCGGTCTCGGCGCGGCTCTTGAGATGCGTCGAAAGCGACGAGGCGTCGTCAGCCAGGCCACCGAGGTAGACGATGCGCCGCACGCCAGCGCGGGCGGCGGCGCGCCCGAAGTTCGCGGCGGCCCGGCGGTCCCGTTCCGCGTACCGCTTCCCGGCGCCCATCGAGTGCACCAGGTAGTACGCGGTCTCCACACCGTCCAACGGCGCTTCGAGCGACGTCTCGTCGAGACAGTCGCCTTGAACAACCTGCGTCGTGCGCCGAGTGGCGGCCACCTCACCGGGGCGGCGCGCGAGGCAGCGCACCGCCTGGCCGCCTTCTTCGAAGGCTCGAAGCAGGCGACCGCCGACGTAGCCGGTCGCACCGGTGAGGAGGACGTTCATCTAGAGCCCCTTGGGCAGCATCACCGCGTCGATCACGTGGATGACGCCGTTGCTGGCCGCGATGTCGGTCTTGGTCACGTGGGCCGCGTCGACGAGCACGCTGCCGCCGTGCGCCTGCACCGTGAGGGTGTCTCCGCTGACCGCCTTGGCCGTCTGCACCTTCACGACGTCGGCGGCCATCAGCTTCCCGGACACGACGTGATAAGTGAGAATCCGACGCAGCTTCGCCTTGTTCTCCGGCTTGAGCAGCGTCTCCACCGTACCCGCCGGCAGCTTGGCAAACGCCTCGTCGGTGGGCGCGAACACGGTGAACGGCCCGGTGCCCTCGAGCGTTGCGACCAGATCGGCAGCCTCGAGCGCCTTTGCGAGCGTCTTGAACGAGCCCGCCGCCACCGCGGTGGCCACGATGGTGCGCGACTGCGCCTGCACCGGGGCCTGACCTGGCAATCCCAGCGTCAGCGCCGTCAGGGCGAGAGTTGTCGAGATGAGTGACTTGAACATGTGGGTTCCTTGATCCTTGATTGAGAAGAAACGGGTTAACGGGCGAGCGGCGCGGCCGGCTGCGTCCACCGCGCCTCAAGGCGCTTCCAGAACAACCCCTGGTACCTTCATGACGCCCTCCTGGCATTTGAATGTAGTGCAAACTGAATTGCTTTTGAGTCACAATCGGCGCCCGACCGTGAAGTCGTGTGAGCGGCAGGACAAAAAACGGTCGGAATGTGACTGGGAGACAAACGGGGAGCGCGATGCTGTCGAAGACCTTGCAGGATGGGCTGGCCGACTACGCGATAGGGGCGCGGATCCGGACGCTGCGGCTGAAGAAGAAGCTCGGGCTCGTCGAGCTCGGGAAGCACACCGGGCTGTCGCCTGCACTGCTCTCGAAGATCGAGCGCGGCCGGATGTTTCCAACGCTCCCGACACTGCTACGCGTGGCGCTCGTGTTCGGCGTGGGGTTGGAGTTCTTCTTCAGCGGCGCGCGTGACAAGCCGCTGCTCGCGGTGGTGCGCAAGAGCGAACGGAATCGGCTGCCGGACCGTCCGGGCGCGCGGGATGTGGCCTACCAGTTTGAGTCGCTCGACTACCCTGCCACCGAGCGGCGCTTCAACTGCTACTACGCGGAGTTCTTTCCCGTGGCGGCGGACAAGCTGCGGCCGCACGACCATCCCGGCGTCGAGTTCATTTACGCGATCCAAGGCGCGCTCAGCGTCCACGTGGGCGCCGACGAACACGTGCTGAAGGCCGGCGACTCGATCTACTTCGATTCGAGCGTGCCGCACGCGTATCGGCGAAGCGGCGGCCGCACGTGCAGCGCCGTGGTGGTGACCGCGCGCTGACTAGGCGACCGTCGCACCGACCAGCACGAGTACCGGACGAGACTAGTCGTCGAGCACGAACGTCACCATCATGTTTACCTGGTACTCGGTGACGCGGCCGTCGGCACAGCGTACGTGCTGCTCCTTGATCCACGCGCCACGGACATTCCGCAGCGTCTTGGCCGACCGCGTAAGCCCCTGCTGGATCGCGTCCTCGAAGCTCTTCGCCGACGTGGCGCTGATCTCGGTCACTTTGGCCACTGACATCCACGACCTCCTATATCCACGACGGCTTGATGAAGAGGAACGTCTTGAATCCCTTCAGCATCGTCCCCGTCAGCTGTCGCAACAGAATGAATCGTTTGCTGGAGGCTGGCTGTCCCCAACAGAACACTCAGACCACGCGGGCTTCCACCTCCGCCGAAGGCGGCGTCGCCGAAACGAACGCTCCTCGGGCTGGCCGTTGTTTCAACTCAGCCCTGGCACCGCGAAGTCGCCAAGGCTGAGGGATGGAGTCGGCGATCAGCGATGCTCGTCGTGACCGTAACCATCTCGGTTGCCGCCCGACGAGCGATAGCGACCTTCGTCGCGCCGCCCGTCCCGATCCCACCGGTGGTTGTGATTGAAATTGCCGCGGCCGCCTTCCCAGTGACCTGAGTAGTACATGCCGCCGTAGTAATAAGGTTCCACCCAGTAAGCGCCCTCGTAGGGCGGGCGAGTCCAATAGCCGTCGTGCCACCTGTAGTGGTTGCCCTCAGGATACTGATATCCCTCGACCCACACGTATTCGGGGCCCGGTCGATTCGGCACGCGATACGCGCGCGGCGGAGGAGGTTCACCGATACGAATGCCGAACGAGACCTGCGCCTGAGCCGCTGTCGGCGCTAGAAAGAGCGCTGAGATGGCGAGAGTCTGTAAGAGTCGTTTCATCATGACTCCTACCACTGCATGGCACGTGCCGGTCGATAGTGCTGTTCTCTGCCCCGCGGGCACCGTTGGGTCTTGCGGCGGGTGAGTTGCGACTCGTCGGTGCTAACGGATTTACCTTTGTCCATCGGAAGAGCTCGCCGAACGTGATGTGTCACGCAGACGTGACCGTCTGATCATTCGCGCTTCACCTGCGCGCCCTAGCATCCTCTCTCGGGCGCAATCACGTGCCCGCGCCCATCGCCCCAGGAGGCTTCATGCGCAAAGCGCTATTGGCAGCAGGAATCGCTGCCGCGCCCGTCGTGTCTACTCAGATCGCCACCGCCGCCGACCACGAGGATGGCGGCGACAAGAGCCGGCGCACTGAACAGCAAGCTCCGTAGTGCAAAGACGAACCGGTTCACCGCACGAACTTCTCAATAGGCCACCGCGGCGCCTAAGATGAACAACCTCTTTGACATTGACATCTAATTTCGCGGAACGATTTTCTGGACCACAGCTGGTTTTACGTCTGACGGCACACAACTACTCATAGCCGTCGAACTTTCCGGAAGCGTTCTGGCCCTCATGACGGGATCCCATGCTTCGATTCGCGTGAAAGGGTATGCAGGCCATGCGCACGAGTCCTCATCCCTCCTGCGCGGCACGCTTACGACTGTGAATGTGATCCACGTCGTACCCTTTCGGAATCGATGCTTCAGGAAATGTCTCGATCCGCGCGCGTCTGCAGTCCCAGTAACCCGGTCTAACTCAAAGCTGTCTGTCGTCCCAAGAACGGCCTTTAGGAACGACAACAAGAGCGTTGTGCCTGGCACGTCGGGCCGAGAGGATGGCTTTGGTGATCCTCGTCTGTTCTGAACAATCTGCGGGAGATGGTGAACAGCAGGCGCATCGGCTTGCCATCGTCCCCTTTCGCTACGATGGAGACAAGATCGACGCGAAACCAGGCGCGACTCGCCGGGGGCGTCGAAGGGCGCGGGTCATCTGGGTACACCAATGTGACGATCGGCGGCTCGCGCTGGAGAAGAGCTTCGCGGGGTCCCAGATCCGGCGCCATACGCCGCGGCCATTCTAACGTTGGCGGTCGGTCCTGGTAATCGTCAAACCCGAGACCGTCATCTCGTGGCACCGGCGCGGTTTTCGTCTCTACTGGACCTGGAAGAGCCGTCGGCGCACTGGACGACCCGGCGTGCCATCCGACGTGCGCGCCTTGATTCGTGACCTGTCGGTCGCGAATCCGCTCTGGGGGGCGCCACGGATTCACGGCGAACTGCTCAAGCTGGGCATCTCGATCGGTCAATCGACAGTCGCCAAGTTCATGCGCCGACGCCCGAGCCCGCCATCACAAACGTGGCGGACCTTTCTCACTACCCACGCCCACCAGATCATGGCGGCCGACCTCTTCGTCGTACCGACCATCACGTTCCGGCTGTTGTTTGTGCTCGTGCTCCTTGAGCATGATCGTCGACGTATCGTCCACACCTCCGTCACCGCTCATCCGACAGCACCCTGGATCTCCCAACAGTTCCGGAACGCCTTTCCCGACGATCAGGCCCCCCGCTACCTCCTACATGATCGCGATACCGCCTTCGCCGCGGCGGCCACGACGCTCACCGGCATGCACATCGAGGCGGTGCGGACGGCGCCGCGCTCGCCATGGCAGAACGCCTACGTCGAACGTGTCATCGGCTCAATTCGACGCGAGTGCCTCGATCACGTCATCGTCGCGAATGAAGCCGGCCTGCGCCAGGCATTGGCGGGCTACGTCGCCTACTACATGCGGTCGCGAACGCATCTCGCGCTGGCGAAGGACAGCCCGGTGCCGCGACCGGTCCAATCGCCGACGACCGGCCGCATCGTGGCGACGCCGGAAGTCGGCGGCCTGCACCACCGTTACGCTCGCGTCGCGGCGTAGCGGATCATTCGGCCGTTGCCCAGCCGGGTCGTCACCTGACGACCTCGGCACACGGACGTACGCCCGCCGGACCGTGTTCTCGTGATCCGTACTGCGATGGTCTGCGCCGGCCGCAGCGGCAATGCCGCGATCAAATGCAGTGAGGTCATCCCGATTGTGTCAGCCGGTGGCGCCAATTCGTCGCTCGGGTGTGTCCGGATGGACTTT
>Ga0070671_100002497_pt1 | contig 14236 bp, 12 predicted proteins | sample KBSS73metaG_FD_65341 | JGI IMG/M metagenome (GOLD analysis project Ga0070671, IMG submission 65341) | Switchgrass rhizosphere microbial communities from Kellogg Biological Station, Michigan, USA - KBS S7-3 metaG | ecosystem: Host-associated > Plants > Roots > Rhizosphere > Soil ...
TCGTTTCAGGGCGAGCTGCGCTTCGGCGACACGCTCGTGCATCTCGTCGGGACGCCGCATCCGTCGCCGTCGAAGGCCGCCGAGTTCCGCCGCGTCGATCTGCCCTCGATCCTCGCGTCGGTGGCGGCGGCGCGGCATGCGGGCGCCGCGCATGTCGTCTACGTCAGCGTGGCGCAGCCGGCCCCGGTGATGCATGCCTACGTCGCGGTGCGCGCCGAAGGCGAGGCCGCGCTGGCGGCGTCGGGCTTGACGGCCACCGTGCTGCGTCCGTGGTACGTGCTCGGCCCCGGACATTGGTGGCCGCTGGCGCTCGTGCCGGTCTACGCGGTGGCGCGCCTGGTGCCGGGCCTGCGCGCGGGCGCCGAACGTCTCGGCCTGGTGCGGCTGGACCAGATGGTGGCCGCGCTGGTGCGCGCGGTGGAACATCCGCCGGCGCCGGGCCGGTTCGCGCTGGTGGACGTCCCGAGTATTCGCGCCGCCGTGACGCGGTGATAAGCTGACGAGCGTACCTAGCGGGGATCTGAAATAGCGAACCGGCGTTAAGCCAGTTTGCTAGATAGCGCAGATCCCTTACCTGCCGCCCGTACTCGCCGGGCGCGTGGACGTAGGCATCAGCGAGCACACGCGAAAGGTGTGTGCGATGCCTTACCAGTTCTCGTCCCTGACCCCCAATCTCATCGTGGCCGACGTCGAGCGCAGCATGGCGTTCTACCGGGACCTGCTGGGCTTCACGGTGGAGCAGACCGTGCCCGATGCGCCGCCGCTCGTCTTCGCCATCGTGCGCTCGGGTCCGGTGGAGGTGTATCTCAACGCGCCGGGGCCGGCGGTCGAGGAGTACCCGGCGTTCAAGGACCGGCCGATCGGCGGCACGCTGACGTTGTTCATCCGCCTCACCGGCATTCGCGCCGCCTACGACGCGTTGCGGGCGCGCGTGAACGTCGTGATGCCGCTCGAGAAGAAGTGGTACGGCGTGACGGAGTTCGCGTGCACGGATCCCGACGGCTACGTGATCACGTTCGCCGAGCAGGAGCCGTAAGGCGAGCGCCGGTTCGCTATTGGTAGAATCCTGGTGTGAGCGCCCGCGTTCTCGCGATAGCCGCCGTCGTTGCGGCGGCGGCTGTCGGTCTGTTCTTCTGGTTCGCGCCGCGCCGGCCGTCGACACCGGCGCCGGTACCGGCGGCAGAGGTCGCAGCGCCCGCGGCTCGTCCCGCCGAAACGCCGGCACCCGCGCCGGCCGCACCCGCGGCGGCGCCGCGCACACGCGCCGAACGTCCCGCGGCCGCGCCGTCGGCGGCGCCCGCTGCGCCGGCGGGCGTCGAGGTCGTGCCCGACGCCGGTTCGCTGCGCATCGAAACCGACGTGCCGAACGCACAGGTGTTTCTCGATCGCCAGTTCATCGGCACGGCGCCGGTCACCGCCGCCAACGTGAAGCCGGGACCCCATCAGCTCAACGTGTCCGCAGAGGGGTTCGAGGGCATCGCGCGCTCGATTGAGGTCGAGCCGGGCTCGAAAGACCTCATGATCCGGTTCAAAGAGGTGAAGCTCGACGCCCGGGTTGCCGTCGTGCACAAGCACCGCATCGGGTCGTGCAAGGGCGAGCTGGTGGCCACGCCGCAGGGGCTGCAGTACACCACCGACGACAAGGACGACCGCTTCACCGTGGCGCTGGCCGACCTGGAGCAGTTCCAGGTGGACTATCAGGAGAAGAACCTGAAAGTGAAGGTGCGCCGCGGCAAGCAGTACAACTTCACCGATCCCGACGGCAACTCCGATCGGCTGTTCGTCTTCCATCGCGACGTGGACAAGGCGCGTCAGCGGCTCGCCAGCGGCGACCGGCCGGCCAGCAACTGACCCCCGGCGTGGGCGCGATCTCCAGTCATCCCATCGGCGTCTTCGACTCCGGCGTCGGGGGGCTCTCCGTGCTGCGCGAGATCCGGCGTGAGCTGCCGCACGAGAGCGTCGTCTATGTTGCCGACTCCGGCCACGCGCCGTACGGCGATCGTCCCGCGTCGTACATTCAGGAACGTTCGATCGCCGTCACGCGTGCGCTCGCGGCGCAGGGCGCCAAGGCCGTGGTGGTGGCGTGCAACACGGCGACGGGCGCGGCCGTGGATGTCCTTCGCGCGACGTTCACGCTGCCCATCGTCGCGATCGAGCCGGCCGTCAAACCGGCGGCGGCCGCCACCCGCACGGGCGTGGTCGGGGTCATGGCCACGAGCGTGACGCTCTCGAGCTCGAAACTCCTGCGGCTGGTGGGGCAGTATCCCGCGCCTGGCGGTACCGAGATGCAGGCGTGTCCGGGGCTGGCGGAGCAGGTGGAGCGCGGCGATCTGGATTCATCAGCCACGCGCGCGCTCGTCGAGCAGTACGTGCGGCCGCTCGTGGCGAAGGGCGCCGACACCATCGTGCTCGGGTGTACCCACTACGCGTTTCTCGAGCCGGTGATTCGCGCCGTGGCCGGTCCGGGCGTGGTGGTGATCGATCCCGCGGCAGCCGTGGCGCGCGAGCTGCGCCGCCGGTTGACCGCCACCTCGCTGCTCGCTCCCGATGACGCGGAAGCCACCGAGCGCTACTTCACGACCGGGGATCCGGAGCAGGGGACGCGCGTGATGTCGCAACTGCTCGGACGGCCGATCGAAGTGCGGCCGGTCTGAAGACCGGCAGCCACGAACACGGGCCGCCTGAAGGCCGCCCCTGCGAAGAGGCGGCCCCTACGACGGTCAGAGAGCGGCGGCGGCAGCGGCCGCTTCGGCGGCGTGGTCGTCCACCTTCACCTTGTCCCACCGCTTGGCGACCTTGCCGTCGGCGTCGATCAGATAGGTCGTGCGCACGATGCCCATGTACTTACGCCCGTAGCGCGCCTTCTCCTGCCACACGCCGTACTTCTCCGCCACGTCATGATCGGCGTCGGCAAGCAGCGGGAACGAGATCCCGTGCTTCTTGGCGAACTTCGCCTTGCTCTTTTCGTCGAGGATGCTGATGCCCAGCACGACCGCCTTCGACTTCTTGAGGCCGGGCAGCGCCGCCTGGAACTCGCAGGTTTCCTGCGTGCACCCGGGCGTGTCGTCCTTCGGATAGAAGTAGAGGATCACGGGGCGTCCGAGGTACGCGGACAGCTTGTGCGTCTCGCCATTCTGGTCGGCGAGCGTGAACGCGGGAGCCTTCTTGCCAGGGTCGATCAGAGCCATACGTGTCATTATCTCGCGGGGCTTCGCTCCGCGAGATAATAACCAGCATCTCTTTGCCCGGCTTCGCCGGGCGGAAGGTGTGGTTCCCCCCAGGGAAATGAGCGAATCAAGACTAGCCATCATCGGCTCTGACGGTGCCTTCACCTACGACGACCTCGACGATGCTTCGCGCCGCGTGGCGGGCTGCCTGCTCGGCGACAACGACGACCTGAAACAGACGCGCGTGGCCTTTCTGGTGGCGCCGAGCTGCGCCTATGCGGCCGTTCAGCGCGGTGTCTGGCGCGCTGGCGGCGTGGCGGTGCCGCTGGCGGTATCGCACCCACCCGCCGAGCTCGAATACGTCATCCGCGACTCCGGTGCGTCGGTCGTCGTCGCCGGCCCCGGATTCGAAGAGGTGCTGGCGCCGCTGGCCAAAGCCGCGCGGGCGCGCTTCGTGCGCGCGGTGGACGCGCTGAAGGCGTCGCCGGCTTCCGAAGTGCCGCACCTGCCGTCGTCGCGACGGGCGCTCATCATCTACACCAGCGGCACCACCGGCAAGCCCAAAGGCGCGGTGACCACGCACGAGAACGTCGGCTCGCAGGTGGCGGCGCTGGTACAGGCGTGGGGGTGGCGGCCGTCGGACCGGCTGCTGCTCGTGCTGCCGCTGCACCACGTGCACGGCGTGATCAACGGGCTCGCGTCGGCGCTCGCCGTCCGCGCGACCTGCGAGATCCTGCCCGCGTTCGACGCCGACAAAGTCTGGGAGCGGCTGGCGTCCGGGGAGATCACGGTGTTCACGGCGGTGCCGACGATCTACAGCAAGCTCATCGCGGCGTGGGACGCCGCGCCGGCGCTGCAGGCGGCGCGCTCGGCCGGCGTGCAGCGCCTGCGGCTGATGATGTCGGGATCGGCGGCTCTGCCGGTGCACGTGCTCGAGCGGTGGCGCCAGATCAGCGGCCACACGCTGCTCGAGCGCTACGGCATGACCGAGATCGGGATGGCGCTGTCGAATCCGCTCGAGGGCGAGCGCCGGCCGGGGTGCGTGGGACAGCCGCTGCCGGCCGTGGACGTGCACCTGGTGGACGAAGACGGCGTCGAAGTACCCGAGGGGACTGCGGGTGAGCTCGAAGTGCGGGGACCGGCGGTCTTTCACGAGTACTGGCAGCGGCCGGAGGAAACCGAAGCCGCGTTCCGCAACGGCTGGTTCCGCACCGGCGACATGGCCGTGCTCGAGAACGGTTCGTACCGGCTGCTGGGCCGGACGAGCGTGGACATCATCAAGACCGGCGGCTTCAAGGTGTCGGCGCTCGAAATCGAAGAGGTGCTGCGCACGCATCCCGCGGTGGCCGAATGCGCCGTGGTGGGTGTGAGCGACCCGGAGTGGGGCGAGCGCGTGTCGGCGGCCGTCGAGTTGAAGCCGGGCGCGCTGCTGTCGCTGGACGATCTGCAGCGCTGGGCCAAGACGCTGCTGGCGCCCTATAAGATTCCCCGGGCCCTCGCCCCGGTGGACGCCTTGCCTCGCAACGCCATGGGCAAGGTGGTGAAACCGCAGGTTGCCCGACTCTTCGAATAGCGGTACGCTCCCGGCATGAGCCCGCGACGCCGGCGTACGCTGCTGACGACGGGGCTGCTTGCCGTTCTGCTGCTGGCTGGCGCCGCCGCGTCCGCGCAGCGCTTCGGCGGGTTTGGCAGTTTTCGCGAGGGTACCTTCCCCACGATCTGGGCGCCGCCCGCGATGCCCGAGGCGTCGTTCACCTTCTGCCGGCTCGCCTATCGCAGCGTGCGCTTCGAGCAGTCGGGCATCGGCTGGCAGACCGACTATCCCTACGCCGAAATCAACCTGATGACCCGGCTCTCGGAGCTGACGAAGACGCGCATCGGCCGCGACGACACGCAGACCCCGCGGCATTACGTCGTACGGCTCACCGACGACACCCTGTTCAACTGCCCGTTCCTCATGGCGTCGGATCCCGGCACGATGGGCTTGAGCGACGCCGAGGCCGAGCGGCTGCGCACCTATCTGCTGAAGGGCGGGTTCTTCTGGGTGGACGACTACTGGGGCACCGCGGCGTGGAACCAGTTCGAGTCGCAGATCGGCAAGGTGCTGCCGCCGGCGGAGTATCCGATCGAGGACGTCACCCTCGACGACCCCATGATTCACTCGGTGTACTCACTCAACCACGTGCCGCAGATCTCGAATTTCCAGTTCTGGCGCCGCTCGGGTGGCCGCACCTCGGAGCGCGGCGCCGACAGCGACGTGGTGCACCTGCGCGTCATCCGCGACGCCAAACGGCAGGTGATGGTGGTGATGACGCACAACACCGACATCGCCGATTCGTGGGAGCGCGAGGGCGAGGACCCCGACTACTTCCGCCAGTTCTCGCCCGACGGATACGCGCTCGGCGTCGACGTGCTCGTCCACGCCATGACGCACTAGTACGCAGGGGCCGGCTTTAGCCGGCCCCTACGACTGCGCGGCCGCCAGCTGCTCTCTCTCCTCGGCCGTTTCCGCCGCCGGCGCGCGCAGCAGCATCGCCGAGGTGTAGGCGACGACGACCACCACCAGCCACCGCACGGCGCCGAGCGGCAGCGACTTCACGATGTAGGCGGCAATGAGCACGCCCGGGACGCCACCGAGGGACAGACCAATGGCGGCGCGCAGGCTGTACTTCTGCCTGCGGATGAACTGCGCGCTTGCGGTCGGCATCAGGAACGCGCACGCGCCCATCATGATCGGAAACGCCGCGGTGGGGTTCATGCCCAGCAGGCTCACCATGATCATGATCGGGGCGTAGGCCCCGATGCCGAGCGTCATCAGCGCGCCCAGCATGAACGTGATCCCGCAGGCCAGCACCAGCTTGCCGTCGGTGAGCGAAAGCGCTTCGCCCCCGCCGGGCATCTTGTTGAGGGCGGTGAGCACCATGAGCACGGCGGCCACCGCGAGAGCGATCCCCATGCCGCGCTGAATCCTGTGCTTCGGCATGCGGGAGACGATCGAGGCGCCGATCCACGAGCCGCCGACCGCCGACAGGATGAGCAGCGTCAGCGTTTCGAAGCCGACCGCCACGATGGTGATGTAGATGAGCGCCTGCGCCACCGTCGGCAGCGCGTCGCCGACGTTGAGCGTGCCGGGCACCTGCTGAACGGGCACCAGCCGCCACAGACGATAAATGGTAGTGGTAGTGGCGAACGACCCGATGCCGAGCGTGTCGAAGAAGTTGGTGAGGAAGCCGATGAGGGAGTGCAGGCCGCTCAGCAGGGGACCTCGATTCGGCCGTGCGCGCTCCTGCGCGATCCAGAACAGGACGAAGGCGGCCGTGAGGGCCAGGAGCGCCGCGAGCAGCAGGATCTTCGGATCGGGCATGTCGTCTCCGTTGTAACCGGGCGGTCTGAAGACCGCCGTCTACGTACCGCCCGCGTCTATGTACGGAATCGTTTGCGGGCCCTGCGGCAGCACGCACAGCGTGGCCGCGGGCCCCGCGGCCGACAGCGCCTCGCGCACCGCCCCGGCCACATCCGTCACCGGTGTGAAGTGCGCGGCGCGCACCTCGTCCGGCTGGAGCCCGGTCGTCTTCACCATCACCCGTGCCTTCAGCTGAATCTGCGCCTGCACCTGCACCTGCCACTGGTCCGGGCGCGAATAGCCGCGTCCGCGGATCATGTCGAGCAGCGCGCGCGGATCGGGCTGCGAGCGGAGCACCTCGCCGTACGACCCGTGCGAGGGGAGACCGTCGCGGCACTCGGCGGCGCACACGATTACGCCGCCGGGCTTGACGATCTGGGCTGCGGCCGACATTCCCTTCACGGCCTGATACAGGTTCTGATCGAGCGGGTAGCCCGAGTTGGTCGTGAGCACGACGTCGAAGGGCGCCGGCACGGCGCGCATGGCGGTGGCCTTCACGTGGGCGCACGCCCGCTTGTGCTCCGAGAACAAGTTGCCGGCAAAGGCCGCGGTGATCTTCTGGTCGCGGTTGAGGGCGACGTCGATCGAGAACGTCGGCGGTGCCATGGCGGCAATCGCCCGCACGTCGTCGTGAATCGGATTGCCGTCGGTGATGCCCCAGGTGGCGTTGGGATGGCCGATGCGCGCCGCGTCGTGCAGCGTCATCACCGTGGCCAGGCCGGCCAGGCCGGGCGCCACCATCTTGGGCCCGCCGCTGAACCCGGCGAAGAAGTGCGGCTCCACGAAGCCGGTGGTGATCCGCACGTCGGCGGCCAGCCACTCGCGGTTGAGACGGACGTCCACGCCGGTGGCGATCGTGCCGATGCGCTCGAGCGACGTGTCGTCGCGGCTGTCGTGGTTGATCACGCGGCAGCGATCGAGGATGTCGCGGCCCAGCATGCGCTCCAGCTCGGCGTCGGTGTTGATCCGGTGCGTGCCGGTGGCGATGAGGATGGTGATGTCGGTCAGGGGGATGTCGGGGATTTCCTCGAAGATCGCGCGCAGCATGTCGCGCCGCGGCTGTGCCCGGGTGATGTCGCACACCGAAATGGCGACCTTCTGTCCCGGCCTCGCCAGGGCCCGAAGCGGCGGGCTGTCGATCGGCGCCCGCATCGCTGCCAGCAGCGTGCCGTGCGGGTCCGGATCCGCCTGGCGGAAGACCGGCTCGATGACGGTCACGGGAGCCTGCGGGAGATCGACCTCGAGGCCGTCGCTGCCGTAGTCGAGACGCACCAGCACCGTCGAGAGTGTACCATCGGGCGGATGCTGCCGCGGCGGCAGACCCAGGGATGACAGAACGAATTATCGAGGAACTGCGCGGCATCTGCGGCGCCAGCGCCGTGCTCACCGAGCCGGTGCAGCTGCTTACCTACGAGTGCGACGCGCTGCCGCACTTGCGGGAATCGCCGGCCGTCGTGGTGCTGCCGATCTCGGCGGCGCAGGTGCAGGCGGTGGTGCGCGTCTGCGCGCGCGAGGCGGTGCCCTTCGTGGCCCGCGGCCACGGCACGGGGCTGTCGGGTGGCGCGCTGCCGATCGCGGGCGGCGTCGTCATCAGCCTCGCGCGTCTGAACCGGATCCTCGACATCGACATTCCCAACCGCCTGGTCACCGTGGAGCCGGGCGTGACCAACCTCGAGATCACGCGCCAGGTGGCGCCCTTCGGCTACTACTACGCCCCGGATCCGTCCAGCCAGCAGGTGTGCTCGATCGGTGGCAACGTCGCCGAAAATTCCGGCGGCGCGCACTGCCTGAAGTACGGCTTCACGGTGCATCACGTCGTGGAAGTGGAAGCGGTGCTGCCCGACGGCAGCCTCACGCGCATCGGCAGCCGGCTCGCCGACGAACCCGGCCCCGACGTGCTCGGCCTGCTCGTCGGCAGCGAGGGCACGCTGGCCGTCGTCACCAAAGTGGTCGTGCGGATTCTGCGGCGCCCGGAGACGGTGCAGACGCTGCTTGCGGCCTACGACACGATCAGCGCCGCCGGCACCGCGGTGTCGGAGATCATCGCGGCCGGCATCGTGCCGGCGGCGGTGGAGATGATGGACGCGCTCGCCATCAAGGCGGCCGAAGCCGCGGTGCACCCGAACTTTCCGCCCGCCGACACCATCCTGATCGTGGAGCTCGACGGGCCGGCCCCCGAAGTGCGCGAGCTCTTCGCCACCGTGGAGGCGATCTGCCGCCGCACCGGCGCGAGCACCGTGGAAGTGGCGGCCGACGAAGCGCACCGTCTGCGCATCTGGAAGGGGCGCAAGGCCGCCTTTGCCGCGATGGGGCGCGTGTCGCCGAACTACTACGTGCAGGACGGCGTGGTGCCGCGCACGAAGCTGCCCGAGGTGCTCGGCCGCATCAAGGCGCTCTCGGAACGCAGCGGCCTCGGCATCGGCAACGTCTTCCACGCCGGCGACGGCAACCTGCACCCGCTGATCTGCTACGACGAGTCGGTGCCGGGGCAGGCGGCGCTCGCGGAACAGGTCGCCGGCGAAATCCTCACCTACTGCGTCGAGGCGGGCGGCTCGATCACCGGCGAGCACGGTGTGGGGGCGGACAAGAAGGACTACATGCCGCGCATGTTCTCCGAGCACGACCTCGACGCCTTCCAGCAGGTGCGCGACGCCTTCGATCCGCAGCGGATCTGCAATCCGGGCAAGGTGCTGCCGACGCCGCGCCTGTGCGGGGAGGTGCCCGGACCGTACCGCGAGCATCCCGTCGAGCGTGCCGGGCTGGCTGAACGCTTCTGATGACCGTGCTTCAACAGGGACGAGCCGGAAGCGCCGGCGAGGCGATCGACGGCGTCACGCCGCGGCTGGTCGCCGAGCCCACGAGCGGGGAAGCGTGCGCCGCCGTGCTCGCGGCGGCCGCTGCCGGTCGCGTTCCCACCGTCCTTCGCGGCAGCGGCACCAAGAGCGGGTGGGGGCGGCCGCTCGACGCGGTCGATCTCGTCGTGTCGACCAAATCGCTGAACAACCTGCTCGTTCACCGCGACGGCGACCTCACCGTCACCGCCGGCGCGGGCGTGACGCTGGCACGGCTGAACACCACGCTGTCGGCCCGCGGCCAGTGGCTGCCGGTGGACTCGGCGTTCGTCGGCACCACCGTCGGCGGTGCGCTCGCCACCAACGACAGCGGCCCGCTGCGCCAGCGGTTCGGCACGCCGCGCGATCTCCTGATCGGCATCACGCTGGCGCTCACCGACGGGCGCGTGGTGAAGTCCGGCGGCACAGTGGTGAAGAACGTGGCCGGCTACGACCTGGGCAAGCTGGTGACCGGATCCTACGGAGCGCTGGCGGCGATCGTCGACGCCACGTTCAAGCTGCTGCCGCTGCCGCACGCGTCCGCCACGCTGCGCGCTCTCTACACGGATCCCGAGCCGCTGGCCGCCGACGCCGCCGCGATCGCCGCGGGGCAGTTCGAGCCGCTGGCCTTCGACGTGCGTGCGGCCGACACCGCCGACGGCCCGCGGTGGACGCTGCTCGTGCGGTTCGCGTCCAGCCCGGCCGCGGTGGCCACCCAGCTCGATGCCGCGCGCGCGCTCGTGCACGGCGAGACCACGGCGCTGCGTGAAGGGCTCGAGACCCGCACGTGGGGCGAGCAGGTGGGGCTCGCGTGGGAGGGCGCCGCCACGGTGGTGCGCTGCAGTTGGCTGCCGTCGCGGCTCGGCGACGTCCTGGCGCTCGTGCGCACGCTGCGCGGCGAGTGCGGCGTCACGTTGACCGGCCGCGTGGGCACCGGAAGCGGACTTCTGCGCCTGGCCGGGGGCGATGCTGCCGTGGCGGCCGCGATCCTGAGTCTGCGTCTCGACACGTCGCCGGTCGGGCATGTCGTGGTGCTGCGGGGAAGCCGGGCTCTGCGGTCGCACGTCGATGTCTGGGGCGCCGCGCCGTCGGCACCCGCCGCGGCCCTGAAGCGCGCGCTCGATCCAACCGGCATCCTCAACGCCGGCAGGGGGCCTCTTTGATGAATGTGGAAGCCGGCAGGCCTGAAGGTCTGCAGCCACGTACCCCCGGAGCGCTCAGTGGGCCAGACGCGCCGCCCACGGCGCTCATCGACACCTGCGTCCATTGCGGTTTCTGCCTGCCGACCTGCCCGACCTATCTGCTGTGGGGCGAGGAGATGGACTCGCCGCGCGGGCGCATCTATTTGATGAAGGCCGGGGTCGAGGGGCGCGCCGAGTTGACGCCGACGTTCGTCAGCCACTTCGACAACTGTCTCGGCTGCCTGGCGTGCGTCTCGGCCTGCCCGTCGGGCGTGCAGTACGGGCCGCTCATCGAGCGGACCCGGGCGCAGATCGAGCGGAAGTATCCACGGCCCGCCGCCGATCGCTGGTTCCGCCGCGTGCTGATGGCCGTCGTGCCCTATCCCGGGCGCATGCGCCTGGCCTTGCTGCCGCTGGCCCTCATGGGCGGGGTGCTGCGCGCCCTGCTCGGTGCCGATCGGTCGGGCGGGCCTCGCCAGGGGCTGCTGGCGCGCCTGCGCTCCTCGCTGAGCGTCGCGCCCCCGGTGACGCTGGCGGGACTCTTCGCGGGCACGCCGGCGGTGACGCCCGCGCACGGCAAAGAGCGGTTGAAGGTGGCGATGCTCACGGGCTGCGTCCAGCGGCTGGCGTTCGGCCACGTCAACGAGGCCACCGTGCACGTGCTGTCGAGGGAAGGATGCCAGGTGCTGGCGCCCGCCGCACAAGGCTGCTGCGGCGCGCTGCCGCTGCATTCAGGCCACATCGATCAGGCGCGCGCGCTCGCCAGGCGCACCATCGAGGTGTTCGAGCGATCGGGTGCCGATCGCTTCGTCGTCAACGCCGCCGGCTGCGGGTCGGCGATGAAGGACTACGGCGAGCTCTTTGCCGGCGATCCGGCGTGGGCCGCCCGTGCCCACGCGTTCAGCGCGAAAGTGCGGGACGTCTCGCAGATCCTGATCGAACTCGGACCGCAGCGCGCGCAGCGGCATCCGCTCAAGGCCCGTGTGGCCTATCACGACGCCTGCCACCTGGCGCACGGCCAGGGGGTGCGTGCCGAACCTCGCGCGTTGCTGCAGGCCATTCCGGGCGTAGAGATCGTCTCGCCGGCCGAACCGGAAGTCTGTTGCGGGAGCGCCGGCATCTACAATCTGGTGCAGCCGGGCCCCGCCGCCGATCTCGGCGACCGCAAGGCCCGCCACCTGGCGGCCCTGACTCCGGATATGATCGCCACCGCCAATCCGGGCTGCACGCTGCAGATCGCCGCGGCCGGTCGGCGTCTCGGGCATAATTGGCCGGTTTTTCACCCAATCGAATTGATCGACGCGTCGATTCGAGGCGTCGATCCGCGCAGACCCGCCGAGTAGCTCTCGGCGATCGCCGAGGGAACTTATGTGGACACACAACTATGAGCCGATCGCCGGCAGCCTGGGCGTGTCAGCGCTGGTCGCCGCGATTCCGATCTTCGTGCTGTTCTACATGCTCGGCATCCGCCGGTCGCCGTCCTACATCGCATCGCCGGTCGCGCTCGCCGTCGCGTTCGTCCTCGCGCTCGTCGCGTACCGCATGCCCGTGTCGCTGGCGGTCATCTCGACGCTCTACGGCGCCGCATACGGCATGTTTCCGATCGCGTGGGTGGTGTTCGCCTCGATTCTGCTCTACCGGATCGCGGTGGATACCGGCAAGTTCGAGACCATCAAGAGTTCGGTCGGCGGCCTGACCACGGATCGCCGGCTGCAGGCGCTCTTCATCGCCTTCTCATTCGGCGCCTTCATCGAGGGCGCGGCCGGCTTCGGCACGCCGGTCGCCGTGTCGGGCGCGATGCTCGCCGGGCTCGGGTTCTCGCCGTTCTATGCCGCCGGCATCTGCCTGCTCGCCAACACCGCTCCGGTGGCCTTCGGTTCGATCGGCATTCCGGTGGTGACGCTGGCCAACGTCACCGGCCTGCCGCTCCTGCCGCTCAGCGCGATGGTCGGACGCCTGTGCGCGCTGATCTCGGTCTTCATCCCCGGCTACCTGCTGGTCGTGATGGTGGGATGGAAGCGGGCGATGGAAGTGCTGCCCGCCATCATCGCCTGCGGCGTGTCGTTTGCCGGCGTGCAGTTCTACGTCTCGAACTACATGGGCCCCGAGCTCACGGACATCATGAGCTCGCTCGCGTGCATCATCGTGATGGTGTTCGTGCTCAAGTTCTGGAAGCCGAAGAACATCCTGCGGCTTCCGGACGACAAGCCGATCACAACCGCCCCCGTGCAGCACAGCGCCGGCGAGATCTTCATGGCCTGGATGCCGTATCTGCTGCTCGTGGTCTTCGTGCTCGCCTGGGGCGAGCCGTCGATGAAGGCAGTGCTGGACAAGTTCAGCGACCGGTTCTTCCCGAGCTTCCTGCCGCACGCCAGCGCCCTCAATGGCATCAACGTGCCCGGTCTGCACAACCTGATCACGCGGGTGCCACCGGTGACGCCGGCGCCGGCGCCGTATGCCGCTGTCTTCGCCTGGAACTGGCTGACCGCGTCGGGCACGGCGTGCCTGTTTGCGGCCATCCTGACCTCGGCGATTCTCGGGGTCGGCCCCCGCCGGTTTCTCGGGGCCTACAAGGGCACGTTCATCCAACTGCAGAAGCCGATGGTCACCATCGCGTCCATGCTCGCGCTCGCGTACTTGATGAACTACTCGGGGATGACGTCCACGCTCGGCCTCGCGCTCGCGGCCAGCGGACCCGCGTTTCCCTTCTTCAGCGCCACGCTCGGCTGGCTGGGCGTGTTCCTGACCGGCAGCGACACCGCCTCGAACGCCCTCTTCGGCAATTTGCAGGTCGTCACGGCCAATGCCACCGGCCTGAGCCCCGTGCTGATGGCTTCGGTGAATACCGCCGCGGGCGTCATGGGCAAGATGATCTCGGTGCAGAGCATCGCGGTGGCAGTCGCCGCGACACAAATGTCCCGCGACGATGAGAGCAAGCTGTTTCGCTTCACGATCAAACACAGCGTGCTTCTCATGGCCGTCATGGGGCTGGTATCGTTGCTCTACGCCTACGTATTCCCGGAATACGTGCCAACTCTTCCGGTCAAATAACGCCCCCGTTCAGGTAGCCCGTGCCCCTGTTTTGGTGGGGGGCGCGGCGCGCCCGATCCGGCGAACACTTTGCTTTCCTTTTGAGGCACCGCTCCGCGTGTGCTGAAACAGGGGCGTACGGGGCGGCGTAATGAACGAAAGCGGAAAATCCACACGTCGTTGGGAAAAATGAACGAGTCCGAGTCGGTGACCCAGGCACACGACGCGCGCGGCCGGCGTCGATTCCTCGGCGGCATCATTGCCGCCATCCAGGCTGCGATTGGCGGCACTCTCGGGGTGGTGATGGGGGGCGCGGTGCTGTCGCCGGGGCTCGCACGGCGCGACGCCTCGTGGCTGCCCGCCGGACGACTGACCGATCTGGCGATCAACCAGCCCACACCGGTGATGCTGCGCCTCGAACGCCAGGACGGCTATCAGCGCGTGATCGACCGCCGGGCCGTGTTCCTGGTGCGCAACGGTGAATCGGTGACGGCACTCGATTCCACCTGCACGCATCTGGGCTGCCGCGTCAGCTGGAATTCCGAGACGCAGCAGTTGAAGTGTCCGTGCCACGGCGGCACCTACGATCGCAGCGGCCAGGTGACGTCTGGGCCGCCGCCGGCG
>Ga0070671_100002505_pt1 | contig 14223 bp, 13 predicted proteins | sample KBSS73metaG_FD_65341 | JGI IMG/M metagenome (GOLD analysis project Ga0070671, IMG submission 65341) | Switchgrass rhizosphere microbial communities from Kellogg Biological Station, Michigan, USA - KBS S7-3 metaG | ecosystem: Host-associated > Plants > Roots > Rhizosphere > Soil ...
ACATTGCAGGCAAGCAAAGCCAAATCGAAGGTGTTTTATTATTATTTTGATCAGCACCCGGAATATCCGGCGGGCTCCCCCCATGCAGGCTATGGATCGCCTCATGCACAGGAAGTGGCTTATGTATTCGGTATGCTTGATGCCTCGAGCCCGCAAACAAATAAAACGGACCTGGATATCTCGGATGCGATGAGCACCTATTGGACAAACTTTGCAAAGTATGGAAACCCTAACGGAAATGGAGAACCTAAATGGCCTGCCTTCGGCGGGGCAAACCCGGTGGTGATGTACTTCTCCCAAACCCCGCATACCGGCCCTGTTCCAGACGCCGGTTCGCTAAATGTATTGGATGCGTATTTCAAATGGAGACGCTCGTCCGATGGTCAAACTGGTATTAAATAGCCGGGAGTTTTTGTTTATCGTCTTTGCGGGGGGGCCAGCGACCCGGCAAACCACCAGTTTTTGTCGCTACGAATCAACCCTGCGGTTTTTTAGGGCTGCTGCAGGAAATAAACCGCACTTATTACAATCGACAATCTAACGACGGCTGTTCTTATATTTATTAAATTTGGGGTTAAACACCACTACCGAATGAAAAAGCTAGTCTTCACTACCGCGTTGCTTCTTGTCGTATACCATTACGCAGGGGCGCAACAAAAACCAGTCAATCAGGCGCTGGCAGATAGCCTGGCCCAATGGACGATACTTGATCAAACTGCGGCAGGGCCCCGTCAGGGCAAATTTAAGGACATGACGACTGCTGAAAGACAGCGTTACAGCGACAGCGTGTTTGCACTTAATGAAAAAAGACTGAAGGCCATTTTTGAACGATATGGCTATCCCGGCTACAGCCTGGTTGGTAAAAAAGGGAGCAATGACTTTTGGCTTATGACACAGCATTGTGATAAGGATGTTGCTTTCCAGGAAAAAATCTTAGCGGCTATGCGGGCGAAAGTCGAGTTGCATGATGCCGATGCCAAGAACTTTGCCTATTTGACGGACCGGGTGAGGGTTAACACCGGCAGAAAACAACTCTATGGTACACAGGTAACTTATAACGTGGATAGCTGCCAGGCAGTTCCAAAGCCATTGGAAGATAGTTTACATGTTAATGAAAGACGTAAACAGATCGGTATGGAATCTTTGGAGTCGTACCTAAACTGGATGTCGCAGGCACACTTTGAAATGAATAAAGCGGTTTATGAAAAAAAAGGGATTTATCACCCGAAAATAGTTCCTGAAAACGATTAACGATTAAGGTACAAGGCATTGATCCTTTTGGGTAATTTAAACTTACCGGCCAAAACAGAAGGCACAAGTACCCGGGCCTGCTTTTCCAGCCCGGATACTTGCGCCAGAATGGGGGGCTTTTACGCAGTGTTACGCTTGACCGGGCAGGGTTTTTATTTATTTATTTATTTTGACTAAGTCCTCAGGATATTCTAATTTATCAAGAAATGCTTTGATGTTAGAATGATTTTTATACTTGGAAACTAACACAGACAAAAAGCATATATTAAATATCAAAGTTATTAACGTGACTCAAAATAGGGTGTTTTCACGGGGTTAGCAAGACCATTAATCGAGTAAGCGCACTTGGCCAGGGGGGTATTTCAATTTCACCCGTATCAAATTTCGACCTGGCTAAGAATTAGCCCGAACTAGTGAGTGAAAAGTTTCTTGTGTCCACCTTAGTACACAAACCGAGCGTGACAAATCAACTGAACTGGCCCCCTCTATATTTAAAAACTGGACCCTTAAGGCAAATCAATTTGAAAGTTAATTTGTCCTACAATTAACAGAATCATTGTACACATTAAACATCGGGATCATGCTGAATACAAAATTGAAAACCGCAGTGTGCGGCAACACCACTTCACTAATTGGTTGTTTACGGATGAGCAAAAAGGGAGGCGTGCTATGAAGGCGATTGTAGTAATGGATCAGGCTGCGGGAACGGCCGGGATGAAGCTGGTGGAGCGGCCCGAGCCGGAAGCAGCGATAAACGACGTGGTCGTCCAGGTTTATGCGTCAGGGTACACCTTTGATGAGCTTACGTGGCCCGCGACCTGGACCGATCGTCCCGGCCGTGACCGGACACCGTCGATCCCCGGCCACGAGCTTGCCGGAGTGGTCGCCGCCCTCGGCTATGGCACAACGGGACTTTCAATAGGGCAACGGGTGTTCGGTCTCACGGACTGGTACCGCGACGGGACGCTGGCGGAGTATGTAGCCGTCGAAGCGCGCAACCTCGCTCCGCTGCCGGGCGACGTTGATTTCACGGTTGGCGCGGCCCTCGTAATGTCGGGCCTGACCGCATGGCAGGGGCTGTTCGACCACGGTCGCCTTCGGGCGGGGCAGAGTGTAATCGTACACGGCGCGGCTGGTGTAGTCGGTTCAATGGCGACACAGCTTGCACGTGAGGCCGGTGCATACGTTATCGGTACCGGTCGCGCCGGCAGCCGCCAGGCGGCTCTCGACTTTGGCGCACAAGAATTTATCGACCTCGAAACCGACACCCTGGAAGATGTTGGCAAGGTGGATCTGGTATTCGATGTCCTTGGCGGAGATATTGTGAAGCGGTCTGCGGGCGTGATTCGTCCAGGAGGAACGCTGGTGACGGCCGCCGGACCCACCGAGGCATGTCCCGTTGGCGGCGTTACGATAGACTTCGTTGTCGAGTCTGACCGTGCACAACTGACTGCGCTCGTGCAACGGGTGCGGGAAGGACGATTGCGGACGATCATCGGCAAGGTTGCTACCCTGGACGACGCCGTCGCCGCCTTCAATCCGGGCAAGCCAATCAAGGGGAAGATGATCATTCGGGCTCGTCCGTGAGGGATCGGGGGAGTCTTATGCCCAATGTCATTAAGTTAAGGAAATCTCGTTTCAATTGTAACGCCGTCTCGACTCACCCCGAATACGCTGCGCTGTTCGACCCTCTCTGCTCCGCAAAGAGGGTGAAGAAAAAAATAAAAAAACAATCCCCTCTTTATCGCTTGCGGAAGAGAGGGTGGTCGAGCGAAGCAATGACCGGGTGAGTTGAATGGCCAGCGTGCTTTACCCGCGTCAGATTAAAGGGAGACAATAACTTCCTAATGTAAATTTATCAAAACTCTCTTCTTCCGGCTAAACAAATGATCCTTAAGGGTTGTATCTTATAATATAAAATCAATAATTCTTATGAATAAGATCGTATCAATCAAAATTAACGGAAACCCTACCAATGTGATCATTATACCAGAACATTGGAACTACGGACAAAACGGATTTGAAAACGCGGACATTTACCTGGTGAAGGACGCTGTTAGAGAAAGTAGAATTGCGACGATAGCTTTCACAGAAGATAAAACGGAGTGGAAAATTAACAGCGAGCTCGACCGGTACGCTGAAAACGAGATCATTGATTTTATTAAATCGCGGTCGCCGCTGACTGCTTTATGATAAGCTGAGAAAGTTATTCGGTAGTTAAATTTATTAACTATTATGGGTGTTCCACAGCGTTCCAGGTGTTCCACCTGTTCCGTGGAACACCCTGATAGCCGGGAGGTCTTCGATTATTGACCGTTGAAGCTGAGCGGTTTATCGATTGATTTCATCGAATTTACCGCTTTGTATATATCTATCTTTTTTAGACATTTGAGTATGAACGTTTCAACTGAAAATCTTGTCGACTCAAAATTCCACAAAAAAGAATACAAATGAAATTCAGAATCATCGTATCGTTTCTGCTTCTGGCCTCAAGCCTTGCAGTATTTAGTCAGGAAAAGCAATCAGGTAAAATTGAAAACCAAAATTCGGCTGTTGCCGAAAAAGGACTGATTAAAGTATCCATCATGTACCCTTTTGCGGAAGGCAAAACATTCAATATGGAGTATTATGAAACTAAGCACATGCCTATGGTTGCAGGGTTTCTCGGCTCAAATTTGGTAAAATACACCATTGAAAAAGGCCTTGCCAGCGGCATTCCCAACCAACCATTACCTTATATGGCAATTGGAACATTTTATGTAAAGAGCCTTAAGGATTATCAGGCGGCAATTGCCCCGAATAGAGATGCCATAAGGGCCGACTTCGTGAATTACACCAATATAGCTCCAATAATTTTGGTTAGTGAGGTGGTAAGGTAACTTCTCTTACCGCCAATTGATTCAATCCTAATGAAGTAAAAAACTTCGCCGTTCGATATTCAAAATTCTTTATTCGATATTAATTTCTTCCCTTCCTTATAGTTTCACAAAAAATAAAACGGAAGTGGAAAATTAACAGCAAGCTTATTGCGGGTGTTACACATCGTTACTCTCGTTACAGGGTAATATCTTGGGTAATAATTCTACTAAGAAATAAATTTAAGTTCTAAGAAAACAAAGATTTTGAGGCAAATGTTATCCTAGTATCAAACAAAATATTTATTAAAATGGAAAACAATAAGACAGAACGGTCAAACCGTGACGATCAGAACCAAAGTAGCGGTTCCGATCAAAAAAATCAGCAAGGCAATCAACAGGATTGGAACTCTGGCCAGGGCCAACAGGGTGGCGGCCAGCAAGAGCAGGCCTCAAACGCAGGTCAGGGTAATTCCGGCGGTGGTAGTTCACAAGGCCAGGGTTGGAATCCCGGTCAGGGCCAACAGAGTGGCGGCCAGCAAGAGCAGGCCTCAAACGCCGGTCAGGGTAATTCCGGCGGCGGTAGTTCACAAGGACAGGGTTGGAATCCTGGTCAGGGCCAACAGGGTGGCAGCCAGCAAGAGCAGGCCTCAAACGCCGGCCAGGGTAATTCCGGCGGTGGTAGTTCACAAGGACAGGGTTGGAATTCTGGTCAGGGCCAACAGAGTAGCGGCCAGCAAGAACAGGCTGCCAACGAAGAAACTTACCGGGATCAGGATGCGGCCGAATCTGATTCTGATTCACAAAATGATGAGTCGGATACCGACGACGACGATCTGGATGAAGATGATCTGAGTGACGATGATCGCGGAACGCAATTCTAAAACTACTGCCCTGACAAAAGCCACGTTTTAAACGTGGTTTTTTTTTGGAGTGTTCGTCGCAAAAACGGGAATGCTAACAATAAAAATATTTTCAAATAAATTTGCGTAACTCAGAAGTTACCTATACATTTGAGTAACTTAAAAGTTACTTATTATGGAAAGAAGCATAAATCACCGTGTATTTTACCCCCACGCACCCGAAGTGGTGTGGGATTACCTGACCAAAGCCGAGCTGATGGAGCAGTGGCTGATGAAAAATAATTTCGAGCTGAAACTGGGCCACGATTTCCAGTTCAACACAGGGCCTATACCCAGCATGGATTTCGACGGTATTGTTTATTGTAAGGTGCTGGAGATTGAGCCGCTAAAAAAGCTGACCTACTCCTGGAAGTGCGGCCCCGGAAACGGCCAGATCACCATCGACTCCATTGTTTACTGGACCTTGCTGGCAAAAGACAACGGCACCGAACTTTTGCTGGAAAACTCCGGCTTTAAGGAAGCCAACTTCAACGTAGTAATTTTCAACGCGATGGAGCAGGGATGGTTGGCTAACATGAATAAAATTTATAAGATCATAAACGAAGCAAAAAATGCCAGTACCAACGCTTGACGTATTCCAGGTAATAGCTGATCCGAGCAGGCGACAAATGCTGACCATGTTGTCGGAAAAAAGCCTGCCCATCAACTCATTGGCCGAACATTTTGATATGAGTCGCCCTGCGGTATCAAAGCATATTAAAATAATGTACAACGCCGGCTTTATTTCGATAGAGGACATCGGTAGGGAGCGCTACTGCACCTTAAAAAAGGATGGTTTTGACGAACTGCAAAAATGGATCAGCTTCTTTGATAACTTCTGGAAAGGCAAACTGAAAAATCTGGAAACGCTATTAAACAATAAAATCAAAAAGTGATTAAAACAGCGTGCCGTAAAAAGGTTAGTTAATATGGAGTGCTATAAATAAAAAAGACCACTATAGCGTTGGTCTTTTTTATTTTAGTTAAAAACGTTTACTTACTGCCAACCGCCAGCTGCGAAGTGTCAACCGTCCGTCCGGGGTACACCTTTAGGGCTTCTTCCAGGCAGGTCATTGCTTTTTCAATATCATTGTTATTTAACACATAGGCCAATCTCACTTCATTTTCACCGGCGCCGGGCGTGCTGTAAAAGCCGGTTGCGGGGGCCATCATCACGGTCTGGTTCTCGTAGCTAAATTCTTCCAGCATCCATTGGCAAAATTTATCGGCATTATCTATCGGCAACCGTGCCACCACATAAAATGCACCACCCGGATTAGGACAGTAAACGCCCTCCATATTATTCAATGCATTTACCAGTGTATCACGGCGATGGGTGTATTCCTTATTAACTGCTTCAAAATAGCTGTCGGGTGTATCAACAGCAGCTTCTCCGGCAATTTGTTCCACCATACCCGGACTTAAACGGGCCTGAGCAAATTTTAACCCTGTTTGCCATACTTCTTTGTTTTTGGTAATGATGCAACCCAAACGTGCACCGCAGGCGCTGTAACGTTTACTTACAGTATCCAGCACAATCACGTTGTCATCCAGTCCACTCAGGTGCATCGGTGAAAGAAACTTGCGGCCGTCATAGCAAAACTCCCTGTAAGCTTCATCCGAGAACAGATACAGATCATGCTTCAACGCCAGTTCCTTCAGGGCTTCCATTTCTTCATTAGAATACATGTAACCAGTGGGGTTATTAGGACTGCAAATAAATATAGCCTTGGTTTTTTTGGTGATCAGTTTCTCAAAATCGCCGATAGGAGGCAGGGCAAAACCATTGTCGATATATGACAAAATTGGTTTTACCACAACACCGCTCTGGCAGGCGAAGCCGTTATAGTTTGCATAAAACGGTTCAGGAATAATTACTTCGTCGCCAGGGTCCATACAGGCCATCATCGCAATTATAATTGCTTCCGATCCGCCGGTGGTAACCAATATATTATCCGGGGTAATGTTATAACCCAGTTTATTATAGTACTCCGTCAGCTTTTTACGGTACGACAAAGTACCTTCAGATGCGGTATACGCCCACACCTTAAAATCGATGTTTTTAATGGCGTTAAGCATCCCCTCAGGGGTTTCAATATCCGGCTGACCGATATTAAGGTGATAGACTTTCTTACCGTCCAGCTTTGCCTTGTCAGCATATGGGGTAAGTTTACGTATGGGCGAGGCCGGCATCAGCTGTCCTTTTTCTGATATTTTTGGCATGATGCAAAATTAGCAAAAGATAATATTAGGAATTCAATTAAAAATTTGAGTGGTTTCTTTCGTTGTAGAAAAAATGACAAAAAAACAAGAAAGCCTCCTGAGATATCAGAAGGCTTTCAAATGTTTTCTGTAAATCTCTTATTTGCTACTGCTTGGTGGTGCTTTCGCAATAACTTCACCCACAATATTTAAATATTTAGTAGGGGTTTTTGCATTTGATGTAACCACAATAGTTTTATTAAATGGCATTACAGCCGCTGCATTATAAGTGATCTTGATAACACCTTTTTCGCCGCTTTTCACAGGTATTTTGGTGTAATCGGCAATGGTACAACCACATGTAGGTTTTACATCTGTCAGGATCAACGGCTCTTTGCCGATATTGGTAAATTCAAAGACAGTAGTAACGGGAGTGCCCTGCGGAATTTTTCCGAAATCGTGCTTTTCCTCGTTAAACTTAAATTCGGCTTTTTCGCTATCTTGCGCCGAAGCGGTAAAGGCAAAGCCTAAAATAACCGCGCATATTAATATTATTCGTTTCATACTTTCGTTTTGATTAATACAAAGATAAAAGGTTTAACATGAATTAAAAACTATTAAACGTACAATGTGTTTTGTGTGTTACAAATAACGAATACAAAATAGAATTTTATACTTTTGTCCTCTAAACAAAATATTATTATGCCCGAAACTGTAATTAGTGGTAGCAGCAAATTCAGTGCTGCTGAACTCAGTTTTGACGATTTCCAAAAGATAGTGATTAACGACTATCGCATTGGCTTCGAAAGCCGCCAGGCCAGTTTGATTGGCAGGCGTGAGGTATTGACCGGAAAGGCCAAGTTTGGAATTTTTGGTGATGGAAAGGAAGTGGCGCAACTGGCTATGGCGAAGGCATTCAGAGCGGGCGACTGGCGCGCGGGCTATTATCGCGATCAAACCTTCATGTTTGCGACCGGCATGACCAACCTGAAGGAATTTTTTGCACAATTATATGCAAACCCTGATATTGAAAAAGATCCTGCATCAGCTGGCAGGCAAATGAATTGTCATTTTGCTACACGTTTTGTAAATGCAGACGGCACATGGGCCAATCAGGCTGAGACATTGAATTGCGCAGCGGATATTTCTACCACCGCGGGCCACATGCCGCGCTTGCTGGGTTTAGCTTATGCCTCTAAATTATATCGTCAAAATAAAGAATTGGAATACCTGAAACAGTTTTCTGTTAATGGTAATGAAGTGGCTTTCGGAACAATAGGAAATGGCTCTACATCGGAAGGCTTGTTTTTTGAAACCTTCAACGCAGCCGGCGTATTGCAGGTGCCTATGGCTATTTCTATTTGGGACGATGCTTATGCTATTTCGGTTCCTGCTAAATTGCAAACTACCAAGGAAGATATTTCTGAGATACTTAAGGGTTTCCAGCGCGAAGAAGGCACCAATGGCTACGAGATATTCAAAGTGCGCGGATGGGACTATGTGGCTTTGTGCGAAACTTATGAACGCGCCATTGATGTTTGTCGCCGCGAGCATGTGCCGGTGCTGATCCACGTAACAGAAATGACGCAGCCGCAGGGGCACTCTACCTCAGGTTCACATGAGCGTTATAAATCAAAGGACCGACTTACCTGGGAAAATGAGCATGATTGCCTGGTACAAATGCGCAAATGGATGATCGAATCGGCCATTGCGACTGAGGAAGAGATGGACGGGTTGGAAGCTACCGCCAAAAAATATGTGCGCGAAATACAAAGGGAGGTCTGGAACGAACTGGCAGGTGAGATCAATGAAGATATTGGGCAAGTTTCTGTACTTATCGAACAGGTAGCTGCCCAAAGCGAAAATGCCGTAAAACTTAGAGGGCTTGTTTCTGAATTAAAAGCAACAGTTGACCCCGGTCGCAAAGATGCTATCTCTGCCGGACGGAAAACATTGCGTATAACAGTAAAAGAAAAATTAACAGCCAAACAAGATTTGGTTAGTTGGCTGGGTGCGGAAAGAGTAAAAAACGACGAGCGCTTTAGCTCTAAATTATTTACAGAAACGCCGCAGTCGCCACTAAATGTGCCGGTTATCGAGCCAGCATATGATGACGATGCAAAATTGTTAGACGGGCGTGAAATATTAAATGCCTGTTTTGACAGTAACTTTGAACGCGATAAATCTATCGTAGCTTTTGGTGAAGATGTTGGCGCGATTGGAGATGTAAACCAGGGATTTGCAGGTCTGCAAAATAAATATTCGGATTTGCGTATTTCAGACACCGGTATCCGGGAAGCAACCATTGTAGGGCAGGGTGTGGGTTTGGCCATGCGTGGACTTAAACCGATAGCCGAGATACAATACCTGGATTACCTGATATATGCAACTACCGTTTTAAGCGATGATCTGGCTTCTTTAAGTTACCGCACACGCGGCGGACAGAAAGCACCGGTAATTGTTCGTACCCGTGGTCACCGTTTGGAAGGCATCTGGCATTCCGGTTCGCCACTTGGATTGATATTGAACGCTATGCGCGGTTTACATATTTGCGTGCCACGCGATATGACGCAGGCTGCCGGTATGTATAATACGTTGCTGCGCGGTGATGAACCTGCTTTGGTGATCGAATGCCTAAATGGTTACCGTTTGAAAGAACGCCTCCCGTCAAATATTGGAGAGTTTACGGTTGCATTGGGCAAGGCCGAAGTTTTGCGCGAGGGCACTGACATGACCGTAGTATCCTATGGTTCCACATTGCGTATTGTTATGGAGGCGGCTGAAGAATTGGAGAAAATGGGTATCCAAATCGAAGTGATCGATCCTCAGACGCTATATCCTTTTGATACAGAGAATGTTTGTGGCGATTCGTTAAAGAAAACCAACAAGTTACTGGTGGTAGATGAAGATATGCCCGGAGGTGGTTCTGCTTACATCCTGCAAAAGATACTCGAGACACAAAACGGATATTATCACCTGGATTCGCAGCCTAAAACCTTACCTGCCCGTGAACACCGCCCGCCATACGGAACAGACGGTGATTATTTTAGTAAACCTTCGATGGACGATGTAGTGGAAGTGGTTTATAATATGATGAACGAGGCTAATCCAGTAAAGTATCCAAAATTGTATTAATTATTACATTCAAATAGTGATATTATATAAATAGTGCCCGTATTTTTGCGGGCATTATTTTTTATTATGGATATCGCTTTTTCTACTGTTTCAACTATTATTAAAAACCGTCGCAGTATAAAACCTGTAGCAATGAACGGCAAAAAAGTGCCCGACTACCAGGTGGAGTCATTACTCGAACTGGCCGATTGGGCACCTACGCATGGTTTTACAGAGCCGTGGCGTTTTGTGGTTTATGCTACAGCGTCCGACTTTTCGCATCAACATGCCGGATTATATAAATGCAGCACCACACCTGAAAATTTTGACCAGGCAGTTTATACCAAATTATACGATCAGGGTGATCAGGCTTCGCATGTAATAATTGCTGTAATGAAACGCGGAAATTTGCCTAAAATACCCGTTATTGAAGAAGTGGAAGCTGTTTCCTGCGCAGTACAAAACATTCTGTTGGGAGCAACTGCATTGGGCATTGCATCATTTTGGAGTACCGGCGGTATGGCACTGCGAATGCCTATGAAAGAATTCCTCAAGCTAAGCGAAGATGACCATGTCATCGGAGTTCTGTACTTGGGATATGCAGACACAAATCCCGACGGCTCGCGTGCAGTCCCTCTCGAAGAAAAAATTACCTGGATACGGTAATTAACCCTAACCCGTGATCAGTTTTTAACGTATAAGAAATTAATTGAAAGGCTCAGGTTTTAATCTTGTAGTAATTTATTTAATTATTAGTGTAAAATAATTCAAATCTAATTTCGTTAGTATGTTTAAAATGAATTAGTTTTTACATTTGTAATTCACAACAATAAACCTAATTAATTTAGCCTTAGCCAGTTGAATTTTTTATTGATTAAACTTAAAAACAAATCAACGGAGTATGAAGAGACGCTTCTGGGGAGTATTGTGTGCATTACTGATCTTCACTATTGCTATTATTAGTATCAGTTGGAAACCTGATACCAGGAAAAAATCAAAAAAAGCCACTACCAAAACTGTAAAAGTTATCCCCGCAAAGGAACATTTTACTCAATACATTGAGGATATTTACAACACGGCCCATTTAGATGAGACAGGGCTTGATCTGGTTGTTTTCCAAAAAGCAGTAACCGGGTATTTTAACCTGAAGGCAGCTAATAAAGTGCCGCAGTATAGTTCAATCATTACCATTGTCGATTTAGCTAAATCGAGCTGTACCAAGCGCATGTGGATAGTGGACCTGATTAGTAAGGACCTTGTGCTAAATACATTGGTGGCACATGGCAATGGGAGCGGAGACGATCTGCCCGGCTATTTTTCAAACGAAAGCGATTCTCATGCTAGCAGTCTTGGTTTTTATGTTACCGAAGGTATTTATAATGGCAAACATGGTCGTTCACTACGTTTAAACGGCATGGATGCTGGTTTTAATGACAATGCCCGCGCGCGCTCGATAGTTGTACATGCAGCACCATACGTTTCACAGGGGTCGATTAATCAATTAGGTCGCCTGGGACGTAGCGAGGGTTGCCCGGCTGTATCGCCAAAGGTTGCCAAAAAGGTGATCAACACTATAAAAGGTGGATCAGTGTTATTCATCAATGGTAACGACAGAAGCTATAGCTCAAAATATCTTGATACCGAGATAGCTGCCAACTACGTTTATCCAGGTAGTATTCCAGTAACTGCAAGTCTTTAACTTTTCAGTTATTCAGTTGGAAGATACCTTTTCAGGTGTTCGTACAGCACAATATCAAGGCCGTACACATCGCCCCGGAACTGTAGTTGCCCTTCAGGATCAGACCAGCAGGTTACATAGGTGATATAAACCGGAATGCGCGGACGTAGTGCAATATCCTGCGATGTACTGTCATCATCACTCATATCTTTAACTATCCGGTTATATTTTACCGTATCGCGGAAAAGAGTATGTGCCAGGTCGAGCGGTTTCTCCAGGCGTACACAGCCGTGGCTCACAGCGCGCATTGTATAATGGAAGGCGTCTTTAGCCGGAGTATCATGCAGGTACACGTTGCTTCTGTTCTCGAACAGGAATTTGATCTTTCCTAATGAATTATCTGCACCGGGCTGTTGTTTAAACTCATACTCATTGTTTTCTTTGGTAACTTTTGACCAATCAATCGTTTCAGGATCACGGATCAACTTATCATTCAAATAAACATTAATATTTTTATTTGCCAGGTAATAGGGATCGTCGGCTGCTTCTTTAATAATCTCTTTAGTGGCAATACTTTTAGGAATGTTCCAAATCGGGTTCACCTGTACACTATGTATCACGCTGCTTAGCAATGGCGTCTCGTGGGCGTATGGATTGTCAGCTTTGCAGGTATCATTATAATTTTCAAGACTGTTTAAATATTTCTTGTTACGTCCTTCACCTACACAAACCTTCATACTTAATATGGATTTGCCGCTGTCCATTACATCCAAATGAAAATCCGGGATGTTGACGTATACGTACTCCTTATCCGTGGGCTTATTTTTCCAGCGCAAACGTTCCATGTTCACCAACAGAATGCGACGGGTTTCTTCCTTCGACATTTTCGGTGCCTCGTATCCTTCTAAATACGCTTTTTGCAGTGCAAGGTATTGCGGGTCTTTTGGTTGGATACTGTCCAGGTAAGCGGGGATATTTTCTACCGAAAGCGCCTTTCTAACGGACGCACTATCCGGGCGCAGCGTTTTGATGAAATAGCGTGAGTATATCTTTTTCGGGCTGATCACGCCAAATTGTAAATCATTAGAATAATCGATTAGCGCGTTGGCCGACAGGATTTCGAGCTGGGAAATGTACTTGTAAGCTTCCTGCGGGGTTTTAATGGCTGTTTTGCTATAAAATTTATCCATCAACGCAGTGATCTGGTCTGGTTTGAATAATTTCGGGTCAAGGCCATGTTCATTAGCCTTCCTGAACCTGGCGACCATTGCATCAAGTCCTCCATCCCAAAGCTGGTATAATACAAAATCAGGCTCGTAATCATTTTGAGCGTAGTGAGCAGAAACCCAATCCGGATTTGTCATGTAATCACGCTGCCTTCTCAGCGCTCTCTTGAAATAAGCAGCAAATTCGTCAGGGTCAATATCCTTAAAAACAGTATTGTGTGTTTTTTTATAAAGGATAGCAGCCATTTCAGAACGTTTTTTCTTACAGCTCTGGATCAACGCGATAAGGCAGAAAACTATCAATACTAAAATAAAATAGGTGTTTCTTTTAGTACCTGCAGATATTGTCATATAAAAATTCAATTATAAAGTATAGGTTAAGCAACGACTATACCAAACTAATATACTTAATTTTGCTATAAATTTGAACAAACGGCATAGTCAGTTTTTTCGGTCGCAAAGTTGTACATTATAAATCATTTATAATGCATTAAAAAGTTAAGTTTTGTTCGTAAATAAAATCCATATGGCTGAAAATGTCAATAGAAGAGAAGTTTGGTTACGCGGACCCATGCCAGGTATCCCGCCGTTGCTACAACCCGTAGCTCATACAATACTACAGGCAAAAGAAGAAGTGAATCGTTACATAATTGATTTTCCGGAGATATTTCTTTGGGTAAAACCTGGGGGAATGGCATCCCCCGGATTTCATGTACAGCATATTACAGGTATTCTGGATAGGCTTTTTACTTACGCGCGGGGAGAATCATTAAACGAACAACAGTTTACGTTCTTGTCTAATGAGGCTAATGAACCGGAAAGGGGGGGCAGCGTTCACGATCTGCTGGAAATATTGAATAAACAGGTAGATAAAGCCATAGAGCAATTGAGCCATACTGACGAATCAACTTTAACCGAAACCAGAGGGGTAGGGCGGATGCAAATTCCATCGACTGTGCTGGGATTACTAGTGCATGCAGCAGAACATGTGATGC
>Ga0070671_100002511_pt1 | contig 14214 bp, 17 predicted proteins | sample KBSS73metaG_FD_65341 | JGI IMG/M metagenome (GOLD analysis project Ga0070671, IMG submission 65341) | Switchgrass rhizosphere microbial communities from Kellogg Biological Station, Michigan, USA - KBS S7-3 metaG | ecosystem: Host-associated > Plants > Roots > Rhizosphere > Soil ...
GACGTGCTGGTCGCGCAGGGCGATGAGGATCTGCTGGCCGAACTCGCCCGGCACCGGCTTCACGGCATGCCGCCGCTGGTCGTGCTGGCGCAGGGCGACAGCGATTGCGCCGAGTGGCTTGCCGAAGGCGTCTCGATCGTGGCGGGCGACGCATCGCCCGGGGTGATCGCGGCGGCGGCCCGCTGCGCCGCCGCAGGTCTCGCGTGCGCGCCGCCGGATCTCCTCTCAGCGGCTCTTCGCTTCGCGCGATGGCCGCCCGCCGAGGCGCCCGACGCCCGGCAGGCCGGGTTGACGCCGCGCGAGGTCGAGGTGCTTGCGAAGCTGGCCGAGGGCCTGGGCAACAAGGCGATCGCCCAGGAGCTGCACATCTCCGCGCACACGGCCAAGTTCCATGTCGCGCAGATCATCGCGAAGCTCGACGCGAGCTCGCGCGCGCACGCGGTGGCCAAGGCACTGCGCGCCGGCCTGATCCAGGACTGAACCGACCCGCATTGCCCAGGTCCAACGCGAGCGGCACCACGTCCGCGTCGAACCATGTTGCGCAGCGGCCCCCGGATCGAATCCTCGGACGTCGTCACGATGTTCCCGAGCCTGGTCTGGAAGCTTCAGATCGAGCCGGGGCTGCGCGATGTGCTGCGAGCGAACATCCTGGCCGCGATTGCCGGAATGCGCGCCGGCCTCCCCGCGCTGGCGCACGGCGATGGCTGGCAGTCAGGGCACTTGCTGCACCAGCGCGATGACTTCGGCGAATTCGTCGAGTGCGCCCTGCAGGGCGTGGCGAGCGTCCTGCGATTCCTGCGCATCGGCGAGGAGGCCTGCGAGATCACGGGCTGCTGGGCCAGCGTGCTGGCGGCGGGCGGGGCACACAGGCTGCACAGCCATCCCAACAACTTCCTGAGCGGCGCGTACTACGTCTGCACCTGGCCGGGCGCCGACACCATCAACTTCCACGACCCGCGGCGGCAGGCCGCGGTGATCAGGCCGCCGGTCGTCGAGCTCACCGCGCAGAACACCGACCAGGTGGTGGTCCGGGTGCGCGACGGAACGCTGCTGCTGTTCCCGTCCTACCTGGAGCATTCGGTCGATGCCAACGCGAGCCGGCACGAGAGGGTCAGCGTCAGCTTCAACGTGATGTTCTCTGCGTTCGCCGAGCGGCTGAGCAAGCCGCTGTGGTGATTCACGGAGCCGCTTCGACCGCGACGGGCCGCCCGTCGATCAGGCTGGCCGCGAAGAGCGACTTCCAGTGGCCCGGTGCCGCGGCCCACAGCTGCTGCTCGCGCTGCACGTGGTTGCCTTCCTTGCGATAGCCGCCCCACGCGATGAGTGCGCCGCAGGGCGTGATCTCCACCCTGTCGGCATAGATGAAGACCGGGTCGCCATCGCCCGCGACACACCAATAGTGAGCGCCATAGTCGTTGGCAGAGCTCATGATCCACTCCGACGCTGCCCGGGCATATCGCCCGATTCAGTCTACTCCCGGGTGTCGGGCGCGAGGGGGTTGCAGCGGCCTCACACCTGCATGTTCATGACCTCGGAATAGGCCTGCACGAACTTGTTGCGCACCTGCACGGCGGCCTGGAACCCGAGCTGCGCCTTCTGCATGGCCACCATCGTGTCTTCGAGCGAGACGGACGGGTTGCCGAGCTGCACCTCGCGCTGCATCGCGCTCACCTGGTTCTGCGAGTCGCTCACCGAGCGCAGCGCCGAGCTCATGGCCTGCGAGAAGCTGGCGGGCTCGGTGGCCGCCTTCACGCGCTGAGCGACCTGGGGCATGCCCGCGCGGGTGGCCGCGGCGGCGAAGTCGAAGGGCTTGAGCTTGAGGTCCATCGGTGGGCTTCCTGGGTCGACCGTGCGAAACCGCACGGGTGCGTGCGTGCAGGGCCTTTTGACGTGGAGCGGATGCTAGGTGCCGCCGACCCGCGCAATGGACGGAACTGAGGGTCCATTGACCGCCTGTTCAGGGCATTCGCCACTCAAGTGCTCGCGAACAATGCCGAGCCATGGCTGCCCTTGGGGCTTGCACCCGCGAGGCGGCCGCCGATCAAAACAACACGCCGCCTTCGATGGATACAGCACTGGCCACCGTCCCGAATGCCCTCCCCGCCGCCGCCCACATGCCGGGCGATGCGCCGAAGGACGGCTTCGTGCAACGCGTCCTTGCGCTCAGCCCGCAGCGCAAGCTGATGCTCGGCGGCGGCACCGCGGCCCTCGTCGCGCTGATCGTGGCGATGGCCATGTGGTCCTCGCAGGGCGACTACAAGGTGCTCTACGCGAACCTGTCCGACAAGGACGGCGGGGCCATCCTCGCGCAGCTCTCGCAGATGAACGTGCCTTACCGGCACGCCGACGGCGGCGCCGCCATCCTCGTGCCGGCCGACAAGGTGCACGACGTGCGCCTGCGACTGGCCTCGGCCGGGCTGCCCAAGGGCAGCATCGTCGGCTTCGAGCTGATGGACAACGCCCGGTTCGGGCAGACGCAGTTCCAGGAGCGGCTGACGTTCCAGCGCGGCCTCGAAGGCGAGCTCACCCGCTCCATCGGTGCGCTGGCCGCGGTGCAGTCCGCGCGCGTGCATCTCGCCCTGCCCAATCAGAACGGCTTCTTCCGCGAGCAGCAAAAGCCCAGCGCCTCGGTGCTGCTCACGCTGCACCCCGGGCGCACGCTGGACCGAGCGCAGATCGCCGGCATCGTTCACCTCGTGTCTTCGAGCGTGCCGGAGATGAACCCCAAGTCGGTGAGCGTGCTCGACCAGAGCGGCGCCCTGCTCTCCGGCCCCGACGCCGGCGCGCAAGGCGGCCTGGACGCGCAGCAGCTGCAGTACGTCAACCAGATCGAATCGAACTACACCAAGCGGGTGCTCGACATCCTGGAGCCGGTCATCGGCCGCGAGAACCTGCGCGCGCAGGTGACCGCCGAGGTCGACTTCTCGCAAAGCGAATCGACCTCCGAGGCCTACGCGCCCAACCAGGGCGCCGACGCGCGCGCCACCGTGCGCAGCGCGCAGACGAGCGAGGCCGCAGGCGCCGGCTCGGCCCAGCCCGCAGGCGTGCCCGGCGCCACGAGCAACCAGCCGCCCGTGCCCGCCACCGCGCCCATCAACGGCCCCGCGCAGCAGATGCAGGCCGCGCAGCAGGGCGCCAGCGCCAGCGGCGGCACGCATCGGCGCGAGACGACCACCAACTACGAGGTCGACAAGACCGTGCGCGTCACGCGCAACGCCACCGGCACCGTGAAGCGCCTGAATGCGGCGGTGGTGGTGAACAACCGCAGCGTCACCGATGCGAAGGGCAAGACCACGCAGGTGGCGCTCTCGGCCGACGAGCTCGAGAAGCTCACCGCGCTCGTCAAGGAAACCATCGGCTTCAGCGCCGAGCGCGGCGATTCGGTGAAGCTCATCAACGCGCCCTTCAAGGCCGACAAGCCCGAGGTCGACACCACGCCGCTGTGGCAGCGCCCGGAGACCCTGGATCTGCTGCGCAACCTCGCGATGCCGGGCGCGCTCACGCTGCTGGCCTGCATCGTGGTGTTCGGTGCCATCCGCCCCGCGCTCAAGGCCGCCCAGGCGCCCAAGGCGGGGCAGCGGCTGGACGCGCTCGTCGATGACGTGCAGGCCCTGCCGACGCTGGACGCGCCGGCGATGCTCGAGGCTCCCGGCGTCGATCGCCGCCTGGAGCACGCGCGCTCGCTGGCCAAGGACAACCCCGCGGCGATGGCCCACATCGTGCGCACCTGGGTCAGCAGGGAAGCGTGAGGACACAAGCCATGGACGACCAGGGACTCGAGGACTCCGCGATCCTCCTGATGTCGCTCGGCGAGGAAGAGGCGGCCGAGGTGTTCAAGCACCTGGCGCCCAAGGAAGTGCAGCGCCTGGGCGAGACCATCGCACGCATGAAGAGCGTGCCGCGCGAGCGCGTGGAGTCGGTGCTCAATCGCTTCGCCGACGACGCGCAGGACCAGAACATGCTGGTGAGCGACACCGACGAGTACGTGAAGTCGGTGCTGCGCCGCGCGCTCGGCGAGGACAAGGCCAACCTGCTGATCGACCGCATCCTGCAAGGCGGCGATGTCTCGGGCATCGAGAGCCTGAAGTGGATGGACCCGGGCTCGGTGGCCGAGCTGCTGCGCAACGAGCACCCGCAGATCGTGGCGGCCATCCTCGTGCACCTGGAGTTCGACCAGTCCTGCGACGTGCTGCGCCAGTTCGGCGAGCGCCAGCGCAACGAGGTGATGGTGCGCATCGCCACGCTCGACGGCATCCAGCCCGCGGCACTGAAGGACCTGAACGAGGTCATGTCCAAGGTGCTCGCAGGTGGCGAGCGCATGAAGAAATCGATGATGGGCGGCGTGAAGACCGCGGCCGAGATCATCAACCTGATGGGCTCCACGCTGGAGACCTCGGTGCTCGACTACATCCGCGAGGCCGACGGCGAGCTGGCGCAGAAGATCATGGACAACATGTTCGTGTTCGACGACCTGCTCAAGATCGACGACCGCGGCATCCAGGCCCTGCTCAAGGAAGTGCAGAGCGAGTCGCTCGTCATCGCGCTCAAGGGCGCCACGCCCGAGCTGCGCGAGAAGATCTTCTCCAACATGTCCGTGCGCGCCGCCGAGAGCCTGCGCGAGGACCTCGATTCGCGCGGCCCGGTGCGCGTGTCCGAGGTGGAGGCCGAGCAGAAGGAAATGCTGAAGACGGTGCGTCGCCTGGCCGACGAAGGACAGATCGTGCTGGGAGGCGGCGGTGACGACCAGTTCGTCTGACGCAAAGCCGGGCCAGCGCCTGCACGAGCGCATCGCCCAGCGCGATGCCGAGATGGCGGACGCCTCGCCCGCGAGCCAGTCGTCGTTCATGCGGCGTTTCGTTCCGCGCGAGGAGATCGACGACTTCGCGGCCTGGACACCGGGCAGCTTCGGTGCGCAGGCGCAGCGCAATGCGCCGCCGCCCCCGCCTGCGGCCCCCACGCACGAGCAGATCAACGCGCAGCTGCAGCTGGCACGCCAGGGCGGCTATGCCGACGGCTATCGCGACGGGCTGGCGGCGCTGGAGAGCTTCAAGCAAAGCTATGCGGCGCAGGTGACCTCGCAGGTGGCCGCGCTCGTGAGCTCGCTGCAGGGACAGCTTCAGCTCGTGGAGCAAGGCGCGGCGCGGCACGTGGCGGACATCGCCCTGGCGCTGGCGCGCCAGGTGGTGCGCCACGAGATCGCGACGCAGCCCGCGCTCGTCGCGGCCGTCGCGCAGGAGGCGCTCGCCGCCGCCATGGCCTCGGCCAGGCAGGTGACCCTGCGGCTTCATCCCGAGGACCACGCGCTCGTGGCCGCGCAGGCGGGCGACGCGCTCGCGCAGCGCGGCGCGCGTCTGGCGAGCGACGTGCTGATCGCGCGCGGCGGCTGCGTGGTGGAAACCGAGATCGGCGTGGTGGACGCGAGCCTCGCCTCGCGCTGGCGCCGCGCGGCGGCCACCTTCGGTCGCGGCGACGAATGGACGGACGAGGGCGAGGTGAGCGCGTGATCGACGCCCCCTCCACGCACGAGCCGTCCGCGGCGCTGAACGAGAAGTGGTCGCGCTATCTGGGCGACCTGAAGTCGCGCGCGCAGTCCGCCCCGACGCTCGAAGTCCAGGGCACGCTCGTGCGCGTGGCGGGCCTCGTGCTGGAGGCCGCGGGCATCCGTGTGCCGGTGGGCTCGGTGTGCGAGGTGCGCATGGACGCGCAGCCGCCCGTGCTGGCCGAGGTCGTGGGCTTCGCGGGCGACCGCGCCTACCTCATGCCCACGAGCGACGTGCAGGGCCTGGCCAGCGGCGCGCGGGTCGTGCCCCGCTCCACGCCGATGTCGCCGCCCCTGCTCGGACAGGCCGGGCACCCCTGGCGCCGCAGCGAGGACCGGACGCACCACCTGCCAATCGGCGAAGGACTGCTCGGGCGCGTGGTCGACTCTCACGGCCAGCCGCTGGACCGGCTCGGGCCCATCGTCAACGTGCGCAACGAGCCGCTGATGCGCCGGCCGATCAACGCGATGGAGCGCGACCCGGTGCGCCAGCCGCTGGACACCGGCGTGCGTGCGATCAACACCATGCTCACCGTGGGCCGCGGACAGCGCATCGGCCTCTTCGCAGGCTCCGGCGTGGGCAAGTCGGTGCTGCTGGGCATGATGGCGCGCTACACCGCGGCGGACGTCATCGTGGTCGGCCTCATCGGCGAGCGCGGCCGCGAGGTGAAGGAATTCATCGAGGACATCCTCGGCACCGAGGGCCTGGCGCGCTCGGTGGTGGTGGCCGCGCCCGCGGATGCGCCGCCGCTCACGCGCATGCAGGGCGCGAACTACGCCACCGCCGTCGCCGAGCACTTCCGCGACCGCGGGCAGCACGTGCTGCTCCTGATGGACTCGCTCACGCGCTACGCGATGGCCCAGCGCGAGATCGCCCTGGCCATCGGCGAGCCGCCGGCGACCAAGGGCTATCCGCCCAGCTGCTTCGCCAAGCTGCCGCAGCTCGTGGAGCGCAGCGGCAACGGCCACAACGGCATGGGCTCCATCACTGCGTTCTACACCGTGCTCAGCGAGGGCGACGACCAGCAGGACCCGATCGCCGATGCGGCACGCGCCATCCTCGACGGCCACATCGTGCTCTCGCGCGAGCTGGCCGAGAGCGGCCACTACCCCGCCATCGACGTGGAGCGCTCGGCCTCGCGCGTGATGCACAACGTGGCCGCGCCCGAGCACCTCAATGCGGCGCGCCGCCTGCGCCAGTGGTGGTCGCGCTACCAGAAGGCGCGCGACCTGATCGCGCTGGGCGCCTACGCCCCGGGCAACGACGCCGAACTCGACGCCGCGGTGCAGCGCATCGACGCGATGCGCGCGCTTCTGCAGCAGGACATGCGCGAATGCGCCTCCCTCGCCGACGGCGTGCAGCACCTGCGCGCGCTCACAGGCATCTGATTCCCAGGACACGAGCATGCAAGACATCCAGGCCCTGACCACCCTCCTCGAACACGCCACGACGCATCGCGACCACGCGCAGGCGACCCTGCAGCGCGCCATCGCGGCCGCGCAGGCCGCGCAGACGCAGGCGGTGCAGCTCGTGGGCTATCGCGGCGAGTACGAGCGGCGCTTCGGCGCGCAGTTCCGGCAAGGCAGCGCCATCGAGCTCGTGCACTGCTATCACGGCTTCATGGGCCGGCTCGATCACGCGGTGAAGTACCAGGACAGCGTGTCGACGCGGGCGCAGTCGCAGGTGGAGTCCGCGCGCGAGCTGCTGATGGAGTGCGAGCTGCGAGTGGCCTCGGTGCGCAAGCTGATCGAGCGTCGCGAGGCCGAAGCCGCACTTGCGGCCCATCGTCGCGAGCAGAAGGCCAGCGACGAATTCGCCTCACGCCAGGCCTGGCAGCGACAGGCCCAGGGCGGCGGCGCCTTCGCGATCGCGCCCTGAAACCAAGCCCGCAACCGAACGACATCCGCGCAGCCAGATGAATCCCAACGCCGTGACCTCGCGCAACCCGCTCTCGCCGCTCGGCGCTCCGCTCGCGCCGCACGTCTCGCTCGCCGGCTCGCCCGAAGGCGACGCCGGCTTCGCGCGCATGCTGGAACAGCAGCGCAGCGAGCGGCCCGCCCCGCGCGAGCAGGCACAGGCGGCACCCGCTCACGCGGATCGGGAGAACGCGCCGCCCGCCGCGCACGAGCCCTCACACGAGAGCGATGCGCCGCACGACGGCGGCACGCGACCCGCGCAGCACGAGGCGGCATCCTCGGCCACCCCCTCGCAGCAGGACGGCAAGGTCGCCGCGCGCAACGGCGCGCGCAATGCCGCGAAGCCGCGCGCCACGGAGAAGGCGAGAGCCGAATCGGGTGAGTCGGCCGCGCCGGCCGATCGCAGCGAATCGAAAGGCGAGGACATTCCGGTGGCCGATGCGAGCACCGCTTCGCAGGCGGGCGCCGCGCCCGAAGACAAGGGCGTCGTCCTCGACTGGCTCGCGCGCATGAACACCGCCGCCGCGCGTGCAGGCGGCGATGCCGGCGGCACCACGCCGCGTGCGGCCGTCGGCGGCGATGCGTCCACGGCCGCGCTTTCGAGCGACGTGAAGACGCGAGGCATCGACCTTCATCGCGAGGCGCTTCCCGGCGCGCCCGTCGAGCACGCGGCCAGCGATGCGCCCGCCTTCGAGGCGCAGCTCGCGCAGGCCGCAGGCCAGGCCTCGCCCGCGGGCCCGAAGACCGGCGAAGGAAGCGCTGCCTTGCAAGGCGCCACCGCCCTTCATGCCACGGCCCACGCGAACCCGGCCGACGCCGCTGCACCCGCGCCCGCGCAGGCTCTCATCGACGCCCCGCTGGACGCGCCCGACTTCTCTCAGGCCCTGGCCGCCCAGCTCACCACCTTCGCGCGCGACGGCGTGCACGAGGCCAAGCTCGAGCTCAACCCCGCCGACATGGGCCCGATCGCGGTGCAGATCGTGGTCGACGGCACGCAGGCGCAGATCGACTTCCACGCCAGCCATGCCGCCACGCGCGGCGCCATCGAGGCGAGCCTGCCGGCGCTGGCCGCATCGCTGCAATCGGCCGGGCTCACGCTCAGCGGCGGCGGCGTGTACGAGCAGGCGCAGCGCGATGCGCGGCAGGGCTCGGGCGATGCGGATGCGCGCGGCTCCACGGGTCGCACGCGTGGCGGCGACGCGAGCGGTGAGCCGGTCGTGCGATCCGTCACGGCGCGTACCGCGCAAGGCGTTCTCGACCTCTACGCCTGATCCGCCGCCTGGCTCCCTCGCCCCGCGTGCGGGGAGAGGGCTGGGTGAATGAGGCCCTTTTCACCGCCTATTCGCGCTTTAGTCCGAGCACCCGCCTCGAATAATCCTTGCATGCCGGTCGTGCCCTCACAGGGCGCGGCGCCGAGCGATCCAAGGAGTGATGCCCCATGTCTGCTGCCGCGGCCGATGCCGTCGAAGTCACGAGCAAGAAAGGCTCGAAGAAGCTGATCCTGCTCATCGCGCTCATCGCCGTGCTGGTGCTCTGCGCGGGCGCGGGCGTGCTCGTCTACATGAAGAAGAAGGCAGCCGCCGCCGAAGAGGACGACGACTCCGACGAGCCCGCGCGCACGCAGCAGGTGGCACGACATGACCCGGGCCACGTGCCCACCTTCCTGCCCCTGGACACCTTCACGGTGAACCTCGCCGATCGCGATGCCGAGCGCTACGCGCAGGTCGGCATCACGCTGCAGGTCGACGACCCGAAGGTCGCCGAGGAGCTCAAGGCCTACATGCCCGCGATCCGCAACGGCGTGCTGATGGTGCTCGCGCACAAGACCTCCGCCGAGCTGCTGGAGCGCGCCGGCAAGGAGAAGCTGGCCGAGGAAATCATGCGCGAGGCGGTGCGACCGCTGGGCATCGAGATCGAGGACGAGTCGCGCAAGGCGGAATCGAAGAAGCCCGAGTCGAAGGATTCGGACGACGACGAGGACGAGCCCAAGCCGAAGAAGAAGCGCAAGAAGAAGCCCGCGGTCCACAACCCGGTGGAGCACGTGCACTTCTCCAGCTTCATCATCCAGTGACGCGCGCGCACGTCCTCATCGACATCACGCAGGGCCTGTCATGAATCAGCAGATCCTTTCGCAGGACGAGGTCGATGCGCTGCTGCAGGGCATCACCGGCGAGAGCCAGAAGCTCGAGGCCGAGGAGGTCGAGGCCGGCGCCATCCGCCAGTACGACCTGGCGAGCCAGGAGCGGATCGTCCGTGGGCGCATGCCCACGATGGAGATCATCAACGAGCGGTTCTCGCGCAACATCCGCGTGGGCCTGTTCAACTTCATCCGGCGCACGCCGGAGGTCGCGGTCGGCGGCATCAAGGTGCAGAAGTACAGCGCCTTCCTGCGCGAGATCGTGGTGCCGACCAACTTCAACATCATGTCGGTGCGGCCGCTGCGCGGCTCGGGGCTCATCGTGTGCGACCCCACGCTCGTGTTCTCGGTCATCGACGCGCTCTTCGGCGGCGCGGGCAAGTTCCACACGCGCATCGAGGGCCGCGACTTCTCGCCCACCGAGCAGCGCGTGATCACGCGCCTGGTCGATGTGATCTCGGCCGAATACCGCAAGGCCTGGAACGGCGTCTACCCCATCGACCTGGAATACCAGCGCTCGGAGATGCAGCCGCAGTTCGCCAATGTGGCCGCGCCCAGCGAGATCGTCGTCACGTCCTCCTTCACGCTCGAAGTGGGCGAGACCAGCGGCACCATCCACTTCTGCATCCCCTACGCCACGCTCGAGCCCATCCGCGACATCCTCTATTCGACGGTGCAGGGCGACTCGATGGAGCCCGACCGCCGCTGGGTGAAGCTGCTCACGCACCAGATCCAGGACGCGCAGGTGGAGGTCGTGGCCGAGCTCGCCCGCGCGGGCGCCACCGTCGAGCAGCTGCTTGCGTTCAAGCCGGGCGACTTCGTCGAGCTGGACCTGGAAAAGATCATCCAGGCGAAGGTCGACGGCGTGCCGATCTTCGAGTGCCAGTACGGCACGAGCAACGGCAAGTACTCACTGAAGATCGAGCGGATGCTCACCAACCAACATCTCTCCTGGCTGGGAGAAAGCCATGTCTGAATCCGGATCCACGCAGCAGAACGAACAGGACGCGATGGCCGCCGAATGGGCGGCAGCGCTCGAGCAGCAGGCCGGCGCGAGCGCGACCGAGGTGGTCGCCGAGGCGCAGCAGGTGGCGCCCGCCTCGTTCGCCAACTTCGCGCCCACCCCGGGCAGCGCCGCGGGCAACGACATCAACATGATCCTGGACATCCCTGTCCAGCTCACGGTGGAGCTCGGGCGCACGCGCATTCCGATCAAGCACATCCTGCAGCTCGCGCAAGGCTCGGTGGTGGAGCTCGACGCGCTTGCGGGCGAGCCGATGGATGTGCTTGTGAACGGCTACCTCATCGCCCAGGGCGAGGTCGTGGTCGTGAACGACAAGTTCGGCATCCGCCTGACCGACATCGTGACGCCCAGCGAGCGCATGCGCCGGCTCAGCCGCGGCATGTGAGTTCGACGGATTCATTGCATGGGCCCCACCGGACTCTCGATCCTCTGGTTCATCGCGATCGTCGCGATGATTCCGCTGGCGCTGTGGCTGCTCAAGCGCACGCCCTACGGCGCGCAGATGAGCACAAGCGGCAGCGTGACGCGCACCGTCGCCTCGATGCCGCTCGGCCCCAACCAGCGCATCGTCACGCTCGAGGTGGGCACGGGCGAGTCGCGCAAGTGGCTGGTGCTGGGCGTGACGCCGCAGAGCATCGCGACCCTGCACACGATGGAGCCCGGCACCGCGCCCGCGGCCCCGCCGGCGCCGTCGTTCTCCGAGCTGCTTTCCAAGGTGCGCCGCCATGGCCGCTGACCTGCCGCTCTTGATCGGCCAGGGTGCGGGCGGCACGAGCTTCTCGGTGCCGGTGCAGACGCTGCTGTTCTTCACCGCACTGAGCTTCCTGCCTGCGGTGCTCCTGATGATGACGGGCTTCACCCGCATCGTGATCGTGCTGAGCCTCCTGCGCCAGGCGATCGGCACGCAGGCGGCGCCGCCCAACCAGGTGATCGTGGGCCTGAGCCTCTTCCTCACGATGTTCGTGATGGGCCCGACGATCGACCGCGTCTACGAGGACGCCTACAAGCCCTTCACCGCCAACCAGATCAACTTCGAGGAAGCGCTTGCCCGCGGCGAATCGCCGGTGCGCGGCTTCATGCTCAAGCAGACGCGCCAGGCCGACCTCATGCTGTTCGCGCGCCTGGCCAAGACCGAGCTCGCGGGCAAGCCCGAGTCCGCACCGTTTCGCGTGCTCGTGCCGGCCTTCGTGACGAGCGAGCTGAAGTCGGCCTTCCAGATCGGCTTCCTGATCTTCATTCCCTTCCTCATCATCGACATGATCGTCGCGAGCGTGCTGATGAGCCTGGGGATGATGATGCTGTCGCCGGTGCTCGTGGCCCTGCCGTTCAAGCTGATGCTCTTCGTGCTGGCCGACGGCTGGAACCTGCTGCTGGGTTCGCTGGCCGCGAGCTTCGCGACCTGAAGCGCGCCCCACCTTTCATCCGCACACACACATCGATGGACGCCGCCCAAGTCTTCACCATCGGCCAGCAGGGCCTCTATCTGCTGCTCACCGTCTCCGCGCCGCTGCTGCTGGCGGTGCTCGTCGTGGGCCTGCTCGTGAGCGTCTTCCAGGCCGCCACGCAGATCCACGAGTCCACGCTGAGCTTCGTGCCCAAGCTCGTGGCCGCCTTCGCGGTGCTCGCGCTGGTGGGCCCGTGGATGCTCAACTCGATCGTCGAATACCTGCAGCGCACGATCCAGTCGATCCCGAGCGTGGTCGGTTGAAGCAGGCGTCGCTGCCGTGATCGGCTTCACCGAGGCGCAGGCCATGGGGCTCCTGAGCCCCCTGTTCTGGCCCTTCCTGCGCGTGCTCGCGATGTTCATGACCGCGCCGGTGCTCAGCCTGCGCAGCGTGCCTGCGCGCGTGAAGGTGGCCCTCGCCTTCTTCGTGAGCGTGGCCGCACAGGCCTCGATGCCCGAGTCGCCGGTGATCCCGCTGGACGGTCCCCTGGCCCTGGGCGTCGTGGTTCAGCAGCTGCTCGTCGGCGCGACGCTCGGCTTCGCGGCGCGGCTCGTCTTCGCGGGCATCGAGCTCGCGGGCGAGCTGATCGGGCTGCAGATGGGCATGAACTTCGCGTCCTTCTTCGACCCCATCAGCGCGAGCCAGGCGACGTCGGTCAGCAGCTTCTTCGGCACGACGGCCGCGTGGCTCTTCGTCGTGATCAACGGGCCGCTGCTGCTCACCGCCGCGGTGGTTCACAGCTTCAACGCGTTCCCGGTGAGCGGCGAGCCGCTTGCGTTCCTCGCCGCAGTGCAGCCGCAGACCTGGGGCACCGAGCTGTTCCGCCTCGGGCTGTGGATCGCCCTGCCGATCGTCGCGATGCTCCTCTTCGTGAACCTCGTGCTCGGCGTGGTGTCGCGCGTGGCCTCGCAGATGAACATCTTCGCCATCGGCTTTCCGATCACGCTGGGTGTCGGCTTGATCGGCATCACGGTGACGCTGCCGATGATGGAGACGCCGTTCTCGATGGCGCTGGAGAGGATGCTGGCGTACTTCCAGTAGCGGGCCTAAACCAGGCCGTTGCGAATCGCGTAGACCGTGAGCTCCGAGTTGTTCGACAACCCCAGCTTCTCCAGCACGCGTGCCCGATAGACGCTCACCGTCTTCGGGCTCAGCGACAGCTCCGTGGCGATGTCCGAGAGCCTGCGCCCCGAGGCGATCAGCACCAGCGTCTGCAGCTCGCGGTCCGACAGCTTTTCGTGCGCGGCCTCGACCGCCGGCTGCGTGAGGCTTTCCACCAGCATCTGCGCCATCTCGGGCGTCACGTACTTGCGCCCCTGCGCCACCATGCGCACCGCATCCACGATCTGGCGCGCGTCGCTGCCCTTGTTCACATAGCCGTAGGCGCCCGCGCGCATGGCGCGGATGGCGTACTGGTCTTCGGGGTACATCGAGAGCACGAGCACCCGCATGGTGCTGCCCTCTTCCTTCAACGCGTGCAGCACATCGAGGCCGCTGCGTCCGGGCAGGTTGATGTCGAGCACGAGCACGTCGCAGGTCTTGGCGCGCAGCACCGTGCGCAGCTCGCCGTAGTCGCCCGCCTCGCCCACCACCTCGATGTCGTCGGCATCGGAGAGGGTGTCGCGGATGCCGCGCCGGATGAGTGCGTGGTCGTCGCACAGGATCACTCGGATCATAGGTCTCCCCAGGACGTCGGATCGGCCGGATCGGCCACTTCGCTGCGCTCTGCGCGCAGCGGCTCGTTCAGCACGCCGCGCCGGTTCAGCGGCACCGACAGGATGAGCGTGGTGCCGCGCGGGCCGCTGGTGAGATCGACCCAGCCGCCCACCGTGGCCGCGCGCTCGCGCAGCCCGCGGATGCCAAAGGAGCGCGCCTTCGCGAGGTCCTGCTGCTCCAGGCCGCGGCCGTTGTCGCTCACCTCGAGCGACAGCACGTTGCCCGCGACCGCGAGGTCCACCTGCACGCGCGTGGCCTGCGCGTGCTTGCTGACGTTGGTGAGCGCCTCCTGCGCGGTGCGGTAGGCCACCAGCGGCACGCCCGACGGCAGGTGCTGCAGCGCCGGTAGCGCGGCCTGCGGCATGCGCAGCACGCAGGCGACGCCGGTGCGGCGCTCGAAGCGGCCGGCCATCCACTGCAGCGCGGCGACCAGCCC
>Ga0070671_100002512_pt1 | contig 14207 bp, 12 predicted proteins | sample KBSS73metaG_FD_65341 | JGI IMG/M metagenome (GOLD analysis project Ga0070671, IMG submission 65341) | Switchgrass rhizosphere microbial communities from Kellogg Biological Station, Michigan, USA - KBS S7-3 metaG | ecosystem: Host-associated > Plants > Roots > Rhizosphere > Soil ...
GAGTCCTGACTCAACCTCAACTTGATCACCTTCGATTGCTTTAACAACAACGCTCCTACAGGACACTTGTTCTCCTTTAACTACAAACACCATAGTGGATCCTCCATTCTTTAAATCAGATCCTGTTGGAAATGCTGCGAGTGGCACCCAGAAGTTCGTATTGACTTCACTAGAACGCTGCAAATGAACATAAACCGTCAATCCTGGCATCAGGTTGGAAGATCCGACGATGTCGGCGACGTAGCCAAACGTATTACTGATTGCGTCGGCGACTGGATCGTGTCTTCGGATCCGAGCCTTAGCAATTACGCCGCCCTGCTCGGAGACCGAAATACCGAGCACTTGGCCACATCCAAGCTGAGTACCGGACGTTTGCGGAACTCTGAATCTCAATTCCATCTTTGAGAGTTCCGCGACTTCAAAGAGCTTGTCAGTCTTTGCGACACTCGTCCCCGTCGCTATGTAACGGCGAGTAACAACTCCAGACACCGGGGCACGAACAGTCGTCTTTTGCATCTCCAGCTTTATAACTTCCATTCGTGCCAGCGCACTCTCCGTTGCCAGTCGATTTTTTTCAGACTCCTGGAGTGACTGTTCGAACTTGTACTGAGCCCTTTCAACTTCGCCTTTGCTGACAAGGCCCTGACTCGCGAGCAAGGATTCACGATCAAATTCGCTGCGATTGAGTTTGATTAGTCCTTGTAATTGCTGTCCTTCAACTTTCAGACGACTGACCTCAAGTTCTGCCTGACGAAGTTGTTCGCGCTGCGCCTCGTCGTTAAAGGTCGCAAGGACCTGTCCTTTAGTTACGCGCGCACCCTCTTCAGCTGTTACGTTTAGAATGCGTCCTTCAACTTCGGCGATTACCAATAGCGTATCCTCCACCGAAAGTGCTGCCGGAATCAGCACATCGCTATTCGCGAGATTCGGAACGGGTTGGACATCAAAAACGTGGACAACTACGACCGGGTTTTCTGCCGGCTGAGTTCTGATTTCGCGCGTACGAGTTTGGCTCTGTGCTGAACAGCCGGCGATTAGAGCAGTGCCAGATAAGAGGAGTGACAGTATATTTTTAGTTTTTGTAAACATCGTCTGTTACGTTCGAGCTAATTAAGTACAAAAGTATTGAAGTCTTAAGTACCAATTACAAAGCTCTCCTCCTTCTCCTCCCGGTCGTGCTCAAACATCCTCATCGTGATCTTTGCTTTCAGTCGTTCGCTCTGTAACCAATCCTCAAACAGCAATGACTTGATCGTTTCACGGAGCGAGTCAGTAAGCGTGGCAAGATGTATCGCTTCGATTTTCACCAACTCCCAACCCGCATAAGTTTTGATTGGACCAACGGTCTTACCGGGTTGCGCTCCGAATATCGCAGCCTCCATTGTTGGTTCCAGTTCAGTCCGCCGCACCTGTCCGCAATAACCACCGGCAGGTCGAGTCAAAAAATCAATCGAGTACTTGCGCGCGAGGCCATAGAAATCGGCATCGTCTTCAACAATCTGTGCGCGTAGTTCTTTAGCAACGTTTTCTTCCTCTACTACAATTCGCGAAATCGTTGCCGCATCGAACGAGAGACGTTGTTCAGCGAAATATTTTTCAACTCTGGCTGTCGTAAGATGGTCTCGCAGCTTCAGTCTTAGGATTTCATCCTCGAGAAATGCTTCCCATTCCGTGTGGGAGAGGTAGTGTTTGGCTAACCAACGTTCCGTTCGTTTCTCGTCAAACAAGTTACGAATGGTGCGAAACTTATCAGCCGCCTGCTGAACCTCTTCACCGGTTACCTCAATGCCGGCGACATTGGCCGCCTGACGAATAAGCGTGGCGTCGGAGGCATTCTTGATGAAGCGTGATTCGCTACCCCATTTTGCGAATCGCGTTAACTGTCGAAAGCTGACGCTCTCCCCGTTGATTTCCATTGCGATGAAGTTGTCCAAGCTGCTCATAACAATTCCGGCGACCTTGAATCTGCCTCCACTTAATAGTGTCCATTGCCTGGAAAACGTCACCTACGACTTCGCTCACCTGACAAGTGGCTTCTTTAATCCTGTGAGATAGTTGAAAACGGATAGAGATCCCTCCATGCCCCGTACTAGGCCACTGACCCAAGCTGAAGCATGGGGAGAATGAGATTAGTTGAGATTTCCACGCAGCTTATGGTTCTGATCGGCTTTGCACGAAAACTAGCTATGCCCGCATCGGCAGCGCTCTCATTCTCACCGTGGCTTTAGCCCGGTGATCTAGATCGGCGTGATCTTAAGAGAAACCTTTTAAACGGTTTCCGCAGTTTGATTCCTGCGTGTGTCACCGGGCTAAAGCCACGGTGTGAATGAGATAGATCAGCTCAACCGAACTTTTTGTGCAAAGCTGTCCTGACCGATTTGATCCATTTATTCAAACCCAACCAGTGATGTTCTTCGCTCGCTTGCCACTATCCAATGAAAGCTAAATGTTGCCCGTCGCACGGGCAGCTCAATAAGTCGGGACTAAGAAAGGAAAAAAAAATGAGCAATTCCACAACACAGAAATCAGAAGCAAAGACGAGCCGCGTTCAGGTCGGCAATCTTCCACAGCAGGAAAAGGAGTTGAAGGCGCAGGAAGCTGAGAAGGTAAAGGGTGGCTATGGCCCTTACAACTCTAGTGGTGAGGAAATCCCACAAACTGTTCACAAATAAGCCTGTCGGTCGTGAGAACGACGATTAGACAAATTAGGAGGTAAAAAAGTGATGAGCAGTTCAACCACGAAGAAACGAGCGGCAAAGCAAAACCGCGTGCAGGTCGACAATCTCCGGCAGCAGGAAAAGGAGTTGAAAGACCGGGAAGCTGAGAACGTAAAGGGAGGGGGCGGTCTTCCGGGTGGTGTAGTTGCCAACCATATTGGCGAGGAGATTCCACAAAAGAATCAAAACTAGCGTCGCAATTTCTGACCGCAACCTTGTCAAGTTCATCGGGCGGCTTGCCGCCCGATGAAATTTTTAACAAGCTTCTTTAGGAGCGTAGGCACATTCCTAATTCTGAGAAGCTAGTTACAGAAGGGGGCCTGCCCATCCCGCGCAGCCAACGCAGGCGGCAAGCCCTTAGTCAACGATTCAATTGCCTTTCACCGATTTTCCCGGAGTTGGTGTCCTTCGCTTCGGCTGGCAGCCATCATCGTCCAAGCTTGGCACTGATTTCATTGCTCCTATCACCAAGAACGCCACCGGGGCTCCCTCCGCCGCCCCTGATGTTCCTGGCCTCGCCGTTTTTCAACTCCTTGTCCTGCTGTGACAGCTTTCCTACTTTGACGCGAGCATTTTCGTCTGACGTTTTCTTTGTTCCGCGTTTACTCATGTGAGTGGTCCTTTCTTTATGGTTCTGATTTACGCCTAACCGCGTGACGCAAATCTATGTTTCGCTTGAGAGTGACAATGAAATGAAAAACATCACTTCGGAGAATTGCGCAGTGGGACTTTGTGATCCACGTTCCCTCCGGACGAAGATTGGTTGAGGCCTCAGTTGCCCTGTGATGTTCTGCGTCCGGTTGTCACTATCAAGTGAGATAGAAATATGACTCGTTGCAACACGGGCCGCTAATAAGTTGAGAATTAAGAAGGAAAAGAAATGAGCAATTCAACAGTGAAGAATCCAGACACAAGCCACGTTCAGATAAGCGACCTCCCGTCGCAGGAAAAGGAGTTGAAGGACCAGGAAGCTGAGAAGGTAAAGGGCGGAGGCGGTCGTCCAGGTGGTGTAATCGCCTACCACGTTGGCGAGGAAATACCACAAAAAATGAAAACTAGCATTTCTCTATTGACGGGCTGTTGTGAATTTCAGCGGGTGGCTCGGCCTTTGCCAAGTTGCCCGGTGAACCCTGGACAATAAAAGTATGACTCTCATTGGTTAGGTGGCACCGATGAATTCGAGCGAACTCAAAGAACTGCTGAGAGCGACTACAGCATTTAGCAATCTTCCTGATCGGGAGTTGGACCATCTTGCAGATCGGTTTGAACTTATTCATTACGCTCTCGGGCAGGATGTCGTGCATGAAGGCGACGACGCTGAAGCGTTTTTCATAGTCTATTCTGGACGAGCACGCGTTATTGCTATCGATGAGACTGGTCATGAAGTGACTATCGGGACTCTTACCCGAGGTGACTCTTTCGGTGAACAAGCACTACTTACAAAATCCCAGCGCAACTATACGATTCGAGCTTCCAGTGATCTTGCCGCTCTCCGTTTGGCTAAGGTTGACTTCGATCACTTGTTGGAAAGACACACAAGAGTTCGTGAGTACTTCGATAACTATATTTCAGAGATTTCTATTCGAAACTTCCTGAAGCTTTCTACTGCTCTTGCGCCACTCTCAGCGCTGGAAATACGTAATCTACTAGGCTCACTCGAGGTCATCGAATATGAGCCGGACACAACGATCATCCGGGAAGGCGATGCGGGCGATGCCTTCTTCATTTTGCGGACAGGCGGCGTGCGTGTGATTAAGGAGAGCAATGGTGGCAAGGTCTTGAATCAGTTGAAAGCGGGTGACTCGTTTGGCGAATTAGCTCTGTTAACTGGCCAGCCACGTGCAGCAACACTAATCACTTCCGAGCCAACTTCAGTTTTTCGTTTGTCGAAACGCGAGTTTGATCGAATCATCGCTGCTTCTCCTAATTTCAAAAATGCCATTGTCACCATCGCATCGGGATACAGCGCGACCTCTGTAGCAAAACATCAGAACGGGCCAGCTGTATCAGCTGAACAAACGGCCAACAGCCAAACCTACAAACCAAAACGAGCAGGAAACTATCCCTTCAAGTTGCAGTTGAGTGAAACAGACTGCGGCGCCGCCTGTTTGTCGATGATTCTTTGTTTCTATGGCAAGCACGTGAGCATCAACAAGCTGCGTGACCTGGCAAATGTGAGCCGGGATGGATCTAGTCTTTATAGCATTGCGGAAGCAGCGGAGGGTTTAGGCTTTGAGTCACGCGGCCTCAAAACTTCATACGAACGTCTCTCACAACTAGAGTTGCCGGCAATTGCGCATTGGCAAGGTTTTCACTTCGTTGTGCTTTATGAAGTGAAGCGAGACTGTGTGACATTGGCTGATCCGGCGATTGGTCTTCGGAAGATCTCACGAGAGGAGTTTGAAAAAGATTGGACAGGTTATTTATTGCTTCTGACTCCCACGGCAAAGATCGAACAGGTCGAAGAATCTAAGTCAAACTCCAGTCGCTTTCTACCACTGTTGAAGCCTTACCGGCTAGTACTCGCTGAAATTTTCCTAGCGTCTTTAATGCTGCAACTCTTTGGCCTCGCGATGCCGATCTTCACTCAGGTTATTGTCGACAACGTTGTACTTCACAAGAACACGTCGATGCTGAATATGTTGCTAGTAGGTATGTTGTTGATAGGTGTATTTCAGACAACAACGACTGCGCTTCGCTACTACCTTTTGGTCCATACGACCCGTCGCATCGACATGCAGATGATGGTGGACTTTTACAGGCACGTCCTCAGCTTGCCGATGCGTTACTTCGAAGAGCGCAAGGTAGGTGACATTCTCAAGCGCTTTAACGAGAACGCTCGAATCCGTGCTTTTCTTACCGGCCGCGTCCTTGGTGTGACGCTGGATTGTCTAATGATCTTTGTGTACCTCGCCTTGATGTCTTACTACAACCTCAAGCTAACCATCGTGGCAATCATTTTTATTCCCGGATACGTCGCGTTGACGTTGATTGCAACTCCAATCTTCAAAAGACAGTATCGCGAGGCGTTCGAGAAATCAGCCGAAGCGGAGTCACAGATCGTTGAATCGATTTCTGGTGTCGGCGCGATAAAAGCAACCTCAAGTGAACGAAGTATTTGTTGGAAACTTCAGGGCTTGATCGTCAAATCTCTTAACGTGCAGTTTCGCAGTGCACTTTCGGGAATGGCAACTATATCGATTGGCAACATGCTGCAGACGCTAAATACGATCATTCTCCTTTGGTATGGCGCGCGTCTTGTGATGGGCGGTGAGTTGTCGATTGGACAACTGGTAGCGTTCAACGTGCTCGTTGCCAGCGTTACCCGACCTATATTAAGCGTTGTAGATCTATGGCGTGAATTTCAGGAAGTTAGTGTTGGTTTCGAAAGGCTGAACGACGTATTCGATGCAAAACCCGAGGATGTCGACGAACAAAAGCGGATAAAGTTGCCGCGCATCAGCGGTCTTGTCAGGTTTGAGAATGTTACGTTTCGTTATCCAACACGCCCCGACAAAAACGCGCTTCAGAACGTTAGTCTCGAAGTCCAACCTGGTCAGACAGTCGCTCTTGTAGGACGCAGCGGCGCCGGCAAAACAACTTTCGCAAATCTCTTGTTGCGGTTGCATCAGCCAAATGAAGGACGAATCCTTATCGACGGACACGACTTGAGACATGTCTCAATCAGCAGTTTACGTTCGCAAGTTGGTATCGTGCCTCAGGATATTTTTCTTTTCAGTGGAACCATTCGCGAAAACATTGCGTTCGGTCACCTCGATGCATCGCTTGAACAAGTTGTGGGTGCCGCAATGCTATCAGGCGCACACGAGTTCATAAGTGAATTGCCACTCGGTTATGAGACGAAGATAGGTGAACGTGGACAAAGTCTATCGGGAGGTCAGAAACAACGAATAGCAATTGCACGCGCTCTGTTTAAGCAGCCCCGAATTCTGATCTTTGACGAGGCCACAAGCGCATTAGATACAGAGAGTGAAGGAGCGATTCAAAAGAATCTCAGCCAGATTCTGAAGGACCGAACCACATTAATAATTGCGCATCGACTGAGCACGGTGCGGAATGCCGATGTGATTGTCGTAATGGATCGGGGGACTGTTCGCGAGATTGGCAATCACTCCAGCCTGATGGAACAAAAAGGCATTTACTATTATCTCAACAGTCAGCAACTTGAAGGATGATTGCAATGTCAGAACTACTCGTTGCAGATGAAATTTGTGAGCGAGAAGCCGAGAAGGGACGCTTACCTATTACGCAGGCCACCCCTAAGGACACGTATGCGCCGATCGATTTCGAGTCTACGTCTCAATCGTGGATGCCAGATAGCGTTCAAACATCGCCGGAAGTTGCAGAAGTGATCGCTAAGCTCCCGTGGTGGGCGGTTCGAAGTGTGCTTTATCTCATTATCGCTTTCATGTTGGTAGCTGTTACCTGGGCAAACTTCGCCAAAGTAGATTTGGTGGCCGTTGCAAATGGGGTCGTTATTCCGCAAGGGAACATTAGACCAGTTCAGCCTGCCGGGTCAGGTGTAGTGCAGAGTGTCTTTGTGAAAGAGGGAGACAAGGTCGCAACCGGTGATGCGCTTATTCAGTTGGATGCGGCTGAGATGAGGAGTCGCCTGTTCAAACTTCGACAAGAGTTGGAAACGACTCAATCTCAGTTACGGCTGATGATGGTAAACCGACCGGTGAGCGACACTTTGGAACAACAAAATCGAATCGCGCGCTTGCAAACCGATGTTAGTGAAGCTGAAAGGATGTTGCGTCACACAACGATTAATTCGCCTGCGACCGGTGTTATCACAAAGATCAATGTCCGTGGTCCAGGAGAAGTTTTGCAACAAGGTCAGACTATCGCGACGATCGCACCAACTGATGTGCCGCTGGTCGTTGAGGGAATGCTTGCAGATAAAGACATCGCTTTTGTCCGGAAAGGGTTGGCGGCGAAACTCAAGTTTGATGCGTTTCCATTTCAGGACTACGGAATCGTCGAAGGAATAGTGTCTGATGTCGCACCCGATGCTACTGCTAAAGACGGCGTCAACTATTACAAGGTGATAATTGCACCTAGTAAGAGCGTGATTTCCACGGAAGAAAAAGACCTCATGCTCCGGCCTGGGCTCTCGGTGAGTGCTGAAATAATCACCGAACGAAGAACTGTCTTGAGTCTGATACTTGAACCGGTTCGTAAATTTAAAAGCGAAATAGCACTCTCACGTTAGCGCGGCTGTGACCAGTATGACCTGGTCGAAACGATTCTTGTTTTGTTGGCAAGATTTCTTGGCTTGCGCGCAAGCTATTTCTTGCCCGCGAAGCGGGCTGGATTCTTTAACAATGCTAACCTTGGGTTCCGCTCGCAGAGCCTCGCTCCACCCCAGGCTGTATGCTTTAGCCCGCTTTGCGGGCAAAGAACTCTTTGTGATCGCAACCGCAGTGTAAAATCTGTTCAGCCTATCTCGGTTTAAGTAAAGGTGAGACCGATGTCATTCAAATCTTGCGGTGTCTTCGCGTCGCTTGCTACTGCTCTCGTCTTATCCATTTGTCTTGCGCGTGGTCAGACGCAGAATGCGCCGCCAAAAGATGTTGCGGGGATCCCAGTCAACTATGACGAAGCACTTGTCGGCAGTTACACGTTGCCCGATCCGCTTGTACTTGCTAATGGCAAACCAGTGCGCGATGCAAAAACGTGGCTGCAACAACGACGGCCTGAGATCGTGCGCTTGTTTGAAGAGAACCAATTCGGCCGCAGCCCGAGTCGACCAGCCAACATGATCTTCGATGTGTTCGACAAGGGCACACCGGCACTGGAAGGTAAAGCGGTGCGCCGGCAGGTCACCGTCTATTTCGCGTCTGATAAAAATGGCCCGAGGATGGATCTGTTGATCTATCTGCCGGCGGCTGCGCGCAAACCAGTGCCGCTGCTTTTGAATCTGAGTTTTACTGCAAACTCAAGTACGGTAGAAGATCCGGGAATCAAGCCAGGGGAAGTCTGGGGCCGCGACAAGAAGAGAGTTCCGGCGTCACAAGGTAGATCATTTGGTCGCTTAAACGTCGCACCGATGTTGGCCCAGGGTATCGGGGTCGCAACAGTTTACTATGGCGATATTGATCCGGACTTTGAAGGTGGCATTCCATATGGAGTGCGATCGTTGTATCTCAAACTCGGCCAGAAAGGTCCGGCGCCGGATGAATGGGGTGCGATCGCCGCGTGGGCATGGGGCCTTAGCCGGGCACTCGATTATCTGGAAACAGACAAGGGTGTTGACGCAAAGCGCGTTGCTATCTTAGGAGTGTCGCGGCTTGGCAAGACTGTGCTCTGGGCAGGAGCGCACGATCCACGTTTCGCCCTGGTGATTGCCAGCTGTTCGGGCGAAGGTGGGGCGGCTTTAAGCCGGCGCAATTACGGCGAGACCGTGAAACACCTGGTCGCGCCAACTCGCTATCCCTATCAGTTCGCGGCAAATTATCAGAAGTACGCCGACCATTTGGATCGACTTCCCTTCGACGCCCATATGTTGATTTCTTTGATTGCGCCGCGACCTCTCCTACTGCAAACAGGCGATACTGATTTTTGGTCCGATCCAAAAGGTGAGTTCCTTGCGGCCGTCGCCGCGGGATCAGTGTATCGGCTGTTGGGCCGGCAAGGATTGGAGACTGATCAAATGCCAGCGGCCGGCCAGCCAATCATGAACACTCTTGGCTATTACATGCATGCCGGCGGGCATGGGACGATCCCGTCTGACGAGGATCAATTCATAAAGTTCATACAATTACATCTGCACCCTGAAAATTTAGACTAACTTGTTTTGCGATCAGTGTGCTCCTCAATCTGTGAGTGCCCGTACCATTCGCATTTCTTTGTTAGTCCCATCCGTCGCACGAGATCGTCGTAACGCGAGTCTTTGCGAAGACCTTCAAAGACGAATCGGCGCTGTTAATGGCTTTCCGCGCTTGCGGCTCGCTCGATTGGCCTCGTGCTATTTGATGGAGTCGCACCAGGTTGATTTAACTTGAATGAGTCAATGAAACGATTGATCTTCAACGGATCATCCATCCCCTTCGGCCAACCGATCGCAACCTGATATGGACGACGACCTGACATGTAAACGCGCGACTTGAAATTGCGGTCAGCAGTCTGCGCCGTGAACTCGATTACAGGATAACCATCGATCGTAGTTGAATGAGTAGATTGAAGGGTGCCGTTGATTCCTTTGACAAAGTTGTCGCGGTTCGCCTCCAGTTCGGCCGTCCGGTTAAAGTTAAAGCTTGGCTGATAATCGACCCACCCGATGAGATAGACGAAGTCCGCATTGAATACGACGAACAAGTGAGTAGTGTATGGACCATGAGCGCTGTTGGTGGTCTCCACTTTGTCGGTCGGTATTTCGGGCATTAGCACGGAAAAATTCCCCGCGTCCGAGTTGAACTGTACCCAGCCTCCGTTATCTGGCGCCTTGGTGGGCGGAGAAGGATTATTCGGACGAGTGGAATGCTCCTGCCCGTTTACTGAAAAAGCGAATGCGAGTGTAAGCAGCGAAATTTCTAAGAAGCGTTTCACGTTCTGGGTCCTCCTTGGAGCCAAGCTTATACAGATGCGGTGATTTGCTAGTCAATGAAGTTCGGTCTTTAGTTAGCCTCATCAACCGAGTTACCAGCGTTAGGTTCTGATCTGAACTGAACTGCGAATCTAATCGTTTGTTCGGGACCGTACCCAATTATTGATCAAAATCTGCGACACTTCGTCCAGGTCAGTTCCGATTCACATGACTACAGATCAAATCACTGACTCGCTCGCGAAGCTTGAGGCTTTTATCCGCTTCCTGCCGGACGGAGACGTTAAGGAAGAACGGGTAATTTGTTATCACTTGCTGCTTGCTGATCTTGAGCGGAACATAGACCAAGACCTCAACTATTTCCGCATTACCGACGAATTCCTATTTGAGCAAGACGATCAAACCCGTTACTGCAACGGTTGGGTCTTCCGCACAAAATTAGACGGTGCCCTTAACGTGTTAACGGCTTTACACGCACAAACTTCTTCTAATCTTTATTAGCTTGAATCGTTTCGATTCTGGCAGGGTGGACCGCTTCTGCTATAGATCTATATGCGGGATTGTTGGGCGAAAAGGGGAGCAACGGCGACATCTATCATCTAGGGTGAGGACGATATGGAATGTCGCCGTGCGTGTGGAGCAATGTTTTGCTAGCCGCGAATCGTCTCTTCGACTCTTCCTTCGGATCCGGGGATTTCTTTACCGAGCCATTCATAAACTACGCCCGCTAAGGCTGCTCCGATGATCGGAGCTACCCAGAACAGCCAGAGTTGAGATAACGCCCATCCGCCTACAAAAACGGCTGGACCAGTGCTGCGCGCTGGATTCACTGATGTATTTGTGACTGGAATGCTGATGAGGTGTATTAATGTCAAACCCAATCCGATCGCTATCGGCGCGAGCCCGTGCGGTGCGCGTTTGTCAGTTGCACCAAGTATGATCAAAAGGAACATGAAGGTCAGAACTGTTTCCGCGATAGCGCCGGCGAGAAGTGTGTAACCTCCTGGCGAGTGATCCGCATAACCGTTTGCTGCCAAGCCCCCGCTGAGACTGAACCCAGCCTTGCCACTTGCGATTACGTAAAGGAGTCCTGCCCCGGCAATTCCACCAATCACTTGAGCGACGATGTAAGGAATTAATTCCTTCGCTGGAAATCGCTTGCCGGTAACCAAACCAACACTGACGGCGGGATTCAAGTGGCAACCTGAAATGTGTCCAATCGCATAAGCCATGGTGAGGACTGTAAGACCAAAAGCCAGCGAAACTCCCAATAGTCCGATGCCGACGCTTGGAAAAGCTGCAGCCAACACCGCACTGCCACACCCACCAAAAACCAACCAGAAGGTACCGATAAATTCAGCAACAGCTCGCTTGGTCAAAGACATGGTTCACTCCTCTCAATGCCTTGCAGAGTGCGATCAGAAGCTATCGAGTGCAGGGCTCTATGTATTGTTGGCTTTCCACGATCCTTCAGATTGTCTGGGGCGAATTGAAGTTGGTTCGTCACCTGCTCATATCCCGGAGTGACTGGATACTGTCCCTATAGTTAAGATCCATAACTGCAGGCGCCAGAACAGCAGGACGCAGAATCTATTTGCGGAAACTGACTGTTCACGTTCTGCGGCTGTGAATCTCATTGAGTTTCACAGCCGCATCGCATGAACGGGGGAATTTGTCGGCTGACCTTCAACTCAGTTGGTGAAGGTGATTCCTTAGTCGATTGGATCAGCCTGAGCGGTATTACCCGCTCTCTTCCTCCGGACACACATTGAATATTACGAGCCGGTACCAGTATTTGCTATACCCTTGTTCTGCAAAATTCTGATTTCAACTCGTCGGTTTTTCGCACGTCCTTCGGCAGTCTTATTGTCGGCCACAGGCTTTGATTCGCCGAAACCAAAGGGTTGAACCAGACGTCTGAGATCCAAACCATGTACACCTACGAGGTATTGAATGACGGCTTTTGAACGACGTTCACTTAACGCTCGATTCTTAGCCGTGTTACCTCTTGTGTCTGCAAACCCAACTACTTCAACCAACCAGCCGTTAGCGTTGCCCTTTGCTTTCTCCTCTTTGGCCCATGCGGCGGCTTCGTCGATGGTTTGCTTTGCTTTCGCGTTGATGGTAGAGCTGTTAACGGCGAATAGAACTGGAATTGTTCGAATCGTTTCATAGTCGTCCAGTCCATTGATACGGTTGTTTGCTAAGGCTGCCGCTTTGAAAGCATCGTCTGCCTGCTTTTGTGCTGCTTCAGCTTTAGCGTTGGCGGCATTGGCCAGTGCTGTGTTCTCCTGAATTTGATTGGCCATTATTCGCGCGTTTTCCGCGGCTTCTTTGGCGGCCTGCTCGGCGGCGGCTATTCTTGCCTCGTTATCCTGAGCGAGCTCATCCGTTTGTTTTAAGGATTGCGCAGATCTCAAATCCTGCTCATCAAAGCGGACCCAGTCTGCCACTAGGTTGCCGTTCGCATCTCCAACTCCCTGCGCCTGCAGACGCAGTCCGCGCATGATGTAAGTAACCGGATAGTCTTTTTTACCGCGCAAACCTCTTGCATGCGAGGTAACGTCAGTTGAGCCAGTCAGGAGGACCGTGGTTTCGCCACCGCTGGGATCACGGACCTTGAAAGTATCGCCATTGCGTACGCTGACGACACCCTGGATCTTTTGTTTCTGACCTTGTGCAACCTGTAACTGATGCACAGACTGGGCAAACATTGTGCTCGTGGCTATAAGGAGAAAAGCGAAGGCACTAGCCACAAATGCGGCTTTCGGATTTTTGGTTCTCATGTTTGTTGCTCCAAATGTTGTGAATGGTGGCAAACAGTGGCTAGCTGTTGCTACCAACCTTTGACTTACTTGGGGCGTGAGAGACAACTGGAATCTGTTCGTCCTCCAGTTTTTTCTTCGTACTCTAGCCATTGGTTCTTCACCTTCGCAGCTCCAAGCTTCTTCCACATCTACCGCCGACCTTCATGGGTCGATTCATACTAAGCACTGTTATTGCCTACAAATACTGTCAATTCTGACAGGATGAAGTCTCGCCATTTGACCCTAATATTGACCCACTCACGCGGCGTTAACCGTCGTTCCATCATTGCTTAACTAAATTTACGGGGGCTTATGTCTGTAAAAAGGAAGTCAGTCAGACTGATAAAGAAGCATCAACGATCGAAAGCGGAGAAACGAAACACCACACCAACCGCCCCGGAGAAGACGGAGTCTCAGCTGAGACGGAATATCGAAAAAACTGTGGCGTCGTGGATCGAATCAAAGAAAACGCCTGAAGGATATTTCGGATTAAAGAACTTAGAGCTCGATCTAGACGGACGAAAAACTTTCTGAGTCAAAGCGAGCGAGCACGACGGTCACATTGTCCGTTCCACCAGCGGCAAGTGCGAGATCGATTAACGTCTGGCAAGTCTTCTCTGCGGTGTCTGACTCCTCTAACACCGATGCGATCGTATTGTCGTCAAGCATTTCAGTAAGTCCATCAGTGCACAGCAATATCTGATCACCGCGCTTCAAATGCATTCTGTAGACCTGGGGTTCGACCCTTTCATCCATTGAGCCAAGCGCAGCAGTTAATACATGTCGCATCGATCGCGTGGCTGGATCATTTGGAGCGGCGACACCAGAGTCGATGAGTACTTGAGCCAGGGTATGATCGTTGGTTAATTGCTTTAGAATTCCGTCGCGATACAAATAGGCTCTTGAGTCACCAATATGGCCGATTACTAGATCGCTGCCGAGTGTTCCGACGACGGTAAGAGTAGTGCCCATCCCTCGCAGCTTCGGATGTTTGTCGGCTTGTTTCTTCAGAATCGAGTCAACTTCGAGAAAGCGTCTTGTCATTCGTTGGAGGACGCGTTCCAGGTCTCTCTCTTTTTTTAACGCCAATATCCAATCAGGAGTGTTGACGACCAA
>Ga0070671_100002513_pt1 | contig 14204 bp, 16 predicted proteins | sample KBSS73metaG_FD_65341 | JGI IMG/M metagenome (GOLD analysis project Ga0070671, IMG submission 65341) | Switchgrass rhizosphere microbial communities from Kellogg Biological Station, Michigan, USA - KBS S7-3 metaG | ecosystem: Host-associated > Plants > Roots > Rhizosphere > Soil ...
GCAACCCCGCGGCGAAAGCCGCAAGCGTGGGCCGCCTCCTTCAGAACGGGTTGTTCTGGGCGCGCGTGACCGCGATGTTGGCGAAGGAGTTCTGCGCGCTGGCGCTCAGATGGCGGTCGTCGGCCCAAAGATAGACGGAACTGCCGCCCGGAACCAACGTCAGCGCCGTGCAATCGAGGATCGAAGGCGGCCTCAACGCCGATTTCGTCAGGTCGCAGACCGGATCGACGAGGTTGGTGAAGCCCTCGAGGCCGGGGTTGTGGACGATCGCGGTGACGAGCTCGTCGAGCAGCACCAGGCCGATCTTGCGGCCGTCGTTGACGATCGTGGCGCGCATCGACGCGTTGAATCGCGCCGTCAGGTGCGTCAGCAGGGCGGCCCGATCGACGTCGGCGTGGGCGGCTCGCTCGGTGCCTGCAAACGGCGTGACGCCGAGGTCGATGACGGTCGCGAGCAGGACCTTGGCGCCGGTGTTGGCGAGTCGATTGACCTGGCGGCCGACCTCGGTGCCTTCGGCCTCGACCTTGGCGATCAGCTGGGCCTCGGTCTGCGCCGGGAAGTTCTGGTACTCGGCGAGGACATCGTTGGCGCCGACCAGGACGGTCACCAGATCGCCGGCGCCGAGCGGGCTTTCGATCTGCTGGGCGTCGATCTGCGGCCCGAGGTCGGCGGCGCGCGCGCCGAAGGCGGCGCGCATCCGGCTGGTCGGCGCGACGACCGGCACGACACCGTTGTTGCACTCGGGAAAGACCAGCCCGTGGAGGCTCGCGATGCTCTGCACCCAGAGCGGATTGAGGCTGCAGGCCAGTGTCGGGTCGGTGTCCGAGACGACCGCGTTGACGCTGTACTTGCTGCCGTTGGCGTCGAAGTTGGTGTCGACGATCACGCTCGTCTCGTCACCGAACACGACGACGCGGCTGGCGCGGAAGTTGTTCGTCGTCTCGCCGCCGCCGCAGGCGGCCATCAGCAGCGTCGCGGCGATCGCGACGACGCCGAGCGCGCGTCGGCGCAGCTCTCTCGGGTTCAAGGTCATTCAGGGGCTCCGGGGGATGGGGTGATCGGTCAGGAGGCCGCCGCCGCGCGGCTGAGCCGGTCGCGTACCCCGTCCCATTCGGGACCGGGCGGCGGCTCCTCGACCCAGATCAGATGCACGCCCTCGCCGTCGAGTTCGCGCAGGATCGAAAACAATTCGTGCGCAGCCTGCTCGGGACGGGCCGGCATGCGCCGGTGCACGGCTCCGGGGGCGACGCCCGACGGGATCGACCGCGAATATACCGCCAGCTTCAGAGGGTCGGTGCCGAGCACGTGGAGCGCGGTCTGCAGCATCGCCGTCGGCATGACGCGCAGCCTCGCCTGCGGCGCGTAGTGCGCGGCGAGCGTGCCGGGAGCGCGCGGCGATGCCGCGTCGGCGCCCTGGAGTGGCTCGCCGGCGGCGTCCTCGATCCGCTTCATCGTCAGAATGCCCGGCCGCAGCAGGACCGGCCGGCCGGTGGAGCAGTCGACGATCGCCGACTCGATGCCGATCCGCGCCGCGCCGCCATCGAGCACCGCCAGCTCGATGCCGAACTCGTCGGCGACGTGCGCCGCCGTCGTCGCGCTGACGCGGCCGAAGCGATTCGCGCTCGGCGCGGCAATGCCGAAGACGCCGCTCTCGGCGGACTTGGCGAGCAGCGCGTGGGCGACGGGATGGGCGGGGCAGCGCAGGCCGATCGTCGCCTGCCCCGCCGCCGCGGAGTCGGCGACGCCGGACCGACGCGCGACGATGACGGTGAGCGGCCCGGGCCAGAAGGCGTCGACGAGGCGCTCGGCGACCGTCGGCAACGCGACCGCGAAGCGGTCGGCGCCGGCGCGATCGGCGACGTGGACGATCAGCGGATGCGCCGTCGGACGGCCCTTGAGCGCGAAGATCTTCGCCACCGCCGCGTCGCTGTCGGCGCGCGCGCCGAGGCCGTAGACGGTCTCGGTCGGGAACGCCACCAGCTCGCCAGCGGCGATGAGCGCGGCGGCGCTGTCGATCGCCGCCGGATCGAGTCCGTCGAGTCGCATGACTACCGACGGTGATTCACGCTACGCCGCCGCCAGGCCGATGGCGTCGAGCGACATGCCGAGGCAGCGCGCCGCCGCGCCGGCGCGCGCCTCGGCTTCGGCGGCGCTCGGCGCGGTGAAACTCAGATGACCCATCTTGCGACCCGGCCTCGCCTCCTCCTTGCCGTAGAGGTGCAGGTGGGCGCCCGGCAGCGCGAGCACGGCCGGCCAGTCGGGCGCCGCGCCGTCGCGCCAGAGGTCGCCGAGCAGGTTGAGCATCACGCACGGCGAATGCTGGCGCGGCGCGACCAGCGGCGCGCCGGTCATCGCCCGCACCTGCAAATCGAATTGCGAGAGGTCGCAGGCGTCGATGCTGTAGTGGCCCGAGTTGTGCGGCCGCGGCGCCATCTCGTTGGCGACCAGCGAGCCGTCGGCAAGGACGAAGAACTCGACGCACAGCACGCCGACGTAGTCGAGCGCGCCGGCGAGGCGAGTCGCCAGCGCGATCGCCTCGGCCTGCGCCGGTGCGGCGACGACCTCGCGCGTCGGCACGCGCGTGACGGCGAGGATGCCGTCGACGTGGACGTTGTCCTGCACCGGCAGATGGACCGCTTCGCCTTGCCCGTTGCGGGCAACGATGACGCTGATCTCGGCGGCGAGAGGCAGGCGCTTCTCGAGCACGCACGCGCCGGCGCCGAGCGCGGCGTACGCCGCCGCGAGCTCGCCGCGATCGGCGACCGCGCGCTGCCCCTTGCCGTCGTAGCCGAGCCGCGTCGTCTTCAGGATGCCGGGGAAGAGCGCCGCGTCGACGCGGTCGATGTCGCGCGCGCGCGCTATCGCGGCATGCGGCGCGCAGGCGATGCCGCTGCGCGCGAACGCCGCCTTCTCGGCGACGCGGTCCTGGCACACCGACACCGCCGCTGCCGACGGCGCGACCGGGCGCCGCTGCGCCAGCCGGGCGAGCGCCGCGGCGGGGACGTTCTCGAACTCGGTCGTGATCGCGGCGCAGCGCTCGCCGAGGCGATCGAGGCCGTGCGGATCGAGGTAGGGAGCACGGATGTGCTCGTGCGAGACGAGCCCAGCCGGGCTGAGCGGATCGGGGTCGAGCACCGCCGTTCGATAACCCATCGCCTGAGCGGCGTGGACGAACATCCGGCCGAGCTGGCCGCCGCCCATGACGCCGAGCGTGGCCCCGGGCGCGATGAACGACGCGGCCGCCGCGTCGGCGCGAATCGCCGGCGCTCCCGACCCGGCCGCCGTCACTTCAGCTCGGCCGTCATCGCCCGCGCCGCGTCGGTCTGGCGCGCTCGATACGCTTCGAGGCGCGCGCGCAGCCCGGCGTCGGCGCAGGCGAGCATGGCGACAGCGAAGAGCGCGGCGTTGGCGGCGCCGGCGCTGCCGATGGCGAACGTCGCGACCGGGACGCCCTTGGGCATCTGCACGATCGAATAGAGCGAGTCGAGCCCTTTCAGATGTTTGCTCTCGACCGGAACGCCGAGCACCGGCACGGTCGTCTTGGCGGCGAGCATTCCGGGCAGGTGGGCGGCGCCGCCGGCGCCGGCGATGATCGCCCTCAGGCCGCGCGCCGCCGCGCCTTCGGCGTAGGCGAACATCTCGTCGGGCATGCGGTGCGCCGAGACGACGCGCGCTTCGTGGGCGACGCCAAACTCGGCGAGAATCGCGGTAGCGGCGCGGAGCGTTTCCCAGTCGCTGCTGGAGCCCATGACCACGCCGATGACCGCCGGGACGCTGCTCACGGCGTTCGCTTTCGGGGTTCGTGAAGGAGGCTTGAATTGTAGGCGGCGGGGCTTCACCTCCTGTCTTCCCTTCTACGGCTCGACACCATGCAAGACATCACCCACAAGAACCTCGAAGCCGAACTCGTCAACGCCTCGCTCGCGCAGCCGGTGCTGCTCGACATTTGGGCGCCCTGGTGCGGCCCGTGCAAGACGCTCGGGCCGACGCTCGAGAAGCTCGAGACCGCCTACGGCGGCCGCTTCAAGCTCGTCAAGCTCAACGCCGACGACGAGCCCGAGATCGCCCAGCAGCTCTCGCAGATGTTCGGCGTCCGCTCGATCCCGTTCTGCGTCCTCTTCAAGGGCGGCCAGCCGGTCGACGGCTTCGTCGGCGCGCTGCCCGAATCCGAGGTGAGGAAGTTCCTCGACAAGCACGTGCCGAGCGCCGAGGAGCAGGCGTCCGACGAGGACCATCAGGCGGCCGAGGAGGCGCTCGCCGAAGGCGACACCGACGCCGCGCTCGACCGCCTCCAGGCCGCGCTCGCCACCAACCCCGCGAACGACACCGCGCGCTACGACTACATGCGGGCGCTGCTGCGCGCCGGCCGCGTCGCCGAGGCGCGCGCCTCGTTCGACCCGGTCGCGAGCCATCCGCTGCTCGACGCCCGCCTCGCCGCCGCGGGACACTGGCTCGCGGCGATGGAGGCGGCGCCGAAGGCGCGCCCGCGCGACACGCTCGAGGCAGCGATCGCCGCCAACAAGCGCGACTTCGACGCCCGCTTCGAGCTCGCGCAGCGCCACTTTGCAAAGGGCGAGATGACGCAGGCGATGGACGAGCTGCTCGAGATCCTGATGCGCGACAAGGGCTGGAAAGACGAGCTCGCGCGCAAGACCTACGTCGCGATCCTGCAGCTCATGACCAAGAACGCGCCGCCGCCGAAGGCGGATGCCGCCGACAAGAAGGGCACGCTCGAGGTCGCCGGCAAGGTGGTCGCGGCCCCCGCCGACCCGGTCGTCGACAGCTACCGGCGCAAGCTCAGCATGACGTTGTTCTGAGCGCGGCGCGGCCGCTCCGGTCGCGAGGCGCCGGCGCGAACGCGACCGTCCGCGGCGGCGCGCCGGCCTGGCGTCAGTTGAGGTCCTTGTCCTTCCAGAACTTCGATCCGCCGACGGCGAGGCCGGCCTCGAGGCCGTTCTTGGTCAGCGTGTAGACGTCCGCCTGCTTCTTCCCGGCGGTTTCGCCCCTGCCGCCGCCCGCCGTCGAGCCGCTGGCCCCCGCCGACGCAGTGGCAGTAGCGCCGCCCGTCCAGCCGTTGCTGATGAACTTGTGCATCGCATCGGCCGATTCGAAGACGAACAGCACCTCGGTCTGCGACGCACCGATCTGAAGGCCGGCGCTGGCGCCGCCGACCTTCATGAAGGTGTTGTGCTTGGTCTTGTTGTCGTGCACGCGGCCCGAGCCGCCGGAGCCGCCGACCCCGAAGCTGACGCCGTAGGTGGTGAAGATGCCGTACCCCGGCGCCTTGGCGACCGCGTCCTTGAGCTCCGGCTTGACCTTGTAGAAGCGATCCAGCGCCTCATCGGTCTTCTTCACGACCTCGGCTTGCTTGGTCGCCTTGTCATCCTTCGCCAACGCGCCGGTCGCCAGCAACGACAGCGAAAGCGCCCCGAGCACGAGCAATCTCTTCTGGATATTCATCGACGTTCTCCCTTGTTGGATCGAAAACGTGATCATGCCAGCCTTGCGGGCGCCTGCCGAGAGGGCCGATATCGCTCCCGCCCGCTTCAGCCCTTCGCGCCTGCCAGGCGGTCGAGCGCAGCGCGATAGCGCTCGGCCGTCGCGGCGACGACGGCGTCGGGCAGCGGCGGCGGCGGCGGCTTCTTGTTCCACGGCTTGCCGTCGACCGTGACCTGCTCGAGCCAGTCGCGCACCGGCTGCTTGTCCAGGCTCGGCGGCGTCTCGCCGACGACGACGCCCGCCGCCGGCCAGAAGCGCGACGAGTCGGGCGTCAGCACCTCGTCCATCAGCGTCAGCGTGCCGGCGTCGTCGAGGCCGAACTCGAACTTGGTGTCGGCGATGACGATGCCGCGGCCGAGCGCGAACGCCGCCGCCTCGGTGTAGAGGCGGATGGAGATGTCGCGCACCTTGACCGCGAGGTCGTGGCCGACGATGTCCGCGGCGCACTCGAAGTCGATGTTCTCGTCGTGGTCGCCCATCTCGGCCTTGGTCGCCGGGGTGAAGATCGGCGCCGGCAGCTTCGCGGCGTTGCCCAGGCCCGGCGGCAGCATCACGCCGCAGACGGCGCCGCTCTCCTGGTATTCCTTCCAGCCGCTGCCGGCGAGGTAGCCGCGGACGACCGCCTCGATCGGCAACGGCCGCAGGCGCCGGACGAGCATCGAGCGGCCGCGCACGTGCGCGCGCTCGTCGGCGCCGACGACGCTATCGGGGTCGTCGCCGGTGAGGTGGTTGGGAACGATGTGGCCGAGCCGGGCGAACCAGGACAGCGCCATCTGCGTCAGAACCCGCCCCTTGCCGGGGATGGGCTCGCGCATGACGACGTCGAACGCGCTCAGCCGGTCGCTCGCGACCATCAGCAGGCGATCGCTGCCGACCGCGTAGTTGTCACGGACCTTGCCGCGAGCGAGCAGCGGCAGCGAGCGGAGATGGGTCTCGAAGAGCGGCGCGTCCGCGCCGTCGGCTCGGCCCGGCCCGGCCGCCGGAACGTCGTGGCTCACCGCGGCTCGCAGGAAGAGGCGAGCGCGATCACACCACCGTCTGCGCCAGCTCGCCCTGCGCGTAGCGCCTGGCAATGTCGGCGAGCGGCCGCGCCGCGATCTTCGCCGCCTGGCCCTCGCAGCCGAACTGGAGGTAGCGCTGGCGCGCGATCTTCTTCGCCGCTTCGCGCGCCGGCTTGAGGTAGTCGCGCGGGTCGAACTTGTCGGGGTGCTCGGCGAGATAGCGGCGGATCGCGCCGGTCATCGCCAGGCGGATGTCGGTGTCGATGTTGATCTTGCGGACGCCGTGCTTGATCGCCTCCTGGATCTCCTCGACCGGAACGCCGTAGGTCTCCTTCATCGCGCCGCCGAACTCGCGGATCTCGGCGAGCAGGTCCTGCGGCACGCTCGACGAACCGTGCATCACCAGGTGCGTGTTCGGGATGCGCCGGTGGATCTCCTTGATGCGGTCGATGGCGAGGATGTCGCCGGTGGGCTTGCGGGTGAACTTGTACGCGCCGTGGCTGGTGCCGATCGCGATCGCGAGCGCGTCGAGCTGGGTGCGCTTGACGAAGTCGGCCGCCTGCTCCGGGTCGGTGAGGAGCTGGTCGCGCGTCATCGTCGCCTCGGTGCCGTGGCCGTCCTCCTTGTCGCCGCGCATCGTCTCGAGAGAGCCGAGGCAGCCGAGCTCGCCCTCGACGGTGACGCCGCGCGCGTGCGCCATGTCGACGACCTTGCGCGTGACGTCGACGTTGTAGTCGTACGAGGCGATCGACTTGCCGTCGGCCTCGAGCGAGCCGTCCATCATCACCGACGAGAAGCCGAGGTCGATCGCGCTGCGGCAGATGTCGGGGCTCTGGCCGTGGTCCTGGTGCATGACCAGCGGCACCTTCGGCCACGACTCGATCGCCGCCTCGATCAGGTGCTTGATGAAGGGCTCGCCGGCGTACTTGCGCGCACCGGCGCTCGCCTGCAGGATGACCGGAGCGCCGACCTCGTCGGCGGCGCTCATCACCGCCTGGACCTGCTCGAGGTTGTTGACGTTGAAGGCGGGGATTCCATAGCCGTTTTCGGCGGCATGGTCGAGGAGCTGGCGCATCGAGACGAGAGGCATGGCGGTTCCTGGAGCGGCGGGCGGTGAACCGCAAATTCTAGAAGTTGCGGAAAGGCCCCGGGCAAGTGCCGAAGCACCGGTTCGAGGGGCTGCGCTACGCTCCCTTCGGACCCGTCCGGTCCGCCCGACATCTCCACGCCGCCGAAGGAGCGCCACCATGTTCGACCCGCATCTGATGGCCGGCCAGCGCATCCTCGTCACCGGCGGAGGCACCGGCCTCGGCCAGGCGATGGCCGAGCGCTTCCTCGGCCTCGGCGCCGACGTCGCGATCTGCGGTCGGCGCAAGGCGGTCTGCGACGCGACCGCCGACGCCTGGCGCGCGCAGTTCCCCGAGCGCCGCATCGACACCTTCGGCGTCGACATCCGCGATGCCGCCGCCGTCGACGCGATGGTCGAGTCGCTCTGGCAGCAAGGCGGCGGCCTCACCGGCCTCGTCAACAACGCCGCCGGCAACTTCGTCGCGCCGACCGAGAGCCTCTCGGCACGCGCGTTCGATGCGGTCGCGAACATCGTCTTCCACGGCTCGTTCTACGTCACGCAGGCCGTCGGCAAGCGTTGGGTCGCCGCCGCCAAGGCGGGCGAGTGGACGCCCGACAAGCCCTACCGCAACGTCATGAGCATCATCGTGACCTGGGTCGACAACGGCTCGCCCTACGTCGTGCCCTCGGCGATGAGCAAGGCCGGCATCGAGGTGATGACGAAATCGCTCGCGATCGAATGGGCACGCCACGGCATCCGGCTGAATGCCGTCGGCCCCGGCGAGATCCCGACCGAAGGCATGAGCAAGCGCCTCAATCCGGGCGAGGAGCCTGGCGCGCGCTCGCGCGAGGGCAACCCGATGGCGCGCGCCGGCAGGATGAGCGAGCTGCAGAACCTCGCGACCTTCCTGATGGCGCCGGGCCAGTGCGACTGGCTCACCGGCCAGAGCATCTTCATGGACGGCGCGAACGCGCTCGCGACGGGCGGAAACTTCTACGAGCTGCGCAAGTGGAGCGACGACGACTGGAAGCAGGCGCGCGAGATGATCGAGAAGCAGAACGCGAAGGACAAGGCGCAGCGGTGAGGCGCGCGCCGTGCTCTGCGAATGCTGACCGACCCGGCGTAGCGCCTAACGCGCCGTGCGGCGCCTCCTGAACAAGCCCACCGCCGCAAGCCCCACGCCGAGCAGCACCACGGATTCGGGTTCCGGAACCGCGGGAGTGACGGGGACTTCGATCGCCGTCCCTTGCACGCCGACGGTGAATCCGTTCCAGAACTCGTCGGTCGAGCTCCGCCACGTCACCGTGTCGAACGCGCCCTTGAATTGCAGCGTTCCGTGCGGCTCAGTGCCGCCGACGTTGTTGCTGTTGAGCTGGTACTCGAACTTGCCGCCGCCGAGGTCGACGACCACCTTGCTCACGCCGCCGCAGCCCCAGTAGCCGCACGCATGGCCGCCGACGCCGCCGACGCTGAGGATGTCGAAGTCCTGGTCGAACGCATAGCCGTTGCCGTTCAGGCTGACGAACGCGAACACCGGATTGGCGATCGCCTGGGAGAACTGGAGCGTCTGCGTGCCGACGTGAGAGAGCGCAATGATGTCGGTGCCGGTCGGCCGGTTGTCGACGACCGCGCTGGTATAGGGCGACGTTCCCGCGCCGACGCTGATGTAGAAGTCGGTTCCGCCGGTGGGCTGGTAGAAGCCGATCCCGTTCGCGTTCGTGTACGTGACACCGACCGTGGAAGTCGACGTCGTGATCGTTCCCTGAGCCCTGAAGCCGGGACCCGGGTCCAGGTCATCGCCGGTCCAGTCGGTCCAGAAGAAGGGGACGGCGTGGGCGCCGGCACCGCTCAGCGCCAGCGCGCCGGCAACGAGCGCGCGTCCGGTCATCGATCTCGCCTGCCTCTTTTGCATGCTGCCCCCGGTGTCGAAGAGCCGGCTCACGCCGGCGACGAAAGATGCCTGCGCAAAATGTAATCCTGGCCCGTGGTTTTGCACCCCCATGTTCGTGGGGTTCGGCATCTTCGATCGGCGACGCTCGTCCCGCCCCGCCCTTCGCCGACCCCGCGGTGCCCGGCGAGAAGTGCCTGCGTTTCGCGAGTACGGCGACGCAGCCGCAGAATGGCCGCCTCGCGATACATCCAAACAACGAGGAGACATGTCCATGAATCGATCGATTTCTTATGGCGCGCTCGTCGCCGGCGCCTGCCTTGCCGGCTCCGCGCTGGCGCAGACGCCCGCGGCCGCCCCCGCGCCGGCGCCCTCGTGGCAGCAGGGCCGCTCGGCCGACCAGAGCAGCTCGACGCTGCATCCGATCGCGCCGATCCTGACCGGCCGCCCGGCGAGCGAGCTGCCGACCGACAAGCTCAAGGTCCCGGCCGGCTTCAAGGTCGAGGTGTATGCCGACGGAATTCCCGAGGCGCGGTCGCTCGCGCTCGGCGACAAGGGCACGGTGTTCGTCAGCAACCGGAACCTGAAGGACGTCTACGCGATCACCGACCAGGGCGGCAAGCGCACGGTGACCAAGGTGCTGAAAGGGCTCAACGCGCCCAACGGCGTCGCCTTCAAGGACGGCACCCTCTACGTCGCCGAGCGCCATCGCATCACCGCGTACGACGGCATCGAGGACCGGCTCGCCACACCGCCCGAGGCGCGCGTCGTCATCGACAACCTCGATCCGCAGCAGCAGGCCGGCCACTTCTGGAAGTTCCTCGCGATGGGCCCCGACGGCAAGCTCTACTACAACGTCGGCGCGCCGGGAAACATCGTCATGCCGGCCTACTATCAGGCGACGATCAACCGCGTCGACCCGAAGACCGGCGTCACCGAGGTCTACGCCAGCGGCGTTCGCAACTCGGTCGGCTTCGACTGGGACCCGCGCACCAAGGAGCTCTGGTTCACCAACCACGCGCGCGACTGGGTGAGCGACGACACGCCCGAAGACACGCTGCACCGCGCCGCACGGAAGGGAATGAACTTCGGCTATCCGTTCTGCCACCAGGGCGACCTGCTCGATCCCGATTTCGGCAAGGGCCGTGCGTGCGGCGAGTTCGACGCGCCCGCCGCCAGGCTGGGCGCGCACATCGCGCCGCTCGGCCTGCGCTTCTACACCGGCTCGATGTTCCCGGCCGAGTACCGGAACGGCATGTTCATCGCGATGCACGGCTCGTGGAACCGCACCAGCAAGCAGGGCTACAACGTCATGCACGCATCGGTCGGCCGCGACGGCAAGGTCACCCTGAAGCCGTTCCTCGAAGGATTCCTGCAGGACGCGAAGGCCGACCCGCCGATGTGGGGCCGGCCGGTCGACGTGCTGGTGATGAAGGACGGCGCGCTGCTCGTCTCCGACGACTACAACGGCATCGTCTATCGCGTCAGCTACGCGAAATGACGATCGCGCCGACGCGTTGGCGGCGGTCGTCGCGCCGCCGCGGCCGCCTGCTCGCGCAGAGCGCGCTTGCCGTCGCGGCGATGGCGTCGTGCGCCGCCGCGTCGGCCGCCGGGACCGACGCCCAGCGCGAGAAGGCCGCGCCGTGCATCGCCTGCCATGGCGACGAGGGCCGGTCGGTGCTCGCCGAGATCCCGTCGCTCGCCGGCCAGCCGAAGCAGTTCATCACGACGCAGCTCGTGATGTTCCGCGAGGGCAATCGCAAGAACCCGGTCATGAACGCGCTGGCGGCGCCGCTCAGCAACGCCGAGATCAGCGAGCTCGGCAGCTACTTCGCCGCCCAGTCGGCGGCGCCCGCGGCCAAGCCGCTCGCCGCCGATGCGGCCGGTGCCGGGCGCGGCCTGGTCGAGAAGCTGGGCTGCGTCACGTGCCACGGCGCCGAGCTCAAGGGCCAGCAGCACATCCCGCGCCTCGCCGGCCAAAGGCCCGAGTACCTGCGCACGCAGCTGCTCGGATTCAAGGCTGGAACACGCTTCGACATGGACGGCAACATGACCGCCGCGGCCCAGCCGCTCACTCCGGCCGACATCGAGACGCTTGCGACCTACCTGAGCGCGTTGCCCTGAGCAGGCGTGCGTGCGGAATCGGCGCGACGAGTTGCTCGCCGCGCGGGCTTGGCCCAGCGCCTTGGGCACTTGGCGCGTGCCACCTCTCGGAGCGAGAGTCCTACTAGGAGCGAGAGGCGAGCCGCATCGGCGGCACCTCACGGTACGTGAAGCCGCGCCACAGCCACTCCATCGGGCCATAGCGAAAGCGCGCCAGCCACCAGTGGCTGAATGCGACCTGAGCGGCGAACACCGCCGCCACGAACAGCACCTGCTGGGCGCGCGGCAATCCCCAGCCGCCGAGGCCGAAGCCGCAGAACACGACCATGCAGACGATCGACTGGAGCAGATAGTTGGTGAGCGCCATGCGGCCGACCGGCGCGAGGACGCGGATCCGCGACGCCGCCGTGCGGCTGTGCAGCATCGTCACCACCAGCCCCGACGTAGCCGAGGCACGCCGGCAGGTTGCCGAGCATGACGAGCCCGCGCGCGACTCCCCAGCCGTCGTGCCGGTCGCCGGGCGTGTGCGAGAGCCCGATGAAGCCGGTGAGCACGCCGATGCCGATCCCGATCGGCAGGCCGTAGAGGGCGAGCCCGCGGAAGAGATCGAGGTGGCCGGCGGTGTCCTCCATGACGCCCGAGCGGACGAACCAGGTTCCAAGCAGGAACATGCTCGCCAGGATGACACCGAATCCGGCGTCGTTCGCCGCCTTGTCGAGAAAGCGTCGCGCCGCCACTCGACCGCCTCGAGGTAGCTGCCGGTCGTGAAGACCTTGATCTCGCCGGCCTTGCGCGTCGCGAGCTCCTTCAGGTCCTTCTCGCGTTCGGCCTTGATGTCGGCGGCGCGCTCGGCGCGCGTCTTCTTCGCTTCCTTCGTCGCGGTACCCGGCGCCGACGAGGCAGGTTGCGCGGTCGCGGCGGCGAGGGCTGGCGACGCGGCCGGCGCGGCGGTGTCACCAGCGCGCGCATTCGACGCCGGCGCGGCCGGCCGCGTTGCCGCAGGGGCCAAGGCATCCTCGGGGTCGGGCGCGAACTGCTTGACGACGCTCATCACGTCGTGGCGACGGCGGCAAAGACGTACAGGCTCACCGCCATTCGCAGGCTTCGCATTTCGGCGGGCGCGTGGTACTCCCACGAGAGCCAGCCGGCGACGACCAGCAGCGGGCCGAACACCGAGAGCGGCACGCGCGGCCCGAGGGGGGCGTCGGGCCACAGCCAGAACACGGCGGCCACGATCGTCATCAGCGCGCCGGCCGCCATCATGAGGAACGAGGCGAGCGGAATCGAGGCGCCGCGCCAGGCAACGCGCAGCTCGCCGCGCAGGTAGAGCGCGAGCAGCGCCGCGGCGGCCAGCCCACCGCGTCGCGAAAGAACAGGTCGGAGCTCGTGCCGACGCCGAGGCCGACGAGCACCGCGCCCGCGGCCAGCAGGGGGCCGGCGCGGCCGTAGAGAACGATCAGCAGGGCGAGAGCGCCGACCGCGTAGCTGAACAGGATGTCGCCCTCCCAGATGTAGATGAAGTGCACCGCGCCGAAGACGGCCAGGGCGAGGATGCGGCGCAGGTAGACGGTGATGAACTCGCGCCCGGCGCGCTCGGCCCGGACCAGCATCACCGCGAAGCCCATGCCGAAGAGGAGCGAGAAGATCGTCCAGAACTTGCCCTGGACGAAATAGGCGATGAACCAGCTCGCCAGCCAGTCGGCGCCGGTCAGGCCGCGCGGCATGCCTTCGATTCCGAGCGCCGCGATCGGGCGGTTCAACCACTCGATGTTCATCAGGAAGATGCCGAAGAGGGCGAAGCCGCGGACGACGTCGAGCGCCTCGATTCGCTGCCCCTCGGCGACCGGCGTGAGTCGGGGCGGCGCAACGGCTGGCGTTTCCGAGGCGAGTGCAGCGTCCAAGCGAGGCTCCGAACAGGGCAACGCGACACGCGACGCGACGAGGGTCGCGCGCGGAGGTCGGCGTCCCGGATCGTGACAGGGACCGGCGCCGGGCGACACTGCGCTGCGACGAAGCGACGAAACGGCGCGCCGGAAGGCGGCGTCGGCCGCTGAGCGGGGCACGGGTCGGCAGCGCGGGCGCCGAGCGACGCGCCCTCGGCGCATCATCTCGCCGCCGCGCGGCGGCAGCGCCGCCGTGACGCCGGCTTACTCGGCGACGCGCTGCGTGCGCGACCGCAGCCACGACCACGCCGCACGCACGCGCCGGGCGCGGCCTTCGAGCAGGTACGACGCGACCAGGGCGAGCGAGGCCGAGACCGCACCGGTCAGGAGCGCCTCGGCGTGGAAGAAGCCGTAGTGATTCGGGTGCGCCCAGATGTCGCCGAACGCCGTGACGGCGCCGACGACGAGCGCGTTGCCGTACCGGTTGGGGTAGAGCCGGGCGACCGGCGTGAAGCTCAGCAGCAAGGCGACCACGCCCGTGGCTAGGCCGGTCTGCAGCGCGGTCGTCCAGTGGACGACGCTCCACACGTTGCCGAGGCTCCCCGGCATGCACATCATGCAGGCGCTCGTCGGCTGCCAGAAGCGCTCGAAGAAGAGCCTGGCGCGAAGTCTCCATCCGATCGGGGGCGTGGGATCCATTCGCAGGTCCGGGAGTGGCGTCCGAGTCGGCTATTCCATCATGAGCCTGAGGACGCCAAGGA
>Ga0070671_100002516_pt1 | contig 14199 bp, 13 predicted proteins | sample KBSS73metaG_FD_65341 | JGI IMG/M metagenome (GOLD analysis project Ga0070671, IMG submission 65341) | Switchgrass rhizosphere microbial communities from Kellogg Biological Station, Michigan, USA - KBS S7-3 metaG | ecosystem: Host-associated > Plants > Roots > Rhizosphere > Soil ...
GGAGCCGCTCGCGACGGCTCGCGTCCATCGCGCGGTCGCCGGCACCCCACCGAAGGAGAAGAAATGCGGCGTGACGCCGGCGGGCGCCGCCTCGGCGAGCGTGCGCACGAGATCGTCGGGGGTTGCCATGGCGAACATCTGGCGGACCAGACCCGAACGTTGCACCAGCGCCTGAGCCGAAGTGCGCACGCCGCAGCGGGCGGCGTAGCGCAGCAGCGCGGCGAGGCTAGTCGGTCCGGCAAGTCCGACCCGTACCGGATGCTCGAAGCCGAAGGTGCGCACCCGTGCGACAAAATCGAGGATCGCGCCGGCATTGAAGCAGAACTGGGTGACGATCTCGACGGCGAGCCCGGTCGCCTCCGCGGCCACGATCTTTTCGCCGAGTGCGCGGTTGAGCTCCACCTCGCCGATACGTGGATGGCCGTCCGGATAGCCGGCGACGCCGATCGTGCGGATGCCGCGCCGCCGCAAGGTTCCGCCATCGATCGCGTCAAGTGCCCGTCGCAGCGGTCCGCACTCGGCGCGGTCGCCGGCGATGACCAGAGCGTGCGCTACTCCGGCTTCGCCGTTAAGCCGTGCGAGGAAATCGTCGAGCGCCGCGATGCTGGCGAAATTGCGCACGGCAATGTGCGGCACCGGCTCGAAGCCGGCCGCCCGCAGCCGGATCGCGGCGCCGAGCGCTTCATCGACCGGCCGGTTCGGAACTGCACTGAGATAGACCCGGGTGCCGCGCTTGAGCACGGCAAGCGCGGCGACATCGGCGTCCGGCGGCCGTGTCGCCTCGACGGAGAAACCCTGCATGAACGCCGCGATCCGCGCAGCCGGGTCGAGCGGGGTCTGATCCTGAACTGCGAGCGCGGCCATCGATCCGTCCTAGCGTTGCAGACGGGGAGCGAGCGACAACGTCACGCGCGCCGGCGCGAGATCACGTACGACTCGTCGAAGAACCACAGCCCGCCGCGCTCGCGCAGCACCGAGCGCGTCGCGTCGAGATATCGCCCGTCAGCCACCACCTCGGCGAGCCGGTCGTCCTCCACCTGCGCCACATAGATCGCCGCGTTCCAGGCGGCGAACAAAGTCGAGGTGCCGATCGATTCGGAAATCTCCGACGGCAGCGTGTGCATGACGTAGCGGAACAGCGCGCGGTTGTCGGCGTAGGCGTTGAAGTTGAGATCGCGCCCGGCGGCGCCGAGGTCTTGCTTCACCGCCTTGAGAATCTGGTGGCGGTCGTGGATGAAGGGGTTGTCGTCCGGCCAGACCTTCTGGACGATTTCCATGCCCGGGTCGTGCCCGTGCGAATGGATGGCGACGAGCCGCCCGCCGGGGCCGAGAGCGCGCGCGAGCGGACTGATGACCCGCGTCGCCTTGAATTCGAGCGAGGCGCGGGCGCGGTAGGGCTGTGAGGCGATGACGAGGTCGTATTGCGCGACCGTGCCTCCCGGCCTGGGAATGATCGGATCGAGCAGGAAGCGGTGGTCGTCGCGGTAGATCACGAGCACCACCGGGCGCTCGTAGACCGGATTGCCGGTGCGCGCGCTCACGCCCGCCTTCCAGTTGAGCGCCAGGAACGACTCGAGGTCGATGATCTGCTGCTCGAAGCGGTGGGCCGAATTGCCGGTGAGCGGGAGCTCGTGCCAGACCAGGCTCGAAGCGGCGTTGAGCGATTTCACCGCCAGCCAGGGTGCGTCAGCATAGGCGAGATTGGTGAGCACGAGCACCGTCGCCGGATGCTCGAAGAAGCGGTCAGCCATCTTCTGCAGCGTCAGCCGCACGTCCTCGAGGCTGATCTCCTTACCGACGACGTAAAACGGCATGTGCGCAAAGCGGTCGTGCATGGCGCGCATGGTGCGCACCAGCACGCTGCCGTCGCCGACGCCGGCGTCGAACACGCGCACCGCCGGCGGACGGGGATGCAGGAGCGCGAGCTCGCCGGCGACCCGGCTTGCCACCTCCCATTTCTCGCTGCAGGTGTTGACGAACAGGAGATACTTCTGCCGGTTGTCGAAGAAGCGGAAATTACGCTGCGGATCGCCGGGCTTGCTCGGCGCCATGACCGGTGCGAGTGCCGGGGAATTGGTAAGCCTTGGCTCGATTCGCGGCTCGCGGACGCGCTCGATGACGATGGGACGCGGCCCCTGCGGTGGGTGGGCAGTCATGAAGTTGTGGATGCGGTCGAGGGTGTCGGTGGTGATGCGACCGCCACTTCGCAACCGGGCGGTGAGCTTGCCGTCATTGACGGCGCGGCGCCCGAAGGTGGATTCCGCCAGCCCTGCTTGCCTGCAATAGTCCGAGATTTCCTGAAGGAGTTCCTGGGCGTTCATGGGACGCCGCTCCTGTGCTTCCTCCGCTCCGTGCCGTCGGCGCCGGGCTCGCCGGCCAGAGCTATGCAAAACCGAAAGTTTCTAGCGTTCAGGGAACCAGGGCGTCGGACAATCGTCAACCACAAATTGGCCCACGATGATAGTGGGCAATATAGTGGGGAATAGCCCCATAGCAATATTCAGCAATGCCTAAGTTGAGCGCCCGCCATTGTCTCCCGCGCCAAGGAGAACGTTTAACTCGCTGCGTTGAAGGGATGGCGCGTTGCCCAAAGCCGTGGGAGGAATAAAAGGACATGCCGCGCCTCGCCGCCAACCTCGCATTTCTGTTCACCGAGCGCCCGCTGCTTGAGCGCTTCGGCGCCGCTGCAGCGGCGGGATTTTCCGCGGTCGAATTGCAATACCCCTATGACGTCGAGGCCGCTGCCATGAAAGCAGAGTTGGCGCGGCATCGCCTGACGCAACTCGGCATCAACACGCCACTCGGCCGGGAAGGGGAATCCGGGCTTGCCGCGCTGCCGGGTCGGGAACGCGATTGGGAGGCCGCGTTCGAGCGCGCGCTCGATTATGCCACGGCGATCGGCGGGAGCGCGATCCACTGCCTTGCCGGCTGCCTGCCGCCCGGGCAGCGGCCGGCCGCGGAAGCTGTTTTTGTTCGGAATCTCACCCGTGCGGCCGAACACGCGGCGAGCGCCGGCATCACGCTCTTGATCGAACCGCTCAATCCGCGCGACCGACCGGATTATTTCCTCAGCCGCGTCGAGCACGCCGCCGATATCGTCAAAAAGGTCGGCGCGCCGAACCTGCGCATCCAGTTCGATTTCTATCACGTGCAGATCGTCGGCGGTGACCTCATCCGCCGCTTCGAAGCGCACCTGCCGTTCGTCGGCCACGTGCAGGTCGCGGCCGTGCCCTCGCGCCGCGAGCCGGACGAAGGCGAGGTGAATTATCCCGAAATTTTCGCTGCCCTCGATCGGCTCGGTTATTCGGGCCACGTCGGCTGCGAGTACCGCCCGCGCGACCGCACCGAGGAAGGGCTGGGCTGGGCACGCCCTTACGGTATTGTTCCGCGTCGGTGAGTGAGCCGCGCGAGATAGAAGGCCTCGCGGACTGTCGGGCGCGGGGGTGAAACCGCCGTAGTTTCCTAGGCTTCGCGGGTCCGGCGGCCTTCTTTGCCGCCTTCCGTTGGTGTATCGTCGCGCCTGGGGACCACGAAGCAGAGAGGCCATGTGGGGCAGACGGGACAAGTCCGCCGCAACCGCAGCGGCTGAGCCGCGATCGCCGCTGCGCGAGGCGATGCATCAGGCGCGCGTCGAGGCGGCCGAGCGCACGAGCGTTGTCGTCGATCTGCGCGACGCCGAGGTGGCGCGCCTCGAATTGCTCAGCGAGGCGCTCGATCCGCTGTTTGCCGAAATTCCTTCCGAGGCAGAGCTGTTCGACCGCGGCCTGAGCCGCGGCGACACGCCGCGGCTGTGGATCGACGCCGTCGCCCACATCGCCATGGGCCGCGACAAGCGCCTCTATCGGCTGTTGCACGACACCCGCGTCGGCCGGCGCGTCCTCGCCGAGTCGTATGAAATCCCCGACATGGTGCGCGCGGTGACCTCGTATGTGGCGCGTCGGCTTGTCGAGCGCGAGCGGGCGCTCGAAGAGGACCCCGAATTCATCATGCGGGTCGGCGAGCAGGAGGCGCGGCGCGAACGCCGTCGTCGCCGCTGGCAGGCCGCCGGCGCACTCCTCTTCGGCTTTGTGCTCGGCCTGTTTGCGCTGCTGCTCGCGGGATTGCTGCTGGCGAGCCGGTATTGATTTCGTACGGCGAAGCGCGCCCCTTCACTCCCGCAGCATTTGCCGGTCGACCTCGCGGATGACGCCGTCGGCGCCGCGCTCGCGCGCGACAAGTTCGCAGCGCCAGGCGCCGGCCTCGCCCTCGATGCGTAGGAGATTGTACCCGGCGGCGTTCTCGTCGTGATGAGGGACGCGAGCCGAGGCCGACGGTGCGCCCAGTGCTGGGATCGGACGCTCCGGCCCATCGAGCCGGACGAGCGACCGGCAATGGTCGTGCCCGTGCAGCACGAGTTCGGCGCCTCTTTCCGCAAGCACTTTGCGAAATTCGTCGGCGTCGGTGAGGCGCCGCAGGTAGCGGCGCGCCGGGCTCGCGGGCGGATGATGGATGAGAACGATCCTAAAGAGCCCGCGCGCGCGATCGAGTGCCGCGGCAAAACGCGCGAGCTGGTTCTCGCCGAGCCGCCCGGTCGCCAGGAATGGCCCCGTCGGAACGGCGGAGGAAAGCGCGATCAGCGCCACGCCGCCGCGCCGGCGGACGAACGGAAACGAGCCGGGTTCGCCGCTGTCATCGCCGCGCATGTAGTCGCTCCAGAACGCCGATGGCCCTTGCAGGGCTTGCGGCACATAGATGTCATGGTTGCCGGGAATGACGGTGACATCGGACGGCGGACCGAGGGCCTCGAGCCAGCGGCGCGCGAGCTGGTATTCGCCGGGAAGCGACAGGTTGACCAGATCGCCGGTCACGGCGATGTGGCCGACGTCGAAGGTTTTTAGATCAGCGGCAACGGCGTCGAGCGCCTCGACCTTGTGGATGTTCTTGCGCCCGCGGTGCCAGTTGATGAAGCCGAGCCCGCGCTTGCCCGCAAGGTCGGCGAGCCGCGGCTGCGCCGCCAGATGCAGGTCGGAGAGATGGGCGAGCACGAACATCGCAACAGATGATACGCGAATCGCACCGGTCACAATGCTCGGCCGAAACCCGCGCCAATCGCTTTGGCCCCGGAAAGCGAGCGGCGCCTACGAATTGCCGATGAGAATCCCAGCGGCAAATACGAGGACGCCGCCGACGACCACCTGGAACGCGGCCTGCAGGAACGGCGTATCCATGTAGCGCGTGCGGATCCAGGATATGACCGCAAGCTCGACCGCCACCACCGCGAAAGCGACAAAGGTCGCGGCGTAGAAATGCGGAATAAGGTAGGGGAGGGCATGCCCGAGCCCGCCGAGCGCGGTCATGACGCCGCAGACGGTGCCGCGGACGAGCGGCGCACCGCGGCCGGTGAGCGAGCCGTCGTCAGACAAGGCCTCGGCAAAGCCCATGGAAATCCCGGCACCGATCGAAGCGGCGAGGCCGACGAGAAATGTCGCCCAGGTATTGTGGGTGGCGAAGGCGGCGGCAAAGAGCGGGGCAAGAGTCGAGACTGAGCCGTCCATGAGGCCGGCGAGGCCCGGCTGCACATATTGCAGCACGAACATGCGGCGCGCGGTTTCGTCTTCGGCGGCGCGCGCCCGCGGCTCGAGTTTTGCGCCGAGTTCGCGGGCGAGCGCCTCGTGCTTGTCTTCGGCGGCGGCGAGCTTGCGCAAAAGGTCACGCACCGCGTCGTCTTGGGCCGAGCTCGCTGCGCGCCGATAAAAGCGCGCGGTCTCGTATTCCATCTCCTCGGCGAACTGGCGCACCGCGTCGAGCCCGAGCGGCCGGTTGAGCCAGAGCGGGCGGCGTTTGAGAAAACCTTTCACGTCCTGACGACGGATCAGCGGGAGAAACTCGCCGAATTTCCGGCGATAGAGTTCGAGCAGCATGTCGCGATGCCCGATCTCCTCCTCCGCCATCTTGTCGTACATCGCCGCCGTGTCCGGATAGGAGCCGCGCAGCCCATCAGCAAACGAGCGATAGATGCGGTTGTCCTCATCTTCGTTGGAAACGGCGAGCGCCAAGACCTCCTGCTCGCTCAGGTCGGCGAAGCGTTTCACGGCTTGACCCCGTTGGCTCGTCTATCAAAGTTAGAATATTTCTAAACTGACTTAGAGGCAACCTCAATATGGCGATCGATGGTGCGGCGGCGGTGAAGATTTGGCATTCTGCCGCCCAGCATTGTCGTTGACGCTATTCGCGCCATGAAGCACGCAAGCCCCGCAGCACTCGACCAGTTGACGCAACTTCTCGCCCGCATCCGTCAATTCGAACGCGTGAAGGAGAAATCGCGGGGCGTGTTCTATTGCCGCTCGAAAGCGTTCCTGCATTTTCATGAGGATCCTGCCGGATTGTTCGCAGACCTGCGCACCGGCTCGGACTGGCAGCGCTTTCGCATCAATAGCCAGGAGCAGCAGGCGACGCTGCTCCGCCGGATCCGCCATCATCTGGCAAGGTCCTCAGTCAATCATGGAGCTTGACTCTGTTCGCCGCCGTTTCGAGCCGGCGATCCGGCGCGGGCTGCATCTCTATTGGCGCTTTGCGCGCGGATTGACGCTCGGCGTGCGCGGCCTCGTCATCGATGCGGAGCGCCGGGTTTTCCTGGTCGAGCACAGCTACGTCGCCGGCTGGCACTTGCCCGGCGGCGGGGTGGAGCCCGGCGAGACGCTGACGACCGCGCTGGCGCGGGAATTGCGTGAAGAGGGAAACATAGAGCTCACCGCGCCGGCGGCGCTGTTCGCGGTCTATTTCAACCAACGCATATCGCGGCGTGACCACGTAGCGCTCTATGTTGCGCGCTCGTTCCGCCAGAGCGCGCCGCCGCTTCCGAACCACGAAATCGTCGCGCACGGTTTCTTCGCTGTCGATTCGCTACCTGCGGGCGCGACTGCGGCGACGCGTCGGCGCATCGAAGAGGTTTTTGGCGGACGTACCGTCGCCGAGTTCTGGTGATTGTGAGCGGCGGCATTACCGTCGCGTCACTTTCTGACAGCGAAGTCATTTTCACGCGGTCACGTTTGTTGGTACCGAGAGTTTCTCTGCCCGCGTCAATTGGACGTACGCGCAAACGCAGCGGCAACCATTTTGGCGGTACGGGCGTTTACTCAAACGGACATCTTGGTGGCGACAGAAGGAGGAGATTTCGATGCAGAGGAAAATCCTTGCGCTTGCCGCGGTCGGAGCACTCGGCGCGGCGATGACGACCGGCGCCATGGCAGCGCATATGGGCGGCGGCGGAGGTGGCGGCGGCCACGCCATGAGCATGGGCGGCGGCGGGCATTCGATGAGCATGGGCGGTCATCCCATGAGCATGGGTGTCGGTCACGCGATGACCATGGGCGGAGCGCGGATGAACACGTTTGCTGCCGCGCCGCGTGGTAATTTCGCAGCGCCAAGTGCGGCATTTGTGCGCCCGGGCATGGTCGGCAACCGTCCCATTGGTACTTTTGGACATCCCGTCACCGGCACCTGGGCAAACCGTACTTGGGCGGGCGGCAACTGGGGACACCATCATCATCACCGCCATTTCTTCGTCGGCGGGCTGGGTCTCGGGCTCTATGCGTACAGCGGCTATCCGTATGACTGCTACAACTGGCCGTACCACTACGGTCCTCCATACAACAACTGCTACGGCTACGGGTATGGCTGGTAGCAACGCTGCGTGACGACAGCGCCGCGCCCGAAAGGGCGCGGCGTTTTTCTTTGTCCGTTCAGCCGAAGCGGCTGCGGTCGTGCGGCAGCGTGAAGTCGAGCAGCGGTCCGATCGGAACGATTCCAGTCGGATTGATGGTGCGATGGCTGCCGTAATAGTGCCGCTTGATGTGGTCGAGGTTCACCGTCTCGGCAACGCCGGGGACCTGATAAAGGTCGCGCAGGTAGTTCCAGAGATTGGGATAGTCGATGATGCGCCGCACGTTGCACTTGAAGTGGCTGTAGTAGACCGCATCGAAACGTACCAACGTGGTGAACAGCCGCCAGTCGGCTTCCGTGATCTGCCGCCCGACGAGATAGCGCTGGCGCGATAGCTTCGCTTCGAGCTCATCGAGGGTGGCAAAGACGGCGCGCGCGGCTTCTTCGTAGGCAGCCTGCGTGCCGGCAAAGCCGGCGCGATAGACGCCATTGTTGACGTTCGCATAGACGGTCTCGTTGATGCGGTCGATCTCGGCACGCAGCGGGACCGGATAGTAGTCGGTATGGACGTCAGTAAACGCCTCGAAGGCGGAATTGAGCATGCGGATGATTTCCGCGGACTCGTTGTTGACGATGGTGCGCTGCGTCTTGTCCCAGAGCACCGGCACGCTGACGCGGCCGCTGTAGCGCGGATCGGCCAGGAGGTAGATTTCGGCAAGTGTTGACTTGCCATTGACGCTGTCGGGCGTCGCGCCGGGCTCGGTGCCGAATTCCCACCCCGCCTTGCCGAGATGCGTCTTGGTCACCGAGACCGAGATCACGTCCTCGAGCTTTTTGAGCTTGCGGAAGATGAGCGCGCGAGACGCCCACGGACAGGCGAGCGAGGCGTAGAGGTGATAGCGGCCGGCTTCGGCGGGGAATCCGCCTTTGCCAGTGGGGCCGGGGCTGCCGTCGGGCGTGACGTAGTTGTGGTAGGCGGTGGCGGTTCGGACGAACTGGCCGTCCCGGGCGCGGGGAACGTCCTCTTTCCAGGCGCCGTCGACGAGCAGGCCCATCATTCACTCCATTGATCTTCGCTGCCTGATCTAGTCATCGCCGGGCTGATGCGTGAGGGCGACACCGGCACTTGCGAGGGCCTTCTCCGGCTGGACCTTTGGCGGAGCGGATGCTAGGCGCGGGCGCCATGACCGACATCTCGCTCAGCGTCCTGCCGGAGAAGCGCGACGACGCGATTGCGATCGAGCGCCTGTACGAGCGCACATTCGGGCCCGGCCGCCATGCCAAGACCTCCTATCGCCTGCGCGAGCAGGTCGCCCATCGCCTCGATCTGTCGTTCACCGCGCATATCGGCACGCTGCTTGTCGGCTCGGTGCGGCTGTCTCCGGTGCGCGTCGGCGAGGCCAAGGCGCTGCTGCTCGGGCCATTGACCGTGGAGCCGCCGTTCCGCGAACGCGGCGTCGGCAAGGCGTTGATCGAACGCGCGCTCGGCGAGGCGCGTGCACAGGGCCACCGGCTGGTAATCCTTGTCGGTGACGAGCCCTATTACGGCAAGTTCGGCTTCAAGCGCATTCCGCACGGCCGCGCGGTGATGCCCGGGCCGGTCGACCCGGCGCGGCTCCTGGTCGCCGAACTCGCCGCCGGCGCCTTCGAGGGCGTCTCCGGGCCGATCCGGGCGGAATGGGAGCAAGGTTTGTAAAGTTGGTTGCTAGCGCCCGGTCCCCCAACCCAAAACCCTGGAACCAATCTCGGCCGGCCCGGTCAGCAGCCGAGGGGTCCGGCAAATGACATTGCTCAAATGGGCGCTGATCTTTCTCGTGGTCTCGCTGATCGCGGCGCTCTTCGGCTTCACCGGCATTTCCGCCGCGAGCGCCGACATCGCGCGCGTCCTGTTTTTCATCTTTTTGGTGATCTTCGTGGTGCTGCTCGTCCTCGGCCTGATGGCGGGTCGCAGGGGCTGACCACGCAGGGATTGGACTAAGGCCTGCCGCGCCGGCAAGCTTTGCATTCGCGGCTATAAGACGACGCTGATAGGGTGGGAAGCCCATGCAACCGAACGACTGAGGAAACTACGGGTGCAGCGAGGCTTTGCGCCAACCGACACTTAAACTAAACTCTCTCGACGAGACGAGAACGATGTCCCGGAGAGAGGGCATGGATTGGAAGTCGGCATCTACTAAGGACGGTAAGGTTTCCATACCGGATACTTGGCTTTTTCTTCACTACTATGAGGCGCTGAATATCTTGTTTCGGATGGAAAATTCGTTGCGAGTCTTTGTGTATGTTGTACTAAAGAATAGATTCAAGGAGAAGTGGGCTGAGACCACTCCGCAGACCGCCGAAGGGGAACAATCAACAATTACTGCCACGGCGGCGAGGAGGATTACCCAGGCGAAGGGTTTTGGCTATCTCGGATATGAAATTGCTTCGCCGCTTATGTATCTGAATAGCGGTGAACTTATTCAAATCATCTGTTCGGAGACGTATTGGAGCCTGTTCAAACCCTTCTTCAGAGGCAAGAAGGAAATCATAAAGAACAAGCTCGACGAAATAGGGAGTGTGCGCAACGCGTTGGCACATTTCCGTCCCCTAAAACACGATGACGTAGAGTTAATCAAGCAAAACGTGAAACATGCCTTTCTCGGTATAGAGCAATGTCTAGAGGAGATGACACAAACCCACAGAGTGGTTCCAACAAATACTGAGGAGCAATGGTACAAAAATCTGATAACGCTGGGGTCTAGTCGTTGTACGATCAACTTGTTTCAGGATAGAGCGGAACAATGGCTGCGCATTGAGATCGACTACCAGTGCGCATTGCTAGCCCCTCCTTACCCAGGGGACTATCGCTCGTTCCATGTGACAAAGTTGATTTCACCAGCGGTTATCAAGTCATTTCCGAAAATCGCGCGCCACTGCACGTTTATGAGCGAAAACGTTCCATTCGTCACAGTGACAAAAGACAACACACCAGAGTTCCGGAAGGAAATATCGGTAGTGTTCGGTAAAACAGCCATTATCGAGCATCACACCGAAATAAGCGATGAGATAGGGAATGTACTATTGCAGATTGAAACAGAGACAGAGTTGGTAGAAAAGGATGCCTTGGCACGGGGGAAGTTGATAGACTCAACGCGCGTTTCCGCTTCCTTACACAAGGGACCTGAGAACCAGTGGTGGTCGGCCAGGACCGAAAGTCTCCGGTGCGAATTTGGTCAAGATGATCCTTCCGAATATTGGGGGGAGACAGACGTTTTTGTAAGCGATTTCATTGCCGAGTCGACCAGGTACCCCTGGATGCCATCTGACATTTCGAAGGACATTTCCTTCTGAGAATCTGTTTCGTCAAGTCGTTGACGAACTTCTCGGGGCGTGTCCCTCTCGTCCGGACATGCCCCGCCAGCGCTGCTGGCAACGGTACGCCGGCACGGGCCAGAGAAATTCGAGAGTTGTTGTTGCTACCGGCAGTTGCGCCGATCGCCCACACTTTGCCAGGCGCTCACCGCCCCTCGCGCGCCCACGTCCCCGCGAGGCTGCCGAGCAGGAGCAGCAGGCCCAACAGTCCCGCGAACACCGGCAGCACGCCGATCCCGCGCACCACGCTGGCGTCGCGCATCTTCATGCCGAGCCAGTCGTCGCCCTTGTAGGTGTCGCCGGAGCGCACGGCCAGAAGGCGCGGGACGTTGATGCTATTTCCGGCCTCCAGGCGGCGCGCATCGCCCCCGGTCGCGCCGGCGATCGGCGCGAGGACGTCGGTCGTCGAAGTCACTTCGGCAAACTCGCGCGGATTGGCCGGGCCGATATTGACGAGCGCGGTGAGCTTGCCATCTGTCGCGCGCCACAGCCCGAGCTCGTTTGCTTCGACGCTCGTCTGCCAGACGCCGGGTTCGGTCGGCGCAAGCTTCAGCGTGCGCGTCGTGCCGGACGGCGAAGTGAGTGTTACCTCGGCAACCTCCTCGGCCATCGTCTGCCGCCGGACCACAAGGTTGTGGCCGCTGACGACAAGGCGCAGCGACTCCTCCTCGAGATCGGGCTCCTTCATCAGCCAGTGCGAAAGGCGGCGCAGCAGGTCGAGATGCGGTCCGCCACCCTCGAAGCCACGCGCCCACAGCCAGAGCTGATCGGAGAGAAGGAGCGCCACGCGGCCCTCGCCATCGCGCGAGAGCGTGAGCAGCGGCTTATTGTCCGGCCCTTCCATCACCGGCGTGCCGGTGTTGTTGCGGGTATCGACCATCCGGAACCACTTGGCCCAATGCGGCGGGTCGCTGTCGGAGCCGTCGAGGTCGCGGGTCACCGGATGACGCTTGCCGAGTTCGGACAGGCGCGCGTGGAAGGGACGCTCGGTGACGTTGCCGCTCGGCTCCGCCGGCAGGATGGCGTCGAGCGGCGTGCGCCAGATGCTGGTCGGGCTCGCGTAGTCCGGGCCCGCGGCGACCAGCACCGCGCCGCCCTCGCGGACGTAGCGCGTGATGTTATCGAAATAGATGATCGGCAGCACGCCCTGGCGCGCGTAGCGGTCGAAGATGATGAGCTGAAACTCGCCGATCTTCTGTTGAAACAGCTCGCGCGTAGGGAAGGCGATCAATGACAATTCGTTGATCGGCGTGCCGTCCTGCTTCTCCGGCGGACGCAGAATGGTGAAGTGCACGAGATCGACGGAGGCGTCGGACTTGAGCAGGTTGCGCCAGGTCCGCTCGCCGGCATTCGGCTCACCGGAAACGAGCAGCACGCGCAGCTTGTCGCGTACGCCGTCGATCGCGACCACGGCGCGGTTGTTGACCTGGGTAAGCTCGCCGGCAAGCGGCGAAGCCTCGATCTCGACGATGTTGGCGCCGCCGTGGGGGATCGGGATGTCGACGCGCTGCGGCGCGCCGACCGGGACCGTGCGGGTCTGCACGACCTCGCCGTCGCGGCGCACCGTGACCTCGGCGGTGGTTGCCGGCGCGCCCTGATCCTCGACCCGGTAGGTGATGGTCTGTGTCTGGCCGACGATACCGAAGCGCGGCGCGGCGATGAGCGCGACGCGGCGGTCGCGCTCGTCTTTGCTGCCGGTGACGAGCGCATGGACGGGTGCGGCGAAGCCGAGCGCATTCGCGTCCGCGGGCACGTCGTGGACGCGCCCGTCGGTGATCATGATGGCCCCGGCAACCCGATCTGGTGGCACGTCGGTGAGGGCGGCGCCGAGGGCGGTGAAGAGCCGCGTGCCGTCGGTCTCGCCGTCCGATTGCCCGGCCTCGACCACCCGCACGTCGAGCCCGGGAATGCGGCGCAGCCTGTCCTGCACTGCCGCGCGCGTCTCCTCGGTCTGTCGTGCGCGCTCGCCGAAGTTCTGACTGGGGCTCTTGTCGACCACGACAACAGCGACGGAGCTCAGCGGGTCGCGGTCCTCGCGAGTCAGCGAGGGATTGGCAAGCGCGAGCACGATGAACGCCAGCGCCAGCACACGCACCGCGCCGCCGCGACTGCGCGACACGATGAGCAGGAGCGCCAGCACGACGGCTGCGGCGAAGGCGGCCCACAGGATCTGGGTCGGCACGAGCGGAGCGAAGGCAACGCCGAGATTCACGCCTGTCCTCCTACTGCCCGAGCCGCTCGAGCAGCGCCGGCACGTGCACCTGGTCCGCTTTGTAGTTGCCGGTCAGCGTGTACATGACGATGTTGACTCCAGCGCGGAACGCGAGTTCACGCTGGCGCGGCTCGCCCTGGACCATCGGCAGCATGGGCTGGCCATCGGGCCGCGTCGCCCAGGCGCCGGCAAAATCATTCGAGGTGATGATGATCGAGGATACGCCATCGCCGCCGCGCGCCGGGCGGTGCGTCGTGTCTTCCTCCTCGCTCGCGGGCAGCGCCTCGACCCAGAGTTGGCCGGTATTGAACCGGCCGGGGAAGTCGCGCAGCAGATAGAACGTTTTGGTCAGAACGTGCTCGCGCGGCACCGGCTCGAGTTCAGGGATATCGAGCGCGGAAAGGATCTTGCGCAGTTCGAGCATGCCGGGGCTGCGGGTCTCGCCGCCGGAGCCCGGAGGGGCGACCACGGCGTCGCGCGTGTCGAACAACACCGTGCCGCCCTGCTTCATGTAGGAATCGACGCGCTTGAGCGCCGCGTCCGATGGGCGGGCGGCGCCGGGCACGATCGGCCAGTAGATCAGCGGATAGAACGCAAGCTCATCGTGGGTGATGTCGAGCCCGATCGGGTCGCCGGGTTCGAGCGCGGTGCGCTGCGCGAGGAAGAGCGTGAGGCCGGAAAGGCCGGATTTGCTGATCGCATCGACGTCGCTGTTGCCGGTAACCACGTAGGCAAGCTTTGTCTCCAACGCGGAGCGCGGTACGTCGCCGCGGGGCGAATCCTGGGCGCCCGCGTAACCGCGCGCAAGCGCCACCACGGTAACGGCGAGCACCACGGCCGCAGTGGCGCGCGAAACACGTGGCAGCAGCCGTGCAATGCCGCCGCCGAGGAACAGCACGATCACCGTATCGAGCGCGAGCATAGCCAGCGCCGCGAGGAAGATCGGGCCGCGCAAATCCTGCGGTTCACTGCGGCGGTAAATTTCGCGGGTGGCA
>Ga0070671_100002519_pt1 | contig 14195 bp, 6 predicted proteins | sample KBSS73metaG_FD_65341 | JGI IMG/M metagenome (GOLD analysis project Ga0070671, IMG submission 65341) | Switchgrass rhizosphere microbial communities from Kellogg Biological Station, Michigan, USA - KBS S7-3 metaG | ecosystem: Host-associated > Plants > Roots > Rhizosphere > Soil ...
CATCGAGTTCTCAGAGACATGATCACCGAGACGGCCAATAGGTGCAATTAACAGCCGTTCCACTTGCGAAGTAAGAATTGCATTTATTGTGCGGGCTGTATCATCCCGCGTAACCAGCCCGAGCAGACTGCGTGTGAGCAGATCTTTTGCATACTCGATCGAACCGGGATCGAGTTGCAGCATAACCGACGACAGAGTTTGCGGACGAAGACGATCTATCGCTTCGGAAAGGTAAGTGGAGATCGACGACGACAGCCCTTCACTTCTGACAACTTCGAGTAGCCGGCTGGTAACTTGATCTTTTAATTCGTCGAATTTGTCACCTTCAAACTGTCCAATTAGATCGTTAAAGGGTCGAGCTAGGAAATTGTCGATCGTTGAATTGAGAAACGCCTCCGCCTCTTGTTCAAACGCTGGACCTCGCAAGTATTCCTCGATGCGTTTGGGCAAAGTCTTGTTTACAAGGTCATCAACCTCGCGGTGGATCCGTTCGCGAGAAATAAAGATCTTTTTGATGAGCGAAAGCTGTTCGTAGTACTGATCGACTTCAAGCTTGATGAGTGAGCCAATCTGTTTGCGTGTGCTTTGGCTCGTTGCGATGTCTGCCAAATGCTGGACTATTGGTGGAACCTGTTGATCGATCCGATTTTTTATGAACGTAACCGTGTCCGGAGTGAAGGTTTCGCCAAGGGTTGCATTGCTGTGGGCCAAATCGTCCAAACGCCCAGAAACAAAGTCGCGAATCTTTTTTTCAAATCCTTCTTCAGAAATTGTTCGCTGTAATCGTTGCTGTATAAAACTCAGAGCTTCTTCAAGTGACTCGGCGCTGACAATGTCGCCCAAACGCCGTTCAATTAACTCGTCTACTTGTTTCTCGACGAAACGTTCGATGGCTTCGGCAGTCTCTTCACTCTTGAGCATCTCCGCAATGTATTCAGCAACGCGGTACTGGAGAGCTGAGATCGTATCGAGAATTGGCGCGCGTGCTTGTGATGGCAATGCATCGATAAATGACGGGTAGACACGTGCGAGAAGATCGTTTGTGTAGGAGCCTACGAAGTCTTCAACTTTGCGTTGGAAGAAAGTTGTTTCAAACAATGCGTCGAAGACGGTTTGTTGTGATACGAGTTCGTTGCCGACCGCATTGCCAATCGATTGCGCCAAGCGATCGCGATGACGCGGGATCATTCCCTGGGGCCAGATGGTGAAGCCAAAAAGTTTTACGGCTTTGTAAGGATGAAAGAGCATCCATATCGCTAACCACGCAGCGAGAAAACCGTGAATAGTGCCGACTACGATCAGGCCGATGGAGATAAGGATTTTCTGCGTATACGGATCGATGGTGCCCACCTCAGCTGATTAAGAATACGAAGGAGGATGCTAAACGCTGCCGGAGAAATGCGTCAAACTTGAAATTTGATCCAGAGGGCAATGAGGGGTTACAAATATTTTCGGTGGCTCAGTTCTTATTTTGCGTGGAAGTCTCAACTGGAAAGCCGGCATTCACCCACGCGCCTGTGCCACCCGTTACGTTCAGCAGATTCGTGAAGCCATGTTTCTGCAGCAGACTCGCAGCTGCGCTCGAGCGGTAACCCCCGGCGCAAACCACGGCAGTCTCTCTGTCTTTGGCAAGAGTCAACGAATTAATTCCTTTCTCAATCGACGATAGCGGAGTGTGAACAGCGCCCGGAATGTGGCCGTTTTCATATTCAGCCGGCCGACGCACATCTAAAACCTGGAGGTCTCCGGCAGTCATTCGTTTCTGAAGTTCGCTGACGCTCACCTGTTTTATGTTCTCGGCTTTCAAACCTGCGCGTGCCCACTTATCGAAATCCGCGAGAACATAACCTCGCACATTCTCGATGCCTACTCGCGCCAACCGAACAATCGCTTCATCGACTTGCGCATTTGTATCCGCCACCAGGATGAGTTCAGTGTTCATTGGAACCAAGCTTCCGGCCCACATCGCAAACTGTCCGCCAAGCCCAATGTTTACCGAACCAGAAATATGGCCGGCTCCAAAAAGTTCGGCCGAACGAATATCGAGAACAACATGTCCACCCGCTTGCATTGATTCAACTTCTTGAGGGGTTAACTCCTTCGGTGGCGACAACTCCGACAATCCACGCGCCCCCGAACGATTGATCTCCGCATCTTTTGGAAAGTAAGCCGGCGCTTCGGGAAGGTCAGCAGTCATCACGGTCACGAATTCGGCTTTTGTCATCGGCTTCAATGCATAATTAAACTTTCGTTGCTCACCAATCGTTGATGAGGTTTCCTTGGACATGTTGCGCCCGCACATTGAGCCTGCACCGTGGGCCGGAAACACTTCCGTTTCATCAGGCAATTGCAAAAGTTTTCCGTGCAAGCTGTCGTACAGCAACTCCGCCATTTGCTGGGGGGTGAATCCTTTTCCACCGGCAAGATCAGGACGCCCAACATCACCGATGAACAACGTGTCGCCCGTTAACACTTTTTGTGGCTGGTTTGAAACGGAAGGATCGATCACTAACACGCAGATGCCTTCGGGTGTGTGTCCCGGCGTTTCCATGAAACGGAGGATTAGTTTGCCTAACTGAATTTCGTCGCCCTCCGTTACTGCGCGATGCTCAAACTCCACGCCAGCCTTTGCGCCGAAGACAATCGTGGCACCGGTGCGTTCGGCTAGTTCGTGATGACCGCTGACGAAGTCGGCATGAAGATGCGTTTCGATGATGTATTTGATTTTGAGCTGGTTAGCATTCGCCTCAGCAATGTATTCATCAACGTCACGTTGTGGATCGACAACAGCGGCTTCTCCATCGGAGCCGATCAAGTAAGAAGCATGTGCCAGACAGGCGAGATAAAATTGTTTGAAGTACATATAGTTCACCTCTCCGGCAGCTTATAGTATTCCTTTGCCGGCTTCAGTGGGCGCAGCATCCAATAAGGGCGACGCGTTTTGTCCGGCGAATACTTATCAGCCGGCCTCGTCATTGCCAACCATTTTTTATAAACAGTACGCGACTTTTCAGTATCAACAAAAATATCACCTGGCTTGTCATCTGCTTCCGCCGAGCGCACACGAACTGCCTGGTGCCAGCAATGCATACCTGAAATCGGATCAGGATGCACCGGAAACGTCATATTCTGATGAACGCCTGCATCTTTCCACCAGATGCGCAGTGTATCGGCATCAGTCGATTCAAATGGCTCGACGCCTCGCTCACGTTTCAGTCCCCATTCAGTTCCTTCGTGATCAAGCTTCACCGTCGCCATGAACTGGCGCTGTCCATTCTCGTGCAATTTCCAACGGCCCATATGATGACTGCACGCGACGATGCCGGGTCGAATTCCTTCAGTGACCCACGCCGGCACAACGTAGTAACCAATTTCCGTCTCCACACGGAGCAGATCGCCGGTCTCGACGTTCAACTTATCCGCATGACTTGGATGAATCCACAGTGGATTCGTGTGCGCGATTTCATTCAACCATTTTGCATTAGCGCTCCGTGTGTGGATTTGCACTGCAAGACGGAACGTCGAAATCAGAATTGTCTGATCGGGTTCGAGATTGTCTGGATGAACGTGACTCTTGAAATACGTCGGTAACGCGTATTCCGGCCAGCCCCAGTCGTTAAGAGTTTGCGAGTAGAATTCTAATTTCCCACTCGGCGTTGGAAACCCTCGTTTGATTGATTCACCAACTTTTATTCCGACAAGTCGCCTTCCTTCATCATCACCATCGGGCAGCGGAATCGGAACAATGTTTGGACCTGCCGGTTTAGCAGCGCGCGTGAACACTCTGCCAAAACTATCCTCATGCACGTCGTCCAGTTCGTCATTGCCAACGGTCTCATCGTAAATCTTTCCGATCTTGTTTTTGATTTCATACGCACCGTAGCGACGCATGAATTCGAGCGGCTTGAGATCTTCGCTGGCAGCTTTCTCTGGAAGGCCTGGCACCGAGTTGTCGAAGATCCATTCGTAGTATTCATCGATACCAAGACGGGTGCCCGGGTTCTTTTTCGACTCCGCATACTGGCGAATTCCGAGGCTGCCGTCAGGATCAATGCGCCAGGTGAGTTCAAGCCAGAACTCATTTTCTTCCCAAACCTCGCCCGGATTTACTTCGCGCGTATCGTTGACTGTCTGTCCTTCGCGTTGTTTCAGAGCTTTCATGACAGGCTGCCGAAATCCGAGCCATTGCGAGTCGTGCGTTTCGTAGGAGTGAAGATCATGACGTTCCGATGCGATTCCCATCGGCAGAATGTAGTCGGCGTAGTACGACGTTTCGTTCCACGTCGGGGTCAACGCGACGTAGCAGCCAACAAGTTCCGGATCGGTAAACATCTCGATCCACGAAAATCCATCAGGGTTGGTCCATACCGGGTTGTAGACGCGGGTGAAGTAAGTATCGAGTTTTGCTCGACCATCTTTCAGAAAGTGAGGCAAGAGAAAAGACATTTCATTCATTGAAAGCGGATACTCGCGCGGCCACGTCGTTTCGTTCCACATCTTCGGATGTGGCGGTGTGTAAATGGGACGAGGCACAAACTTGTTCCAGGCGTTTGGGAAAACTCCACCTTCGGTGGCGACCGCTCCCAAAAGCGCGTTCAGGAAAAACAGACATCGCGCAACGGCCCAACCTCCACTAACTCCCGAAGCGACGCTGCGCCAGTTGTGACTTGAAAACTGCGTTCCCGCTGTTGCCACGAGTTTGGCGATTTCTTCGATCGTGTGCGCTTCGACACCTGATTCTTTAGCCGCAAAGTCGAAAGTGTATTGGCTGTAGATCTGCTTAAGTGCTTTTTCGAATTCAACAAACTCGAAACTGGAACCTTTGGCCTCGAAACTTAAAAACTCTTTCCAATTCCACCACGTCTCGACGAACTCACGATCGTACAGATCGTTTTGAATAAGATAGTTTGCGATCGCAAGCAGAATCGCAGCCTCAGAGCCAGGGTAAGGTGCGACCCAATAGTCAGCATGCGTCGCAGTGGAAGACAAGCGAGTATCGAAGACTATTAGCTTCGCGCCGTTCGCTTTGCCATCGATGACACGCTGCGCATGTGGATTGAAATAGTGGCCCGACTCGAGGTGAGCACTTATCAGCAGAATGACTTTGGCATTTGCATGGTCGGGGCTTGGCCGATCGAGACCCATCCACAGCTGATAACCTTCGCGACTTCCCGATGAACAGATGTTGGTGTGTGAGTTGTGACCGTCAACGCCCCACGCCGCAAGTATTCGTTCCGTGAATCCATCTTCGCCCGGCCGACCCACGTGATACATGATTTCATTGCGGCGCTCTTCAATGATCGCCTTTCGTATCCGTGCGGCGATGTGATCGAGAGCTTCATCCCAGGTCGTTTGTTCCCACTTTCCTTCACCGCGTTTACCTGCGCGTTTGAGTGGATAGAGAATTCGATCCGGATCTGTTAATTGATTGAGGGTTGCCGGACCTTTTGCGCAGTTGCGACCACGCGAGCCAGGATGCTCGGGGTTACCTTCAAACTTCTGAACTTCACCAGTGACCTTATCTATATAGGCGAGTAGGCCACATGCTGATTCGCAGTTAAAGCAGGTAGTGGGAACTAGTGAATAATGACGTTCTTTACGCTTGGGCCACGCGCGCGAATCGAGTTCTGACCAATCGTTCCAACGTTCTTTCGGCGGGAACGCAGCGAGATGAATGCGCGAAGGGCCCGGATAGAAGGTTTCGTTATCTTTCATCACTATCGTATTTATTCACGCAAGTGGCACTGACTGTCCGGCCTGCACGTAAGCATTCTCATAAAGCATCAATCCGATCAGTGCGAGTGGTGCGCCGGCGACACCGAGTGTTGGTCCGATTACACCAATCAGTGCGAGCCACGGTATCAGCCCACCAACAACTGACATGATCGTTCCCAACCAGAAATCGCCTTTGTAACGCCCGTAAACCATTTCCCAAATCGCCAGGCGTGCATGAGCAGTTGGATGAGTTAAAGAAACTTCGCCCAGGATCATCAACACATGAAGCAGACTTGATATTGCCAGTAACCAGGTTAAAGGCTGGTCCACTGGGACCGCTCGAATCGTAGTTGCTCCGATATAGATCGATATCGGCAATAACAACGCCGAGCCTAGCAGCATTGCCTGCACAAAAAGATGCGGCGGCAAGAGCGGGTTTTGCCACATGTCCCGCGCTTTGGCTTGCGCAAAAAGATATGCGGTGTAGACCGCAGTGAGTATTGATAAGGGAATGCCTGGGAACAGTAGTACGTTATGTAATGTTCTCCAGCCCATCAAGCTCGCTAGAAAATGGAGCGCGAGGACGACGGTATAGCCAGCGATGATGAATGCACCCTTTACTAACCAACTTCGCCACTGTGGTCGTGTAAAAATCAAATAGAAACGCTCGGGATGTTCCAAATCCCAAAGCAACAGGCCGCCCGTGATACCAAGAAATGCGCCGGAGACAATCGGAGTCGCCCACTCCCAAAGTGGACTGTCAGCTCTCAGATAACCGAAGACCACTAGCAAAGCTGCAACGAGATAGACGCCAGCCGCAATGCCTTTCGTCCACGTGTAGAGACTCACGCGCCAATCCCACGGAATGGAATGCGCAACATCGTATGAGAGCAATGCCGCCGCGGACGAATTGTTGTATTGCGGATTGCCTGAAACAACGTGTTTCGATGTTTGAAGTTGCTCGCTCCACATAAACAGTCCGCCGTTGGGCCGTCGTGCGGCAAGCGGATCGAGAGTCGCCTGATGTGCTCCTTTGTAGAAGAGTTTCGGTAACGTTTCTTTTTCAGGTCGCCTGACTGCTACGGATTCACGACCAATGATTTGTGCAACGTATGAACTTTCGTCGTTCATGTCGCCGATCAGAATTGCTTGTGTAGGACACACCACAACACAAGCAGGCTCGAGACCGACGTCGATCCGGTGGGCGCAGAAGTTACATTTTTCAGCGGAGTGATCCTCAGGGTTGATAAAGATGGCATCGTAAGGACACGCGGCCATGCATGCCTTACAACCTATGCAGATCGACTTGTCAAAATCAACGATGCCGTCTGCGCGTTTGAACATTGCCGTGGTTGGGCATGCAGTTGCGCACGGAGCGTGAGCGCATTGATTACAGCGAGTGACTTGATGTGCGCGTCGCGCTTGTGGGAAGACGCCAACATCGACGTGTTTGACGTATGTGCGCGTGACCGACAAAGGTACAACGTTTTCAGACTTGCACGCGGTAGTACATGCATGACAACCAATGCAACGAGTGTGATCGATAACCTTAGCCCACTGAATTGGGCTGGGTGAGTTCGTCATTAGCCAGGCTCCGCATTCGATGAAGCGAGACTATAACATGAGGAAATGCCTGATTGCGGAAATGCGCAAATTGCGGAATTGCCAAGTTTGGTTAAACAAAGCGAAATTACTACGACCGCAAACCTTCAATCGCGCATTCCCGCATTGGCTTTTTATGACTGAGCTTCAGCAGTAGCCTTGCGTTCGAGTTTGCCCCAACCAACAACTGGACCACGTACGGCCATTGCGACAGACTTGATCATTACGTAGTACATCACCTGCCGATAACAGAAGCGCTGAAGGAACAGCCACCACAACAAACGCCAGCGTTCTTTTCTTTCCAATACAAACGCGAAACACGCCGATATCCAATCTATGGCAAGGAACAATGCATAGTAAAAAAGTACTTGCTGAAGGTTAGTAGAAGAGTAGCCGGTTGGTTGCTGCCACCGATCAATCGCGGTTGAGACAAGCGTATAGATCAACATCAAATCCATTACCGGTGAGATCAGTGGAAATAGAATCTGAAAAATCCAAACATTCGGCATTGCGACAAAGCCGAGCGTTCCATAACGCGGCCGGAACAACGCATCGAGGTGTTTCCACATGCACTGTAAGGTTCCGTAAGCCCAGCGGAATCTTTGTCGAGCGAGGGTCCCCAATTGATCCGGCGCTTCAGTCCATGCGATCGCACTCTCTTCGTATCCGATCTTGTAGCCGAGTCTACGTATGTGCAGGGTCAGATCCTGATCCTCCGCGAGCGTGTCTGATGGGAACCCACCTGCTTTTTGGACGAGGTCCTTTCGCCATGCACCCACCGCTCCCGGAACAACCGTAATGCAGTTCAAACTCGCAAACGCGCGCCGATCCATATTCTGCGAAGTGATGTACTCGAGCGCTTGCCAGCGAGTTACGAGATTGACGCGATTGCCGACCTTCGCATTCCCGGCGATAGCACCCATAGCGGGATCGTAGAAACGATGAGCGAGCGCTCCAACCGTTTGTGGTGCGAACAAAGTATCAGCGTCAAGCGCGACGATGATTTCGCCACGAGCCAGTGTCAAACCAGTATTCAATGCCGCAGCCTTACCGGCGTTAGCGAGGGTCAACAGTCGTACCCGCGAATCGTTGCCGAAAGCGTCTTGCACGACCTTGCTGGTATTGTCCTGAGAACCATCATCAACAACGATGACCTCGTAGTTTTGGTAGTCCGAGTTGAGGAGACTGCGAACAGTCTGTCCGACAACCAATTCTTCGTTATAGGCTGGAACAATTATCGAAACGAGAGGTGCGTAATCACTGCCCGAGTGTAATCGTTCGCGACGTCGCGAACGCAACCACTGCGCGAACGCCAGTGAACCAACAAATAACAGACGTCCCAATCCGAGTAAAATTCCGATCAGGAAAATCCACTGTAGCGTCCAACCGCCAGTCGAGAGAAAGAAGAAGGTAACCGCATCTGCACGAGTGAAAACGCGCTGATTGGTTGGAATGACGGGCATCACTTGATCGCGCGACAGACCAGCAAGATCTGACACCGCGACAAATTTGAAATTACGGGCCTTTAGTTCATCAATCAAACGCGGCAGTGCTTCTATAGTTGCTGCTCGATCACCGCCGGAGTCGTGTAGTAAAACGACTTCGCCCCGCGTTTCAGGATTCGTGTCAGTTGCGCGATCGATCGTGCGGCTAACAATCTGATCCGCGGTCACCGGTAACTGCCAATCGTCGGGATCGATTCGTACCCCGACCATGATGTAACCCATTCGCTGCGCGAGTAACGCAGGTTCAACTTCCTGGGGTTTGTCAGCTTCCGCGTCGCCGAAATAGGGCGGTCGAAACAAAACAGTTGAGCGCCCAACAACCGACTCAATGAGACGTTGGGTAGCGTTCAACTCGAGCTCAGTTATGCGCAGTGGAATTTCACCGAGATTCGGATGAGTGAATGTGTGGTTCCCAACTTCGTGACCTTCGTTCACGATCCTGCGCAGCAGATCTGGATACGCCTGTCCGTTCTTTCCAATAATGAAAAAAGTAGCCGGTACGTTCTCGCGTTTTAGAATGTCGAGAATTGCCGGCGTCCAACTTGGATCCGGACCATCATCGAACGTCAAAGCAATCATTCCCGGTCGGTCGCCCGTGCGTTGGACCACGTAAGACGACGGCGAGGCAATTATCTCTTCGGATGAAATAAACCCGTTCCCGGAATCAACTTGGAGGGTGCGTTCACCAGGCTGAGGTCGGGACATTACTTCAAGCAGTTCGCCGTTCCCCTCGAAGTCGACAAGATACCCGTAGTTAATTTTGCGCAACGCTTCAGCTGTTGTGCTTGCATTCGTTCCGAGAATTGACCAGATGGATGGGTCTTCGGAACCCAATCGCCAAATGGCATAGCCTGCGGGTTTGTATCCGCTCGCTGCACGCATTTGATTAAACGCGGTTACGGCATCGAGGAACCAAACCTTGTGATGAGAATCGTCTTCTTCGTCATACTCAAAAAATAAATTCTTGCTGATTGGGTCAAACTCAGGCTTCGCGTCCGACTCGCGTGCTGTGATCAATGCTTCCTGGAAAGTGACGGTTTTGCCTTCTGGTTCAGCGTCGCTCCAGTCGTAACCGTAACTACCGATCGCGATAATCGTCTTAGCCGGATCTACCTCTTTCATTCGCGCAATCAGGGTCTCTTCAAACCATGATTGGGCAGCGACTGGACCAGCCTCTTTACCGGCCCAGTGCTGATCGTACGCCATCAAGATCGAGTAATCCGTGGCAGCGTTGTAGGCTTTGTAATCCCACGATGGATCGGAGAATGGCAAAGCTTGCGCGACAAGTAATCCGTTTGCTTTGAACGTTGCGTGCAATTCCTGCATGAACTTCAGGAGATTGGATTGTGCCGACGTGGGAGGCTCCTCAAAATCAACACAGACTCCTCCAAACTTGTTGGCTTGAACAAACGTCATCAAAGCATTGATCAACTGTTGCCTGTGATTCTCATCGCTGATCTGCCGCGCCAGTTGTGCACCATCAAATTTCTCATCCTTAATATTTTGGACCATCGGCAGAATAGTCATCTGCGGACGTGTCGTGCGGATCAAGTCAAGCGCGTCGATTCCATCCTGGAGATCCGAAGCAATTGGATTGGAATTATTGCTGTTAACGTCTTGCAGGTGAATCCATGCAGGAATGACCCAGTCGAGCTGATTTAGATTGCGTTTCAGTGATTCATAGCTGGAGTCGTCCCAGTTGATATAGAAGCCTATAGAAAGCGGCCGAGACGTCGGGATTATTGGAGTCGGTAACGACGCCGGCGGGGGAACAATCGGTAACTGCCAGCGACGCTTGCCGGGAACAATTTGCTTGATCTTCGCAAGCTCGCGTTGAAGTTCAGCCTGCGCCTTTTTTGCTTTTTGTTCGCTCGGATTTGCCGGAATGTTGGGAGCTTTAGGTTTAAGGTCCGCCACACGCGGCAGGCTGGAAAGCTGGCGGAGATTAAATGTCGGCAGCGCCGGATTTGCCAATACGCTCGCAATGAACACTGCCGCCAGCGCCGTTACAACGACAGCTAAGAATAAGTAAGTGCGTTTGACGCGCCGCCAGCGACGGCCTTCAGGATCATGGAAGACGGGGGATTCAGCAGATGACAAGACTTACTCCAAATTCGGGAGATCAGTAATTTCTCATTGTGATGGTTTAGGGTCAAGCGCCGAAATTTCAGATTTAAAATTTCAGATTGCACATTGAGTGTTGTGCTCGCTAAACCCGCAATCTGAATCTTACACCTTAAATAGATTTAAAGCCGCCCACGATGGCTCGTGGGCGGCTTCGGTAGACTGTTGGGATTGGCCTGAGCTGACTGTGTGCTTTCCAGAAAGGAGGAGCACTATGCAGTATGACTTCTGAACCTAAATCCTAACGAGTTATCTGGTTCAAGAGGTCAGGCCGCAGCCACCTCACTGTGATAAGAACTCATAAATTTTTGAATCACCTCCTTTCCAGTGTTAGACCGATCATAAAGTACATAATTGTGATCGTCAACCGCTTTTTTTTACCGAGTGGATGATGAGTTTGCTGGTTGTCGAGATCCGAGTACCACACCGCACAGTGCCTATCATCCAGAGACGGTTCCGCACGACAACTCGTACAACAGAAATAAGTGTCTCCAGCAACAGTTGTGCGGTACTGACGCTCAGGTGATCGGTATTGATTTTGACTTAAGCAATGGCGAGTTGTGGATTCGTATCAGCTAGCATTCGCAGAATAAACTTCGCTACCGCCAGAAAAAACTTTCCACGCGTGTTGGATCCCAAAGAAGTAGGTTATTTCGCGATAGTCATCACAATCGTGGATCACGAAATCTGCGACTTTACCTTTGTCGAGTGAACCGATCCTGTCTCCACGATTCAGACTGTATGCTGCATTAATTGTCGCGGCCGTGATCGCTTCGGCTGGAGTAACCTTAAGATGAGTCACCGCTAACGAAAGAGCCATTGCCATCGATGGTGTTGGTGAAGAGCCCGGATTGAAATCGGTGGCAAGAATAACAGCGAGACCAGCATCGATCATTGCGCGAGCTGCCGGATACCGCGACGATCCGAGTGCATACACTGAACCCGGCAAGAGTATCGGTTGAACATTCGCGGATTTCAGCGCCGCGATCCCTTCGTCGTCTGTGTGTTCAAGGTGATCCGCCGTGACTGTTCCTAACTCTGCAGCGAGTTTCGCGCCCCCCGAAAGCGAAAGTTGATCGGCATGCATCCGAAGCCCAAGTCCATGGCAACGCGCTGCCGAGAGAATCCGCCACGCTTCATCTTTCGTAAAAACTTTCTCTTCACAAAACACGTCACAATATTCGGCGAGTTTTTCGCGCCCCACTGTCGGTAACATCTCGTCGATAACAAGTGAAACGTAGTCATTGCGACGTGATCGATATTCGGATGGAATACTGTGCGCGCCAAGGAATGTTGGCACGTACCGAAGGGGGGTCTGCTCGTCGAGTTTCCGGATTGCCCGTAACAGTTTCACTTCGTCGTCGAGCGATAAACCATAACCGGATTTTGCTTCAACTGTAGTTGTCCCGCCTCGCAAGAACCAACTTGCATATCGCTTTCCTGCGTTCAGGAGATCATCGAAGCTGGCCGCACGAGTTTTGTTGACGGTCGACTGGATACCACCGCCTCTAGCTGCAATGTCTTGATATGAAATCCCGCGAGAGCGTTCCTCAAATTCATCGACTCTTGTTCCAGCAAATACTGGATGCGTATGTGCATCAACAAATCCTGGAAGAACAACCCGCCTGCCGGCATCGATCACGGTGCAGTTCATATCGATCAGCGCCTTGATCTCGTCGTTAGTTCCTATTTTTTCAATCACTGAATCTCGAGCGATGAGTCCGCCATTAGCAATGATTGAAAGCTCACTCATCTCGGCGCCAATGCGAGGACGGTTTGGACCGCTCAGGGTTACCAGTTGCGAACAATTGATGATTGCGAGTGATTTTGACAACGACGATTAGCTTTCTTTGTAGAGTGCGGCTCCGGCGATCGCGGCAACAACGTATTCGACTAATCCCCAAAGAAGTCCAATGATAAGCAGATTTGGTGATACGCCGAAGAGTGTTGCGGTGAGGATACCGGAATAGAAATAGACACAAAACCAACCAATGAAACCAGCAACAATTGCTGTCTTCGGTCCAAACCCAAGGCGAGGACGAATCATCGCGTAAATCCAAACGAGCATGATGCCAAGAAAGAATGTGAGCACAACGGCCGATGTTATGAACGTCGCACCCGGTCGCGCGATGTTCAGCCGGTTCGCCATCTCCTCCATCCGTTTTACGAAGATGACTTCATTCAGCAGATACTCGCCGATATTGAGAACCAGTCCCGCCAGCAAACCACCCAGAACGACTCTTCCAAAATTGATGTTGTTCATTGCTGATCTCTCGGGGCGGCAATCAACGAAAATTACCGCTATCTTACTGCCCTCGCTTCAAACGACGTTTGCTCAGCCAATAAAGTAAAACCCCAACGCCATTCGCGAGCACGACTACTGAAATAATCTTGGCCGCAAACCGTAGTGGACTTACGACGTCGATAATCGGCACGATTGTGAACCCGATGTAGATCACAGTCACGATAAATCCCGACGAGCACGCGATCTTCAACCACATTGGACAGGTCACACCAAACGACTTCATGCCGACAATCGGTATCGCAAAAAGAACCAGGTAAGTACACGCGTAGAACACTCCTCCCGCGTTATCAAGGAGCTGAAATGCTTCTTGAGCGCCAACTCCACTCAAACTCAAAACACCCAGGACCAAGGTCACCGCGCCGACAAACAGAATTGAGTTCACTGGTGTTTTGTATTTTGGATGTAAACCCGTGAACCACTTTGGAAGAAGACTGTCCCAACCGGCGACCATCGGCAACCGAGTGTTGCCTGCGAAGTAAATACTCATCAACGCGATTTGCCTTACGACGACGCCAACGATCGTCAACGAGATAATTTTTCCGACCCAACCAAAAGAGCCGAATCCTTTCGAGAGTACTTGCGGGATGGGACTGATCAAATCAACTGTAGCTGGAGTTACAAACGTCAACACTGAGCTTGTCCCCAGGATGAACATGACAGCGATAATCGGAGCGGCGATTACAACTGAGCGAGCAATGTTTCGCGCCGGCGCTTTTGTTTCGCCAGCCAGGATTGCGACGTACTCGAATCCTGTCAGTGCACCGAGCGCGAGTTTGCTAAAAACGTTGATGTTGTACGTCGACAGCGTCGGAATCGACATTGCGAACGGGTGATATTCGGAGATGGTCCCGCGAAATAACGCGAAGAATGGCAACCCGATCAGAGCGGCAAAGGTGATCATCAACAGCAAGCCACCTGCGTTATGAACCCACTTGCCAAGCCCG
>Ga0070671_100002520_pt1 | contig 14193 bp, 13 predicted proteins | sample KBSS73metaG_FD_65341 | JGI IMG/M metagenome (GOLD analysis project Ga0070671, IMG submission 65341) | Switchgrass rhizosphere microbial communities from Kellogg Biological Station, Michigan, USA - KBS S7-3 metaG | ecosystem: Host-associated > Plants > Roots > Rhizosphere > Soil ...
TCTTTCTTCTGTAACAGCGAAAGACAATTCGTTACGATATGCGTCGCGGTGTCAAAGGTGTCATCTCGCTCACCGGAAGCACTTGCAGGCTCCGCAGACGCGCCATTCTGGCTCCCGTTTCTTAGCGCCGTCCGGCGCCTGCGCAACACAAGAGCAGCCTCAATTTTTTGCGCAGTAATCTGAATCAGCAAACACTCCCGCAGATCGCGAGCACCCACGCCCACCGGGTCCAGGTTGTTCACCAATGCACGCGCCTCACGAACGATGGCCAGCAGCGCCTCACGATCTTCCGTGCCTGAAGCGGCGAGTTCAACGCCAGCTTCTTCATCCTTTACATGTTCTGCGGACTCTAGCCACACATCGGTGCTGCGACCGCGCGAACCCCGCTCAAATGGAATCGGATCTGGGCGACTAGGCATTTCCAACTGAAGCAGAGAATAGACCAATTCTTCATCGCTTGCCGTCAGATATCCATTTTCGTTCAGATTTCCGATGACCAGTTCAGCGGCGGATCTCAATTCAGGCTCAAGAGTGAGCGACCCGAGTTGCCACATCAGGTGATCGCTCAGAGTTCCCGGCTGCGACAGAAAGTTTTCAAACGAAGGTTTGTCATACTCTTCGAAGTTTGAACTCGTTCGGAAGCCAGGATCGAGATATTCCTGAAAGTAAGACCCGAAGTCGATCTCTTCAAAAGGATCCTTTTCAGCCCGCTCACTCTCCGCAGCCACATCTTCCGCCGAACGTTCGCGATCTCCCTCAAGGCCGGCTCGTTCATCCAGTGAGACCCCTGTGTCCTCGATCTCCTCGAGCACAGGGTTTTCCACTATCTCCGTGTTAATCATCTCCTTCAGCTCAAGCTTATTCAGCGCGAGTACGCTGACCATCTGCACCAGTCCTGGTGTTAGCACCTGGCGTTGTGAAACCTTCAGATTCAGCTTGGGTTGAAGCAGCACGTCGAATCAATCCTCGTTACTTCGTTTGCATGGTGGGTTTGGATGCGCCGCTTCCACGCCGGCGGTGCATCGCTTTGGCCAGGTCGAGCGCCCGGCAAGCCATAGTCTACACGCGTACGAACAACTCTCGCACCAAGTCTACCCCGGCAGCGCTTTATACACCCCGCACGATGGTTGACTCACTGTTACAACAGAAGTTGTACCGGTTCGGCTAGTCCATCGAAAATTTTTCGCCGAGATAGATTCGCCGAACTTCCGGATCGCGACCAAGATCTCCCGGCGTTCCGGTTCGAAAGATTTTGCCCTCGTTTATGATGTATGCCCGATCAGTTACTGACAGCGTCTCGCGCACATTGTGGTCGGTAATTAACACGCCAATGCCGCTCCTTTTCAATCCGAAGATGATTTCCTGCAGATCAAGCACCGCAATGGGATCGATACCCGAAAATGGCTCGTCAAGCAGTATGAACGCGGGATCGATGGCTAAGCAACGAGCAATCTCCACGCGCCTGCGCTCCCCGCCGCTTAGGGCGTAACCTCTTGTCTTGCGGACATGCCCTAGGTTCAATTGTTCGATCAGTTTTTCGGTGCGCGTGCGCCTGCTCTCCCAACTCAGTTGCTGTGTCTCAAGCACGGCAAGGATATTGTCCTCCACCGTCAGCTTGCGGAACACCGAAGGCTCCTGCGGCAGATAGCTAATCCCATAGTTTCGCGCTCGCAGATACATCGGCAACCGTGTGATGTCATGCCCATCGGCTAGCACGCGGCCTGTATCCGGCCTCACCAGCCCAACGATCATGTAAAAGCTCGTCGTCTTACCGGCCCCGTTCGGGCCGAGCAGCCCAACTACCTCGCCCTGTTCGATCTTCAGGCTTACGCCCCGCACCACCTGGCGGCCGCCATATGACTTGCCGATCTCATCGGTCGATAGCGTCCTCATCTATCTCTCTTCACCCGCGTCTCCGTGCGAACTCTCTGACCCACGCCGCCCATCTCTCCATTAGAAACCACGACGCTCTCGTCGGATGCGCGGAATCTTAGCTCCGCACCCGTGACAGTACCCCGCACCGAGTCCATTACACGTGGCGGCGTTCCCGGCGTTCCGGTCAGCACAAAAAGATGATCGCTGGCGGTATACACCAGCCTTTCCCCGGTGGCACGCCTTCCCTGCTGGTCAATCTCAATTGCGCCACTGACAACTACTCGGTCCACGCCACCGCCGAAAAAGCTTGCATCGTCACTGGACACAGGCTTCTTGGTCGCCTTCGCCTGCTGCCCTTCGAGATAGGCCGTCGCCTGTTGCCCGCGCATCACGCCATCGCTGCTGTCAACTTTCACGCCGCCGCTAAACTCCGCCGCACGCGTCTCCTCGGAATAGGTCATTTCGTGGCTCGCGATCCGCACCACTACAGGCCGGCGCAGCACATCACTTTTGGAAGTAGCTCCGGCTTTCTCCGCACTCGGTGCACCCATGCTTACCAGCACCGTACGCACTGGCATCATGTCTCCTCCTCGATCATCCCTGGCCACTAGCTTTCGTTGCTTTTGCGCAAACTCCAGCACCGGCGCCTCCACCTCCGACCCGCCTTGCCACAGTCGTGCCAATCTGCCCGCGCCACCGTAAAAAAACACCGTGTCGCTGGCCTTCTTCATCTCAGCATGATCAGCCAACACGTGGACCGACTCACCCTGCGCTGCCTGTCGATAGCTTGCCTTCAATGAGCCTTCGACGGTTACGTCTCCTGTCTTTTGGTCCATCACGACACGATCGGACCACATCGATCCCTCGGCGTTGCGCATCTCAACGCTCCCGCTCAATGTCATCCTCTGTGTATCTCCGTCGTAGGACGCCCTCGCTGCCGTTGCGTGCTCGATCTCTGGAGCAGCTCCGTCTCCCGCCTTCGCAGCAACCTTGCGCGTCAATACAACATGCCCCTGTTGCACTGCCGATGCAATCTCCTCCCGCCCGGCAAGTCCAACACCACCAGCCGCGCCTTTGCGCACCGAACCCGCGCTTCGGAACCGCGCCTCTAAAGAATCTCCCTGGCTCGTCTCCACCACACCTGTCTCACTCACCTGCTCGAGCGTCGTTCGTCCGGTTCCCTTCACCACATCAAGCCGCTGCCCCCCATTCGCCCCAACGAAATGCGCCGTCAGCACGTCCGCTTCCATCGCGCTTGTTCGCGACCCTTTCCCATACTTGCCTGCATCGATCACCTTCAGACGAGCATCACCACTTGCCTTTACATCCCGTGGTCTCAACCGGCCGCGTTCATCCACCACCATCCCCAGTTCAACGGCCGATGCGCTTAACTCACGCGTGCTCGTCGCATTCGATGCCCCGTTCGTCGCACCTATATGCTCGTTCAACCGGACATCTCCGTTCAGCACAACCTTCTCCGCTTGACCGTTGCCGTCGAAGAATGCCCTTACCTCTTTGGCCTCGCCTTGCGCTTGGCGCACTGGCTCATCGACGGAGTATTTCACCTGTCCTGTCATTCGTATTGCCTGCGGCTTGTTCGCCTCAGACAGAAGCATCTCGCCACGCTCAGCCGTCATGCGAGAACCGTCACCGTTCGTCAGCGTTACGCCGCCGTCGCCATTCAGCCGCTCAGCCGAGCCATCGTTTCGCATCCAGACCGTAGCCTGCCGCGCCTCTACCGTGCGTCGTTCCTCTGATCCGATTCCCTCTCCGGCGACCGTCACATACTTCGCCTGCGATAGAACGACTTTGTGATCGGTTCTATCGAGTTCCGCCCTCGATGCCGTCAACAACACCGGCTGGCCTTTCTGGAGACCACTTACCTTCACCGCCGACTGCAGCACCAGCACGCCCGTATCGGCGCTGTACTCTGCTCCCTTAGCATGGCCAGTCAGTCCGTTGTATTCGAACTCGATGTCTTCTTCGGTCGCCGCCACGCCAAGCTTCTGCAGGTACACCAGCCCATACGTCTTGACGTGAATGAGCCGGGCATCGCCCTTGCCCACCTCATGGCTGCCCCCTGCGCCGTGTTCCGTCCCTGCCTTTAGGTCCTTGCCGGCAGCGTAGTCCATCTTGCCTGCAGCGTCTGTGGCCATCGGAGCCTCGAGATCCAGATGGACCTCGCCCTTCGCCCGCACCACCCCGTTCGCCTGATCTAAATCAAATTCATTGCCATAGATGCGATCTACACGATCGCCGTGCTCTTTTCCGTGGCCGTACACCGCGATCCCCACATCGTGCAGTGTGTACTTGCCGTCCTTATGCTGAACGGACTTCGCCGCATGCAACGTGAAGACCGTTTTGCCCTGTACTGTCTGCGACCAAGTGAACGCGTTCGTCTCCTGTCGAATGTCAGCTCCCAGCTTTTTCGGAAGTTCGGTCAAAAAACGGCGCGCGCGGTAATGCGCATAGGCAAGAAAGCCAGCGATGACCACCACCAGCAGGAACGCACCCGCCAGCAACCCCCGCCTCAGCCTCTCTACCGAAACACTCATCGTGAGCCTATCTCTTCTATCTTCTCACCCATTAGCGGCTCGTCACCGCTTGTACACTATCCCCATGGCCGACCAGCTCTATCTCAGCCTCTGGTTCCCGAACTTCCGCTTCGATACACTGCCGGCCGGGCTCGTCTCGGTTCTGCGCCAATTCGCGCTGATCAGCGGAGAAAAGCGGGTCGCTGCCGCCACTGTCTATCCCATCAGCTTCAACGAAACCCCTGTTTACCAGCGCATCTACATCAACGACGACCGCGCTCAATCAACCGAAGACTCCATCATCGAAAACGCCGTCGCCGAGGCCACTGAGCAGCTCCACGACGACATGGCCTACGAATTCGAGATGAAGTGGAAGCTATGGATGCCCGAGCCCGACTCAGCCCCCACCTCAGATGCAGCACTCGATGCGCTCTGGCGCCGGCAGCCGTCCACCGTCAAGATCATCGGCTTCGGTCCCCAGTTCGACCAGGCCACCTACGAACAGAACGGACACATCCGCGTCGACTTCGGCCTCGACACTCCATGGGTCATGGATGAGGACGACGAAGCTCTCGATGAAGTAGCCCAGAAGCACATCCAGCAAAACATTGAGATGCTCTTGGCCTTCACCCTGTCGGTCGAAAAGAACTCCGGCATCTCCAGCCGCCTCCTCTGGACCGAGTCCGGCGAGCCGCTGGCAGAAAAGCTCATCGCCCGACTGCAGCGTCTGAACTAACGACCAGCCACGACAACCCCTGATCAAACAAATTAGCTCCAGCAGCAGCGGATCATCGGCGCCGACCCCGCTAATACGCTCTCTTTACGGTTGCCATACGTCTTCTTTATGCCTGCGCTGTTCACATGGAAGCAGTAAGGAGGCAACCTGCCTTGAAGACGTTTCGCACGCGCCGACCGCTTCTCGTAAAAGCCACGCAATGCTGTCACCCAACCACCCTCTTCACCGGTACCGGCGAACGCAAAGCCCTTCCCGGCGACTGGATTATCGAGGGAGAGAACAGCGAGCGCTACATCGTTGACAACACATTCATTCAACGCACCTTCGCACCCGTCTCAGGAGCAATTTTAAACGAAGGGCGCAACTACGGCTGCTAGCCTGGGCCCGCCCGCTCACCCATTGGTGCCATTGCAAACCTTGATTCCGTTGGCGTTCAATGCCATAGCGGGAAGAACCTGTCTCAGCGAAACTCGATGAATTCCCGCTTTATCTGCTTTGGGATTCTGTAAGGACGGCCGATGACAATCACTGATCTCAACATCAACCAAATCGATACCAACGCCCGCGCGGAAGACGGTCTCAAGCGCAATGCGTGGAACACCCTGTGTGAAGATATCTTCATCCCGCTGGGAACACTCGTTGCCGTCTTCCTCGGAATCGCCGGCGTAATGTTGGTTTCTCGCTAACCCGGATCGTGACTGCCTACCCAGCCGTCACGATCTCCGAGAAGTCTGCGATCCCTGAGAAGCTCTTCACGATCGACGCCAGCAGCGCAAGTCTGCCCCTGCGAATCTCCGCATCCGGATCCATCACCATCACCTGATCAAAGAACCCGTCGACCTGCGGCCGCAGAGTCGCCACAGCCTCCAGCGCAGAGACATACTCATGTCCCGCACTCAAGCTATCGACGTTCCTGCCGACCTCGGCAGCAGCTGCGGCCAGCGCGCCCTGCGCCGGGTGAACACCCTTCCCGGCGTCCGCAGCCGAATCATACGACTCGCCCTTCTCCTGCGCCTGGGCCAGAATGTTCTTCATCCGCTTGAACGCCGCACTCACCGCCTCAAAATCAGCCGATCCCCGCACAGCACTCACAGCTTCGGCGCGTGCAATGGCATCCCGCACATCGTCGCTTCCTGCCGCGAGCACAGCCTTCACCGCGTCATAGGCCTGTCCCTTCGCCTCGCGCAGATAGAACTCCAGCCGTTCCACCAGAAACGCTCGCACCCTGGCCTCAATCGCCTCATTCTCCGTCGCGCGCCCCGCCACCTCGCTTAGCGTCAGCGGCAGTGCAGGCACACTCTCCGCCAGAATCTTCACGATGCCGTTCGCCGCACGCCGCAGCGCAAACGGATCCTTTGACCCCGTCGGCTCCATACCAAGCCCGAACATCCCGGAGATCGTGTCGGCCTTATCCGCAATTGAAAGCACCGCGCCTTCCACCGTACGCGGCACAGCATCCTCCATCGACTCCGGCAAGTACTGGTCATAGATCGCATCGCTCGCCGCAGCCGATACTCCCTGCGCTTTGGCGTACAGTCCGCCGACTACACCCTGTAGCTCCGTAAACTCCTTCACCAACTCCGTCGTCAGGTCGGTCTTCGCCAACGATGCAGCCTCATCCAGCCCAACAACATCCACCCTGCCGCCTCGCGCAGTCACAATCTCCGCCAAACCCAGCGCCAGTTCTCGAACTCGCGTCGCCTTTGCAGCGTAACTGCCAAGTTCTTTCTGAAACGTGACATTCTCCAGTAACTTCATCCGTTTCTTCAACGGTACACGCTGGTCAAACTCCCAGAAAAACCGCGCGTCATTGAATCGGGCCCGAAGCACTCGCACATTGCCATGCCGAATCACATCCAGACCCTGGGCGTCGGCCTCGGTATTCAGCACTGCCAGAAAGTGCGGAGCCAACTTGCCGGCCTTGTCTTCCACCGCCAGATACTTCTGGTGATCGCGCATCACCGTAACCAGAACCTCTTCCGGTAACAAGAGATACTCCGGCTCAAAATTGCCCAGGACCACAGACGTATCCGATGCCCACTCCGTCAAGTGAGTCAGCGTGTCGATCAGCCCATGATCCTCGCGCCAACGCGCCCCCTCCACCGTGCGTGCCGCGCGATCCAGCGCCTTGCGAATCTTCTGCCGCCGCGTCTCTACATCCGCAATCACATGGGCATCCAGTAGCGCCTCTTCATACTTCGCCGGAGCCTCCAGCTTGATCGCCGCATCTCCGAACAGCACCCGATGCCCATACGTCAGCGCGCCAGCCGTCTTGCCGCCAAACTCCACCGGCACCACCGTGTCACCCAGCAGTGCAATCATCCATCGCACCGGGCGTACAAACCGCTCCGGCTTGCCCGTGCGCCAATACATGTTCTTCGCCCAGTAGATGCCCGCAAGCTCCTTCGGCAAATCAGCCGCGATCAACTCAGCGGCCGTTTGCCCAGCCTTCACCACAGTCGCAGCCAGATACTCACCCTTAGGAGTCGTAACCGTCTTCAACTCTTCCACTGCGACGCCAGCCTTCTTGGCAAACGCCAACGCGGCAGGAGTCGGCACACCGTCCTTGAATGCAACCTTTACTGAAGGCCCCGTAAGCTCCTCGCTCGCGCCCCCTTGCTTCTCCGCAACTTCGCTCACCAAAACGGCAAGCCGCCGCGGCGTCGAGTAGCTTTTCGCGTTAAAGCCGTCACCCACCAAGCGCTCACGTTCCAGCAGCGCCACCACCCGTCGTTTCAGTTCGGCCTCGGCTCCCGCGATCATCCGCGCAGGAACTTCCTCTAACCCAATCTCAAATAGAAAATCCGCCATCAAATCGTACCCAATCCTCTGCTCGCCTTATCGCGGTGCTTCGTCTGTGTTTGAGCAAACGCGTCTTCAATTCCCATCTCGACGAATGCACCAACCATCTCGGAAAACAGCTCAAAAAGAAATTCAGCCATACTCCGTCTATACGGCGACCTCAGTGCCAACGTTCGCCAACAACTCACCCTGCCGTGCGTAAGCCTTCGCTACACCAATCACCAGCGTACGAATCCGCGCCATCACACCAACGCGTTCCGTCACCGAGATCGCACCGCGAGCATCCAGCAGGTTAAAAACATGCGAGCACTTCAACGCCAGCTCATACGCTCCCAGCACCGGAAACCGCTTCAACGCCAGCGCATCCATCTTATCCATATCCTTCGCCTTTTCAATCAGATCTAGGCATTCATTCTCGTACAACTTCAAATGCTCCCATAGCTTCGGGACCTCCGCATAATCGAAGCTGTACGCCGAGAGCTGCTCCTCCTCGGCCAGCCGCATCTCGCCATACGTCACCTTGCGACCGGTGTCGGGCTCAATCGCCCACACAATGTCGTAGATCGAATCCACATCCTGCAGAAATCCCGCAATTCGCTCGAGCCCATACGTAATCTCGCCACAGATCGGATCCAGGTCCATCCCGCCACACTGCTGGAAGTATGTGAACTGCGTGATCTCCAGACCATCGAGCATCACCTGCCAGCCCACGCCCCACGCTCCGCCCACCGGCCACTCCCAGTTGTCCTCTTCAAACTTGATGTCGTGCTCGCGCAGATCAATCCCAATCGCCTCCAGCGACTCCAGATACAGTTCCTGGATTCTCTCTGGCGGCGGCTTCAGAATCACCTGCAACTGGGTATGACGAAACAACCGGTTCGGGTTCTCGCCATAACGCCCATCCGCCGGTCGGCGCGAGGGCTGCGCATACGCAATCCTCACCGGCTTCGGTCCCAGCACCCGTAAAAATGTGTCCGGGGACATCGTTCCCGCGCCCACCTCAACGTCATACGGCTGCTGCAAAACGCAGCCCTGATCGGCCCAAAACCTCTGCAGCCTGAACAAAAGCTCCTGAAACGTCAGCGCCCTTTTCTTCTCCGCAATCCCCTGCATCAGCAGCTTCCTTCATCAAATCGGTGAATCTTCTGATTGTAATTGGAGGTTGCGCACCCACTGCCAGACCCCCTAAATTTATCCCTCAACCATCCAAACACGCCTCTCCGGCGTACTCTCCACGGGCCCAAATTCACAGGTATGAGTGTGACTATGGCAAGACTTGGAGCATTCTGCTTCCCCGGAACAGGTCATATCAACCCCATGACCGCCCTGGCCAGAGAGCTCGAGCGCCGCGGCCACAAGGTCGTCCTCTTCGGCATCGCCGACACCGAAGCCCGCATTCGCGCCGCCGGCATCGAATTCCACCTCATCGGCGCTCAGGACTACCCGCCCGGCACCCTCCAACTCCTCGACCAGCGCCTCGGCACCCTCCGCGGCCTAGCCAGCTTCCGCTTCACCGTCGAGCGCGTGAAAAACACCGCCAGTATGATCCTTCGCGACGGCCCCCAAGCCGCTCGCTCCGGTCACCTCGACGCCCTGCTCGTCGACGAGGCCGACATGGCCGGCAGTATTGCCGAGGATCTTGGCCTGCCATTCATCTCCCTGGCCTTCTTCCCTCCCCTTGTCCACGACGACCGCATTCCTCCCTTCTGCTTCCCCTGGCGAGCCGGGCACGACCCCATAAGCCGCCTCAGAAACCGTCTCGGCATGCGCCTCCTCACCCGCTTCGCCCAACCCATCTACACCGTCGTTAATCAGCAACGCGCAGCATGGGGTCTCAAACCGCTCAACGGTGCCACCGACGCCCTCTCACCACTCGCTCAGATCACTCAGCTCCCCCGCGCCCTCGAGTTCGACACCGTCAGCGATCCGCCGCCTCTTCTGCACTACACCAGCCTCCTCGTCGACAACCAGCAGCGCCCTCCCGTCGACTTTCCCTGGGACCGCCTCGATGGACGCTCGCTCATCTACGCCTCTCTCGGCACACTCCAAAACTTCTCCGACGCCATCTTCAAGACCATCGCCGAAGCATGCTCCGGCCTCAACACCCAACTCGTTCTCTCCCTCGGAGGAGGCCTCGATCCCGCGCGCCTCCAATCGCTACCCGGCGATCCCGTCGTCGTCCGTTACGCACCCCAACTCGAGCTTCTCAAACGAGCCGCAGCCGTCATCACTCACGCCGGGCTCAATACCGTCCTCGAATCACTCGCCGAAGGCGTGCCCCTCGTCGCCATCCCACTCGGCAACGATCAGCCAGGAGTAGCCGCACGCATCGCCGCTCGAGGCGCAGGCATCGTCATTACCCCATCAAAGTTGAGCGCCACCCGCCTGCGGGCTGCTCTCCAATCCGTTCTTCAACAACAGAGCTATCGCTCAGCAGCCACTGCAATCAAAGACGCCATGGAGGTCATCGACGGCAAGGCACGTGCCGCCGACATCATCGAAGACACTCTCGGAATACGGGCCAGAGACTCCCAACAACCCGCTCTCGCAACGGGTACCTCACCAGACTCCAGCCATTTGCCGGCGGCGTCGTAATTCAAACACTACTTCGGATTCGTCAGAATGCGCCGATTTCCTTGCTCGGGAGCAACCGCTGTATCCGTATGGATGGTAGACGGATCCTTCTCCAACTCAGGATCGGGCATGGGAATCGATATCCCCGAAGGCCGCACAAAAGCATCCTCGCCCTTCGTAATCTTCACCCGCATATCGTGCGCCCCGGCTGTCGAATTCGACGGCCTCGGAAACTCCACAATGTAGCGCCCACGCATCATCGTGACGAGCCGCTGCAGTGTCTTTGCTGTCAGGGAAGGATATATCGTCGAAACCATCCCTCCACTCAACTCACATATCGCCTGAAACGCATAAGCATCTTTGCCGGCAGGCATGAAGGCGCTCCATCCCGACAGGACAATCGGTATGTAGGACACCCCAAAGACCGCGACCCCTTCGGCCTGCATGTAGCTCCTCACTTCGTTCCACGTACGAGCGCTGCCGCGATCGCGCCCGTCGCTCACCACCACAATCACCCGCCGCCCCGGCAGCTTTGCCAGCTCAGAGGCGAGGAACCCCAGCGAATCCCACAGGCTCACCGGACGCTTGCAAGCCGAATCTTTCTTTCCCTTGCGTGCCGTCCACTGCTTCAACACCGCATCCGCTCCGCGCCTCAACATCTCACGATCCGCAGGCACATCGTTCAGGCCACGAATCAAGCCACAATCCATCGCGTAGATCGAAACATGATCCCGCGCCGTCAGCGATGCAGGCGCCATGCCAGCAATATCGTTGCTGATCCCCGGCATGAAGTCCTTCGCGTTCGTATCCAGCAGGATCGACATCGAGATTCGATCATTGCCCTCCAGACGCACATGCGTCACCTGGAACCATGGTCCGGAATCGATACTCACCGAAAATCTCTTCTCTGAAATCTGAGTCGTCAGTGGCTGACGATTCCCTTGCAACACCAGGGTCGGAACCTGCACCAGATTCGTGTAGACATGCAAAGTGTGAATCGGTTCCTCATTCGACGCTGGCTGCTCCTGTGCCGCAAGTACCGCCACGCAACACACTGCAAAAAAAACCGCGCTCCAAAAGGACAATCTCATCTATCCACCGGCCAACGAAGGTGCGCCAACCCACCACCGCAGTATGCCTGAAGCCGGCAGCTAAGCGCCAAGCCCCGCTGTTACATCAACCCCGGTCTAGCGCCCGCGCGCTCCTGATGCGCCTCTCCAGATGCCTCTCCAACTGCCCTACCGCAAAGCCCCGCAGGTCTGCCGCCCTGCCTCGAGGCCACTCCTCCTGCGCCATCTCCTCCACCGGCGTTCGAAATATCCTCTGCGCCTCTGCCACCGAAGTCGCCGACAACGCCGCACTCCCTCCACGCCGATCATCCGCGCACGTCACCCCATCCGCTGCAGGCGACCACCAAACTGTCCCACCGCGCAGATCCAGCCCGCACACCACGCAATGCCCCAGCGCCGGCATCCATCCCATCAAGCGGCTCATCCACAGCGCGAAGTACGTCACCGGCATCCATACCCGTCCCACCTGGATCTGCTCCATCGTCGCCACCGACAGTCGGAACACTGCATCCTCCGGAGCCTGCTCCGGCAGGGCCTCCTCCAGCACTTCGGCCACAAACTCCAGTGCCGCTGTCCGCTCGTAGTCCACCGCATCCTTTAGCGGCGACCAAAGAATCTCAAACGCATCCAGTCGTACCAGCTCCTGTTTCGGCTTCTCCGTATACGTTGCCCGAACATAGGTCATCGGCTCCAGCGCCCCACCGAACCTCCGCCGTGACCGCATCGCGTGCCGAGCCACGCCCTTGATGCGCCCCTGCTCCCGCGTCAGCAGACTCACCAGCAAGTCGGCCTCTTCAAACGGCCACGTCCGCAGCACAATCGCCTCGCCCACTCGCTGCCCCATGTCTACCGGCCAAACTGCCGAAGGTGATGGTCCGCGTGCAGGTATCCCCACCGCATCCAGTCCTTCGCCGACATCTTCCCAAACATCGGATGGCTTGATTGCCACTTCAAACCACTCGCCACCGCTTCCATCTTCCCACTCGTCTCGGCGACCAGCTCCGCAAAGCTCAATGGGCACTCCTCCTCCAACGCCAACACCAGTTCCTGCGTCGTCGGAGTTCCTTTCGGCCACTGCATCGGCACTCGTAACGCTGCAAACTTCAGCAGCCACTGCGGTGGTCCAGGCACTGGCCCTACGCTTCGCTCCGCTAGCGCGACATCGTAGGAGTAGTTCAGATGCCGCACCATCTGCACAACCGACATCTTCCCCCACAGCGCCCGGTCCTCTGGCGTCAGCCTGCGCAGCCGCTCCTTCGTCTCCGACAACACCTCTGCAGAAGCCAGGCTCTTCATCCGCATCTCTCCACAAAACGAAACCGCGCAGCCCTCAGGCCGCGCGGTTGCAAAACTACGAATATCTCAACTACCGGCCGTAGTGATCGGCGTTCTTCTGCTGGAAGGCCGCCCACTTCTCCGGAAGGTCGTCACCGGCATAGATCGCCGAGACCGGGCACACCGGAACGCACGCGCCGCAGTCGATGCACTCGACCGGATCGATGAACAGCTGCTCGACATCGCCGTGGCCAGCCTCATCCTTCTTCGGGTGGATACAGTCCACCGGGCACGCGTCAACGCAAGCTGTATCCTTTGTCCCGATGCACGGTTCCGCAATCACATAAGCCATCTCTGGTAATCTCCCTTGATCTTGTGCCGCCTCTGAAAATTCATGCTCAGTTGTAGGGGGCGTTGCATCGATTCTAGCAGCATCCCGCGCCCACTCTGCAAACCGAAATCATCACATAAATACGACCTTTTCAGACCTACTTCAGATTACAAACAGGTTCGTACGGTTGGTTTGGAATCCCTAGCGCAGTTCGTTGGACGCTCTCATCCATGCCGGGTGCGGCTTCAAACTGCATGCCCAGAAAGGACAGTTCCTTAGTCCTAAACTGAATTAATCCGTCCTGACATTCTCCCGGAATCCTTTCTCCTTCCCGCCGTACTGTGTGCTCTTCCAGGCGATAACGGACCTTGATACCACCTTCTGTCTGAGTCCACATTCCTCTGTAGATCTTGAAGCCATCGCCGGCACTCACCGTTGGAACGTGGTGTCCATAACGGATTACATACGAGTAGAAAAATGCAAAGTGATGATTCGGATAGAAATACAGAATCGCAGCCGGAGCGGATTCAGGACGAGGCTGAATCTCCTTCGGAGCTTTCTGCCATTTGAGATTCTTCTCGATCCATACGCTTTGAACGGAAGAATGCGTTTGCGCAGACAGTGGAATAGACAGTGTCAACAGCAGCCAGATCCTCGGACCTATCACCTTACCTCCTCGCCGCCGCCCGCCGCGCCGCAAACTCCGCCGGAGTCGGAATCGGCTCCAACTCGCGCCCCGCGAACATCTCCGTAAAGATGTGCACGATCTCATCCTTGATAAGCCCGTTCGTGGCGAGCACCTCGCGGCTGTCCAGCGTAAATGCGCCCCCGTCGAAGTGAGACAACGTTCCGCCCGCCTCCTCCACGAGCAACACGCCCGCCGACGTATCCCACGGATTCAGGTTGAACTCCCAGAATCCCTCCAGGCGCCCACACGCAACATAAGCCAGATCAAGCCCCGCAGATCCAGCCCGCCGCACACCATGAGAACGCAAC
>Ga0070671_100002523_pt1 | contig 14178 bp, 7 predicted proteins | sample KBSS73metaG_FD_65341 | JGI IMG/M metagenome (GOLD analysis project Ga0070671, IMG submission 65341) | Switchgrass rhizosphere microbial communities from Kellogg Biological Station, Michigan, USA - KBS S7-3 metaG | ecosystem: Host-associated > Plants > Roots > Rhizosphere > Soil ...
GAGCCCAATACTGGGATGATCATGAAGGGCGCGGGAAACGGTGGACGCAGAGATCTTAAGTTGTTTGGCGATCTCCTTGATCGTGGGCAATTTTTCCAATCGTTCGGTTAATTTAACTGGATAAAGATAGAAAACTTGTGCAAACGTTTGCACAGTTGTTTACAAACGTTTGCAGACAAAAATGCCAGATTCTCAAGACGATGAAGCATCAAAAATCCAAAATAAATTGTCATATTGTTGAATCTTTGTTTTCTATCCATCCATGACCGGAAAAGACAGTGATTGAAGGGATGGGTGCCAGCATTGAATGACTCCTTAACTGCTATTTATATTTCTTTAAAGGCGAACCTTTTAAGACAAATGAATGTAGATTTGCTTGTCTTTCAGTTTCGTTAACCCCAATTTTCTTTAGTTAGTAGTTTTAGTACTAGTATCGCTATATTAATATACGTAAATCAAAACCACGGCTTATGTTACGACTCAAGCAATTCTTAACACTTCTATGCTTGCTCGTAGGGACGGCTTTGTTCGCGCAGAACAGGGTAATCACGGGTAAGGTGCTTTCAGGAAAGGATAATTCAGCTATTAGTGGAGCCAGCATCATCATCAAGGGCTCTGCCAATTCTGGTACTACCACCGGCACGGATGGTAGTTTCTCACTCAGCGTGCCTGGTGGCGCAACCACTATTTCGGTTTCTTCAATAGGTTTCGTTCTCCAGGATGTTAATGTACAAGCCGGTCAGAATTCTGTCAGTGTTGTTTTGGTGGAAGACACCAAGCAACTTGGTGAAGTTGTGGTTACCGCCTTGGGTATCACCCGCCAGTCAAAGACGCTGGTGTATGCTACACAAACCATTAAACCTGCTCAACTGACTGAAGTGAGGGACCCGAATAACGTGCTAAACTCACTCTCAGGAAAGATCGCAAACGCTGTGGTAACACAGGGTTCAGGCGGTCCAGGTAGTGGTGCCAGAATCGTGTTAAGGGGTAACCGTTCTATCCAGGGATCCAACAACGCCCTGATTGTAGTTGACGGCGTACCTATTACAAACGATACCTACGGAACAGCAGGTAGCGATTTCGGTTCGGTTCAGGGTTCAGACGGTGCGTCTAACATCAACCCCGACGATATCGAATCCGTAACGGTATTGAGGGGGGCATCTGCCGCCGCCCTTTACGGTAGCGCTGCAGGTAACGGTGTAATCGTAATTACAACGAAGAAAGGGACGCGTGATCGCGTATCCGTAACCGTTAACTCTGGCGTTCAATTTGAACAGGCTTATGCTCTGCCAAAAGTTCAAAACTCTTACGGCCAGGGTAATGGTGGCGTTTTCGATCGCAAAAGTGGTGAAAGCTGGGGCCCTAAAATTGACGGGCATGCGTTGGATAGCAACTATTTGGGAAATCCCGACGTGTATACTTCACAGCCCGATAATATTAAGGACTTTTTCCGCACCGGCGTGAGTTTCAACAACTCAATTGGTGTAGCTGCCGGAGGCGACAAGGTGCAGACTTACCTGTCTTATACAAACAACAATATTCAAGGGATCGTTCCTGGCAATGACCTGATCAGGAATACAGTTAACCTGCGTTTATCGACCCAGTTAAATAGTAAATGGTCAACAGACGCGAAGCTTACTTACATGCAACAGGATATCAAAAACAGGCCGAGAACCGGTGAGGAAAACGCGCCAACCATTGATATCTATAATATTCCACGTAACGTAAGTCTCACCAATGCTAAAAATTATGATTTTGTAAATGTCTTGGGTGTTAGCACGCCAACTTATTGGCCTTCTACACTTGCTTCGATTTACCAGAATCCCTACTGGATGATCCACCGCACGGGAATTAACGAAAGCAGGGATCGCCTTCAGGGCTTTGTATCTCTTAAATATAACATCACAGATTGGTTGAATGTAACCGGCCGTGCGAATTTGGACAGGATTAATACAAAACTCGACCAGTACTACTACCAGGGAACCATTCTTTGGGCCTCACAACCGGGTGGGTATTATTCAAAAACGAATATTCAGACAACTCAAAAATGGGCAGACCTGATTTTCGAAGGAACGAATAAGTTGACAGACGATTTGAAATTGAACTATCACGCGGGTGCGATCTTCTTCGATTACCTGTATGAAGACAATACCGGAACAGCAAATGGATTGAATGTAACCAACAAATTCAGTCTGAACTTTGCTTCAAATCCTGAACTCAATCAGAATTCAACTGAGATTCAAACTCAGTCTTTGTTTGGTCAGGCTAGTTTGTCATGGAAAGACAAGATCTTCCTGGATGCTAGTTTAAGAAACGACTGGGATTCTCGCCTTCCTAAGCCCTATTCTTATCCTTATTATTCAGTGGGTGTTTCAGCAATCATTTCAGACATGGTTAAGCTTCCCGAAAACTGGTCTTATTTGAAGGCCAATATTAACTATGCTGAAGTGGGTAACGGTGGACAAGCTCAGATTCTTACCAGTAAGTATACATACAGCCAGGGTGCAGGAAATGGCTTCCTTCAAAGAAGTTCCACACTTCCGATTCCTGGTCTGAAACCTGAGATCGTAAAGAACCTTGAAATCGGTGTTGAATCAAGGTTTATTAACAACAGGATTGGCTTCACCGCAACTTTCTATAAGAGTAATTCATTCAACCAGCTGCTCCTTGTACCTCTTCCTCCTGCAAGTGGATATGCTAACCAGTACATCAATGCTGGTAACATTCAAAACGAGGGTTTCGAATTTGTACTTAATGGAACTGTAATTAAGAACAAGGATTTCAACTGGGATGTCACTTTGAACTTTGCCTTAAACCGTAACAAGGTGATCAGCCTCAGTAATGATCTTAAAACGGTATATCTCTCAGGTGGTTATGGTAGATCCGGTACACCCGTTGTTAAAGAAGGTGGAAGCTACGGCGACCTGCTTGCTTACCAGTGGGCAAGAGATCCTAAGGGTAACTTCCTCGTAACAGCTGCGGGTAAACCGTTAACGACCGACATTTTGAAGGAAGACCAAGGGTTAATTGGTAACTTTAACCCTAAGGAAACTTTTGGTTTCACCAACATTTTCAATTATAAGGCATTCTCTCTTCGGATTTTGATTGATGGAAGAATTGGTGGCACTGTAATTTCCGGTACAGAAATGAACCTCGCTTTCAGTGGTATTCCTGAGGCAACAGGCCAATACAGAGACGGTGGTTGGGCACTTGGTGGTGTTGATACAACAGGAGCAGCCGTTGGAAAAACCATCAGCGCTCAGGATTTCTGGCAAACTGCGTCAGGAAAACGTTATGGTGTAGGTGAGTTCTTTGCTTATGACATGACCAATTTCAGGATTAGGGAATTAAGCATTAGTTATGACATTCCAATGAAGTCAAACAAGATCATCAAAGGTGCGCGAATTTCTGCGATGGCCCGTAACGTGGCTTGGTTGTACAGGGGAAGTTCGTTACTTGATATTCCCGGTCTTGGCAAACGTAAAATGTGGTTCGACCCGGATATGAGTTTGGGTAATGGTAACTTCCAGGGCGTTGAATACGGAACCCTGCCTGCTACCAGATCATGGGGCTTTAATCTCAAACTCACTTTCTAATACTCTAAAATTCTAAACTGATACATGTATGAAAAGATCAAAGCTATTTTTTAACACCCGGTTGCAACTGGCTTTTCTTTGCTGTATTGTTGTATCGTTTTCCTGTACTAAGAAATACGATGATATCAATACGGACAAGAATAGCGTAGCTACCATTGGTCCGGCTGAATTGCCCTTCCTGTTCTCGAAGGCGCAATCAACTGCTACCGAAAGCCAATGGAATTACCAGGTTGCACAAAACCTGTTTGCTGACCAATATGCGCAGTACTTTGGCTGCACGGCTACCTATTTCCCGTCTGATCGTCTGACGATCCGCATGGACTGGGTAGGCGCTGCCTTCAACCCCATCTACACGGATGTGGTTCCACAGTTGCAAAGTATATTCAAAGCATCTGACCCGAGTTCTCCTGAATACGCCATGGCCCAAACCATGTGGGTACTGGCATTCCATAAGGTGACCGACTACTGGGGACCCATTCCTTATTTCCAGGCTGGCGTTCCTGCAGTATCAGTTCCTTATGATGCTCAAGACAAAATCTACGATGACTTTTTTGCTAAACTGGATTCAGCCAATACCGTGCTGAAGGCTCATGCAGGCGAAAACCATTTTGGAAACTATGATTTGTTCTATGGCGGAGACGTCAATAAATGGATCAAATTCACCAACTCACTTCGGTTAAGATTGGCAATCAGAATTTCAAAAGTGAATCCTGACAAAGCTAAAACAGAAGCCGAAACAGCATTTGCTGGTGGGGTGATGACAGCGAGTCCTGATGACGACGCGTTGGTTCAAAGGAGCACAAAGGGTGGGGACGGTAACGGTCTCTCCATCATGAGCGATTGGAATGAGTTCAGGATGAGTGCTGCAATGGAATCAGTGCTGAAAGGATACAGTGATCCGCGCATGAGCGTCTACTTCCTGCCTGCTGTTGCCACCGGTCAATTCGATGGTTTAAGAAACGGTTTGACTGTTAAGCAATTGGGCGATCCTGCTAACAAAGCCGATAACCTTTCGCATGCGGGTGCCCGTTGGGCTTCGCCAGCTGCGGGTGGTATCAATGACTATCTTGCAACTCCACAACAGGTAATGGAAACTGCCGAAGTATATTTCCTTCGTGCCGAAGGTTCGATGTTAGGATGGAGCCTGGGTGGAACGCCGAAAGATTTGTATGAGGCGGGTATCACCAATTCAATGAAACAGTGGGGGATCTCCGCTGCGGCCACAACCGCTTACATCAATAGTACAGCCACACCGGTTGCGCCGAACGACTTCTTGCATTCACCTGCACTGACAAATATTCCGGTGAAATTTGATGCGGCCAACCAGGTTATCCAAAGGGAACAAATTGCCACACAGAAATGGTTGGCACTTTATCCCGATGGAATTGAAGCCTGGGCTGATTATCGCAGAGGTCACTACAACAAATTGTATCCAGTGGCCAACTCCGATAACCCAGACATTCCGGATCCTACCACTCAGTGGATTAGAAGAATTCCATTCCTGTTAAGCGAACAACAGGTAAATGGACCTGCGGTTGAGGCTGCGGGCGCGCTGCTGGGCGGACCTGATAAGGTCACCACAGCATTGTGGTGGGACAAGAACTAGTATGATCCTGCTTTGATCTAAATTTGATTCCATCCCGACACCTCGTGTCGGGATGGAATCTTTTTATAGAGATATTCGAGCTTATGACGCGGTATTTAAAAACCAGCATACTCTTCCTTTTCATTTCGGCGATGGGCTGTAAGGATGACAGCTCACATCTCTTTGTGAAACTTGACAAAGACAGGACTGGTATCAATTTCAGAAACGTTCTCTTCGAGGACAAGACGCTCAACGTTCTCAATTACTCTTACTTCTACAATGGCGGCGGCGTAGCCATCGGCGATATCAACAATGACGGACTTCCCGATGTTCTCTTCACCGGAAATATGGTGAAGAACCGGCTTTACCTGAACAAGGGAAATTTCCAATTTGAAGACATTACAGACAAAAGCGGGATTGCAAGCCAGCAAGGCTGGTGCACGGGTGCAACCATGGTTGACATCAACGGCGATGGGAAGCTTGACATCTACATTTGCCGCTCGGCAGATGCTTTGCCTTCCCGCAGGAGAAATTTACTTTTTGTCAATCAGGGCGATCTCACCTTCACGGAAGAAGCCGCCAAATATGGGATTGCAGACGAGGGATATTCCACGCAGGCTTCTTTCTTCGATTACGACAAAGACGGAGACCTGGATCTCTTTGTGATCAATCATTCTTTGCAACAATATACCAAGGGTGCACAGGAAAACCCCGAATTGCGCAACCAGCGCGATCCAAATTTCGCGAGCAAATTATACAGAAACGATGGCGGCCATTTTACCGATGTGAGCCTCGCGGCCGGCATCACTTCCAATGTATTAAGTTTTGGTCTCGGCATTGCCATTTCAGACGTCAACAAGGACGGCTGGCCCGATGTTTATATCAGCAATGATTTCAATGAACCCGATTACCTTTTTATCAACAACAGGAACGGCACTTTTACGGAAAGACTCAGCCAATGCATGGATGAAATTTCCATGTTCTCGATGGGATCTGATTTTGCCGATTATGATAATGATGGACTACCCGACCTGATGACGCTTGATATGTTGCCCGAAAGCAACAAACTGCAGAAAATGCACAGCGGCGCCGAGAACTTTGATAAGATGCAGATGTTCTTCAAGCGCGGCTTTTACTACCAGTTCAGCCGCAATATGCTTCAGAAGAATAACGGCGACGGTACATTCAGCGAGATCGGGCAACTGGCAGGTGTAAGCAATACAGACTGGAGCTGGGCCTCTCTCTTTACAGATTTTGATAATGATGGAAATAAAGACCTCTTTGTATCCAACGGATACGTAAAAGATTACACAGACCTCGATTTCCTGAAATATACCATCGATGAGAGTATCAAATTACAACAGCAGTCGCGCGATGTGGTTGTGAGCGATTTCATCAGCAAGATGCCCACGATTGAAATCCCCAATTATGTGTTCAGGAATGAAGGAAATGGAAGGTTTGTCAAGATGATGGACGAATGGGGAATGAATCAAAAGTCGGTGTCTGCGGGTGCCGCTTATGCCGACCTCGACAATGATGGCGACATGGACCTGGTGGTGAACACCACGAACGATTATGCAACCATTTACAAAAACAACGGCGACAAACTGACGAAAAATAATTACCTCAAAGTGAAACTGCACGGAGAAAAGGGCAATGAAGCAGCGATCGGTGCAAAACTAACTGCATACAATAGGGGCAATATTTATTTCCAGGAGCAGGTTCCCGTGAGAGGCTTTCAATCATCCGTTGACCAGTCGCTGAACTTCGGGCTGGGCGAGGCTTCAACAATCGATTCGCTGGTGGTGATCTGGCCCAATGATAAAATGCAAAAGCTTACCGGAGTAAAAACCAATCAAACGCTCCACCTGGATATTAAAGACGCCAACCTTCATTGGGTTTATGACCCTGGCGCCACGCGACCATCATTGATGGCGCCGGTGCCCGCCCCGGATTTTGTGCATCGTGAAAACCCTTTTAACGATTTCACCGTTCAGACGCTGATGCCGAATTATCTTTCCCGCCAGGGCCCATGCATGGCAAAGGCAGACATTAACAAGGATGGGAAGGAAGATCTTTTTGTAGGAGGTGCAAAAAACCAACCGGGAAAAATTTTCATTCAACGTGGTAACGGAAAATTTCAGTCCATTCTTCAACCGGCACTGCAGCGCGATTCGGCTTATGAAGACGTTGCTGCGACTTTCTTTGACGCCGATAACGATGGCGACCCCGATCTCTACGTGGGAAGTGGCGGTTACGAATTTCAGCCTGATGATCCGTTGCTTCAGGATCGATTGTACCTGAATGACGGGAAGGGAAATTTTACGCGCTCGTCCAATGCATTACCTGCGTTCCTGGTCAGCACGAGCGTGGTGAAGGCAGCGGATATTGACGGGGACGGCGACCTTGACTTATTTGTGGGAGGAAGGGTGGTCCCTGGAAAATATCCGCAAACGCCGGAATCGAAAATTCTGATCAATGACGGCAAAGGGAAATTCACAGATGCTACTTCCACCGTTGCTCCTGCACTTGCACACCTTGGAATGGTGACAGACGCGCTCTGGATGGATTTGAACAAGGATGGTTTAAATGACCTGGTCATTGTTGGCGAATGGATGCCGGTGAAAGTTTTCATCAATCAAAAAGGAAAGCTCGAAGACAAATCTTCCGACTATATCAAGTTTGCATCTTCGGGTTGGTGGAATCGAATTCTTGCCGCGGACTTCGACGGCGATGGTGACCTGGATCTTGTACTGGGGAACCTGGGTTGGAATGCACAATTCAAGGCCAGTGAGAAAGAACCGTTGACGATGTACTACAAGGACTTTGACGGAAATGGATCCATTGACCCCATCTTTTGTTACTACATCGATGGAAAATCATATCCGGCGGCTTCGCGTGATGACCTGACTGATCAGTTGCCGGGACTGAAAAAGAAGTTCCTTGAATACCATAGTTATGCCGATGCGACAATCAATGACGTGTTTACACCTGAGCAACTTAAAGATGCCGGAATGTTGAAGGCTGAGATTTTGAGCTCGGTTTACCTGCAAAACAATGGCCCATCGGGGTTTACTATGAAGGAATTGCCAATGCCTGCTCAATATGCCCCGGTATATGCCATGGCTGCGACCGATCTGAATAAGGATGGCAAACTGGATTTGGTCCTGGCGGGGAATAATTCATGGACAAGAATTAAATTCGGACAATTCAAAGCCAATCATGGGCAAGTCTACATGGGCGACGGTAAGGGAAATTTTACTTATCTTCCTCAACCACAAAGTGGATTGAACATCAGGGAAGATGTGAGAAGCCTTCAACTGATACGTGATGGCGATATGCAGGTATTCATTTTCGGAATCAACAATGCTGCCCTACGTCAATACACCCTGCGTTAATTCTGCCAACAATTCCCAACCATAATGACCAAGGAACTAACTGCCCGTCCGCGCCTGCTCTCACTTGATGTGATGCGCGGCTGCATCATGATTTTTCTTGCAGGCGAATCCTGCATGGTATATGAATCCCTGCATCACGCTGAACTTCCGACGCCTTTTGCGCAAATCATCCAACAGTTTTTTCACCATCCCTGGAATGGGTTGCGTTTTTGGGATCTCATCCAGCCTTCCTTCATGACGATGGCGGGAACTGCCTTGTATATTTCCTGGAAGAACCGTGAAGCCAGGGGCGTAAGTTGGGAAGAGAATTTCAGGCATGTTGCGATCAGGTGCTTCAAATTATTCCTCTGCGGTACAGGCCTGCATTGTATCTACGCGGGCAAATTGGTTTGGGAGCTGTGGAATGTACTTACACAACTTTCCATAACGACGATTCTGGCTTACCTGGTAATCCGGAAATCATCAAGGTTTCAAATCATTTATTCACTCGCGTTGCTTCTGTTAACAGAAATCCTGTATCGGTTTACAAACGTACCTGGCTACGATCAGCCCTTTGTTGATCAAAAGAACTTCGGCAATTTCATGGACATGGTATTGATGGGAAAAGTAAATCATGACGGTTGGGTTACCATCAATATTATACCCACTGCAGCGCATACCATCTGGGGCGTGGTAGCCGGCAAATTATTGCTGGGTCCGGAACCAGCCATGAAAAAGGTGCGAACACTTGCCATTGCAGGCGCCATTGGCCTGGCCATTGGTTTTGGTCTCGACTGGTTTCATATAACGCCCATCATTAAACGAATTGCAACGACGGCCTTTGTGTTTGCTTCCGATGGCTGGGTCTTTTTGATATTTGCACTCATTTATTGGTTGACCGATGTCAAAAAATTTAATAAATATGCCTGGATATTTGTCGTGGTAGGCATGAACTCTATTTTCATTTACATGTTTTTTAATACGGTAGGGGACCAATGGTTTAACGGCGCAGTTGGTATTTTTGTGAAAGGATTTACAGGACTGGCCGGGGCGCCTGAAAAGTTGCAGAACATTTTATCTGCATTTGTAACCTGGTTCCTCGAGTGGGGCCTCTGCTATTGGCTGTATAAGCGTTCTATCTTTTTTAAATTATAACCTATGTTGAGACTGGGGAAATGGATGGTGATGTTTGGAATCTTGCTTTCAATTCAGGCTTTAGCACAACAGCAAGGCATTGTTTATAAGGAAAGCATGGAAGACTTTCCCAATCCCGAACGGGGATTCTACCAGGCGATCTCAACGGGTTCTTCTCCCTTCAAAGGGCTCGACCCGAAAGTGCTGGAGGGATTTCGCAAATTTCCTCAAACGGCAAAGCGGGCGAGCTATTCTGTCTATAGTACGCTTGTACTGCGGGAGTATAACCTGGATAGCTTTGTAACCAAACCCATCGCTGAAAATTTTCTTGCCAGTCTTTACGATGACTTTGCGGCGGCAAGAGCCGCAGGAGTGAAACTCATTGTGAGGTTTGCTTATGTTTACAAGTCGCACGGTGGCAATTGTCCGGACGAATACAAGATTTGTCCGCCATACGGAGATGCTTCCAAACCGACGGTGTTGAAGCATATCAGTCAATTGAAAAAAGTGCTGCGTGATAACGCCGATGTGATGGCCGTTTTACAATTGGGCTTCATTGGCGTTTGGGGCGAAAACTATTTTACAGATTATTTTGGCGATGCTTCCATGAATGGGCCGGGTGTAATCAAGGACAGCAGTTGGAGGGACAGGAATGAAGTGTTGAAGGCAATGTTGGATGTGCTTCCGAAAAGCAGGATGGTACAGGTGCGTACACCACAGATCAAGCAAAAATTTGTAGGCGGAGCAAAGGCGCAGGTTGAATCGCCTGGTTTAAATGAATCTGTAGCCTTCAACGGCTCCGATGTCGCCCGGATTGGCTTTCACAATGATTGCATCCTGGCCAGCGAAGATGATTACGGCACTTTTTATGATTATGGCAATTCCTCCGGTGCCAGAAAGCCGGCCAACAAAGTGTTGCGTGACTATTTCATCAACGAAAGCAAATGGGTTCCCATAGGCGGTGAAACCTGCGACGATGCATACAGTCCGCAAAACGATTGCCCGCCTGCAGGCCGTGCAGAGGAAGAATTCAGAAAGATGCATTACAGTTACCTGAATACTTCTTACAATGTGGACGTGAACAACGATTGGGTGGAAGGCGGCTGCATGGATAGGATCAAGAAGAGCCTCGGCTATAGGTTTGTATTGCGCGGTGCAGAATTGCCCAGGCGGGCCAATGCCGGCTCTGCCGTGAATATTAAACTGGTGATTGAAAACGTCGGTTATGCTTCCCCGTTTAATCCGAGGCCTTTAGTGCTGATCTTACGAGGCGTTGGAGTGGAGAAGGATATTAAGATCGAGTTGCCAATGGAAATCAGAAAATGGTATCCTGGCAAAACGAATGCAGAAGTTGTGGTGAAGCTTCCGGCCGGCATAAAAGCGGGCAGGTATGAAATGTTGTTGAATCTTCCGGACGCTGCTCCGGTATTGTCAGGCAATCCCGCCTACAGCATTCGCCTTGCAAATGAAGGCCTTTGGGAGGCCTCAACGGGGTATAATAAGTTGAATGCGGAAATAGAAATTGCTAAATAACACCAATACCCAATACCTCTTCTTAAAAACTCGCCCTCAGCGTGAATCCCCAGGTCTGCGGATTGCCTAAGTGAACAGCACCAAAATCATACGCGTATGCGATGTATTTGGTATTGCCCAGGTTTCTTTCCCAGAAATACAATTCGAGTTGTTTGATTCCGATGCCCGCGCGAACATTCACAAGGCTATAAGAGCCCTGGTCGATATTATTCGCAAGGTCGAAGTACTGCTTTCCGAAATAGAACCATTCGGCGCGACCGATCAATCGCAGGTTGAGCTTGTTGTGAAAATTGTAAGTGTATTGACCGGCCAGCATGGAAGTGGTAGCCGGCGTGAAGATCTGATGTTTACCGGCGAGGTCAACTTCCTGGCCGCCTTGCGAAAGTTTCAGGCTTTTGTAAGTGGCGTCTGTATATCCAAAGCTATAGTCAATTTCAAGTCCTTTAAACGGAACTGCACCCAATTCCAGTTCAGCACCTTTGCTTTCCAATTTACCCGCATTCTTTGTGATGGTTATGGCATCAGGCAACACCAACGTTGGAACCTGCGCATCGTTTACAGTAATATAGAAGGCGGCAACATTAACCCGGAGCCTGTTGTTGAGAAATGTATTCTTCACACCCAATTCATAATTGTTGCTATATTCCGGTTTGAACTCGTACAAGGGTGGCTGCGACGGATCGGAAGAAAGAGGCGTTAGACCACCCGGCCTGAAGCCACGGCTATAGCTGGCGTACCAGTTGCTGTTGGCTGAAGCGTGGAAACCAATACTAAGTTTTGGCGATACGGAGCTGAAATTCGCAGTGGCTGAGGTATCGCTGCGAAAAGGGAAAATGGGATTGGGATCAGGATCGTGCTGATATTCTCCCAAAACATCCTGCTTACGGTTTTCGTAATCATAGCGCAAGCCGAGGGTGAGGTCCCATTTGGGCGTGAAAGCATAAACTGCCTGGCCATACACCGCCACACCTGTTGATTTGGCTTTGGTTGTATTGATCAGGCTGAAATTTGAATCCGGTGCACCTACTAGAGCCCCGTCTTTTCCAAATCTTGTGGCCTGCTTATTTGGACTATTCTGATAATAAAAATATGCTCCCGCTGTCCAATTCAATTTTGACTGGTTGCTGGCTGGCGAAGTAAATTTAAATTCCTGTGTGAATACTTTCACATTGTTCCAGTCCTTGCCGTAATTGTTGATGATGGTAACACCATCAATGGGGGAAAAATCCGCATCCAGGGGCTGATCATAATATCTGTAGTTGGATTGATATGCCGTTTGTGAGCTGAAGTTAAATGCATGCCCCGTATAGTTTACAGACAAAGATGCGTCAAGCAGGTTATCGTGCATTTCGCCTATAGCATTTTGATTGAGGTGAAAAGGATTAGCCAGTGCATCATCCTTTCCATTTACAAGCGGAAAGGTACCCTTGTTTCGATTTGCACTGTGCTTTACATTGAGCACGAGCTGTGTTCTTTGCGAGGCCAGCCATTTCAAAAAATAATTTCCGGTAAAACTGTATTGCCTGTCGAAACGCAGATTATTGAAATCATTTATATAGAAACCATTCATGGCGTCATAAAGCGCCGAGGCGCCGAAATACAATTTGTCCTTTACAATCGGAGCTTTTATGCCGGCGCTGAATCTCTGCTGACCAAAGTTGCCCGCGCTGTATTCGGCAAATCCGGATGTCTTATTGCTGGGCTGGCGTGTGATGATGTTGATCACACCGGCCATGGCATTTCGGCCGTAGAGCGTTCCCTGGGGACCGCGCAGCACCTCAATTCTTTCCACATCCAGCAATTCGGCGAAATAGGTGTCGAGACCAAATTGGTTGACGCCATCGATGTAGGTTGCAACAGCTGGATCATATGAAGTGGTAGCAATTCCCCTGATGGATGTAACATTCCGGTTGTCTCCAGGATTGGCGGAATAAAGATTCGGGCTAATACCAGCGATGTCCTTGATATTCCAGAGGCGATAATCCTGCACTTCCTTCGCAGAAAGAACGGTTATGGCAATGGGTACTTTTTGCGGAAGTTCTTCCTTTTTTTGCGCGGTGATGATAACTTCATCCAGTTGACTGGCACCGTCTGCAAGTAAGACATCGATAGAAACGTCCTGTGCCAGTGAAATGGATGTGTCCAAACTCGCATATCCAATCGCCGAAATTCTCAGCGTATAGTTACCGGCGGGCAGTTGGGGGATACTAAATTTTCCATTCACGTCGGTTACGTTTCCCTGGTGTGTATTCAACAGGGAAACGGAAGCGCCCTGAACGGACTTATCATTCCTTCCATTCACCCTGCCACTGAGGGTGACCATTTTTTGGGCCTTGAGGGCGACAGAAAAGGGTAAGAAAAACAGGCAAATCAACATTCTTTTGTTCATCAGGTAAACAGCGTTTTTTTGGGACGAATCCCGTTAACAAATCCTTGAATAAATGGGGCCCCAAAATTATCTAAAATCCACAATCAACAATCCATAATCTAAAATATAAACCCCCCGGGCGCGCGGCGCCGGGGGGTTATTCAGGGAAATTAATGATATGACTAGCCGAAAATGCCGGCCAATTCCAGGCTCTTCTTTTTCAACTTTCTGATCTCCATATCTTCAATAATCGCTTCGGGCATGAGAATAAGCGAATTGTTGTTTTCTCTCCACCAGGCGCTCTTTTCGAGTTCTTCGAAACAAATTACCCCAACCAGGTATTTTCTTTCTTCCTGTGCGTGCCATTCCTCGATCCATTCAAATTTTTCCCGGGGCACATACTTTATGTCGTCGAAGCTCACATATACTTTCACATAGAATGAATTAGTGAGTTCATTCGGACGATGATGCTTCAATTTTTTGTATTCGTATTTGTATTGATAGCGAAGTGCAGAAAGATCACTCAACACTGCAGAAGCAGTGGGGAAAGAGCCGGCACCTTTTCCATAGAAAAACTGTTTGTCG
>Ga0070671_100002524_pt1 | contig 14172 bp, 12 predicted proteins | sample KBSS73metaG_FD_65341 | JGI IMG/M metagenome (GOLD analysis project Ga0070671, IMG submission 65341) | Switchgrass rhizosphere microbial communities from Kellogg Biological Station, Michigan, USA - KBS S7-3 metaG | ecosystem: Host-associated > Plants > Roots > Rhizosphere > Soil ...
CGTCTTCGTCTTCGTCGCCGACGAAGCGGCGAGGATGGACGCGGGCGAAGCCGCACGCGGCGCGGGCGCGTGTGCGGGCCCGGCGCCCTTGTCGGGAAAGGACTTCGGCGTGAGGGGCTCGGAGGCGGGCCACGCGGGCTCCGCGGGAGCGGGGCCGCTCGCGCGCTCTGCGGCATTCTTCTCGGGAGCGGGCGCGCTCTTCGCGGCGGGCCTTCCGCCCAGGATCTCGGATTCGTTGCGCCGCCGGGAGATCTGGTCGAGCCCGTCGAGGGCCTCCCGATGCGACGGATGCGTTCTCAGAACGACCTTGAAGGCCTCTTCGGCGCCGGCGAGATCGCCCGCCGTGAGCTTGTCCCGCCCCGCGCACAGAGTCTCTTCGGCGATGCGGTCGGCCTCGTCCTGACGCGTGCGCGCTTCATCGATGAGCTGCTGGGCGCCCTGCGCCTCGGGGTCGATCGCAAAGGCGCGGGCGGCGGCTTCGATGGCCTCCGGGTAGCGTCCGGCTCGAAGCGCACTGCGTGATTCCTCGAGCAGCGCCGCGATCCGCGCCTCGGGCGTTTGAGAGGACCCGCCCGACTCGCCCGCTCCGGGCGCGGCGGCGGTCGAGCCGTCGAGAAGGGCGAAATCCTCCTCGTCGAAGTTGAAGTCGATCGGACCCTCGTCCTCGGTCGTAGGCTGGGCCGCGGCCGGGGCCGATCCGGGCGATGCCGCTCCGGTGAAGACAGGCGCGGCCTCTCCGTCGGGAATGTCGAAGTCGACCTCGCCCTCCGAAGGCCCCTGCGACTCGTCGATCTCCGCTTCCAGGTCCGAGAAGCTGGTCTTGATCGTGGGGACGTCCTCGTCGGGCATCTCGAAGAGGGATTGGCTCGCGGACTCGACGGCGGGCCTGAAGCCGGAGACGGCATCCTTCGGCTTCGCCTCCGATGCGAGGGCCGCCGTGGCGTCGAAGACCGCATCCTCGTGAGGGTCCGCTGCGAAGGCGGCGCTCCCGGGCGGTGCGGGCGGCGGAGGGCTCAGCGGCCTCACGGACGGAGGTGGCGCGTCCGCGAACACATCGTCGTCGGTGAGGTCGAAGAAGGCGCCGGCCGGCGGCGGCTTCATGGCGCTTGGGGCCGGCTTGGCCGGTGCGGAGGGCGGCGCGGAAGGAGCGGCCGCCTTCGGCGCAGGCGGCGCGGCGCTCGGCGCCGGCTTTGCCGGCGCGGCGCTCGGCGGGGACACGGGGACGCTCGCCGGGCGCGCCGCCTCGCCATCCACGCGAGTGAGCAGCTCCGCAGCCGCCGCGTGAGCGGGGTCGAGCGAGAGGATCCTCTGGCACGCGGCGCGGGTGTCCTCGGAGCGTCCTTCGGCGGCCGCCTGCTTCGCCTTGGTCAGCTCGACATCGATGTACGGCGCCGCTTCGAAGAGCTCCAGCGCGCGCGCGGCGAGACGCCGGGCCCCGGCGCTTCCGCGATCGGCCTCCGTCAGGCGCTGTGCGGCGAGCAGCGCATCGCCGTAGCGGGCCTCGGAAAGCATCCCTTCGATGCGGCGCAGCTCGTCCTCGGTCGACCCGTCGGGAAGGACGGCGGCACCGGGCGCCTCGACAGGCCACTCGCCGCCGAGGACGCGCACCATGCGGATCCCCTCGATCGCGCGCTCGTCCTGCGGGACGCAGGCCAGCACGGCCTCCCAGGCGCGACGAGCCTCGGCGTATCGTCCGGAAACGTAGAGGCCTACTGCGGCCTCGTGCAGTTTCTCGATTTCTTCCGGGTTCATCACGAGTGCTATGGACGCGCTCGCCGTCACAAGAACTTAATATAGGAAAGACTGCCCGAAAGGCAAAGACGTCTCGAGGACGCCGTTTTTCGCCCTCAGGTGCGGCCACCGCGGTTCAGATCCTCGTAGATCTTCTGCATCTCGGGCAGCTTCTCGAACGTGGGGTTGAGGGTCTTCACGCGGGCCAAAGCGCTCTCCGCCAGGGGCGCGTTTTTCGTGGTCGCGGCCAGGAAGAACAGGCTCGCGGCGGACTGCCAGTGGGTGGGGAAGCCTTTCTGGGCCTCCTCGAAGAGGGGCTGCGCTTTGGTGGTGTTCCCGAGGAGGAAATACGCGTTGCCGGCGTCCGTCAGGAGGTTGGGGTCCTTGCGATCGATCGCCAGGGCGCGCTCGTAGAGTACCGCGGCCTGATCGTACTTCCCCGAGTCGTAGTAGAGATTCCCCAGCTCGACGAGCGAGGCGCGGTCCTGAGGGTTCTTCTCGATCGCGTTCTTCAGCTCGCCGACCTTCGCGAACACCGTCGCCATGACGTTCGAGCCCGGATCCATGCCCCCCGGGGTCGGCGCCGCTGGCGGGGGCGGCTCCTGGGCCATCTGCGGCGGGGCCTGCAGCGCGGCGCCTCCGCCCGCCGCGCGGTGGTTGGGGCCGGCGTCGAAGACGCAGGAGCCGAGCAGCAGGCCCGAGACCAGTCCGAATGCGACGCCTCCGGCGATGCCGCCGAACAGATGGTTCATCTTGAGAGTCATGGGCATGAATCCGCCATGTTAGGGGTCGGGGACTTGGAAAATCAAGGCGCGGTCGCTTGATCTGCCCCTAGACATTAGAATTGACTCCCCATGCCACCCCCCGAGAACCTCTACGGGCTGGATGTCCCTGCGCTCGCGGCGCGTCTGGCCCCCCTGGGGGCCAAGCCGTACGCCGCCCGGCAGGTCTCCGCCTGGATGTACCGCCGCCGCGCCCGCGCGTTTCCGGAGATGAGCGATCTCTCCGCGGCGCTGCGCTCGGCGATGGCGGAGCGGTTCACGATCGACACGCCCACGATCGCCTCGCGCTTCCCCTCGATCGATGGGACCGTCCGCTACCTCATCGCGCTACCCGGGGGCGGCGAGGTCGAAGCGGTGGCGATCCCCGAGCGGGGCCGGATGACATTCTGCATCTCTTCCCAGGTGGGCTGCGCCCTGGCGTGCACCTTCTGCATGACCGGCACGCTCGGACTCACGCGCCATCTCTCCTCGGGGGAAATCGCGGGCCAGGTGGACCTCTTGATGGAGGACACCGGATTCGCCGTGAACCAATTCAACATCGTGTTCATGGGGATGGGCGAGCCACTGCACAACTACGACGGGACGGTGGCCGCGCTGCGGGTCCTGACGGGGAGCGACGGGTTCGCCATGGGCGCCAAGCGCATCACGGTCTCGACGGCGGGCCTCGCGCCCGAGATCGAGCGCCTCGCCGGCGAGAAGCTGCGCGTGCGCCTCGCGCTGTCCTTGAGCGCGACGACCGACGAGACGCGCTCGGCGCTCTTCCCGATCAACCGCAGGTATCCGATCGCGCGCCTGCTCGAGGCGTGCCGTGTCTGGGCCGAGCTCACGGGGGAGAAGGTGTTCCTCGAGTACGTACTGCTCGCGGGCGAAAACGATTCCCCGCAGGACGCGGCGAGGCTCGTGCATCTCGCGCGGGGCGTGGCGGAGCGGATCAACCTGATCCCGTTCAACGAAACGCCCCTGCTCCCCCACCGCGCGACGCCGTGGGAGGGCGTGATGCGCTTTCGGGACGCGCTCGTGGACAAGGGATTCCGCGCCTCGATACGGCGCAGCCGAGGACGCGATGTGGCGGGGGCGTGCGGCATGCTCGCCTTCGGAGCGGGAGTGTCCCGCGAAGGGTCCGCGGCGCCGGACGGCCGCATCTCTGGGAGGAGCGCATGATCGATCTGAAGGACACGGTCGCCGTCGTCACGGGAGGATCGCGCGGCATCGGCCGCTCGGTCGTCAAGCAGATGACCGCGGCGGGGGCGAAGGTGGTCTTTTCCTATGCGTCGGACCTGCCTGCGGCGCGCTCGATCGCCGCCGAGGTCGAGTCCGCTGGTGGCACCGCCATCGCGGTCCCCGCCGACGTCTCGCGGCGCGAGGAGGCCGAATCCGTCGTCGAAGAGGCCCAGGCGCGCTTCGGCAAGATCGACGTCCTCGTCAACAACGCAGGTATCTGGAACACCCGCGACATCCCGATCGAGGAGATGACGGACGAGGAATGGGACGGCATGATGGCCGTCAACCTGCGGGGCATGTTCCTCACGATCCGCGCCGCCGTCCCCATGATGAAGGAGCGCCGCTCGGGACGGCTCATCAACGTCTCGTCGACGGCGGGTCAGCGCGGCGAGGCCTTCCACGCGCACTACGCGGCGTCGAAGTCCGCCGTGCTCGGGCTCACGAAGTCCCTGGCCGCCGAGCTCGCGCCGTCGGGCATCCTCGTGAACGCGGTCGCTCCGGGATGGGTGGACACCGACATGTCCGCCGGGCCGCTGCGCGGGCCCGACCGCGCGCGCATCGATCAGACCATCACCCTGCGCCGTCCCGGAACCGCGGACGAGATCGCGGGCGCCGTGCTCTTCCTCGCTTCTCCCCTTTCCAGCTATATGACTGGCGCCACTGTCAGCGTCAATGGAGGCTCCGTTCTGTGCGTGTGACCAAGAAACTCGTTCCCGCCCTGCTCCTCGCCGCCGCCGCCCTCGCTTTCGCCCCCGCCCCGCGCGCCGTCCCGGTCGACGCCACACAGAAGGCCATCTATCGCGCCCGGGACAAGGTCTTCCCCGCGCTCGTGCACATCGAGCCCATCCTGCAGGTCTATCGGGCCGGCGAGAAGGCGCGCATGGCGGTCACCGGGTCGGGCGTAATCTTCTCGGCCGAGGGCTACGTCGTCACGAACAACCACGTCGTCGAGCGCGCCGAGAAGGTCACCTGCTTTCTCGAGGACCAGCAGGAGGTCCCCGCGACGGTCGTCGGACGCGATCCGGAGACCGACGTGGCGGTCCTCAAGCTCGACCTGGCCCGCGTGAGGGGGAAGCTCCCGTATGCCGAGCTCGGTGATTCCTCCAAGGTCCAGGTCGGCGAGCACGTCATGGCGATGGGCTCGCCCCTGGGGCTCGCGCGGTCGGTCTCGTTCGGCGTCGTGTCGAGCGTCGACCGCTACCTTCCGGAAGACCAGATGCCCGCGGGGGCGGCCACGGGGCTCTACAACACCTGGATCCAGACCGACGCCGCGATCAACCCGGGCAACAGCGGCGGTCCCCTCGTGGACCTGCAGGGGCGCGTCATCGGGATCAACTCGCGGGCCGTGCCGGTCTTCGGCGAGAACGTCGGTTTCGCGATCCCCATCAACCTCGTCAAGGAGACCGCCAAGGCTCTCATGACGCGGGGCTCGGTCCCGCGGTCCTGGATCGGCGCGTACTGGCAGCCCTTGAAGGTGCTGCCGAACTACTTCGACCTGCGCGACAAGCGCGGCGTATTGGTCGGCGGCGTCGCGCCCGGCTCCCCGGCGGAGAAGGCGGGGCTCGAGGTCGGCGACCTCGTCCTCGCGTTCAACGACAAGCCCATCACGGTCCGCTACGAGGAAGAGCTTCCGAACTTCCGCAAGTCCGAGGCCGACGCCCCCGTCGGGCAGACGATCCGGCTCACCGTCATGCGCAAGGGCGAGTCGAAGGTGCTTCCGGTCACGACCATCTCGCGGGTGACCGAGGAGTCGGAGGATTTCGAGTGCCGCGAGTGGGGCTTCACGGTCCGGGCGATCAACGACGAGATCGCGCGCGCGCGCAATCTGGACTCCGCGAGCGGCGTCATCGTGACGGGCGTCAAGCGCGGCTCGTTCGCCGCGGACGCCGAGTTCTCCGAGGGAGACGTCATCGTGACCGTCGAGGGGAAGGACATGCCCGACCTTGCGGCCTTCACGGGGATCTACCGGTCGCTCGTCGACGGCCACGCGGCGCGCATGCTCTTCGTGACGAAGCGGGGACCCATACTCCACTATCACGTCCTCAAGCCCACCTACGGCGCGGTCTCCCCCCGGGCGGCCGACTCCATGGGCGATGACGATGAAGGATCCGATCCGGAATCCGACGACGGCTCCGGGTCGGGTGGCCTGTGAACACCTCCCTCACGATCATCCCAGGAAAAGAGACACCCGACATGAAGACCCTCCCCCAGCCCGCATCCGTGCTCCGCCGCTCTTTCCCGGCCGCCGCGCTCGTCGCGCTCGCGGTCTTCGTCGCGCTCACCGGCGCCCTCTCCGCGCGGGTCGCGCGGGCCGAGACCGCGAACAGGTCCGTCTACGGCATCGCGCTCGAAGGCCCGGGACGCTCGGTCGTCGCCGTGCGTTACCAGCTTCGTCCCAAGGAGCGTCCGAAAGGGGGCGAGGGCCCCAAGGTCCGGAAGATCACCGCGGGCGTCGCGGCCGGCCCCAAGGGCCAGGTCATCATCAACGCGTCCTCGTTCCCTGAAGCCGACGCGGGACCCGATTCCGTCGAGCCCTTCGACTTCCGGATCGTGCCCGAGGACGGCGTCGAGGTCGCCGCGGAGGTCGTCGGCCTCGACCGCGACCGCAATCTCGCCTTCATCCGCGCCACCAACCCCGCCGCGCTCCTGGTCCCGCAGGTGGCCTTCGAAACCGCTCCGCCCCTGGCGATCGGGGACGAGGTCGTCGTGATCGGCCTTCTCGCGGAGCCCTACGGCTTCCGCCACGCCGCCTACCTCACGCGGCTCAACGGGCGCGCTCCCGGCCTGCGCGCCATGTACTCGATCGACACGACGCTGCCGGACCTGTGCGGCGGCGGGCTGGTGGTGCGTCCCGACGGAAAGGCGGTCGGATTCCTCGGCCTCGACCTTCTCCCGGAAGCGTGGGAGAACGCCGAGCCGGGCAACCTGCTCTCCCTGTTCGGATCGGCCAACCAGGGTCAGCGTCCCGGCTACCAGATGGTCTACCCCGCCTCGACCTTCGCGAGCCTGCTCGCCACTCCGCCGCCGGTCGACGACGAGGACAAGGACAAGAAGGGCTGGCTCGGGATCACGATGCAGCCTCTCTCGCGCGATCTCGCCGAGTACTGGAACATCGACGCGCCGGGCGGAGTGATCCTCGACGCGGTCCTGGAGGGATCGCCCGCGGCGGCCGCCGGCCTCAAGGCCGGGGACGTCGTCCTCACCGTCGACGGGGAGCCTCTCCCGGTGCGCGAGCAGAAGGACCTCTCGGTCGTCCAGAAGATGATCCGGCGCGCGGGCGCGGGGCGCGACATTCCGCTCTCGATCTGGCGCGGAGGCGAGCAGCGCACCGTGAGCGTGAAGCTGGTGGCCTCCCCCACGACCGCCGTGACCGCCGAGGAGTACGAAAACGACGATTTCGGCGTCACCGTACGCCAGCTGACCTACGACGTCGTGCAGTCCCTGAACCTCGCGAGCGACACGCACGGCGTGATCGTGAGCAAGACCGAGCGCGCAGGATGGGCGCAGGTCGCCGGTCTCGACCGCGGGGACATCGTCCAGAAGGTGGATGGCGCCCCGATCGACGGCTTGCCGACCTTCAAGGCGGCGCTCGAGAAGGCGCGCAAGGAGAGGCGCGCGGAGTCGTCGATGCTCGTGCTCCGCAACTACAAAACGAGGTTCGTGCGCCTCCAGACGAGCTGGAAGTAACTACGGCGTGGGGGGAAGCTTGCCGCGCAGCCCCGCCAATCGCTCGGCGGCGGCGGCGAGCGTCTCGGGCTTCTTGCAGAAGGAGAAGCGCAGGCGCTCGCGACCGTCCGCGGGCCTCGCGTAGAACGAGGATCCCGGGACCGCGGCGACCTTCACCTCCGACACGAGCCAGCGCGCGAAGGCCACGTCGTCGGAGAATCCGAATCCGGAGATGTCCGTCAGGATGTAGTACGCCCCCTTCGGCGGGAAGCACCGGAAGCCCGCGCCCTCGAGCGTCCGGAGCATCGTCTCGCGGCGCTCCGCGTAGTCGCGGCCGATCTCCTCGTAGTACCCGTCGGGCAGCGCCAGCGCGGCGGCGCCGGCCTCCTGCAGGGGCGCCGCAGCGCCCACGCTGACGAAATCGTGGACCTTCCGGATGGCGTCGGTGAGCTGGGGCGGGGCGATCGCCCAGCCGACCCTCCAGCCGGTGACGGAATAGGTCTTCGAGAGCGCGTTGATCGTGACCGTGCGCTCGCGCATTCCCGGGAGCGCCGCCATCAGCACGTGGCGCGATCCCTCGTAGACGAGGTGCTCGTAGATCTCGTCGGTGATCGCGACCACGTCGTGCTTCCGGCAGAGGGCCGCGATCTCGCGCAGCTCCTCCTCGGAGAAGACCTTGCCCGTCGGGTTGTTCGGCGTGTTGATGATGATCGCGCGGGCGCCGTCCATCGCGCGGGCGAGCTCCTGGCGGTCGAACGTCCAGTCCGGCTCGCGCAGGCGCACGTAGCGCGGGGACGCCCCCGCGAGGATCGCGTCGGGACCGTAGTTCTCGTAGAAGGGCTCGAAGACGACGACCGCGTCCCCCGGATCGACCAGGGCGACGATGACGGAGAACATCGCCTCGGTCGCCCCGCACGTGACGCAGACCTCGGTCTCCGGGTCCACCGGAAAGCCGTAGTGACGCTCGCTCTTCGCTGCGATGGCATCGCGCAGGCGCTTCGATCCCCAGGTGATCGCGTACTGGTTCACGTCCGCCTGGATCGCGGCGCAGGCGGCGTCCTTGATCGCTTGGGGGGCGGGAAAATCGGGGAAGCCCTGCGCCAGGTTGATCGCCCCGTGGCGGATGGCGAGCCGGGTCATCTCGCGGATGACCGACTCGGTGAACAGGCCCGCCTTGGCGGAGACGTGCGTCATGTGCGGATCCTCCGAAACGCGCTCGTCGCGCGGCCCGGGCATTGTAAGCGAGCGGCGCCGCGCGCGGGCCCTCGCGGCCGCGTGGTACATTCTGAGGCCATCAAGCGGAGGACGCGGGCATGGCCGACAAGGACACACCTCTTCTCGTTTCGCTCGAGCGGGGGATCCTGCGCCTCACCCTGAACCGGCCGCGCGCGCACAACGCGCTCGACCCGGACCTGATCGGCAGCCTCGAAACGGTCCTGCGCGAGAGCACCGCCGACGAAGGGGTGCGCGCGGTCGTCCTCTCCGGCGGGCGCCGGGCCTTCTCCTTCGGGGCCGACCTGAACGACCTGCCGCGCGATGCCGAGAAGCGCGGCATGGCCCTCGATGCGATCCTTCCGCGCTTCCAGACGATGATCGTGCGCCTCGCGCACTTCCCCGTCCCCACGATCGCCGCGATCGGCGGGTTCGCGACGGGGGCCGGACTGGATCTCGCCCTCGCCTGCGATCTCCGCATCGCCTCGTCGTCCGCGAAGATCTCGAGCGCGTTCGTGCGGATGGGCCTCGTCCCCGACGGAGGCGGCACGTACCGCCTCCCGCGGATCGTCGGGCTGGGCCGCACCTTCGAGCTCCTCTTCGCCGCTCAGCCCCTGACCGCCGAGAAGGCGCACGGGATGGGGCTCGTCAACCGCGTCGTCCCCGCCGCCGATCTCGAGAGCGCCGCCCTGGCGCTCGCGCGCTCCATCGCGGAGCTTCCGCAGGGCGCGGTCCGCGCGGCGAAAGCGCTGGTCCTCTCCAACCTGACCGAGGAGCTGGAGGGGGCGCTCGCCGCGGAGGCGATGGAGCAGTCCGCGCGGTTCCGCTCCGACGAGTTCACCGAAGGGCTCGGGCTCCTGGAGCGGAAGCCGAAGAAAACGCGCTAGCGGCGCGGATGGGAGCGGCGCGGCGGAGCGGGCCGGCGCGACCACGGAGAGCTGCGGACCCTTCTCAGGACACGCGGCCGGAGAGATGGCGGCGCAGGACCTCCGCGTACGCCGCGGTCAGCTCGCGCATCTGATCCTGGATGGAGAGCCGGCGGGCCAGCGCCTCGGCCTCGCCGGGAGGCGCGGCGTCCGCGCGCGCGCGCAGAGTTTCGATCCCCTTCTCGAGAAGCGCCACCTGCGCGTCGCACTGCGAAAGATCGCGGACGAGGTCCGCTTCGGAGGTCTCGGGCCAGGCGGCGGCCCGCTCCATCAGCCGGTCACGATAGGATTCGAGCTCGGCGTGGATCCTCACACGCCCTGGAGGCTGGTCAGGAACGCCGAGTTCGTCGGGTACTTCTCGAGCCGGGACAGAAGAAGCTGCATCGCCTCGACCGGGCCCAGCCCCGCCAGAGCGCGGCGCAACGCGCGCACCTTGGGGAGCTCCGCCGGGTCGTAGATCTTCTCTTCCTTGCGGGTCCCTGATTTGGAGATGTCGACGCAGGGAAAGATGCGCCTTTCGAAGAGCTGCCGATCCAGGATGATCTCGGTGTTCCCCGTTCCCTTGAACTCCTGGAAGATGACCTCGTCCATGCGCGAGCCCGTGTCCACGAGCGCGGTGGCGATGATCGTGAGGCTCCCGCCGTTCTCGATGTTGCGCGCCGCTCCGAAGAAGCGGCGGGGCTTCTCCATGGTGCGCGAGTCGATGCCGCCGGAGAGGATCTTGCCGCTGCCGCGCATCTCGGTGTTGTAGGCGCGCGACAGGCGCGTGATCGAGTCGAGCAGGACGATGACGTCGCGACCCGCCTCGACGTAGCGCTTGGCCCGCTCGAGGACGATCTCCGCGACCGAAACGTGGTTCGACGTGAGCTCGTCCATCGACGAGGCGATCACCTCGCCGTTGACGTTGCGCCGCATGTCGGTGACTTCCTCGGGGCGCTCGTCGATCAGCAGCACGATCAGGTGGATCTCGGGGTGGTTCGTCGTGACGCTGTGCGCGATCTGCTGGAGCAGGACCGTCTTGCCCGCCTTGGGGGGCGCCACGATGAGGCAGCGCTGCCCCTTGCCGATGGGGGTCACCAGGTCCAGAACGCGCATCGAAAGGCTCTCGTGCCCGCACTCGAGGCGGATGCGCGAGGTGGGATCGATGGACACCAGGTCGGCGTAGGGCTTGCGCGCGTTGAAATCGTCGGGAGTAAGGTTGTTGATCGTTTCGACCGACATGAGCCCGAAGCGGGCCTTGCGATCACCGCCGAGTCGCGCGGTCCCCGCGATCTCCATCCCTTCCTTGAGCCGCCACTGCCGGATGATGTTCTGGGAAACGAAAGGATCGAGGGGGTGGGCCAGATAGTTCCGGGAGGCGGACCGGAGGAAGGCGTTGCCGTCGGGGAGCACTTCGAGGACGCCGACCACGGGGGTCGTCGTCGGGGCCAGCGCCGCGGTACCGGCCGTGGCCGGCGTTTCTCCGTTCATGGCGACCCCGGCGGCCCCGCCGCCACCGCCTCCGCCTTCAGGAGTGAAGCCGGGCTGTCCTTGACGTCCGCGACCGCGTCTGCGCCTGTAGTGTGATCGTCTCAATGGAGGAGGTGTCCTTGTTGAGAGGCCGCGCGCACGAGTTTCTCCCTACTGCTGACCCGGGTATTCCCGGGCGGGGGGTCGTTGCCGTTCGACCTGTTGAAAGTGCGAGTACAGCTCCTTGTGAGCCGGATCCCTGCGTCACGAGACTTGTTCGTGGGGTGCTGGGCCGCGCGGCTCTTTGCCAGAGCAGCGGCTCGCCTCTCGACCAGTGGCTCGCGTTAGGACTGAATCCGGCGGCCGGCCTTCGACCTCATCGGTCTCACCACCCTGGCGTCCCGTGGCCGTATCACTTCCGGAACGCCCTGCCCTCTCCCGCTCAACCCCCGACCTCAGAGGCACGTTACGACCGATCCGGGGCGGCGTCAAGCCCCAACGACGCCTTTTTACCGGATGTTCTCTCGTGTCGGGGATTCTCCACCAACTGGGGGGATTCTTCCCGCGGTCTGCCCCGTGTCTCCCGGCGAAGACACGGTGACACCACCAGAGGCCGCCCAGATCCATTGACGATCATTGATGTTTTCCGACATTGCCGGAGTTTGGTGCGCGACCGTTGCTGGCATCTCCGTTGCAAGGTCTTTCTTCGAGCACGGCGACGCCGTCGCCCGCTCCGTAGAGCGAGACGAGGACCCAACGTCCCCCCTTTTCTCGCGGCCGGCAGGAGATCGCCTCCTGCCGGCTTCATTTTTTTAGGGGTGCTGCGGCGGCGGGACGGCCGGCGCTTCCGGAGGCGGCGCGGCATCGGGAGGCGGCTCCACAGCGGCCTTGCGCAGGTCGATGATCGCGGACTCGACCGCATCGCGCACCGCTGGCGAAAGCCGCTCCGCCGCCGCCTTCTCGAGCGCGGGGACGGCCGCGGGATCGCGCAGCGCGCGCAGCGCGGCTACCGCCGCCAGCTGCTCGTCGGCGCCGCGGGACGTCACGGCTGCCAGCAGAGGCTCCATCGCGCCGCGCTCCGGGTGGCGCGTCAATCCCTCCAGTGCGGCCACCCGGACATCCTTGTCGCCGTCGCCCAGCGCGACCGCAAGAACGCCGGGGGCGGGCTCGCTGCGCGCCGCGAGACACCGGACCGCGTCGCGGCGGGTCTCCGTGTCGGGGTCCTGCGCGAGCGCGACGACGGGCTCGGGGGCGGGCGTGTCGCCCGCAGGACACAATGCCCGCACCACCGTGAGCCGGACCACCGCGGCCGGATCCTTCGCCAGCGGCGAGAGGACCTCGAGCGCGTCCGGAGCGTGCGCGTCCCCGATCGCCCAGACCGCGAGCGCGCGCACGTCCGGGTCCGGATCCTGGAGAAACGGCTTTTCGAGGCTGCTGATCGTCTCGGGCGCCGCGCGTGAGCGGCGCAGGACTTCCTGCAGCCGCGCCTCGCGGCCTCCCGAGCACCCGGAGGCGCCGCCCAGCAGCGTTCCCAGCGCGAGGAGCGCGACGGCCCCGACCGGCCTCGACAGTGCCTGTCCGCGGCCGACGCCCCCGACGTGCCCTCGCGCACTCATGCGCGTGTTTCCCAGTGAGGCACGAGGCGGCCGGACGGCGTCGTCCGCGCTCCGCGCATCCCCTTCGCGAGAAGCGCGCGCGCCCGGACGACCGCCGCGGGAAGCGTGTCCCCCAGGGCGAGGCGCGCCGCGATCGCCGCGGCGAGATGGCAACCCAGACCGTGCCAGCGTCCCGCCATTCGAGATCTCGCGCGCAGCCGGCGCGCCCTGCGTCCCGACAAGAGAAGATCCTCCGGAGGCCCCTGCGCGTGGCCCCCCTTGATGAGGACCGCGCGCGGCCCCAGCCGCGCGATCGCGCGCGCGGCGCGCTCCACGCTCCCCGGTCCCGTGATGCGCACGCCCGACAGCGTCTCGGCTTCTCCCAGGTTGGGCGTCACGAGCACGGCGAGCGGAAGCAGCCGTTCGATGAGCGCGCGTCGCGCGCCCGCGCCGAGAAGCACGCGCCCGTCCCCGGAAACGAGCACGGGATCGACGACGAGCGGACCCGACCCCTCGCGCTCGTACCAGGCGGCAAGCTCGACGATCGACGATGCGGAGGCGAGCAGTCCGGTCTTCACGGCGCCGAACACGTTCTCCGAGGCCAGTGCTTCCACCTGCGCCCGGACCCAGCCGCGCGGCACGCCGCTCACGGCGCGCACGCCGAGCGAGCTCTGGGCCGTGAGTCCGCCCAGCACGGCGAGCGCGGGCGCTCCCGCGGCGGCGGCGGCGCGAAGATCGGCCGCGATCCCCGCTCCTCCCGAGGGATCCCATCCCCCGACCATGAGGACGGGGCGAGGGCGGCTTCGCGCGCGGATCATCGCGCGCTCCCTTCGCCCTTCGGCGCGGCGCCGAGAGCGCGCGCCATCGCCGCGACGGTGGCCGGCGGATCGGGAGCGCCCAGGATGGCGCCGATCGCGGCGACGCCCGCGATCCCGGCGTCGCGCAGCTCGGGCGCGCGGGAAGCGGTCACACCTCCGAGGGCGAGAACGGGGATAGGCACATCACGGACGGCCTCTCGCAGAGCCTCGACGCCGGCGGGGGGGCCGTAGGCGGCCTTCGAGGCGGTCGGAAAGACGGGACCGAAGGTCGCATAGTCGGCCCCCGCCGCTGCGGCGGCGCGCAGCTCGGAGAGCGAGTGCGTCGAGGCTCCGACGCGGAGCCGGCGTCCTGCCATCTCCTTCACCGCCGCGACGGGGAGGCCGGCGACGCCGAGATGAACCCCGTCCGCGCCCGCGGCGAGTGCGACGTCGAGCCGGTCGTTCACGATCACACGCACACCGCAGGGGCGTGCGCGCGCGATCGCCTCGCGCGCCAGCGCGAAGAGCGCGGCTCCCGGGAGGTCCTTCTCGCGGATCATGAGGTCGGTGAGCCCCGCGCGCGCCATGAGGGGGAGGACGTCCCATAGGTCCTCGATCGGCCGCAGGCGCCGGTCCGTGATCAGCATGATGGACATCGCGCGGACATCTTCGGCGCTTCGGATACTAGCGCTCACGGATCCCGGCAGCCTCGCGCTCCGCGATTTCGTGCCGAGCGGGGGCCGTCAGGGCGTCGGTCGACGGGCGAGGGGGCGCATCGTCGTCCCCATCGACG
>Ga0070671_100002530_pt1 | contig 14153 bp, 9 predicted proteins | sample KBSS73metaG_FD_65341 | JGI IMG/M metagenome (GOLD analysis project Ga0070671, IMG submission 65341) | Switchgrass rhizosphere microbial communities from Kellogg Biological Station, Michigan, USA - KBS S7-3 metaG | ecosystem: Host-associated > Plants > Roots > Rhizosphere > Soil ...
CAGCTCGATCCAATGGTGTCTTTACTACCCTGGTGTCCTCGATCTGGCTGATCTGGGGCTTTCTTGGGAGCACGCCAGGCATCGTCAAAGTCACTTTCGGCCTATCGCGAGGGCGATCTGTTGAGCGCGCTGAAAGAGTATCCGCGCCATCGGTTACCAGCGTCGTCTGGGGAGAAGGTCTATCGGGCCGGATTATATCTTGTTGTTGGCCAGGTTGACAAAGCGGAGCGCTTGCTGCGCCAAATACCACGCGACGCTCCGGGTCGTGAAGCACTTAAGACTCTGATCGCGGCGGTTACACTAAAAGAGAAAGAGCATTCGCTGGAGCCCACCACCGCGAGTGATTGGGTCGCAGAATCCTACTACCGGCAGTCGCGGGCAGATCTCGCGGGCGCATTGCAAGCCGCCCAGAGGGCAACGACGATTGATCCTGATTTTGGCTTTGCCTGGACCCGTGTGGCCGAGCTGGAATTCAGTTTCGGTCGAGTGCCGGAGGCGAAAAAGGCGCTTGCCGCCGGACTCGAGCTTGCGCCGCGTAATCCCGCCGCGCACGCGCTCAGTGGATTCCTGCTCAGCGCCGAGAATAACATTAATGGGGCAAAGGAGGCATTCGAGAAGGCCATGACGATCGATGGCGCCCTGGGCAATGCCTGGCTCGGTCATGGCTTATGCCTGATTCGGCAGGGGCACGACGAAGCGGGACGGCGTGACCTCCAGACAGCGGCGGCCCTCGAGCCGAACCGCTCCATCTTTCACAGTTATCTTGGGAAGGCCTTTAGTAACGTTGGAGACGAGAGCAGGGCGCGCCGGGACTTGGATCGCGCCAAGAGCCTCGACCCGAACGATCCGACACCCTGGATTTATTCCGCGATCGAAAACCGGCAGGACAGCCGGGTCAACGAAGCCGTGCGCGATCTGGAGAAATCAATTGATCTCAATGACAACCGACGCATTTATCGGTCGCAATTTCTACTTGATCAGGATCGCGCGGTACGGAGCGCCAATCTTGCCGCGATTTATCAGGAGGACGGGATGGATGACTTGAGCGTGAGGGAAGCGACCCGCGGGGTGGAGGACGATTACTCCAACGCCTCTTCGCATTTGTTTCTGGCCAACAGTTACAATGCCCTACGCGATCCCAAGCGGATCAACCTACGCTACGAGACACCCTGGTTTAATGAACTCCTCCTCGCCAACCTGCTTGCGCCAGTGGGCGGCGGACCCTTGTCTCAGTTCGTTTCCGAACAGGAATACTCAAAGCTATTCGAAGCCAACCGACTTGGCATTAGCTCGACCTCCACCTACTTCAGCACGGGGGAACTGCGCGAGACCGCGTCGCAATTCGGCATCTTTGGGAACATCAGCTACTCCCTCGACACCGAGTTTCAATACGATAACGGGCGCCGGCCCAATAACGAAATCACGCGCTCTGAATCCTACGGTCAATTCAAGGTGCAGTTGACTCCGCGAGACAGCATCTTTTTCCAGACAAAATACCAGGACACACGCCAGGGAGACCTGCTCCAGCGTTATGACCAGACCCAGGCTGAACCGGGAGCTCATTTTCGTGAGCTGCAACAGCCGGCGATCCTGCTCGTTGGTTACCACCACGAGTGGGCGCCCGGGCTGCATACACTCCTTCTTGCCGGGCGTCTGGCGGATGAGATCTCCTTTTCCGATCTCAACCGGGCCAAGGACGTAAACGCCTATTTTGATCCAACAATCCTTAATCCGCCGAATGTGAGCCGCTCCTTGATCGTCCCGCGCGACGCGACCGGTGCGGTGGTACTACCTCCCTTTCTGTTACCGCTCGATTTGCGCTATCACAACACATTTACCACCTACACCGGGGAAATGAATCAAATCTGGGAGATCGAGTGCAATACGTTGATTGCCGGCGCTCGTTTCCAGTCCGGAGAGTTTCATACGAGTGATCGTATCGACAACCCGCCGGACTTTGCGGTCGATTTCTTCAACGATCCGGCGGCGTCCCAGGACTTCAACACGAGCCTGGAGAGGGAGAGCTTTTATTTGTACGATACCTGGCGCCCATGGCGGCAACTGTCGATCACAGGCGGCTTTAGTTACGATCACCTGCATTATCCGGCCAACTACAGGAATGCCCCTATTACCGGTCTTGAAAATTCGCGTTCTCGCCTTTCGCCCAAAGCAGGTGTGATTTGGAATCCAATTGGCAAACTGACAATTCGTGGTGCCTACACGCAGTCGTTGGGCGGGGTTAGCTTCGACGAAAGCGTGCAACTTGAGCCCAACCAGGTCGCCGGCTTCAATCAGGTCTTTCGAAGCATCATCTCGGAATCGGTCGTGGGCTCAGTGGCCGCTCCGGCCTACGAAAATGCCGGCGTTCTCGTCGAGGACAAATTTGGCACGGCTACCTATGTTGGTTTGCAAGCCCTCCTCCTTCGCTCCGACTTGGAACGCCAGATCGGCACCTTCGACGCCTTACTCGCCCTGGGCGGCATCCAGCCACCGATTACGGCATCTTCCACACCCGAACGCCTGCAGTACGAGGAGCAAGACCTGGCGTTCACCATCAACCAGCTGCTGGGCGATCGATGGTCGCTGGGAGCGAAATATCAGGTTTCCTTTTCCGATCTCCAGATGGTTTTTCCCGCCATCCCACGTTCAATCTCACCTTTGGCGGACACCCGGCAGAAAGCAACGCTGCATCAGGCTCAAATCTTCGCGATCTACAATGATCCTTCCGGCTTTTTCGGTCGTTTGGAGGGCTACTGGGCACGACAGAGCAATGTCGGCTACGCCCCGGACATCCCCGGTGATGAGATTTTTCAACTGAACGCCTACGTTGGATATCGCTTGCGCCGGAACTTTGGTGACATCACTCTCGGATTCCTGGATATCAACGATCAGGATTACAAATTGAATCCCCTCAACTATTACAATGAGTTACCCCGCGAAAGGACCTTTGTGGCGCGCGTGCGCTTGAACTTCTAGAGTGTCGGCAGGATGCCTGTAGCCTGCCGGGGTTGATGCAGCTTCGCCAAATCAGACATCTAAGTCGCGTCCTCGCGGTCGTAGGCGGGACGCTCGTGAGCGCCGCACTGGGATTGGCGTGCCTGCAGTATTCCTTTGCTGAACCACTACGGCGGCTAAGCTACGATCTGCCCTTTCTTTGGCGTTCAACCCTCGACACTCATGAGATCGTAATTGTCTACCTCGATGAACCTTCCGCCAAGCAGCTTAACCAGCCCCTCGACGATGTATGGAATCGCGCGTTGCACGTCCCATTGCTCGATCGTCTGACAAAGGACAAGGCACGCCTTGTTATCTATGATATCAGCTTTGACGGACCAGCGGCTAATCCGGAAGCAGACGTGGCGTTTGCGCAGTCAATTCGGACCGACGGAAGGGTCATTCTGGGGGCGGTGCAGGAAAACACCGAGCGACAAGGCGTCTACACACGGCACATTCTCCCGCCGATCAAGCCGCTCCGCAAAGCGGCGCTAGGGTGGGGGCTGCTAGTCTTTAGCCCGGTCGACCCCGACTATGGGGTCCGGCAGATCTATTTCGGGACGAGTCAGGTCCCGACTGCAACATGGCGGGCGGCCCAGGCTCTCGCGGCGCCGATTACGAGACAGGACCGGGAGACGCTGGAACCGCACTGGGTGAATTACTATGGAAGGAGAAATACCTTTTCGTCGGTAAGTCTAGGCCAGGCCCTCTTGCCGGACGGACTGCCGCCCGGTTACTTCAAGGACAAGATTGTATTGATAGGCGGGCAGTTCGCTGTTGGCGCACTAAAGGTCGGACGAGATGAGTTCGCGACGCCGTACTCACGCTCCAATCGAGCGTTTACCCCCGGCACGGAGGTTCATGCGACCATCTTGCTAAATCTCCTGCGCGGCGACTGGTTGACTCGAATGCCGGTAGATCGGGAAACTGCTCTTATCATATGCGTCGGCCTGTTCGCGGGTGTCCTGGCTCTTTTGCGACCGCTCTGGGCAACGCTTCTGGCTCTTCTCCTGTCGGTCGGCACGGCCGTCGTCGCGTGCTGGCTTGTCTGGCAACACCGAATCTGGTTTGCCTGGCTAATTCCCTCTGCGGTTCAGGTGCCGTTTGGCCTCACTTGGGCGGTCACTTCGCAATACCTGCTAGAATCGCGCCGGCGCAAAGCGCTGCGCAAAGCCTTTGGCTTTTATCTCTCGCCGCAGATGGCGGATAGGATTTCCGATTCGGACTTTGACCTTCGGCCGGGCGGTAAGGTGGTCGACGTCTCTGTCATGTTCACCGACCTGGAGAACTTCACCACTCTTTCCGAAGACCTGGACCCGGCCGAGGTCTCATCCATTTTGATTGCTTACTTCGAGCAAACCACTCGGAGCATTCTGGAGAATAAGGGGACGATCATTAAGTATGTCGGTGACGCCGTGATGGCGGCCTGGGGGGCGCCGATCGACGAGCCCGCGCACGCCATCCGCGCCGCGGAAGCAGCGTGTAATTTGCGGTGCCTGACGGAAATGGAAATACATGGAAAGAGGCTGCGCACCCGGATCGGCCTGCATAGCGGCCAGGCGCTGGCCGGCAATCTCGGCTCTTCCTTCCGCTTCGATTACACGGTGATCGGAGACACGACTAACTTCGCCTCGCGGCTTGAGTCATTAAATAAGTATCTTGACACTCAGGTTCTGATTTCGGAAGCAGTCAGGAAACGACTGGAAGACAAATTCGTCACCAGACGGCTGGGAGAATTCCGCGTCGCCGGCAAGACGCACAGCGTGGTGATTCACGAATTGCTTTGCCGTTGCGAGGCACAAAAGGAGGAAAAGGTCTGGATCGACTCTTTCGAAGCGGGGCTCGAATTGTTCCAGGCGCGAAAGTTTGCTGCCGCCAGTGAGATGATGAACCGCACTCAGACTCTCCGCGGCGAACTGGATGGACCAGCGGCATTCTACCTTCGGAAAATCGCCGCGCTCGATGGCAAGAAAATCACGGGAACCTGGGATGGGATTATCGAGCTAACAGAGAAGTAAGCCAGTTCGTGGACGGCCCACTATTTTGATTGGCGGCGAGTGGAAGTCCTCGTCGATCCTGAGTTGGAACAACCGGGCGCCTTTTCCAGGCAACAAAGTGCGGTTTCGATTTCGCCCTTAAAACTGAGTCCCGATGGACCAGGTTATAACCCCTTGGTCACGCCGCCCGGTTGGTGTGTTGTTGGGGTTGTCAGTGAAACGCGCGGAGTTGGTGCCCAGGCGGTAATAGAGGCCGCCGAGCGAGGCGGTCCAGGTCCCGTAAGCCTTCGGAATAAACGCCAGTGGTAAACTCACCGTCGCGCCAGTCGAGAAGTACCCAAAGCCCTGGCCGTAGTAGCCGTTGCTGCCGAAGCCCGCGGTGAACGGGAAGGTCACGGTTAGCGGATAAGTCGCTTTCTCCGCAATGGTGAAGCCCGGTGCAATCCCGAACTCATAATACTGGCCTTCGTCTGCATCTGATGAGTAGGGTATTCCATTCTTTAAGGCCAGCCCCGAATGGTTGTCGATTTCCTGCTGAAACATCAAATGCGGATGCAAAGCAAACGCTCCCAGCAGCGCTGAATCATCATAATTCAACGTGAGGTTTAGGCTATGTGAGGTCTCGAAGTAATCTCCGGGGGAGGTGTAGATGAAGTCGCTGATCATGAACATCCAGTTCTTGGCGAAGCTGAAGCAAAAGCCCGGGCTGATATCGAACTCATACCAATCCTTGAGAGTCGAACTTCCATTGACGGGACGAGGTTTGTTGATGTCGTGGATCGACGCCCACAGAGGCAGTTGGAACGTCACGTCGTTGAGCCAGCCTTTGCCTTCATAGAGCTTGAAGTTCAGGTTCAGGTAGGGTTGGGCGATCACGCTGTCCTTGTCCTGGACCAAACCATAGAATATGTATGCGTTGGTCAGGGCCACTCCCACGCTGCCGGAGATCCAACTCTCTGCCGCCTCTTCAATCTTCTTCGAATCTTCGACCTTCTTACCATCTCCAACCATGGCTTTGGATGCAACTGCGTCCTGGGCATTGCACACTCCAGCGCTGGCGATTGCAACCGCCGCGAGCAGTGCCCCAATGGCTATTAGTTTGATCATCTTTCTTGGTTTCCTCAGGTTGTTGGTTACCCCGGCACCCGGCCGAGTTATTAAATTCGGCCGATGTCTAGCAGTACCTCCATCGCCTCGGATAGAAAAAAGTGCGCCGCGCCGGGAGCACGGAATCCGCGTCAGTTCCAAAGCCGGTCTAGCCCTTTGCCTACGGCGTCAAAAAGCTGGTCAATCTCAGTGCGGGTGATGATCAAAGGCGGTGATATCGCAATCAGATCGCGAATGCCGCGGACGATGACGCCTTCCGCACGAATCAGGTTGACCGCTTTGTTGCCAAGCATGGCGGTGGGGGTCAGCGCCGCCTTGCCTGCACGCGGGACGAGCTCGAGCGCTCCGATCAAACCACAGCCGCGCACTTCGCCCACCGCGCGATGATTGGCGAATGACTGGAGTTTTTCCTGGAAGTAAGGACCCGCCTCCTCGCGGACATGCGCGATCAGATTTTCCTTTTCGATCACCTCAAGGTTTGCGAGGGCCGCGGCCGCGGTCGTCGGCTGACCACTGTAAGTGAACCCATGAGCAAAGTAACCGCCATGTTCGATCAACTCTGCAATCTCATTGCTGATCATCGTTGCGCCCAGGGGCAGGTATCCGCTCGTGATGCCCTTGGCCAGCGTCATCAGGTCGGGGTCGAGTTCCCAAAGGTTGCTCGCGAACCAATCGCCGAGCCGCCCAAATCCCGTGATGACTTCATCCGCGACGAACAATATACCGTTGTTACGGCAAAGGTCGCGCAGCGCCTTGAGATAGCCTGCGGGCGGCACGATCACTCCGCCCGCGCCCTGGACGGGTTCCGCAAAAAGTGCGGCCACGGTCTCCGCCCCTTCTTTCTCAATGATTCGCGCCGTCTCATCTACACACCACTGGCCGTAGGCAAGAGCGTCGAGTTCCGTGTCGGCGGCGTAGCGATGCGGCCCGGGCACGTGAATGAAACCGGGTAGTGGAAGATCAAATGGCTGATAGCAACCCGGAAGACCCGTCATGCTGGTCGCCCCGAGCGTGACCCCGTGATAGGAAAAGGTGCGTGACAGTATCTTGGTCTTACCCGATTTCCCGCGCAGTTTGTAGTAGGCACGGATGATCTTGAGCGCAGTTTCGTTCGCTTCGGAGCCGGAGTTGCTGAAAATCGTGTGCTGCAAGCGCGCAGGAGCGAGGGAAGCGAGCTTCGCGGCGAGCCGCACGGGCGGCTCAGTCGTTGTGTTAAAGAACGAAGGATAGAACGCCACCTTGGACATCTGCTCGTGGACGGCGTCGATGATCTCGCGGCGATTGTAGCCAACATTCGTGCACCAAAGACCGGCCAGGCCATCGAGCAGCTGACGGCCATTTTCATCCTCGACATAGACACCGCTGCCAGAACGCACCAAATGGGTACCCTGCGCATGCAGCTCATCGTGGTTGGTGAACGGATGAAGATGATACTTGGTATCGAGTTCCTGCAAGGCCTTCGAGGAAAGTGCTGCCATGACTTCAGTCAATCACGCCACAACGGCTTTGCCAAACAAACTTAGGTGCAGCGGTGCGCGACGCGTGTCATCACACGGATTCAGAGCTGTCTTTATCTGTGTCAATCCGTGTCTATCGGTGGCTTTCGACAGAGCCAGATGGGATCGTTGCGCGTCTCCTTGCCATGCGTTGCCGAGATGGCACCATTGCGGGCATGAGCCAAGACCTTGCCGCTGCCCAGCGCGAAGCAGCCTACGTCCTCGATCTAATTAGCAAAGAAAGAGTTATCTCCCGCGGAACGGCAACGCGTCGTCAAGGAAGCCGTCCAATACGGACTGACCACGTTAACGCCGGGTTCCTCCAATATCGGAAGTCTGTTTCTACCGACTACACGGCGGTCGAATGGTCCGACGAAGGAGCGTGCTTCAGAGATATCAACGGCAAAGAATTCAGCGACATGCTGGGCGGCTTCGGCATCTACGTCACGGGCCATCGACATCCCAAAGTTCTCAAAGCCGTCTTCGACCAACTCAACCGGCAAGGGATTCACTCGCAGGAACTGATCGATCCATTGCGCACTTACCTGGCGCACCTCGTCGCTCTCATCACCCCTGGCGATCTCCAATTTGCCTTCCTCACCAACAGTGGAACCGAAGCCATCGAAGGCTGCCTTAAGATGGCCGTCGTGACGACCGGCCGCCACAAATTCATCGGCTGCATCGGCGGCTTCCACGGCAAGAGCATGGGCTCACTGGCCGGTACCTCCAAGGCCATCTTCCGCGAACCGTTTCTCCCCTTACAAAACTGGACGCACATTCCATTCGGTGACGTCGAAGCCCTCAAGATGATCATGGCCAGTTGTGACTTTAGCGGCGACCGCGTCGCCGCTGTCGTCATCGAACCCATCCAGGGCGAAGGCGGCATTAACGTCGCCCCGCCTGGCTACCTCAGGACTGCGCGTGAGCTCTGCGACAAATACGGCGCGATGCTCGTGTTCGACGAAATCCAATGCGGCATGGGTCGCACGGGCAGAATGTTCTACTGCGAATACGATGGCGTCGTGCCGGATCTGATGGCGCTCGGCAAGGGTTTCGGCGGCGGCGTCATGCCCATCGGCGCCACCGTCGGTTCGCCCAAGACGTGGGAGAAATACATTGAGAATCCACTCCTGCACACCACGACGTTTGGTGGCAACCCGGTCTGTTGCGCCGCCGCCATCGCAACCATCAACGTGTTACTAGAGGAAAAACTTCCGCAGCAAGCCGCCGAAAAAGGCGAATACATGCTCAAGCAGATCAACGCGCTCGCGGACAAATATCCAAAAGTTCTGAAACTTTGTCGCGGCAAAGGTCTCATGCTCGGCATGGAATTCGCCGACCATGACCTCGGCTACGAAGTCGCCAAAGAACTTTTCGGCCGCCAGATCCTGATCAGCGGCACCTACATTAATGCCCGCGTTCTGCGCGTCGAACCGCCGCTCGTGATCAGTTACGAAATCATCGATCGCTTCCACAAAGCCCTCGAAGAATCACTTCAGGCAGTGAGTAAAGCACGCGGGTTCTAGTGCACTGTGGCCGATGAATCGGCCACTGGACCGGGACCCGCACCTGCCAGAGATGTTGTGAGGTTCCTCGGCGCGCTCCGACAGCCTCGGAATGACATGCCGTACTTGCATTGCCGCAAACACATCTCTGGACGGAAAATCTCCAGGTAATGTATCTGACACGGGCTGGCGCGAGTTGGAGCGGACGCAGTTTCGCGGGCATGACATCACAGTGATGCTGCCGTGATTTTGCTAATTAATTTGCCAAGTCACGTCCCGCCGGTGTTTAACTGGGCCAATGGACGGGACGCGCTCCTTTCACTTTCCTTCCGGGATCCGTTCGCTGTCGCTCACGAGGAAGGGGTAAGTCTTGGGATCTATCCGCCCTTCGTCGAGAAAGGAGTGCGCTACTCGGTGTTCAAATACACGCTCTCGGAAAAGGTCTATCATATCGCGAAATCACTCGCCCTGCTCGACATGGACACCTGGAAAAAGGTGAAGGTTGATGGGGCGGAGGTCGCGCCCGTGCGAGTCGTGAGCGCGAACCTGCCCAAGCCCGCCCAACTTGGCGCGACGGTCGACGGTCACTCCTGTGTCGGCACCGAGGTGCGCGGCTCGAAAGACGGCAAGCGCGTCGAATATTTCGTCTACACCATGGATAGTCATCGCGAGACGTTTGAAAAATACGGCTACTCCCTCACCGTGGTGCAGACGGGCATCCCGCCCGCGCTCGCGGCCAAGCTCCTCGTCACCGGAAAGATCAAGGAGCGCGGAGTGATGATGCCAGAGGCATTGCAGCCCGATGTCCTGATGGAAAAATTTCTCCAAAGAGGGGCTGAAAATCTTCGTGGAAAAGCGTGAAGTCGAGGAAATGTAAGTCATGCACGCCGGCGTAAAATCTGCACGAATGCTGATCGGTGCGGACTGGTGCGAAGCGGGTCGCACCAAGGCGGTGGTCAATCCTTACACGGGTGAGGAAATTGCGCAGATTCCGCTGGGTGACGCGAACATCGTGGCTGAGGCGATCAAGGTCGCGAACGAGGCGTTTGCGGTGACGCGAGCGCAGTCGCCGCACGCCCGCGGGGATTTGCTGGCGAAGGTGGCGCGGCGCATCGAGGAGCGGCGCGCGGATTTTGTCGAGACGATGATCGCAGAGGCGGGCAAGCCGTTCACGTTTGCGGATGCGGAAGTGACGCGCGCGGTCATCACCTTCACGGTGGCCAGCGAGGAGGCGCGCCGCCAGCACGGTGAGTTGCTCCACATCGATGCCTACGCGCCAGGCAGCGGACACTTCGGGCTGGTGCGCCGGTTCCCGATAGGAGTGATCAGCGCGATTACGCCCTTCAATTTTCCGCTGAATCTGGTCGCGCATAAGGTCGCGCCGGGCATGGCCTCGGGGAACACGCTCGTCGTTAAACCGGCCCTCAAGACGCCGCTCACCTCGCTCCTTCTCGCGGAGGTGCTGCTGGAAAGCGGCATGCCGCCGGGGCAGGTCAACTTTATCACTTGCAATCACGAAGACGGGACGGCGTTGATCACCGACGAGCGCATCAAGATGGTTTCCTTTACCGGCAGCCCCGGCGTGGGCTGGCAGCTCAAGGCGCAATGCGGCAAAAAGAAGATCACGCTCGAGCTGGGCGGCAACGCCGGGGTGATCGTTCACGACGACGCGGATGTGAAATCAGCGGTGCCGAAGGTCGCAATCGGCGCGTTTTCCTATGCGGGCCAGTCGTGCATCAGCGTGCAGCGCATCATCGTGCAGGAGGCAATCTACGAGGAATTCAAAAAGCAGTTCGTGGATTACGTGCGGGAACACATTCAGACTGGCGATCCACGCGACAAGAAAACGGTCGTTGGTCCGATGATCGACGCGGGCGCACTTGAACGAATCGCGGGCTGGATCGAGAACGCGCGCCAGTCGGGCGCGAAGATTCTTTGCGGCGGCAACATCAAAGGCCAGTGCCTCGACGCTACAGTCATCGAAAAACCGGATTGCGAACTCGAGGTGTGCGCGCAGGAAGCGTTCGCGCCGATCGTCACACTGCATTCCTACAAGACTTTCGACGACGCTCTGAAGTTTGTGAACGACTCGGATTTCGGCCTTCAGGCCGGACTCTTCACTCGCGACATCGGGCGAGCGATGCGCGCCTTCGAGCAACTCGAAGTCGGCGGCCTGCTCATCAACAACGTGCCGACTTTTCGCGCCGACAACATGCCCTACGGCGGAGTGAAAGACAGCGGGTTTGGCCGCGAAGGCGTGCGTTTCGCGATGGAGGAAATGACGGAGCCCAAATCGTTGATTCTAAATATCAGCTAGGAGAAAACAGCCATGAAAACCGGTCGCATGTTTATCAACGGGAAATGGAAACTCGCCGCGAATGGGGCCACGCGGGAGATATTCAACCCGTGATCAACCTCGGACGAATTGAGCAGCTCGGGGAGGTGTCCGACATTTATCATTCGCCGCGCACCTTCGTCGCGAACTTCATCGGCCAGGCCAACATCCTCGAATCAACGCCCGTCTCGGTCGGTCCCGAGCAGGCGCGCGTGCGCCTGGATGGCGCGCTCGAGTTGATCGTAAACACGACCGGCATTCCCAACGATTCCAAAAACGCCCTCATCTCGATCCGTCCAGAAAAGATTCACCTCCAGAAGACCAATCCGGGCGGCGAGAACACTTTCGAGGCGCGGGTGAGCGAGGAGCTTTTCAAGGGAGCGGTCGACCAGTTGGTATTGACCACCGATTCCGGGCTTGAGCTAACCGCAGTCGTCGCGAACGAATGTGCGACCGAGGAAGCTTTCCATGAGGGCGAGAAGGTTTATTGTTATCTCCACCCGAGCGACATCGTAGTTGTGCAGGGCGATTCAGCTTAGAAGAATGACGAAATACTGAAACGATAAAACACTAACAAACATCGAGGAGTACCAATATGTCCTTACGCATTAATTCCGAAGCCCCCAATTTCACCGCCGAGACCACTCAGGGCACGATCAACTTTCACGAATGGATCGGGAACGGTTGGGCGATCCTGTTTTCGCACCCCAAGAACTTTACGCCCGTCTGCACCACTGAACTGGGTTACATGGCGGGCTTGGAACCGGAGTTTGCAAAGCGCAACACGAAAATAATCGGGCTGAGCGTTGATCCGGTGAGCAGTCACGGAAAATGGGCTGCCGATATTGAAGAGACGCAGGGTCATAAGGTGAACTATCCGATGATCGGCGATCCGGAACTGAAAGTGGCCAAGCTCTATGACATGCTTCCCGCTGAGGCCGGTGACACCTGCGAGGGCCGCACCGCCGCGGACAATGCCACCGTGCGCACCGTGTTCGTGATTGGTCCGGATAAGAAGATTAAGCTGATGCTCAGCTACCCGATGAGCAGCGGCCGCAATTTCGATGAGGTGCTCCGGGTCCTCGATTCGATTCAGCTCACCGCGAAACACAACGTCGCCACTCCGGTGAATTGGCGACCAGGAAATGACGTCATTATCCCGCCCGCGGTTTCGGAGGAAGATGCAAAGAAGAAATTTCCCAATGGCTGGAAGACTCTCAAGCCTTACCTGCGGGTAGTGGCGCAGCCGAATTAGGGCCACGCGCCCGTTTGGGGGTATCGCTCAGTTGGTAGAGCGTCTCGCTCGCAAGTCCTTAGCTTTGCGTTGACCGTTTTGCTCATGGTCGATAAAGGGAGCTGAGATGAAACGACTTGCTCTGTGCCTCGCTCTGATTGCGCCGCTCGCCATCATGGCCAAGCCCGCCGCGGCGGCCGAAGCGTCCGCTTCGCCCTACCAGCAACTGGCGAACCTGTTCACCGATTGGCGCGCATTCAACCACCCCGCGATTGTCCATGGCCGGCCCGATTACAGCGCCCCCGCCATGGCGAAGAAGGCCGAGGAGCTCGCCGCCTTCCGCGCGCGCCTAAAAGCCATCGACACCAGCGGCTGGTCGACCGAGCAGAAGAACGACTATCGCGTGGTGGAGGCCGAAATGAACGGCCTCGATTTTTTCCTTCGCATCCTTAGGCCCTGGCAGCGTGACCCGGACTTCTACGTGACCTTTTTCCCGGAAATGAGCGACGTTCCCGCGCACGAAGGACCGTCGGCCGAGCCGAACATCGACCTCTTCGCCTGGAAATTCCCACTGTCGATCGCCGACGATGCCAGGCTCACCGAATTGATCGACGCGATCCCGGCGCTCCTCGCCGTTGCCAGGATCAACCTCACCGGAAGCACCGCTCACGACATGTGGGCCTATGGCGATCGCGCCTTTGCCGACCAAGCCGATCTCCTCGCCCAATGGCAGAAGGGCGGCCTGCAACTGCGCGACCTCGGCGGCATCCGGAAAATCTCGCTCGACGGGACGAGCCCGGCGCTCAAGGCGGCCGTCGAGAAGGCCCGCGTCGCCAGCGCTGACTTCGCCGCTTATGTGAAGGCCGAGGCTCCCAAACGCCAGGGCCCCTCGGGCGTCGGCAAAGCTAACTACGATTGGTGGCTCAAAAACGTCATGCTCTCACCGCTCACCTACGACGAGCAGGTCGGGCTGCTCGAGCGCGAACTCGACCGGTCGCTCGCATCGCTGCGGCTGGAAGAAGCGCGCAACCGGGATAAACCGCCGATCGCTCCGGTTGACGACCCCGCCGCCTACGCCGCGATGAGCCAGGCCCACGCCGAGAAACTCTACCGGCTCTGGGTCGATACCGGCACCGTCGTCGACAAACCCTATTCGCACGACGCGCTTCTGGCCCAGGCGCCGACCTACGTCCCGTTAGCCGAGCGTAATTTCTTCAGTCACGTCACCGCGCTCGACCCGCTCCCGCTCTCGAGCCACGAATTCCACTGGATCGACCTCGCCAAGCTGGCTAACGAGCCGCAGCCCACGCCGATCCGCTCCCAGCGTCCGTTGTTCAACATGTATGCCGACCGGTCTGAAGGATTCGCCACTGCGATGGAAGAGATCGCGATGCAGGAAGGAATCTACGACGACGAACCTCACGGCCGCGAACTGGTCTGGGTGATGCTGGCCAACCGCGCCGCGCGCGGGCTTGCCTCGCTCCG
>Ga0070671_100002531_pt1 | contig 14151 bp, 10 predicted proteins | sample KBSS73metaG_FD_65341 | JGI IMG/M metagenome (GOLD analysis project Ga0070671, IMG submission 65341) | Switchgrass rhizosphere microbial communities from Kellogg Biological Station, Michigan, USA - KBS S7-3 metaG | ecosystem: Host-associated > Plants > Roots > Rhizosphere > Soil ...
TCCGCTCCGGTGAGCTTTTGCGAAAACCAGGAGTCCACTTTTTGCGAACGCGCTCTAGAGTGCGCCCGCTTCGCGCTGGCCCCAGTGGCGAAATGGTAGACGCGGCAGACTCAAAATCTGCTTTCTGCAAGGAAGTGCTGGTTCGAGTCCGGCCTGGGGCACCACCGCGTCTTCGGCGCGCCACCCTCCGGACGTGCCAGGAGCTCTGCGTCCGCGCGTACGGCTGACGCTTCGCAGCGCCGCTCGATGCGCGCCGGTTTCCGTTCGATCGGTGAATCGCATGTATATTGGACGCATCGACATTGCGCCGGCCGCTCCCGCGCCGTCGTTCCTGGAACGCGATGACCGCTGAATTTCCCAAAGACCTGGCGGCTCATTCCGCCAAATGGGGCGGCGACCTGGAGCTGGTGCAGGGGGCCGGGGGCAATACCTCGGCCAAGGCCGGCGACCGGCTGTGGATCAAGGCCTCGGGCAAGCAGCTCGCCGACGCCTTGCGGGAGAACATCTTCGTGGAGCTGCCGCTGGACGCGGGCTGGGCGATGGCGGACGGCGCGCCCGCGCCCACGGACCACCTCGCGGGCGGTCTGCGGCCGTCCATCGAGACCAGCCTGCACGCCATCATGCCCAGCGCTGTCGTGGCTCACCTGCACATGGTGGACGCCATCGCCTACGCGGTCCGCAGCGACGCCCCGGCCGCGCTGGCAAAGGCGCTGGCGGGCCTGCCCTGGACCTGGGTCCCTTACGCGAAGCCGGGGGCGGGCCTGGCCCAGGCGGTGCGCGCGGCCGTCGCCGGCCGCGCGGTGGAGGTCGTGATTCTCGGCAACCATGGCGTCCTGCTCTGCGGCAACAGCTGCGAGGCGGTCGACCGCCTGGTGGGCGAGGTGCGGGGGAGGCTGGCCGCGCCCATGCGGCAAGGCCGCCTGAACCTGGCCAGGCTCGCGGAGATCGGCGAGCGCCTGGGTCTGGAGCCAGCGCGCCTCGCCCATGCGCATCTGTCCGCCGCTCATCCCGTCAACCTGCGCTTCGCCACGACGGGCTCGCTCTATCCGGACCACCCGGTGTTCCTGGGCCGCGGGGCGCGGGTGCAGGCCGAGGACGCCCCGCCGGACGCCGCCGCCGAAACGGCGCTGCATCTGGTCCCTGGCGTCGGCGCCCTGCTGGCGCGGGACTTGCCCGACGCCGCCCACCAGATGGCCGCATGTCTCGGACTGGTGACCGCGCGGATCGCCGAGGACGCGCAGATCACCTGCCTCACACGCGGCCAGGAAGACGAACTGATCTCCTGGGACGCCGAAATCTACCGTCGAAACCTCGCCAGGACCTGACTCTCGAGCGATGCAGATCATCATCCCGATGTCTGGTTTCGGCGAGCGCTTCCGGCGCGCCGGCTATACGAAGCCCAAGCCGCTCATCGAGGTCGAGGGCAAGCCGATCATCGCCCATGTGGTGGACATGTTCCCCGGCGAGCATGACTTCGTCTTCATCTGCAATCGCGACCACTTCGCCAATCCCGACTTCCGGATGGCGGAGATCCTGCGCGGCCTGGCGCCCAAGGGACGCATCGTGCCGATCGATCCGCATCGGCTTGGGCCAGCACACGCCGTCCTCCAGGCGCGAGCGCACGTGGCGTTGGACGAGCCGGTGGTGGTCAACTACTGCGACTTCACCTGCTACTGGGACTACGACGACTTCAAGCGCTTCGTGGCCGAGACCGAGTGCGATGGCTGCGTGCCGGCCTATCGCGGCTTCCACCCCCACTCCCAGGGCTCCACCTTCTACGCCTATATGCGTCACAGCGGCCTGTGGATGACCGACATCCAGGAGAAGAAGCCCTTCACGGACACGCCGCCCGACGAATACGCCTCGAGCGGCAGCTACTATTTCAGGTCCGGCCAGCTCTGCCTCGACACCCTCGAGGCGCAGATAGCCCAGGGGCTGTCGGTCAACGACGAATATTACGTCAGCTTGGCCTACAAGGTGCTCGCCCAGGCCGGCCGCAAGGTCGCCGTCTACGAGCTGCAGCACTTCATGCAGTGGGGCACGCCGGAGGACATGGCCCAGTACGTCGGCTGGTCCAATGCCTTCCGCCGGCTCGCGGCCGACGACGGACGGCGCGCCCGCCAGGGCGGGGCGGTGCTGCTGCCGATGGCCGGCTTCGGCAAGCGGTTCGCCGAGGCGGGCTACGCCCTGCCCAAGCCGCTGATCCCGGTTTCCGGACGGCCGATGGTGATCCAGGCGGTGCGCGACCTGCCCGACGCCCCGGTGCAGAAGTTCGTGCTGCGCAAGGACCTCCCGGGGGCCTCGGAGATCGCCCGCAAGCTGCGCGCCACCTTCGCCGGCGCGCGGGTGCTGGAGCTGGGGAAGCCCACCGACGGGCAGGCCGTGACCGCACTGCTCGGGGCGGGAGATCTCGACGTCGGCGCGCCCCTCACGATCGGCGCCTGCGACAACGGCGTGCTCTATGATGTCGACGCCTTCATGCAGCAGATGGACGACGGCGGCGCGGACGTCCTGGTCTGGGTGGTGCGGGGCCATGCCGACGGCGTGCGGCGGCCGGAGATGTTCGGATGGGTCGACGCGGACGAAGCGGGCCGGGTGTCCGGGGTCAGCGTAAAGGCGCCCCTGCGCGACCCGGCTGTCGATCCGCTGATCATCGGCGCCTTCACCTTCCGGCGGGCGGGCGACTTCGTCACCGCCGCCAAGCGGCTGATCGCACGCGACCATCGGGTGAACGGCGAACTCTATGTGGACAGCCTGATCGAGGACTGCGTGGCCCTCGGCTGGAAGGTGCGGCTCTTCGAAGTGGACGCCTATATCGGCTGGGGCACGCCCGCGGACCTGATGACCTTCGAATACTGGCAGTCCTGCTTCCACAAGTGGCCTGGCCATCCCTACCGGCTGCAGAAGGACAAGCGGATCCCGAACGCCGCCTTGGCCGCCCTGGAGGCGCGCTATGCAGGCAGGTCCGCCCCGCGTCCGGCCGGCGTCCGCGCCGAGCGCGACCGGCGGGGGGTGGTGCGGCATCCTGTGGTCGGCGAGGCGATGCGCTTCCTGCCGGTCGGCGGCCTGGCGGTGCTGATCGACTTCCTGGTCTATGCGGCGCTGACCCATGCCGGGGCCCCGCCCGCGCCCTGCAAGGCGTTGAGCTTCATCGCCGGCGGCGTGTTCGCCTTCTTCGCCAATCGCAGCTTCACCTTTCGGCGCGGCGGGCGAGACCTGGCCAGCGTCGCGGCCTTCGGCGTGGTCTACCTGCTGTCGCTGGGCCTGAACGTCACGGTGAACTCGGTGCTGCTCGCGCTGCTGCCGCCGCCGCGCGCGATCGCGCTGCAGGCCGCGTGGTTCGTCGCCACGGGCGCGTCGGCGGCGTTCAACTTTATCGGGATGAAACTCTTCGTCTTCGGCCGCCGGCCCGCGGTCGCGGCCTAAGCGGCCGCGCTCGGCAGCTTGGCGAAGTGCTTCCGCAACTCGCCGAAATGATCGAACACCGCGTCCGGCGCGCCGGTCCCTGACTTGACGACCTTGATGCCGGCGTGCCGCTTCTGGATGCCGACGGCGTCCACGGCGGCGCGCGCTCCGGCGATGTCCGACAAGGGCTCCTCGCCGACCATCCAGACCACGCCTTCGACGCCGCCGAGCTTGGCCAGCGCCAGTTCGAAGTTGCCGGGCGCCGGCTTGTCGACGCCGGTCTCCTCGGAGGTGACGACCCAGTCGACCAGCCGGTCGAGCCCCAGGTGGATCATCTTGCGCAGCTGAATCTGCGCGGTGAGGTCGGTGACGATGACCGCCGGCACTCCGGCGATGCGCAGATCGTCGAGGAATTCCGCCGCCTCCTCGAACAGCACCGCCTCGTTGAGGAAGGCGCGCCAGTAGGCCTGTTCCATCTGCAGGGCGACCACGGGCTGGCTGGCGTAGCCGGCGAGCTCGAGGGTCCGCTGGAAGTAGAGCAGGCGGCTATGCGAGGCGGCGGTCCTGCCCAGGCGGTTCTTCAGTTCGGTGGTGGCGTCGACGAAGCAACGCGCGAAGTCGCGATCGCCGAGGTTCAGCTGGTCCTTCACCAGGGCCTCCACCGTCGCCATGCCGGCCGCGTGACAGGGGGCGTAGGCGTAGAGGGTGTTGTCCATGTCGAGCAGCACGCAGCTTGGCGCGACCTGGAAGAGTTCGGGGCGGCGGACCTGCATTTGCTCAAGCCCTCTTGGAGGTAAGGCGCTGATCGATCTGATCGAGGATGACGAGTTGCATGACGCCGGTCAGGCCGCTGGCCCATCGGGGCGTCAGCGACAGGAAATCGAGCATGTCCGGAACCATCGCCTTGGCGACGGCGGCGATATCGTCCGCGGTAGGATCACCCTCGACGAGCAGCCGCTGCCAGCCCGGCCGCGAACTGGCCTGGACGACGCCCAGCCCGCCGATGCCGGTGAGCGCGCGGGCAAGGTTCGACAGGTCCTGGGCGACGGACACTTCGATGGACAGGCCCAGCGGCGGTTCGCCCGCAAAGGAGGCCGGCGCCGCCAACAGGCGCGGATCCAGGCAGTGCAGGGACAGCACCAGGTCGGCGACATCGATCTGGGGACGGATGTAGCGGTCGCTGTCGGCCTCGCGTGCGGCCATGGAGGCCGCGACCGCTTCCAGGCTGTGGCCGCGCTGGTGGACGTCGCGGCGGATCTTGAAGAACCGGCGCAGCGCATCGTCCATCGCGAGGAAGACCTTCAGGTCGTGGGCGGCGTTGAGCGCAGGCGTGTGCAGGGCGTGCAGTCCGGCGGCGATCACCACATCGGTCGGCGGCATGATCCGCGGCTTGGTCATCCGGCCGACGTTGTGGTCGTAGTGCGGCGCGCGGATCGGACGGCCCTTGCCCAGCGACAGGGCGTCTTCGTTGAAGCGCCGCAGGTTGTTGGCCTTCGGATTGAGGTGGGTCAGCGCGCGCCACATCGGCTTGTGGCGGTCCCAGATATGGTAGTCGTCGCCCGACACGATGGCCGTTGAGGCCGCTCCGAACAGATCGGCGAGCGCGTGGGCGAGCGTGTCCTTGCCGGCCCCGCTGTCTCCCGCCAGGCCAAGCAGCAGAGGCGCGCGCGATGCGGCGTAGAACGGATGGCGAAGGACGCCCTCGCGCAGCATCTGGAAGGCGATGGTCCCGCCGGCGGCCACATAGACGGTCAGCAGCATATTGCGCAGCCGGGGTTCGCCCAGCAGCAGGCCGAGGTCTATGGGCTGGGTGAGGTCGGCGCCGCCGATCAACGGCCCGGTGGAGGCCGTCAGGTTGAACAGCACGAACAGCGCCGAGAAGCCCGCCGCCAGAACCCAGATCCCCGAGCTGGACCGGGTGAGGTGGATGACCAGGAAGGGCATCAGCCACAGCGCCCAGCCGGGCGAGGCCGGCGTGAGCAGGAAGAGGACGAAGAACGCGACGCCGGTCAGGTTGAACAGGACGTCGAAATTGAATCGGCGGATGCGCCAGACCGCAAAGATCAGGCCCACGAACACGAGCGGCAGGACGTAGAGCCGAAGATCATCGCCGTAGGGCACGGCCACAGCGAAGGCCTTGTTCCGCTCTGGCGTCTCCAGCACCATCCGGCGGAACCCCGGTGAGAGGGCGAAGGGCGCCAGCGTCGCCATTCCGGCGAGCGAAGCGCCGATCAGCCGGCCCGCCATGGGACGCAGGCGCCGCGCGGTGGTGACGTAGATCCACATGAAGGGCGCCCCGACGGCCATGCTGAGCTTGGCCGCTACCGCGGCGCCCAGGGCCAGGCCGGCGCTTGCGAACCGCTGGCGGCTCAAGAGCAGGAGCGAGGTCGTTAGGATCAGCACCGGGAAGACGTCCAGCTGGCCGTGCCAGTAGCCGACGTAGAGCACCACCGGCGAGAGCCAGTAGCCGAAGGTCGCCAGCGCGCGCCGCGACCGCCCCGCCAGCTCCCGCAGGGTCGCCAACAAGGCGAAGTCCAGAAGCAGAACCGTCAGGCCCAGGCCGACCGCCGCGCCCCGGGCGCCGGCCACCGCCGATCCCGCAACCGTCAGCGGGCCGAACACCAAGAGGTAGAGCGGTCCATACGGGAAGGCCTCAGGAGGTCCGCCGTTGGCGAGGAACGAGGTCCAGGGGTCCAGCCCACCCGCGGTCCAGGAGTGCGCCAGGAAAGGGGTGAACCAATGGGTGAAGGTCCAGGGAATCGCCAGCGCGATCAGGGCCAGGCGCAGGGCGGAGCCGAGCGCCAGGCCGAGCGGCTCGAACCGCGAGAGGCGCTCTAGGTCCACAGCTCGGGCGCCTTGGTGCAGACGGCTCGGGCCGCGACGCCCAGGACATCGAGCTCGGCGCGCAGGCGGGGGATTTCCGTCTGCGCCGGCCGTCCCTGCAGTTCGGGCGAGACGAGGCAGAGGTCGAAGCCGGCCTCGGCCAGCGTCCGGGCGTCCTTCGCCGTCAGCGGAAACCGCGTGAAGCAGTCCACCCAGATCCAGCGCGCCAATCCCTTGAGGGTGAGCGCGGTGTCGATCGACTCGAACTCCGAGACCCGCACCGCGCAACGGGACTCTCCCCGCCGGGCCGTTCGGATGAGGAAGGGGAAGGACTGGTCGAGGAAGAAGAAATCCTCGATCCCCGCCTCAGCCATCATGGCGAGCAGGGCGTCCTCCAACCCTTCCTCCTTGACGTTGAGGATCAGGGTCCCGTGGCGGTATTCGGCCAGCCAGGCCTCGAAATCCTCGCCTTCGACGAAGGGGTCGTGGTGCAGCACCAGCCGCGAGCCCCGGCTGCGCAGGTCGACCTCCACGCCGTAGGCCGTCGGCGTCTCGCGCAGTTGCGCCAGCGTGTTGCGCCGGTGGGCGATGATCTCCATGGGCCGCGTCAATCCACGCCCTTGAACCGCAGGCGCAGGCTGAAATCCATGGTCCGGCGGATGAATCTCCACTTGCCGGCCAGCCCGGTGTTCCAGTGGGACGTCCCATGTATCCGCTCGGGGAATTGGCAGGGAATCCGCTTCACCGCCAGCTTGGCGCGCTTGGCCTGCCAGTAGGCGTAGAGGTCGAGCGAGAAGTCGTTCGGCGGGGCGCGCCAGGTCTCGAAGAAGCTACGGTGGAAGATGTTGGGCTGGGCGTTGATGTCTTGCAGCACCACCCCGGTGAGCGCGGTCTCGAAGGCCGACATGGCGTGGGTGAACAGAACGTCGAACCATGGCCGGCCGAGGCGGCGGCCCTTCACATAGAGCCGACGCGGATCGGCCGCCTGCTCGAACAGGTCCAGAGCGCGAAGCGCGTCCGCCGGATCGGTCTGCAGGTCGGCGTGGGTCCAGCCAAGGACCTCGCCCTTGGCGGCGCGCAGGCCGGAAACGATGCCCAAGCCATAACCCCGGTTGATCTCGATCCGCACCAGGCGGATGGCGCTGCGCCCCTTTAAAAGCCGCGCCATGACCTGCGCCGTGTCGTCCGTGGAGCCGTTGTCCACCAGGACCACCTCGGCGGTGGGCGCGCGCGCCAGGAACTCGCCGCAGCGCTCGACGAGCAGCGGCAGGTTTCTGGCTTCGTTGTAGCAAGGGATGATCAGCGAAAATTGGACCGGTGGTTGCCGCATTTGCCCCCGTGCCGCTTTGAAACGCCGGCGCCCGCGTGTTGTTTAGCTGCAAGCCCGGCGCCGCGGAAGAGCGTCTCAGGCGCGAGCGACAGGGGTGCGCGGTCGCTCTGAAAGGCTGCTCCGAGCACGGTCGAGGAAAGATCCGACTCCCGTTAGGAATCTGTGACCTTTCCGGGGACGACCCAACGATGCCTGAGATCTTGGACCAAGACGCGGGCGGCTCCGGGGGCGGCCGGGCCGCGACATGGCTGGCCTCGTTGCTGATCCTGATCCTGGTCGCCTGTGCAGTCGTCGTGCGCGTGGTCGAGCTGCCGCGGGCGTTCACCCAGGTCGACGACATCGGCGTCGCCTCCACCATCCTGGAGGCGCGTCGCGAGATACGCACCGCGGGCGATCTGCGGGCGATCATCAACAATCCGCAGCTGCGGCAGTACGGGTCGACCAAGTTCAAGCTGCTGCGCAAGGCCGATTCCGCGGGCCTGCTTGGCCCCGCCTTCGGCGCATTCGCGGCGGCGCGCGACGTGCTCGTCGTACCGGCGCGCTGGAGCTACGCGCCGGCCCAGTACGCGATCACCGCTCCGCTGCTGTCCGAAGACGCCTCCTATCGGCGGACGCTGGTGACGGGCCGGGCGGCGTCGGCAGCTTTTTCGATCGCCGCGATCGCCCTGGTGGGCCTGGCGGCCGCGCGCCTTCGCCTGGGCGGGGAAATGGCGCCGGCGCTAGTGGCGACAGCGCTGACGGCCCTTTCGCTCGAGCTGTTCGTCTACAGCACCCACATGAGCAACTACGCCCTCGGCGTCCTGGCCTCCACCGTGCTGCTCAGCGTTCCAGCGATCGACATGGGCCGATGGCGCAGCGCCTGGCCCGCGATCGGCTTCGGCGTGGGGTTCTGGGCGCTGATCCTGGCGAGCTACCAGGTCCTGCCTCTGATCGCCGCGGCGTTCACGAGCATCGGCCTTTGCCGCCTGATCGCTCAATGGCCCCACGGATCGAAGCCGGCGGACGCCGTCCTTAGCGTCGCCCGTTCCGCCTGGCTGCGGCGGCTGGCCGTGTCGGTCGGCGTGTTCGCCCTGCTGATGATCCCGACCTATCTGGTGCTGCTCTCCTCGGTGCGGCCGATCACCTGGAACGCGGGACCGCATGGCGAGTTCGTCTTCCCCGGCGCGCACGCGGGGCTCGGCGCCATCGCCGGCTTCGTCGGCCGCAACAGTTGGCTGATCTTCTCCGCCATGACGACGCCCATGGGCTGGGACGACCCGCTCCGGGCGCCGCTGACCGCCGCCTTCGCCGTCCTTTTCCTGCTGGGGTTGGCGAGCCTGCTCTCGGACCACAGCCGGCCGCGCCGGTTGGGGGCCGGCCTTTTCATCGCCATCTCCCTGGTGGTGACGCTCGCCATGGCCCTGGCGGGGCTGACGGCGCTCAGCCCGACGCGCCACGCCCTGATACTGCTGCCCCTCTTCGCCCTAGCCGTCGGCGAGGGAACGGGGATGGCGTTGCGCGGACTCGTTCCACGGCCGGCTTGGCGGACGCCGGTCGCCGCCGGGCTCGTGGCCGGGCTCATGGCGGTGTGGGCGCTCGCCCTGCCTGACGAACTGGCGCGCCGGCGCGATCCCTTCGACGAGGGGAAGCTGGCTTCGGCGATCGCCGTGGGGCGCCCGGCGGCGCTGCTGGCCTACGGCTACACCTACGCCTTGGACCTGATGCCCGCGGTCCGCGCCGAGGTCCCGCTGTTCAATCGCGAGAACCTCAATTTCCCCTGGTTCGCCGGACGGCTTCCAAAGGCCGACGGCGCCACCTTGGTGATGTCCAGTTCCGGGCCGCTGACGCCGGACGAACGGCTGCAGCTGGGCCAGGCCGTAGCCCGAGCGACGCCAGCCATGACGCCCTGGCGCTGGTGCCCGGAGGCGCGGATCCTGTGGCGCGAGGAGAGGCCGGCGCGCAGCGACATGGAGGTCTATCCGATCCCGGCGGGGGGCGCGAACGGCTACTTCGCCTATCTCACGGCGCCCTGCGCCGGCGGCTCGTAGTTGCGGGCTGGGGGAACCTTTGATCCTCCAGCCCACTATTCCGGTTCCGACCTGATCAGGCCGGAGTCGGGTCGCTTTGGAAAGAATCCAGGTTCATCTCTTCTTCGATGAGATGCTGGTCGGTCGTGTAGGCGTATTCCCTGATTGCGGAGACCTTGTCCCCGCGGAATTCGAAGACGAAGACGTACCTGAGCCTGATTTCGTGCCCGGTCTTCACCAGAGGGCGCACGCTCGTCGCTTCGACGACGACGGTCTGCTTCTCGACATCGATGATGAAGTTGTTGAGCGAATAGATGCTCTTGGCGAACACGCCATCGGTCGCCTTGATGATGCTCATGAAGCCTTCGCGGCTCTCGAAGTGAATCTCCTTCGGGATGAAGGGGATGGTGTGTTTCACATCGGGGGCGAAGTGCGCCGCGATCCGCTCCATGTTCCTGCGGCCGCCAGGCCCGATGTCCGCCAAGGACTCGTAGATGGCGCGCGTGAGCCGCTCGAGCTCGCTCCTGGAATTCATCGTATCCTCCATTTCACGGGTGACTTTCTCGGCAGGCGGCGGCGCCCGCCTCAGCGCTTTCGATTTGATCGGGTCGACGACAGGCCCGTGTATTCGGCGATGTGGCCGACGGCGCGCCGAAGATCGACTCGAAGTGGCAGCCGCCTAGGTTGCGAAGCAAGATCGGGTCTCGGTCCGCCCCGAGACTGGCGATCAGCTCATCCCGGCGTCAAGCTCATATTGCTGTTGAGAAGAGCGAATATAGGCCCTTAAAAGGGTGAAACGTCGAGCGGGAGGAGCGCAGATGGGAAAACCTTACAAGGTCGCCGTAATCGGCCCAGGCGCGATCGGCAGCGGCGTGATCCGCGGCATATTGAAGAACCCGGCGTTCCAGTTGGTGGGGGTGAAGGCCTACAACCCGGCGAAGGCTGGGAAGGACGTGGGCGAGCTGGCCGGGGTGGACCCCGTCGGCCTCAAGGCGACGCTGGAGTTGGACGACATCCTCAAGCTCGACACGGACTGCGTCCTTTACATCTCGCAGACCTACGTGGGCACGAACCAGATCGAGGAGCAGATTTCGCTGCTGGCCGCGGGCCACAACGTGATCGGCATCGGTCAATACCAGGCGCTCGACCTGGTCGACCCGCCGCTGCACAAGCGCTTCGTGGAGGCGGCGCTGAAGGGCGGCTCGACCTACCATACGACCGGCGTGGACCCGGAGTTCTTCAGCGAGCGGCTCGTGCTGCTGTTCTCGGCCCTGCAGCACAGCATCTCGCACATCGAGCTTTGGGAGATCTCGCCTTCCGACACCATCGGGGACGAGTCGCTGAAGGCGTGCGGCTTTGGCCAATCGATGGAGGAGGCCAACGCCAATCACTTCTCCATGGGGCTCGGCAGCATTCTGCTGGTGCCGACGATGCGCCGCCTGGCCGCGCGGATGGGCTACCCCATCGACCGGGTGGAGGTGAAGCCGGAGCACGTCGCCGCGCCTTTCGATATCGACATCGGCCGGGCCAAGGCCCCCAAGGGCACGCTCGCGGGGATCTCGCGCCGTTATGATTGCTACAGCGGCGACCACCTCTTCTACACGCACCGCGACTATTACTACCTGAGCCCGCTCGGCCCGCCGCCGATCGTGCAGAATCCGGACTGCTATGTGCTGCGCATCGAGGGCGAGCCGTCGATCGAAATGACGCTGAGCTTCTCCAAGTCCCTGCGCACGGGCGAGCTCTACGACGAGAAGAACCGCCTCAAGCCGGCCTTCGTGGCCACAGCCGCCCTGGTGTTGAACGCCGTGCCGGCCGTCGTGGCCGCCCCGCCCGGCATCTACGAGTATCCCGAGCCCCCATCCTGGGTCGGCGCCTCGCGCGTCTGAGGCCTAGTGCGCCAATTTCGCCCCCATTCGTTGCATTAATGTAACGATTTTAGGGTGACCGTCCGTCGTAGGCCGGCTATAGCCCTGAGCGGCGCGACCGTCACGCTGGAGCGATACATAGAAGCTCCCAAAGCGGGCGTGTGTTGCGCAAATCTTGAGGGGGATACATGAAGATCAGGCTTGCTTTGATGTCCGCAGGCGCGGCGTTGATGGCTCTGCCGGCCGTCGCGCAGGAGTCCGCGGCGCATGCGACGGGCATCCAGGAAGTGGTCGTCACGGCGCGGAAGCGCGCCGAGAACGTTCAGAACGTGCCGATCGCGATCACCGCGGTGAACTCGAAGACCCTGGAAGCGCACGGCTTCACGCAAATGCAGGATCTGCAGAAGCTGGCGCCCAACCTGACGATGCTGCCGAGCGTTGGCGTGGGCGGCGCGGTGAAGATGTCGCTGCGCGGCCAGTATCAGAACGACTTCAACGCCACGATCGATAACTCGGTGGCGGTGTACGTCGATGGCGTGCTGATGGCGCGCGCGGCTGGGTTGAACCTGAACTTCCCCGATATCGACCGGATCGAGGTGCTGCGCGGGCCGCAAGGGACGCTGTTCGGCCGCAACACCACCGGCGGCGCCATCACCGTCACCACGGCCGATCCGGTCCTGAACCGGACGCTCGGCAAGGTGAAGGCGGGTTACGGCAACTACAACGCCAAGGACCTGCAGGCCGTCCTCAACGTGCCGATCGTCGAGGACGTGCTCGCCCTGCGCGCGTCGGGCTACTACGCCAGGCACGGCGGCTATGACCGGATAATCAACGATCCGAGTGTGACGCCGGTGGCCGGCCGCCGGGTGAACAGCCTCGACGCGCTGGGCGGCCAGGTCAAGATCAGGTACACGCCAAACAGCCGCGTGAACTGGGTCCTCAAGGCCGACTACATCCGGGACAACAACAAGAGCCCTGCCGGACGGGTGACGGGCTTCATCCCCAACTTCCCCGCCGCGACCCGTGCGCTTCTTGGGCCGGTGGCCCCCGTCGAGGGCGACCCGAACCCCTTCTATACGCGGTACGTGCCGACGGAGCGGATAAGGAACTACGGCCTTACCAGCACCGTCTCGGTCGATGTGAACGAGGCCGCCCAGGTCAAGTTCATCAGCTCCTATCGGAAGTTGAACGACAGATTCAACTTCGACGTCGACGCCAGCGTCGCGTCGGTCAATCAAAACACGACATGGCTCAACGACGACATCTTCACCGAGGAACTTCAGCTCACGGGCAAGCTGTTCGACAACGCCGTCGAATATGCGACCGGCCTCTACTACTTCCAGGAACGGGGTCAGCAGGCTCATTACTCCGCCGGGGCGACGGTCACCTGGCTTCCCGGCCGATTTGAGCCGAACACCTTCGTCGGCAGCGGCGTGCAGAACGGGACCTTCGGCGCGAAGTCGAAGGCTGTGTATGGGCAGGCCACCTGGCACGCCACCGACCAATTGGACCTGACCGGCGGCATCCGCTACTCGCACGAGACGAAGAGCCTGACCGCGCGGAACTTCAACGTGGTGACGGTCGGCGGGGTGAACGGGTTCAGCTGCGCCAGCATCACCAGCTCCACCCGGTTCTTCAGCCCGACCTACGAAGGGTGCGGCCAGACGCTGCCGGACACGAAGAAGGGCGCGGTCAATTACAACCTGACGGCCCAATACAAGCTGCGGCCTTCGATGATGGTCTATGCCAAGCTGGCGACGGGCTTCCGCTCCGGCGGGCAGAACATCGCCGGCACCAACCAGTTCACCTACAAGGCGTTCGGGCCCGAGAAGGTGAAGGAATACGAAGTCGGCATGAAGGCGGACTTCTTCGACCGGCGCCTGCGCGCCAACGTCGCGGCGTTCTATGACGACTACACCGACATCCAGCGCACGGTCTCGGTCGTGGTCCCCGGCGGAAATCCCCCGGCCCAACCGTTCACGATCAACGCGGCCAAGGGCCGGGTGAGGGGCGTCGAGGTCGAGCTTACGGCGGCTCCGACGGACCAGCTCACCCTCGGCGGCGCCGTCGGCTATATCGATGCCGGGTACAAGAGGTTCACCTCGGCCGGACAGACCAATCCGAACGTCGTGGTCGACCGCAGGGACGAACACTTCCCCGGCGCGCCGCGGTGGACCGCAAACGTCTATGCGGATTACGTCTTTCCGACGTCCCAGGGCGATCTGGTGCTGCATGCCGACTACGCCATGCACAGCAGCTACCAGGGCACTGTGGGGAGCCCGTTTGGCGACACCTACACGACGTCCGACCTGATCAATCCGAAAGGTGGCGATCTGGGCGCGCGCGCCACTTGGAACCTCAGTCCGGACCTTGCGGTCGCGGTGTGGGGCAAGAACCTGCTGAACGATCGGTACACCGTCACGATCAGCGGCGGGATCGGCGCCCGGTTCGGCATTTATAACCCGCCCCGGACCTTCGGCGTCGAGGCGACCTATCGCTTCGGAGGCTGACGCCGCCTAACGATCGGCCGGAGGCTGAGGACTTGCGCGCCGCGCCTGGCGCGGCGCGCAAGTCCATTTGCCGAAATCCGCCCGCGCGGTAACATACGCCTCCCATCAAAGCCCCTGAGCCCGATGGGAAAGGTGAGGGAGGACGACTGATGGACATGCAGGCTGAATACGCCGTACCGAAGTCCGTGTTGCCGTACGTCGGCAAGATC
>Ga0070671_100002532_pt1 | contig 14149 bp, 11 predicted proteins | sample KBSS73metaG_FD_65341 | JGI IMG/M metagenome (GOLD analysis project Ga0070671, IMG submission 65341) | Switchgrass rhizosphere microbial communities from Kellogg Biological Station, Michigan, USA - KBS S7-3 metaG | ecosystem: Host-associated > Plants > Roots > Rhizosphere > Soil ...
CGTGCTGATGTACAACAGCCTCCCGCCGGCCGGGAACCCCAACCCGTACATCGTGTGGGGCAACCGCCTCGATGCGCACGTCCAGCCCGAGACGCGCCACTGGTTCCTCGGCGACCTGCTCGACGAGATCAAGGTCAAGCTCTCGCCGAAGCTGAGCAAGCTGATCGACCCGAAGGCCGTCGTGTCGCAGCCGTTCGCGCTGTCGCCCGCCGAGATCGTCGCCGACTACGCGTCGGCGAAGCACGACGTGCCGTTGCACCGGTCGCTCGCGCCGCAGCTCGCCCACGTCGCCGAGTCGATGAGCGAGAACGCATCGTTGGCCGAGCCGCACCTCCTCAGCACGACGATGGAGTCACTCGTTGGCAGCGAGCTCGTCGAGAAGGTCGACCTCTCCAAGCTCATCGGCATCTTCCTCGACCCCAACGGCGACACGACCTACGAGCAGCTCCACTGCGTCGGCCTGAACGAGGACCTGAGTGCGGTCGTCGCCGTGCTCGACGTCAAGAAGTCGGCCGGCTACTCGGGCGGCCTGTGCACGACGGGCAGCCTCGAGTACGTCGCGTTCTGGGCCGATTGGGATGACAACGGCACGTTCGACCAGTACCTCGGGACGGCCACCGTGCGCGTGCACGACGAGGCGATGCCCGCCGGCGGGGTGCAGTACGCGGTGTACCTCCCCGTCAACCTCGCCCCACACCGGCGGCCATGCGACGGTTCCCCCACCGCTCGCATCCGTGCGGTGCTGTCGTGGAACGCACCCCCGTCCACGACCAACCCGTACGCCGTGCCGGTGTGGGGCAATCACGTCGAGTCGCTGGTGCAGCTCCCCGTCGGCGAGCCGATCGTCGGCCAGGTGCCGTTCATCAGCGTCGTGGGCGGCATGGCCGTCAGCGACATCGACAGCGCCGGCTTCGCGTCGGGCACCGCGGTGATGGCCGGGTTCCACGCCAACAACAGCCCGTTCGCCCGCATGGTGTCGATCGCCGGGCACATCTCCAACCCGCCCGACCTCAGCGCCGGCCAGGCGCCGTTGACCTATGCGTTGCGCTACCGACGCGATGGCGAGACGACCGTGAACGAGATCATCAACGACTTCCAGGTGACGCTGTCGCGGTACTCCGGTGGCACGTGGACGCAGACGCAGCCGACGCAGTCGGTGGACGTCATGACGCACCGGTACAACTACCTCGAGGACCTGACGCCCGACGGCCCGAGCGGCGACCTGACGTTCGTCGAAGGGTTCATCCTCGGCAAGTGGCAGACGCTCGGCCTCGCCGACGGTCGCTACGAGATCTGGATGGTGGCGACGATCGCCGGTGCCCTGGTCGAGAGCAACCACGTGTGGGTGTACATCGACAACACCGCGCCCGACGTGGCGCTCACGCTCGACGTCGATCCGTTCGTGCCGAAGGGCAATCCGGTGACGGGCCACATCCAGGCCACCGACGCCCACTTCGGCTCGTGGAGCCTCGGTGTGCTCCCCGGCTTCCCGGCCGCGCCGGTGCCGTCGGGCAGCTCGGCGCCGGCGCCCGTGGGCACGACGTTCTCGTTGGCCACTGGTGCGGCCACGCCGGGCGGCTACGTGCTCGAGCTCTCGGCGGTCGATCGCTCGATCGTCGACAGCGGCTACGTCGGGCTCTGGAGCAGCGCCGCTGTCGGGTTCTGCGTCGAGAAGCCCTGAGATCACCCCTTCCAGGGGAGAGCGGAAGGACCGGGTGCAACGGGGCGCCCGGTCCTTTCGCGTTCAGAGGACGTTGACGACCGTGCCGAGGTTGGGGATGCGCAGCAGCGCGGGTTCGTCGATCGTGCGGGCCACCGCCTCCTGCGCGGAGCACCCGGTCTGAGCCATGAGCCGCGCCAGCGCGCCGGCCACCACCGGTGCGGCGAACGACGTACCGCTCCACAGGGCCCACCCGGCGAACGCGTCCGGGTCGACGCCGTCGGCGGGCGGCTCGCTGCCGTTGAACCCCTGGAAGAACGAGCTGAGGATGTCGACGCCGGGAGCGCAGGCCCGCACCCACGCCCCGTAGTTCGTGAACGGGGCCGGGCCGCTCGGGCCGACGGCACCGACACCGATGACACCGGGCAACGCCGCCGGGTACGTCGGCCGGCAGGTGGCGTCGTTGCCGGCTGACGCGACGACCACGACGCCCGCTGCTTGGATGCCGCGGATCGCCCATGCCAACGCCAGTGCGTCCTCGTACACGTAGCCGCCGAACGAGAGGTTGAGGACCGTGCGGGCCGGATCGTCGACCGCGAGCCCGGCGATGCACGCGGCGATCGACCACTCGTCGCCGTCGCCCATCGTGGTCAGCACGCGATGCACGGCGAGGTTCGTGCCCGGCGCGACCTGCTCGACGACGCCGGCGATGAACGTGCCGTGCCCGGCCGCCGGGTCGACCTCGCCGTTGCCGTCCTCGTCGGGCGCGTCGACGTCGGAGCCACCGACCTGCACCGGCGCGGTGGCGAGGGCCGCCGGCTTGAACGATCCGGCGAACCCGGTGTCGAGGACGATCACGGTGGCGCTCGTCGGTGTCGCCGGCGCGCCGAGGCGCGCCGCCAGCTCGGCGGTCGGCGTGCCCGCCGGCGCGGGGCGCACGCTGCTCTTGGTGGGCGGTCCGTTCGGGCTGGCGTAGACGGGACTCGCGTAGACGGGACTCGCGTACACCGGACTCGCGTACACCGGGCTGGCGTAGACGGGACTCGCGTACACCGGACTCGCGTAGACGGGACTCGCGTACACGGGGCTCGCGGTCGTGCCGCCGCACGGCGCCGACGGGTGCGGCGGGCAGCAGTCGCAGTGCGCGAAGAGCACGTGGTTCGGCTGGGCGGTGATCCCGTGCAGCCGCAGCTCGTGGACGACGGCGATCGGGTCGCGCACGCCGACCAGGCGCACGAAGGGCCCGAGCTCGCCCTCGATGCGCACGTCGGGGGACAGGCGGCGCGCCACCTCCAGCGCGCGGTCGTCGCCGACGGCGAGCACCTCGTGCGGCCGGTAGGCGAACGGATGCCCGGCCCCGTCGGTGCCGAGCCGCACCCGCTCGCGCCAGGCCCGTGCGCGCTTGGTCGAGCCGCGCTCGTCCTCCACCATGCACGACCTCCGTCGCTGTGTCCGTCGCCGGCGCTTCGAACGCCGTGTGCGCAGGGCTTTGTACCATTCGCAGCCATGGCGACGGCGGATGTCGACGACCTCGCCGACCTCGCCGAGCGTCGCCACCGCGACCCGCGCGTCGTGCTCGAACGGGTGGCACCTCGCCTGTCCGACGCCGACGCCCGCACCTCGGCCACCGCCCACTGGATCAGCGGCCTCGCCCTGCACGAGCTCGGACAGGCGGCGGCGGCCATCGTCCACTACGAGCAGGCGATCGAGCTCAGCGCCGCGGGAGGGTTCCCTGAGCGTGAGGCGCTGGCGCGCGCCGGCGCCGCGGTCTCGCTGGTGAGCCTCGGCGACGGCGCGGCGGCGGCCGCCGAGGTCGCTGCCGCGCGAGCCGTTGCTCCGGCGTCGGTGGCGCCCGTCGTCGACATGCTCCACGGCCTCGTCCTGCAGCGCACCGGGCAGTTGGCCGAGGCGCTGGTCGTCTACCGCCGCGCCCTGCGCGCCCTGGAGCGCATCGACGACCGACCGGCGATCGCCCGGCTGCGCCTCAACCGCGGGATCCTGCATGCCTACCGCGGCAACCTCGATCACGCGCTCGACGACCTCCATGCGGCCGAGCAGATGGCGCTCGAGCACGACCTCGCGGTGCTCGCCGCCATGGCCGCCCACAACATCGGCTTCGCGCGTGGCCGTCAGGGTCGGCTTCCGGAGGCGCTCGCGGCGTTCGACCGCGCCGCGTCGGCGTACGCCGCGTTCGACGGTGCCGAGCGCCTCGTCGGCGTGCTCGAAGCCGATCGCTGCGAGGTGCTGCTGCTCGCCGGACTGGTGCCCGAAGCCGTGGCCGCCGCCGATGCCGCGGTGCGCGCGTTGGACCGACTGGGCGACACGGCGCACCGGTCGGAGTGCGAGCTCCTCCTTGCCCGCGCCCTGCTCGCCGCCGGCCGCTACGACGACGCCGCCGCCCGGGCCACGGCCGCGGCATCCGAGCTCGGGCGCGCCGGCCGGCTGCCGTGGGCGGCGCTGGCCCACTACGTCGTCGCCCAGGCCGAGACGCTGGCGAGTCAGGACCGCGCCGTGCCCGCCGCTCGGCTGCTCGTGCGGGCCCGCACGATCGCCGACGAGCTCGAGGAGCGCGGGTGGCCGGTCGAGGGCGCGCACGTGCGGACGTTCGTGGGCCGGCTCGCCTTGGCGCTCGGGCAGCCCGAGGTCGCCCGGATCGAGCTGGCGGACGCCGCGTCGGCGCGCGCCCGCGGCACCGCCGACCTTCGCGCCGAGGCGTGGCACGCGACCGCGCTGCTGCGCCTGGCCGAAGGCGACCGCACGGGTGCCAAGCGGGCGCTCGGGCGGGGCTTCGCCGTGGTCGACCGGCACCGCGGCACGCTCGGCGCCACCGAGCTGCGCGCCCGCGCCGCGGGCCACAGCGTGGAGCTGGCCCGTCTCGGCATTCGTCTCGCGCTCGCCGATGGTGCACCCGCCGAAGTGCTGCGATGGGTCGAGCGGTCGCGTGCCGCCGGCTTGCGCCGGCCCCCGGTGCGACCGCCCGACGACGCCGAGCTGGCGTCAGAGCTCGCCGAGCTGCGCCGGGCGCGCGCCGAGCAGCGCGCGGCCGCGCTCGAAGGCGGTGTCGACACGGCCGCTCGTCGTCGCGTGCTCGACCTCGAGCACCGCATCCGCGAACGGACGATGCGCTCCGGCGACGACCACGATGCGGCCGCCGGCGTCCTCGACGTGCCCCGCCTGCGCGCCGCGCTGGGTGATCGCACGCTCGTCGAGTACGTCTCGTTCGAGGGCCGGCTGCACGCGGTCACCGTCACGCGGCGACGCGTCCGGCTCCATGATCTGGGGGTCACCGCCACGGTGGCCGACGAGAAGGACTACGTGCTGTTCGCGCTGCGCCGCCACCTCGCAGGGCGCGGCGCCACGGAGGACGCGCTCGACGCCAGCGCGGCTCGTCTCGACGAACGTCTGCTGGCCCCGCTCGGCCTCGGTGACGAGGCGCTCGTGGTCGTGCCGTCGGCCGAGCTGCAGGGCCTGCCGTGGATGTGCCTGCCGAGCGCGCAGGGGCGGTCGACGACGGTGGCGCCGAGCGCCGCGGTGTGGCTCGGTGACGGCGCAGCGTCGGAGCGCCGTCGCGGCGCCGACGTCGCGCTCGTCGCCGGTCCGGAGCTCACGGGCGCGGCGAGCGAGGTGCGGGCGCTGCGCCGGCTCCACCACGGGGCCCGTGTCCTCACCGGACGGCGCGCCGATGTGGCCGGTGCCCTCGCCGCCTTCGAGGAGGCGTCGCTCGTCCACGTCGCCGCTCACGGTGCGTTCCGCGCCGACAACCCGATGTTCTCGTCGCTCCAGCTCAGCGACGGGCCGTTGACGGTCTACGACCTCGAGCGGCTGCGCGCCGCGCCCGAGACCGTCGTGCTCTCCGTGTGCGACGGTGCCGTGAGCGCGGTGCACGTGGGCGACGAGCTCCTCGGCACGGCGTCGGCGTTGCTCGGCCTCGGCGTGCGGTCGGTGGTGGCGCCCGTGGTGCCGGTGCCCGACGACGCGACCGTCGGCGCCATGGTCGGGTTGCACCGCCGGCTGGCGGCCGGCGACACGCCCGCCGCGGCCTTGGCCGCGGTGGCCGCGCCGGCCTTCGTGTGCATCGGCCGCGACGACGCGCTCAGCGAGTGATCCACGGGGTGACGACCCCGCGTTCGCCGCCGAGCAGGTGCAGACGCACGCGGCCGGCCTCGATCGCCGACCGGAACCGACCGAGGTCGTCGGCGGCGGTGCGCACCATCCCGCGCGTCGTCTCGACGATCACGGTCCACGGCGCCGGGGGCGTGAGCACGCCGACCACGAGCGATTCGGACAGCTCCAGATCGATGCTCAGATCGTCGGCGCGGAACGTCACGAGACGGGGCGCCCCCTCGGCGGCGCGCATGGTGACACCGCCGTCGACCAACGAATCGGTGACGAGCTCGGCCAGCTCGGCGTCGAGCTGGCGGAGGCCGAACGCGTCGATGGCGGCGCGCACCGCGTCGTCGGGCACGTCGTCGTCGAGCGCGTCGTGCAGCAGCGCGAGCAGGACGTCGTCGTCGTTCAGGTCTGGGTCGGTCATCGCCGGCTCCCTTCGAGGAACGCCCGGAGCTCGGGCGTCTGACGCAGGCGGTCGAGGCAGCGCTGGCGCGTCGGCCCGATGCTGCCCCGCGGGATGGCGAGCTGCACGGCGATGTCGTCGTAGGGGATGGGCGGGTCGGCGGCGGCGAGGCGAAGGAGGTCCTGGCACGGACGGCCGAGACGACCGAACGCGCCGCGCAGGGCGACGCGCAGCTCGTCGCGCAGCAGCCGGTCATCGGTCGGGTGGTCGCCGGACTCGAGCTCGACGACCTCGTCGCGGAGGTCGAACCGGGCGCGCGACCGCAGCAGCGTGCGCGCTTCGTTGCGAGTGGTCGTCGCCATCCACCCGGGCAGCTTGTCCGGATCGCGCACCGTGTCGAGGCGCTCGACGAGCCGGCAGAACGACGCCGCGAACACGTCCTTGCGGTCGTCCGCCGACAGCCCGAACTCGGCCACCGTCGCCCAGACGACGCCTTTGAGCTCGTGCACCAACTCCGTCCAGGCGGCGGCGTCGCCGTCACGCGCTCGGGCCACCAGCCCCGGGTAGTCCCGCCGCACCTCGGGGAGCATAGGAGTGGCCACGAGCGTCATCACGAGAGAGAGGGCGAGGCCGCCGCCTGGATACGCGAACTTGTCGTCGGGTCCGCGACTTTCTGGTAGAGATCGACCCGTGAAGGCGCTGGTCATCTGGGAGAGCTTGACGGGCACGACACGGAAGGCCGCGGGCCGCATCGCGGCCGGCTTGCGCGCCGCCGGCGTCGAAGCCTCGGTGTCGCCGGCCACCCACGTCGACCTGGCGGCGCTGTCCGCCGCCGACCTCGTGATCGTGGGGAGCTGGACCGACGGCCTGGTGTTCGTCGGCCAGAAGCCGGGCCGGCAGTCCCGCCTGTGGGCGCTGCCGTACATGACGGGCAAGCAGGCGTTCGTCTACTGCACCTACGCCGTCGATGCCGGCCACGCCGTCGACAAGCTCGCCGACATCGTGCGCGACCGGGGCGCCGAGGTCCTCGGCGGCAAGGCCGTGCACCGCTTCCACCTCGACCGCGACTGCGCGACGCTCGTGGCACAGGTGCTCGCGGCCGTTCCTGCTCGCTGACATCCGTCGCGGCCACCGGCGCCGAACCACTGGGTCGGGAGCACGGCGCTCCCGCCGATGCCGTGGGAGGGAACGTGGACTACGTCGCGCTGTTGCGGTTCCGCTCGTCCGTGAGCGGGGCCGAAAGGGATGCCGCCTTGATGCGGCGAGCCGCCTGGGAGTACCCGAGCGGGATCGCGGTGATCGCGGAGTACTGGCCGCTCGCCTCCGACGTCCAGGTGGTCACGATCTTCTCGGCCGACGACTTCGCCGCCGTGATGGAGGTCGTGTTCCAGTGGAACGACGTCTTCGACATCGACGTCCATCCCGCCGTTTCGGCTGACGACGGGCTCAAGGTCGGCGCCGACGTGTTCAGCCGCCTGCCGCGGCTCCAGGCAGGCTGACCCCTCCGCCTCCTACGCTCCGGACATCACGCCGCATCCGACGTTCGGTGTCGTCATCCCGGCCACCGGCCCGTTCGGCGCGCCCTCGGTGTTCGGTGCCGTCGTCGACGTCATCGAGGGCCTCGGGTACGCCGACGTCTGGTTCGGCGACCACGTCGCCGTGCCGGCCTACGCCGCCCACATCACCGAGCCCGACTGGCTCGAGCCGCTCGCGTGCTGCCTGCTCGCGCTCGGCCGCACCACGCGCCTGCGGGCCGGCACCGACGTGCTCGTGGTGCCGTACCGCAACCCGCTCGTGCTGGCGAAGATGGCGGCGACGGCTGACGTGGTCTCGGGCGGGCGGCTGCTGCTCGGTGTCGGCGTCGGCTACCTGAAGGGCGAGTTCGCGGCGCTCGGTGTCGACTTCGACCGGCGCGGCGCCATCACCGATGAGCACCTGACGGTGCTGCGCGCGCTCTGGGGGAGCGGCGGTGCGCCGGTGTCGTTCCACGGCGCCGACGTGCACTTCGACGACGTGTGCCTGGGCCCGCCGCCGGTGGCCGGTCAGGTCCCGGTGTGGGTGGGGGGCAACGCGCCCGCGGCGATCCGGCGGGCCGCCTCGTTCGGCGACGCGTGGCACCCGCTGTTCCCGACGCCGGCGGGCTACCGGCGGGGCCGCGACGCCATCGCCCACCGGCGCGGCAGCACCGACGGCTTCACGTTCTCGATCAGCCTGGCCACCACGAAGGTGCTCGATCGGGGCGCCACCTTCACCCCCACGTCCTGGGGTGAGTCGACCGAGGTGCCCGACGACTTCGGCTACGCGCCGCCGGTGCCCACCACCGATGACGGGCGGTTCCGCTTCGTCGGCGACCCCGACCAGCTCGCCGCCGACGTCGAGGCGTACGTCGATGCCGGCGTCGAGCACTTCACGTTGCGGTTCTCGGCCGGCGGCCACGACATCACCGTCGACGGCTTCGTCGACCAGCTGCAGCGATTCGCCCACGACGTGATGGCCCGGTTCACCGAGCCCGTGACCACAGGAGGCCAGCCGTGACTCGACTCGCATTGACGGGAGCCCGCTTGCTCGACGGCAACGGGCCGGCGGTCGATGACGCGTTCGTCGTGATCGAGGGCGAGCGCATCGCCGAGGTCGGTACCGGCGCGCCGGCACAGCCCGTCGACACGACGGTCGCCCTCGGGGGTCGGGCCCTGCTGCCGGGCATGTTCACCTGCCACTTCCACGCCACGTACCACGAGCTCGGGTCGCAGCCGAACGTCCCCTACGGCGACGAGTACCCGCCGTCGTACCTCGCGCTGCTGGCGGCGCGGAACCTCGCCACCGCGCTGCGCCACGGCTACACGGGCGTCGTCGGGGCGGGCGGGTCGCACCACGTGGAGGGCGGTCTCAAGCGCGCCATCCGGGATGGTGTCATCCCCGGCCCGCGCTTCTGGCCGTCGTCGCGCGAGCTGTCGACCACCGGCCACAGCAACGACGCGGTGCCCTGGCACTGGGGCATGCCGACATCGGGCGCCGTGCGGTTGTGTGACGGCGCTGACGCGTTCCGGCTCGGCGTGCGCGAGGAGATCAAGCGTGGCGCGGAGGTCATCAAGCTGTTCGTCACCGGTGGCCACGGCACCACGGCCCCCAAGGATCGCATCGAGATGTCGCGCGCCGAGCTGGCCGCCGCCATCGAGACGGCACACGAGCGGGGCGTGTTGATCCGCGGCCACCTCGTCAACAAGCCGGCGATCCTGATGGCGCTCGAGCTCGGCATCGACATCGTCGACCACTGCGACGCGATGGACGACGAGATCATCGCCGCCCTCGTCGAGACCGGCGCCACGGTCGTGCCCTCGTTGCACTTCCCGAAGCACTTCGTCGAGACGTTCGGCTCGGGGCTCGGCTTCGCGGCCGACGCCATGACGGCCGACCTCGAGCACATGTTCGCCACGATCCCGAAGGCCCAGGCCGCCGGAGTGCGCTTCGTGCTCGGCGACGACTACGGCGCCATCGGCTTCCCGCACGGCGCCTACGGCGGCGAGCTGAAGCTGTACGTCGAGCGGGCCGGTGTCACCCCGCTCGACGTCATCGGATGGGCCACCCGCAACGGTGCCGAGCTCGTCCGTCGGGACGACCTCGGCACCATCGAGGTGGGCAAGCTCGCCGACCTGCTCGTCGTCGACGGTGATCCGAGCGCCGACATCGGCGCCCTCGCCGATCAGCTCCCGGCCGCCGTCCTCAAGGGGGGTGAGGTCGTCGCCGGTGCGCTGCCGGGTCAGTAGCTGGACGTCGTGGCGCCGTCGCCTGGGCCCACCTCAGTCAGGTGCCGATCGAACCCGTCTCGGCGTAGCGATCAGTCGATGCCGGCGCGCCGGCGAACCTCCGACGGGGTCACGTCGTCGGCGATCTCGAGCACCTCGTCGAGGCCGACGAAGGTGACCAGGTCGCCGAGGGCGCCGTCGACGCGGAAGGTCAGGGCGATCCCGACTCGTCGCGCCTCGAGGTGCAGCCGGGCGAGGGCGTCGAGGACCTCCAGATCCGGCGCCCCGTTCACGACGACCTCGCAGCGCATCGCATCCACCACCGGTGAGACCGGCGCGGGCCCCGAAACTCGTCGGCGATCCGCCCAAAAGCGAACACCGTGCGACGTCCAGGTGAACGCCAAGGAAAGGAACGGCCACCGGCTGGACTCGCGCGCACCGCCTCGGCAGGATCCAGCCCACCGGCCAACGGGCCGTTCGTCGGTCGTGCGCGCCAGGGCGGAGGCAGGGTGAGCGAAGTCAGTGACCATCCGGCGCGAGACGTGTTCGCGGATCTGTCGAGTCCTGACGGCAGGACGGCGCACGGCTTCTCGGGCACCACCGGGCGCGGGTCGGTCAACTACATGCTGCGCAACACCCAGCAGCAGCTGGTGGCGCTGAGCGGCCAGGCCGATCTGAAGGCGAGCATCCTGATCACGGCGTGCTCCGTCGTGCTGACCGTCGGCGTGAGCCAGGCGCGCGGCTCGCGCTTCGTGTGGGCGTTCGGCGTCCTCGCCGTGTTCAGCCTCGTGGCCCTGCTCGGCGCCATCCTCTGCGTGCTGCCCAGCTTCAGCTGGCCGCGGCGGGCCACCCCGATGCCGCCGACGGCGCCCAACCTGCTGTTCTTCGGGGACTTCGCCGGCATCGACGAAGCCGACTTCGTCGCCCGGCTGGGCGCGCTCAGCCGCACCGACGAGTCGCTCTACGACGCCCAGGCGCGAGACATCCACCGCCAGGGCACGTACCTGATCCGGCACAAGTTCCGCTTCCTCAGGTTCGGGTACGTCGCGTTCCTGCTCGGCTTCGTGGCCGCCACGTTCGTCCTGGTCGTCGAGCTCGTCCTCTCGTAGCGCCGCGCACCAATCCCGCGCTGTCCCCCGGCCGTAGAACGGGAGAGGCCACAGGTTCCGCTCGCGGGAGGTCGGTGATGGCGCGTCGATCGGTGCTGCTTGGAGCAGTCGTCGCCCTGACGATCGCGTTCTCCGGTGGGTCGCTGGCGGCGGCCACGTGCACGGGCGGATGGTCGGTGGTGACGACCGCCAACCGCGCCAACGTGAACAACGCGCTGAGCGACCTGGCGGTCGTGAACGCCCATGACGTGTGGGCCGTCGGCAACTCCGACGCCAGCACCACCTCGCGCACGACCCTGGCCGAGCACTGGAACGGCTCGTCGTGGTCGATCGTGCCGACGCCCAACAGCAGCCAACCCGTCAACTTCCTCATCGGCGCGGCGGCCGTCGCCACCAACGACGTCTGGGCGGTCGGCTACGCGGCGGACTCGGCGCAGTCGAGCAGCGTGAACCACACGTTGATCGAACACTGGAACGGCTCGTCCTGGCGGATCGTCCCGAGCCCGAACCCGACGCCCAACCTGGGTGGCGGCTACCCGGTGAGCAACGAGCTCTACAGCGTGGCCGTGGTCGCCGCCGACGACGTGTGGGCGGTGGGCCAGTCCTACAACATCACCGCCGGCCAGACCCTCGTCGAGCATTGGAACGGGTCGACGTGGAGCGTCGTGCCCGCGCCGCACCCGGGGCGGTACTCCGACCTCCGCGGCGTCAGCGCCGCCGGAGGCGCGGTGTGGGCGGTCGGCAACTACGACAACAACGGGTTGCAGTCCACGCTCACCGAACGCTGGAACGGTTCGTCGTGGGTCAGGCTGACGAGCCCCAACGTCGGCCCCTACACCAACAACCTCCTCCGGGTACACGTGATCGGCGCCAACGACGTGTGGGCCGTCGGGTACCACCTGGCCGTGTTCGGCCCATCGCAGCAGTGGCAGGTGTCGACCCTCCACTGGAACGGCACCGCATGGAACGTGGTGAGCGCGCCGAGCGTCAACCAGCGCAACAACTACCTCTACGACGTCAGCGGCACCGGCCCGAGCGATGTGTGGGCCGTCGGGTTCTGGGACACCGGCACGCAGCTGCGCACCCTCACCGAGCACTGGGACGGCACCGGCTGGACGATCGTCTCGAGCCCCAACGCGCACACGTACATCGACGAGCTGTTCGGCGTGGCGGCGGTGGCCCCGAACGACGTGTGGGCGGTGGGCGAGACGTTCAACGGCTTCCTCTACAACACCCTGGCCGACCACCGCAGCACCGCTTGCGGCGGTGGCACGCCATCACTGTCGATCAACGACGTCCGGCGCACCGAGGGCAACGGCGGCGCGACGGCGTTCACGTTCACCGTCTCGCTCTCGGCGCCGACCACCCGTGACGTCACCGTGACGTTGACCACCCATGACGGTTCGGCAACCGCCGGCTCCGACTACGTGGCCAAGACCGTCACCAAGACGATTCCCGCGGGCAGCACGAGCGTGACCTCGACGGTGACCGTGAACGGCGACACCACGGTCGAGCCCAACGAGAAGTTCTCCTACGTCCTCTCCAACCCTTTCGGCGCCACCATCGCGGATGGCACAGGGGTCGGGACCATCGTCAACGACGACTGACCGGGCGGCGTTGCGCCCGCGTTGCGCGGCCCGAGCGAGGGTGCTCCCGGCGGTGATCGCTCGGACGCCGCCGATGCGGAGGACACACCATGCGCGCTGCACCCCGACCCGACCACCCTCGACCCCGTCATCGCCTCGTTCACGCCCTGCTGCTCGTGCTCGCGCTCGTCGCGACGTCGATCACCTTCGCCTCGGGCGCCGACGCCTCGCCCACGACCACCGTGCCCGGGAGCACCGCGTACGGCTGCACGCACGCGCCGATCGACTGGACCGTGCCTGCCGGGGTGAGCAGCGTCGACGTCGTCGCCACCGGCGCCTCCGGCTCGGCGAGCGCCCCCAGCGGCGGCAACCCCGGAGGGCTCGGCGCCCGGGTCACGGGCACCCTTGCCGTCACGCCCGGCGAGACCCTCCGCCTGACGGTCGGATGCTCCGACGGCTTCAACGGCGGTGGTGACACCGGCGCCCTCGACGGCACCGGCAACGGCGGTGGCGCGACCGACGTCCGCCAGGGCGGCGTCGCCCTCGCGTCCCGGGTGCTCACCGCCGCCGGCGGCGGCGGCGGTGGGGTCGCGGGGTCCGGTGGCTCGGCGTCCGGCGCGACCGGGGGCAACGGCACCGGCGGCCTCAACGACGGCATCGGCGCGACGCCCACGGCCGGTGGCAACAACGGCGGCACGCTCGGACAGGGCGGCCCCGGCGAGTTCGCGGTCGGTGGCGGAGGGGGCGGCGGCGGGGTGTACGGAGGAGGCGGCTCGGGTCTGTTCATCTTCTGCGACCTCTGCGTCGACCCCGTCACCTCGCCCGGCGGGGGCGGAGGCGCCGGCTCCAGCGCCGGACCGGGGGGGTCGACGATCGCGGCGGCGCCGGCACCCGGTGACGGCACCCTGAGCCTCGCATGGGTGGCGACGGTCTCGACCGCCGTGCCCACCACGCTCACCCTCACGGTCTCGCCCAGCGTGGCGGAGGCCGGCCAGCTGTTCGTGTTGACGGCCACCGTCGCCAGCGCGAGCGGGCCCGTCCCCGCCGGCGGCGTGGTCGCGTTCACGGTGCCCGGCTTCGGGACGTTCCACCTCGCGGTCGACGCCAGCGGCTCCGTCCCGCTGTTCGTGCACTCCTCGGTCACCGGAAGCTTCACCGCCCAAGCGATGTACCAGGGTGACGCCGTCTACCTTCCCAGCACCGGGACGACCAACTACACGATCGTCGACACCACGGCGCCGATCGTGACGACGACGTTCCCGTCTCCGCCGGCCACCGGCTGGTTCACCGGCCCCGTGACGGGCTCGGTGACGGTCACCGACAACACCCAGATCGCCGATGTCAGCTGCGTCGGGGGCGCGGTCAGCGGGCTCTCGTCCCTGCCGTCGTCGTCGGCCACCGCCACCCTCACCGTCACCGGTGACGGCATGCACCAGGTGTCGTGCACGGCGACCGACACGTCGGCGAACACCGGCTCCTCGGCCCCGGCGACGATCGCGATCGACGCCACGGCGCCGACGGTGACGACGTCGTTCCCG
>Ga0070671_100002534_pt1 | contig 14146 bp, 9 predicted proteins | sample KBSS73metaG_FD_65341 | JGI IMG/M metagenome (GOLD analysis project Ga0070671, IMG submission 65341) | Switchgrass rhizosphere microbial communities from Kellogg Biological Station, Michigan, USA - KBS S7-3 metaG | ecosystem: Host-associated > Plants > Roots > Rhizosphere > Soil ...
TGCACGTGGGTTCGCTCGACCTCGCCGTGCGCGACCTCTGGACGATCGGCTTGGCCGCGGTCGCGATGACGGCGTTCTTCCTCTTCTTCCGCTACACGAGCACCGGCGTGGCCATGCGCGCCACGGCGATCGATCCCGAGGCGGCGCTGGCGCAGGGCATCAGCCCCGGCCGGGTGTACACGCTGGCGTGGGCGGTGGCCGGTGCGGTCGCCGCGCTCGCCGGCGTCACCCTCGCCGCCGGTTCGGGGCAGCTGGCGCCCGGCATCGACTTCATTGCTTTGGCCGCGTTCCCGGCGATCATCCTCGGTGGGCTCGACTCGCCGCTCGGCGCGGTGGCCGGCGGCGTGATCATCGGGCTGACGCAGACGTACACGGCGCGCTACTTCGACGACGTCAGCTGGCTCGGCACCAACTTCCACGTGGCCATGCCCTACGTGCTCATGATCCTCATCCTGCTGGTGCGCCCCTACGGGCTCTTCGGCCAACGTCAGGTTCGGCGAGTCTGATGGCGCGCTCGCGGTTCATGGTGACCGCCTACGAGGACGACCTCCGGCTCTTCCGCCGCTCTCGCCTGCTCAAGGCCGGGTGGGTCGCGCTGCTCGTGCTCTACCTCACGGCACCGTCGTTCCTGACCGGCTTCCAGATCGACGTCGTGAACCGCGTCGGCATCTTCGCCATCGGCGCGGTCGGGCTGAACCTGCTGACGGGCTACACGGGTCAGGTGTCGCTCGGCCACGCGTTCTTCGTCGGCGTCGGCGCGTACACCTGTGTCTGGTTCGGCACCCACCACGGTCTGCCGCTTCTGGTGTGGTTGCCGATGGCCGCGATCATCGGCGGTCTCGTCGGCGGTGTGATCGGTCCGTTCGCGCTGCGGCTGCGCGGCAACTACCTCGTGATCGTCACGCTCGGCTTGCTGTTCGTCGGCCAGCACGTGTTCGACAACTGGAAGGGGCTGACCGGCGGCGGCGCCGGCGCCTCGGTCACGTCGAGCGTGAAGGTGGGGCCGCTCGACTTCGCCCAGCTGAAGGTCGGCAACGAGGTGTTCAACCGCAACCAGAGCTTGTTCTTCCTCGTGTGGGCGCTGGTGGCCGTCGTGCTGCTGCTCACGCACAACCTGGTGCGCACGCGGCCGGGCCGGGCCATGCAAGCGGTGCGCGACCGCGATCTTGCCGCCGAGATCATCGGCGTGAGCATCGCCCGCTACAAGGTCGGCGCGTTCGCGGTGTCGGCGATGCTGGCCGCCGTGGCCGGCGGGCTCTACGCGGTGGTGCAGCAGTACGTGAGCCCGACGGAGTTCAGCGGCCAGCTCGGGCTGTTCCTGTCGATCCAGTACATCGCCATCATCATCGTCGGCGGCATCGGGACGCTCTACGGGTCGGTGCTCGGCGCCTTCGTCGTCGGCGCCATGCCGCGGCTGATCGAGAGCATGAGCCACAACGTCGATCTGCCGTTCGTGTCGGGCGACAAGGGCGGCAACCGCGGGTTCCTCACCGTGTTCTCGTTGAACCAGATGCTTTTCGGCGTGCTGATCGTCGTGTTCCTGCTGCTCGAGCCGCGAGGCTTGGCGGCGGTGTGGTCGCGCGTGAAGGGGTACTTCAAGTCGTGGCCGTTCTCGTACTGATGACCAAGGGGGTACCAACGTGACGAAGCGATCCCGGTGGACGAGGGTGCTGGTGCCGCTCGCGGCGTTGGCGCTCGTGGCGACGGCGTGCGGTGGCAGCAGCAGCAAGTCGACGACGGCCACCACGTCGGGCGGCAACGCCGGGAAGGCCCCCGCCAACGCGCCCGGTTTCGACGGGTCGACGATCACCCTTGGCGTTGTCACGCCCCAGACGGGCATCGCCGCCATCATCGGCAAGCCGCTCACCAACGGCAACCAGGTGTTCTTCGATCACCTCAACGCCGCCGGTGGCATCGCCGGCAAGTACAAGGTGAAGCTCGACGTCCGCGACAGCCAGTACCAACCGCAGACCGGTGTGCAGCAGTACAACGCGGCGAAGGGGAGCGTGACGGCGTTCGTGCAGATCCTCGGCACCGCCGTGGTGAACGCGACGTTGCCGTTGCTCAAGGCGGACGGCATCGTGGCCGGGCCGGCGAGCCTCGACTCGTTCTGGGTGCCGGAGCAGCAGCTCATGGCCCTGGGCGCGCCCTACCAGATCCAGGCGATCAACGCGATGGACTGGTGGATCAACCAGAAGGGCAACAAGAGCGACAAGGTCTGCCTGATGCACCAGTCGGATCCGTACGGCGACGCCGGCAAGGAAGGCCTCGAGTTCGCCGCCAAGCAGCTGAAGTTCACGATCACCAAGGACGTCACGTTCGCGGCGACCGACACCGACTTCGCCGCGCAGGTCAACCAGCTCAAGGGCGCCGGCTGCCAGGTCGTGTTCCTCGTCGGCCTGCCCAACGTGACCGGCTCGATCATGGGCCTCGCCGAGCAGACCAACTTCACGCCCGAGTGGATCGGGCAGTCGCCGACGTGGATCAGCGCCTACGCCGGCAACAAGTACATGCAGCAGCACCTCGCCGTCGTCGCCGAAGGCCCGCAGTGGGGCGACACCACGTCGCCGGGCATGAAGCAGATGCTCGACGACATCAAGACGTACGCGCCGGACCAGAGCGCCGACATCTACTTCGCGTTCGGGTACGCCCAGGCGTGGTCGATGGCGCAGGTGCTCGAGAAGGCCGTGGCCCTCGGCGACCTCTCGCGCAAGGGGATCGTGAACGCCATGAACAAGGTGGGCACGATCAAGACCGGCGGCCTGCTCGGCGACTACGACTACGGGGCGCCGAAGGACCGCAAGCCGCCCCGCGCCAACACCATGTTCCAGGTCGACCAGTCCGTGCCCGGCGGCCTCAAGGCCGTCGGCCCGCAGTTCACCTCCGACGCGGCCAAGGCGTTCACCTTCCGCTTCTGACCCTCGTTCGTGCGTCGTTCTGCGCCCTCTCGGGGCGCAGAACTACGCCGAGAGGAGGTCCTCGGCGGCTTGGCGGACCTGCCAGTCGCGGTCGGTGAGGGCGCGCTCGAGGGCGGCGTCGACCTCGGGCCCCTCGAACGGCGCCAAGGCGAGCACGGCGCGGCGACGGACGGCCGGCTTGTCCGTCGTGGCGGCGAGGATGGCCGGCAACCCGGCGACGTCGCCGATGGCGCCGAGGGCGGCGACCGCCGCCTCCCGGACGAGAGCGTCCTCGTGACCGGTCACCAGCGCCGCCAACCGCGTGACAGCACCGGGTTCGGCCGGCACGCGCTCCCCGCACGCCCACGCCGCCTGCTCGACCACGTCGGCGTCCTCGTCGTCGAGCAGCGCCGCGATGGCCACCGCGCGCCGCGCCACGGCCAGCTCGACGGCCCGGCGCCGCACCACGGGCGAGCCGTCGGCCAGGCCGTCGACGACGTCGGCGTCGCCCAACCGACCCATGCGGGCGAGGGCTCCCAGCGCCGCGGCGCGCACCTTCGGATCGTCCGACCCGAGCAACCGGCGAGCGGTCGTTTCGTCACCCTCATGGCCGGCGATCGCTGCCTCGGCTACCGTCCCCGTCTCGTCCACCACTGCAGACAGTGTGACCGGAGCGACCCGTGGAACAGCGTCCGTACTCGAAGCGGCAGGCCCAGGCGGCCGCCACCCAGGAGCTGTTGCTGCAGGCCGCGCGCGACGTCTTCGCCGAGAAGGGCTACCAGGCGACCACGGTGGGGGCCATCACGAAGGCGGCCAGCACCGCCCACGGCACCTTCTACCTGTACTTCCGCAACAAGGACGACGCCTTCGCCAAGGTCGTCGAATCGGTCATGTTCGACGTCTACGACCGGGCCCTGTCGTTCCCGCTCGAAGGCGACCTCCGCGACCTCCTCGAGCAGGCCCTCCGTGGCTTCCTCGAGGTGTTCGTGCGCAACGCCGGCATCTGGCGGGCCTTGCTCGAGGGCGCGTTCACCACCCCGGCGGTCGAGGAGACGTGGGGCGAGATCCGCGCCGGCTTCATCCGGCGGGTGAGCGCCCTGATGCGTGAGCTGCAGGCCGCGGGCCTCGTGCGGCCGCTCGACACCGACCTCACCGCCACGGCCATGGGCGCGATGGTCGAGTGGACGGCCACCACCCAGTTCGTGCTGCGCCGCCCGCAGGTGGTGGCGTCGTTCGACGACACCGTCACCACCCTCGCCGACCTCTGGCACCACGCCCTCATCTCGGGCGTCCGCGCCGACCTCGACTGACCCGCGGTGGCGGGCCTCCGCCGCCATGGCACGCTGGCCGCCGCATGACCTCCCCCACCACGGCTCCCGACGCGGATCCGGCGGGCGACGAGCCGCCGGTGCGACCGAGCGTCCACGTCCCGTGGTGGCCGATCGTGGCCGCGTTCGCGGTGCTCGCCAGCCTCATCGGCTCCGCCACGGTCCACCTGCCCTACTACGCGATCGCGCCGGGGAGCGCACTCGACGTGGTGCCGCTCGTGCACGTCAGCACGGGCAACCCGGCGTACGCGCCGAAGGGCGACATCTACCTGTGCACGGTGTCCCTGAAGCAGACCACGGTGCTCGAGGCGCTCGAGGGGTGGCTCGACCCCGACATCGACGTCGTGCCGGAGAAGCAGATCGTCCCGCCCTCGGTGCACCAGGACAAGTTGCAGAACTTCAACCTGCAGCTGATGGACACGTCGAAGGAGCAGGCGCTCGCCATCGCGTTCGAGCAGCTCGGCTACCAGACCATCACGGGCAAGGGCGCCCAGGTCGCCGAGATCCGGGCGCACACGCCGGCCGACGGGGTCCTCGTGCCCGGCGACACGATCACGGCCATCGATGGCACGGCCACCGAGCTGCACACCGACGCCGTGCGGATCCTCGGCCAGCACAAGCCGGGCGACACCGTGAAGCTGACGATCGTGGGGAAGGACGGCGGTGCCCCCCACGCCGTCACCGTCACCCTGGCCGCCAACCCCGACATCAAGACGCGAGCGCTGCTCGGCGTCACGCTGCAGACGCGCGAGCCCGGCTTCACGTTCCCGTACAAGGTCGACATCGACTCGCAGGGCATCGGCGGCCCGTCGGCCGGACTGGCGTTCACGCTCGAGGTGCTCGACGTCCTCACCAAGGGCGAGCTCACCGGCGGCCACAAGGTCGCGGCCACCGGCACCATCGAGCTCGACGGGTCGGTCGGCGACGTGGGGGGTGTGGCCCAGAAGACCGTGGCCGTGAAGCGGGCCGGCGTGAAGCTCTTCCTGGTGCCCACCGACGAGGTCAAGGAAGCCCGCGCCCACGCCGGGAAGGGGCTCCGCGTCGAGCCGGTCGGGAACATCCATGATGCGTTGCGTATCCTGGCCACTCTCGGAGGCAACGGTTTGGCCCTCGAGCGGCCCGGTGACAACGGCGCGTAGAACTACCTGGGCCACGACGGAGGAGGTGAGCCGGTGAGCGCCAACGAGGCGCAGGTCGCCTTCGCCGCCGAGTTCGTGCTCTTCCTCGCGGCTCTGGCCGGGACGGCGGTGCTCGTCCTGCGCCCGCAGCTCCTGGTCGCCGACCGTCTGGCGCGGTGGGCCTCGACGTCGGGTCTGGTGCTCGTCGGCGCCGCCGCGTTCGTGCACGGGTCGTTGCTCACGAGCGACGCCCGCTCGCCGTGGGTCACCGTGCCCCGCCTGATCGGCCTCGGTCTGCTCGTGGCAGCCATCGTGCGGCGCGAGGCGACCGTGGCCACCCAGGCGCTGCGGGTCGTGGCGGGCGTCCTGCTCATCGCCGAGATCCTCTCGGGCACCCCCTCCGACGTGATCCGCATGGGCGGCGCCCTGGTGCTGACCGGCACCCTGCTCCGGGTCGCCCGCCGCTCGATCCCGGCCCGGGTGGCGGCCGGTGCCGCCGCCACGGTGCTGCTGGTCGTCCTCGCCGTCTCGGTCACCATGTCCACCGTCGTGATCGACAACGTGCGCAAGGAGCTGCTGCGCCGGGTCGAGACGCGGGCGAACTCGGAGGCCACCAACACGAGCCAGGCGCCCGATTCGGCCCGGGTCCGGGCCACGGGCGTGGCCGAGCTGCTGGTGACGCGCGCCAAGACGAACCCTCGGGCGCTGGAGCTCCTGGTGGCCCTCGCGGACGACCCCTCGTCGCCCAACGGGCAGAAAGGTGGCGAAGAACTCGGATCAAGCCTAAACCAATTGGGCTCACGACCCGATTTCTTCTCTGTGCCCGGGTTGCTGGCGTTCGTGACCCCGCGGGGCCAGGTCGTTCCGGGCTCCGGCGTGCCCACCGATCGCAGCGCGCGGGCCCAGCTCGGGTTCCTCGACGTGGTCCAGGACGCCCTCACCACCCAGGAGGCCCAGTCGGCCCCCGAGGTGCTGGGCCGCCAGCTCCTCGCCGTGGCCGCCGCCCCGGTGATCGTCGACTCCACCGCCGGCCCCCACTTCGTCGGCGTGGTCGTCAGTGCCGACTCGATCGACGACAGCTACCTGCGCCGGCGGGCCACCGACGACAACCAGCTCGGCCTCGCGGTCGTCGGTCGTGACGGCGTGCTCGCGACCGCCGGCGCCCAACCGTCCCCGGCCGCCCTGCGGGAGCTGGCCACCAAGGTCCTGCGCTCGTCGTCGACCGCGACGCGCACCACTGACGGCCGGTACCTCGCCGCCACGCCCGTCACGCGCGGAGCCGAACCGCTGGTGGCGATCGTGACGTCGCTGCCGAGCCGGCTGGCCGACGACACCCGCCAGTCGCTGTTCCGCACGCTCTTCATCGTCGCCTTGCTCGCCGCCATGGCCGCCATCGTGCTGGCGTCGATGATCGGCGATCGGATCGGGCGCGGGCTCGCTCGCCTCACGTCGGCCGCGCGCGAGATCCAGGAAGGCAACCTCGACGTGTCGGTCGACGTCCGCCAACCCGACGAGCTCGGCGTCCTCGGCGACGCGTTCGACCGCATGGCGGGCGCCGTGCGCACGATGACCGGCGAGCTGCGCGAAGCAGCCATCGACGAAGCGCGGCTGCGTGGCCGCATCGAAGCCGTGATCGGTGGCATGGGCGAGGCGTTGATCGCCGTCGACGCCGCCGGCGTCGTCACCGACTTCAACCGGGCGGCCGAGGAGCTGTTCGGCGTGCGATCGCGGGATGCGAGCGGCCGCGCCGTCGGTCGCCTCACGATCACGTCGCCCACTGGTGACGATCTCACCGTGCGGTTGGCGGAGCCCGACGGGTCGGCGTGGGCGTCCGAGGCGACCGTGCGTCGCTCACGGGGCGTCGAGGTCCCGGTCGTGATCACCGGTGCGCCGCTCCGCGGCCCGACCGGCGAGCCGGCCGGTGCCGTCGCCGTCGTGCGCGACATGCGCCGCGAGCGCGAGGTCGAGCGCATGAAGACCGAGTTCCTCGCCAACATCAGCCACGAGATGAAGACGCCGCTGACGCCGATCAAGGGCTACGCCCAGATGCTGGCGTCACGGAACCTGCCGGCCGAGCAGGCGCGGTCGTTCGCGAGCGAGATCGTGGTCGGCGCTCGTCAGCTCGAACGGGTGATCACCCAGCTCGTGAACTTCGCCACGATGGCCGCCGGCCGGCTCGAGCCCACGCCGACGCCGGTGTCGACGCGCGCCGCGCTCGACGACCTCGTGCGTCGCTGGCGTGAGCGTGTCGACGGTGACCACGTGGTCGAGCGCCGCGTCGCCCGCGGGACACCCGACCTCATGGTCGATCGGCGGCTGCTCGACCTCTCGCTCGACGAGCTCGTCGACAACGCCGTGAAGTACTCGCCGGCGGGCGGGAAGGTCACGGTCGCCGCGCGCGCCGACGACGGCATGGTCGAGCTCACGGTCATCGACCGCGGGGTCGGGGTACCGGCCGACCGGCTCGAGGTCATCTTCGGCGACTTCGCGCAGGGCGACGGCTCCTCCACCCGGGAGTTCGGTGGGCTCGGGCTGGGCCTGCCGCTCGTGCGCCACGTCGCCCTCGCCCACGGCGGCGAGGTGCGGTGCGAGTCCGAGCCCGGACGCGGCTCGGTGTTCGTGATGCGATTGCCAGCGGTCGCCGAGTGAACCGACGCTGGCTGGTCGGCGTCACCCTGCTCGGCATCCTCCCGCTCGCCTCGTGCACCAAGGGTGGGGGCGATGCCGACGCGTACATCCTCTCGGCGCACGGCACGGTCGTCGTCTCCGGCGTGCACGTGGCCACGTTCCACGGTGGTCGCCACCAGCTCTCGGTGGGCGACACGGTGCGGGTCACGAACGGCTCCGCCACCCTGTCGCTGCCGGCCAAGGCATCGCTCGAGCTGCGCGCCGGTCGCAACGACGCGACGGTGAAGGTGGCCGCCATCCCGACCGTCGTCGACGGCGACGTGCTCGCCGTGGCCACCAAGTCCGGCGTGCGCGTCGAAGCGGGCGCCGGGCTCATCCACGTCGTCGACGGCGCGGCGCGGCTGCGGCGCTCGTCGGGCGTCACCGTCGCCGTCTACGAAGGCAGCGCCACGGTCGAGGCCCTCGGCCAGCAGCTCATCACGCCGGCACTGCGACAGGCGTCGGTGAGCGACTCGGGCGCACTGCCGGTCCACGCCGTGCCGCTCGTCTACGACCGGAGCCACCCCGACCCGTGGGACGTCCGCTACCTCGGTGATGCGATCGACCTGGGCACGCAGCTGGCGCGGCGATCGCGCGCGCTCACGGCGGCGCTGCCGACGCCGCTGGCGAACGCCGCCTTCATCACCAAGGTCGTGCCGCCGTTGCGCACCGTGCACGGGTTCGACGACTCGTTCGTCGACTCGACGCGATCGGTCGGCGAGACCGTCGTCGGTGCGTCGATCGCGCTCGCAGGCAACGGCGACTTCGCGAAGCGGTGGTCGAAGGCGTTCAGCTTCCGGTCGGAGGGCGCCGACTGGGGACTCGTCGCGCTCGACGAGCAAGCGCGCCGCGGTGCGGTCGTCAGCGTGCTCGACAGCGTGCTCAACGGGGTGACGGCGACCTTCGTCTCGACCGGCGCGACGGTGCCCCGAACGAGTGGCACGACCTCGACCATCGTCGCCGGGCGCAGGAGCGCCACGACGACCAGCACGACGTCGCCGCCGTCCTCGCCCGGCACGTCGATCCCGCCGCTGACGATCCCGCCGCTCCCCGTGCCCCAGTCGCCGCCCTCGACCCCGACGACGCCCACGACGCTGCTGCCGGCGCTGCCCGATCCGTTGGAGCAGCTCCTCGGCCCGATCCTCAAAGAGGAGCATCGTCCAACCGAAGAGGAGCATCGGGTCGTACCATCGCCGGAATGGCCGAAGACACCATCGGCGCCGAAGACGTCGCACGAAAGCAGTTCTCGACGGGCTTCCGGGGGTTCGACCAGTACGAAGTCCGTGCGTTCCTCGCACAAGTAGCGTCCACCCTCGCCACGCTGCACGAGCGCGAGAAGTCGCTGCGGGAGCGGCTGGCCGCCGTCGAGGAGCACCCGCCCACCCGGGCCCTCGACCCGAACGACCTCGAGGCGGCCCTCGGCACGGAGATGGCGAAGGTGCTCCAGGCGGCCCGCGAAGCGGCGGCCGAGATCCGGGAGCGGGCCGAGGAGTCGGTCGGGCGCATGCTCCGAGAGGCGAGTGAGGAGTCGTCCGCGCTGAAGGCGGCCGCCGAGTCGGTCCTGGCGCGGCGGTCCGAGGAGGCCGAAGCCGAGGCGGCGTCGATCCTGGCGGCGGCCGAGGAGCGCGGCCGAGAGATGGTGGCCGAGGCGCAGGCGGTGCGCGAGCGCATGCTGAAGGACCTGTCGCGCAAGCGGAAGGTCGCGGCGCTGCAGCTCGAGCAGATGATGGCAGCGCGCCAACGGCTGCTCAGCGCGTACGACGTCGTGCGCCAGAACCTCGACGACGTCACCCGCGAGCTCGAGGTGGTGGAGGAGGAGGCGAAGCTGGCCGCCGACGTGGCCGGGTTCAAGCCGCCGCCCGACGACGAGCCGATCGAGATCGACCCGCATCCCACGCCGCCGCCCGGAGCCGTCGCGGTCACCGAGCCGGAGGCGGTTCCTGAGCCCGCGCCCACGCCCGAACCGGAGCCCGAACCCGCGCCCGCGCCGCCCGCCGACGATCGTCGCAGCTCGTCGCTGCGCCTCCTGCGGCGCAAGGCGGAGCCCGCCGGGGAGCTGCCGCCGTTCGACGACGACAACGAGGGCGTGCGCATCCTGCGTCCCGAGGCGACCGCCGCGCCGAGGCCGGTGGCGCTCGTGCCCGAGCCCGAGCCCGAACCGGAGCCCGGGCCGCCGGAGCCGCAACCCGAGGTCGAGGTGGAGGCGGAGGCGGCGGTCGAGCAGGACGACGCCCAGGCGCCGGTCGAGGACCTCTTCGCTCGACTGCGCGCCGATCGCGCCGCCGCGGTGGTCCAGGCCGAGGCCGTGCTGAGCGAGCCCGAGCCGCCTGCCGCGGCGGAGGTCGAGACCGAAGCGGAGCCTGCACCCGAACCGCCGTCGGCGCCGGAGGTCGTGGGTGACGCCGCGTTCGAGCAGCGCGACGCCGCCCTCGAGTCGGCGGAGCGAGCGTTGACGCGGGCGCTCAAGCGCGCGCTGGCCGACGAGCAGAACGAGGTGCTCGACACGTTGCGCCGGGCCAAGCGCACGCCGAAGCTCGACGAGCTGATGCCGGCGGCCGCCGCTCATGTCGGTCGCTACGTGGGTGTCGCGTCCGACCACCTGCGCCGCGGGGCCGAGGCCGGCGCATCGTCGCTCGGCGGGGACGCGCCCGACATCGCCGAGCTCGCCGGCACGTTCGGCGACGAGGTGGTCGACGACCTGCGAGCGCGCGTCGGGCGGGCGCTCGACGCCTCCAGCAGCGACGAGGAGGCGCTGGTCGACGCCATCTCGGCGACCTATCGAGAGTGGAAGACGGCCCGCAGCGAGGCGTTCGCCCGCCACCACCTGGCGGCCGCGTACGCCTTCGGCGTGTACCGCGCCGCGCCGGGCGAGTCGCTGCGCTGGGTCGTCGATCCCGCCGAGGGGAACTGCCCGGATTGCGACGACAACGCCCTCGCCGGCCCGACGGCGAAGGGCGAGCCGTACCCCACGGGACAGGCCCATCCGCCGGCGCACTCCGGCTGTCGCTGCCTCGTGCTGCCCGTGGCGAACTAGCCGGTACTAGGTTCGTCGGTCGTATGCGTGTGCCCTCGGACATGCCGCGCCCTCGCCGGGAGCGGATCGGCACTCGAGGCCGCGTCGGCCTCGTGCTGCTCGCGGTCGCCCTGTTCGTCGTCCTGACGTCGCTGCGCGGCATCGCGGGCTTCTACACGGACCTCCTCTGGTTCGACTCGCTCGGCTACCGGGGCGTGTTCACCGGGGTGCTCGGGGCCAAGATCACGCTCACGGCCCTGTTCAGCGCCCTGTTCTTCGTGCTGCTGTGGGTCAACCTGTTCATCGCCGATCGGCTGGCGCCGCGCTTCCGGCCCGCCGGCCCGGAGGAAGAGGTCATCGAGCGGTACCACGAGCTCATCGGCAACCGCACGGTGCTGGTGCGCACGGTGGTCTCCGTCGTGTTCGCGCTGATCGCCGGCGCGGGCGTCGGGGGCCAGTGGCGCGACTGGATCCTGTTCACGCACTCCCAGAACTTCGGCGTGAAGGATCGGCAGTTCCACACCGACGTCGGCTTCTACGTCTTCAAGCTGCCGTTCCTGCAGTTCCTCGTGAACTGGGCGTTCGCCTCGGTCGTCATCGTGCTGATCGTCACCGCGGTCGCCCACTACCTCAATGGGGGCATCCGCCTCCAAGGGGCGTTGCAGCGGGTCACCCCGCAGGTGAAGGCCCACCTCTCGGTCCTGCTCGGGCTGCTGGCGGTGATCAAGACGGCGGGCTACTACCTGCAGCGCTACCAGCTCACGTTCTCGACGCGCGGCACGGTGAACGGCGCCACCTACACCGACGTCAAGGCGCAGCTGCCCGCGCTCAACCTGCTGATCCTCATCTCGGTTGCCGCCGTCGTGCTGTTCATCGTGAACATCTGGCGGCGCGGCTGGGTGCTGCCCGTGCTCGCCGTCGGGCTGTGGGCGTTCGTCGCCCTCGTCATCGGCGGCGTGTACCCGGCGTTCGTGCAGCGCTTCCAGGTGCAGCCGTCGGAGTCCTCGAAGGAAGCGCCGTACATCGTGCGCAACATCGAGGCGACGCGCGCCGCGTTGAACCTCACGCCGGGCAAGTCGCTGCAGACCAAGCAGTTCGCCGCCGACAACAAGCTCGACAGCGCGGCGCTGGCCAACGACGCGGCGACCGTCAAGAACATCCGCCTCTGGGATCCCACGCAGCTGCTGAAGACGTACCAGAAGCTGCAGGAGGTGCGGCCCTTCTACGCCATCAACGACGTCGACGTCGATCGCTACACGGTCGACGGTGAGACGCGCGAGGTCATGGTGTCGGCCCGCGACCTGCAGACGAGCGGCGTGCCGCAGAACTCGTGGGAGGCCCGCCATCTCACCTACACCCACGGCTACGGCGCCGTTGCCGCCCCGTCGAACGCCAAGGACGACGACGGGCGCCCGAGCTTCCTGCTCGACAACGTGCCGCCGACGTCGACGCAGACGAACCTCGACCTGAAGCAGCCCGGCGTCTACATCGGCGAGAAGCAGAGCGGCTACATGGTCGTGAACTCGGGCCGCAAGGAGATCGACTACCAGGGCGCCAAGGACACGCAGCTCACCCAGTACCAGGGCAAGGACGGCGTGAAGATCGGCAACTACGTGCGCCGGGCCGCCTTCGCCCTTCGCTTCGCCGACTTCAACATCATGATCTCCGGCAACATCAAGTCGCAGTCGAAGATCCTGCTCGTGCGTGACGTGCGCGACCGGGTCAAGGCGCTCGCACCGTTCCTGTCGTTCGACGCCGATCCCTATGCGGTCGTCGTCGACGGTCGCATCAAGTGGATCATCGACGGCTACACGACGACGTCGAAGTACCCGAACGCCCAGCGCGCCGACACGTCGTCCCTGCCCCCGGGCACCGGGCTGAGCGGCAACTTCAACTATGTGCGCAATTCGGTGAAGGCCGTCGTGGACGCGTACGACGGCACCACGACGTTCTACGTGGTCGACAACAAGGACCCGTTGCTGAAGGCGTACCGCAGCGCCTTCCCGAAGCTGTTCACCGACAGCTCGAAGGTGCCCGACAGCATCCGGGCGCACTTCCGGTACCCCGAGGACTTGTTCCGCATCCAGACGAACATGTACGGCCGGTACCACATCACCAACCCGGACGACTTCTACAACCAGAACGACGCGTGGAACGTGGCGCAGGAGCCGAGTGGTGCACTGGCGGCGACGCAGACGACCGATCAGACCGGTCAAGCCGTCGGGCCCGCGGCGGCGCGCGAGGCACGCATCGACCCGTACTACCTGTTGATGCGACTGCCGAACGAGCAGAAGGAGTCGTTCCTGCTGCTGCGCCCGTTCGTGCCGGTGTCATCGGACGACTCGAAGAAGCAGCTGACCGCGTTCATGATCGCCAAGAGCGACCCCGACGACTACGGCCAGCTGGAGACGTTCGTCATGCCGCGGGGGGATCTGCCCGACGGTCCCGCCATCGTGGCGGCCACGATGCAGCAGGACCCGACGGTCTCGCAGCTGCAGACGCTGCTCGGCCAGGCCGGCTCCGAGCTCCGCTACGGCAACCTCATCCTGGTCCCCATCCAGAACTCGCTGCTCTACGTGCGACCGGTGTACACGGTCGCGACCCAGGGCGCCGAGGTGCCGACGCTCAAGAAGGTGATCGTCGAGTACAACGGCCAGGTCGCCGTCGACGACACCTTGCAGGCGGCGCTCACGAAGGTCTTCGGGCAGGCGCCGGCGACCGGTGAGCAGCAACCGGGAGCCGGCGGGAGCCCCAACCCTCCGACGACGACGACGCAATCGGTCGCGGCCCTGCTCGACAAGGCGCAGCAGTCGTTCGCCGATGCCGACAAGGCGCTGAAGGCGGGCGACCTCGAGACCTACGCCAAGGACGAGAAGCAGGGCCGCGACTACGTGAAGCAGGCCCAGGACGCGGCGGCGACGGGCTCGTCCGGCTCGACGACGACCACGACCACCTCGCCCTCCGCCTCGAGCACGACGTCCACCACCTCCGGCACGGCGTAGCTCGGTCGTCGCGGCGACGACGGCGGAGCTAGTCCGAGACGGCGTCGGCGAGCCGCGCCAGGTCGGCGCGCAGCTCGGTCACCGACCGCGCCACCTCGCCGGCGAGGCGGGCGGCGTGGAG
>Ga0070671_100002538_pt1 | contig 14142 bp, 13 predicted proteins | sample KBSS73metaG_FD_65341 | JGI IMG/M metagenome (GOLD analysis project Ga0070671, IMG submission 65341) | Switchgrass rhizosphere microbial communities from Kellogg Biological Station, Michigan, USA - KBS S7-3 metaG | ecosystem: Host-associated > Plants > Roots > Rhizosphere > Soil ...
GGCGCCCTCGGCAGGACTCGAACCTGCGCACACGGCTCCGGAGGCCGATGCTCTATCCGCTGAGCTACGAGGGCGGGACGTTTGATGCGGTTCGCCATCGTAGCCGGGCCGGTCCCGCCCTCGGTCGGCGCCGGGCATCCGCCGCCTCGGGTCAGCTCCAGGACCAGTGGTCCTTGCCCGCGCCCTTGGCGCGGTACATCGCCTGGTCGGCCCGCTCGACCAGCTCGTCGGCCGGCGCGTCGCCGATGGCGACGCCGACGCTGCCGGACACGCACAGCCGCCTTCCCTTCACGAGCATGGGCTGGCGCAGCGTCGCCACCACCCGCTCGGCGATGGCGGCGACGTCGTCGGTCGTCGGCGTGTCGGTGATCAGGATGGCGAACTCGTCCCCGCCGTAGCGGCACACGACGTCGCCGGGACGCGTCGCGGCGTGCAACCGCCGGCCGATGATCGCCAACACCTCGTCGCCCACCGCGTGGCCGTACCGGTCGTTGATCTGCTTGAAGTCGTCGAGGTCGACCAACGCGACGCCGATCGTCGTCGCCGGGCCGACTTCGCCCGCCCGCTCGAAGAAGTGTCGCCGCGTCGCCACCCCGGTGAGGTGGTCCTCCCGCGCCTCGAGCGCGAGCTCCTCCTCGAGCGCCTTCAGCCGCGTGATGTCTCGGGCCGCGAGGCACACGTAGCGAACCTCGCCGTCGATACCCAGCTCGGCAACCGCGAGCGCGTGGAACCAGCGCCGCTCGTCGGGCGTCTCGTACGGGAACTCCCAGTCGCAGACGGCGCTCGTCTCGAAGACGGCCCGGCGGGCCGCCTCCCAGTCGTTCACCACCGAGAGCGGCATGAGGAGCTCCTCCGGGCGCCGCCACAGGAACGACTCCCGCGGGATGCCGGTCATCGCTTCGATCGCCGGGTTCACGTACGCGAACCGGCCATCCTCGTCGAAGCGGGCCACCAGGTCCGGCAGTTGCTCGACCAGGGTTATGAACTCGCCGCCGTCGACCACCGTCGTTGCTCCCATCCGCCCGAAGGTTGCGGTCACGAGACTACGCAACGTGGTCGCCCCGTCGCCAGTGTGACGCCGGCAGGGGTGACACGCGGCCCGTCAGGACGTCGCGGCGGCGGCGAACGCCTCGAGCTCGCCGGCGATGTCGGGCCCGGCCGCGCCGTAGAGCACCTCGGTGAAGCCGGCGGCGCCCATCTCGTCGAAGCGGGCCGCGATCGACGGGGCGTCACCGGTCCAGCCCGAGCTGACGATCGCCTCGCCCGCGGCTTCCACCAACGGGCGATCCCGGTCGGTGACGTAGCAGAGGTGCCCCTCGTGGATCACGAGGTGCCGCTCGCCTTCGGGGCGCTCGGCGTAGATCCCCTCCCGCCACTCCTTGCCCCCGGGGAGGTTGTCGAGGGCGTCGGGCGCGAACTCGATGATGTTGTGGAACGACGAGGTGTAGGTCGGGCCGGCCGCTTCGATCAGGCGCCGGCTGGTGTGGTCCTCCCCCGGCCGCACGACCGTGCCGAACATCAGCGCCACCGCCTCCTCCCAGGGCGCCAGCTGCTCGGGGGTGGCCATGCCGGCGGGCACGAGCACGCCGGGCACCCCGAGCTCCTGGGCCGTCGCGAAGCCCTTCGGCCCCGACGGCGCCACCCACACGGGCGTCGTGATCGGCCGGTCGGGCCCGAAGCCCGGCGAGTACATGAGCTGGCACGCGCCACCTTCGATCTCGACCGTCTCTCCTGCCAGCAGGGCGCGCAGCTGGCGCACGTACAACGCCAGGTCGGCCCACTTCATCGGCTTCTGGCCCATGGTCAGCCGCCCCGTGTAGCCCGTGCCGAACGCGGCGACGAGGCGGCCCGGGGAGATCTCCTCGATGGTGGCGATGGCCGACGCGGTGACCACCGGATGGCGCATCGACGGGATGGCGACGCCGGTGCCGAAGCCGATGCGATCGGTCTTCTCGGCGATCCGCGCCAGCGCGACCCACACGTCGGTGTAGAGCGCCGGCGAGTCGAACACCCAGATGCGCTTGTACCCGAGCTCCTGGGCGACGCGGGCGTGTTCGACGATGTTCGGGCTGGGCGGAAAGGCACACGAGTACGCGGGGCGAGCGGTCACGGCCAAGAACGTATACATATACGGACCGTGCCGGCGGAGACGATCATCGTCGAGACCCGCGACGGGCCGTGCCCCGCCCTCCTCTTCCGCCCGCGCGGCCCGGGGCCGCACCCGGGCGTCGCGATCGGTCAGGAGGCGACCGGCCCCAACGCCTTCATCGGCCGCGTGGGCGAGCTGCTGGCCGACGCCGGCTTCGTGGCCGTGGTGCCCGACTACTACCGCGGCGAGGGTCCACCGGATCCGGAGGCGTACGAGGACATCGAGACGCTCATCCCGTTCATGGACCGGCTCGACTTCCGCCGCGCCACCTACGACCTCATGGCGGCGCTCGACCTCCTCGCGGACCGACCCGACGTCGACGCCGCGCGTCTGGCCGTGTGGGGCTACTGCACCGGCGCCACCATCACGCTGCTGGCGGCGTGCCTGCGCCCGCACCTGGCGGCGACCGTGCTCTTCTACCCGAGCCAGCCGCGCTTCGAGGTGCACGACGTCACCCGCCCGATCGACCCGGTCGATCTCCTGTGGAACCTGACGTCGCCGGTCCTGCTGCTCGTCGGCGACGCCGATCCCGTGTGGCCACCAGACCTCCTGGCGGAGACCCGAGCTCGCCTCGAGCAGTGGGGTGTCGAGCACACGATCACGACCTTCGCCGGCGCCGGCCACGCGTTCTGCGCGCCCACGCCGGCGTTCCACGACGAAGCCGCGAGCGCGGCGGCGACCAACGCGGCGCTCGACTTCGTCAGGGATCACACGTGATCGTCCGCGACCAGCTCCTCGACGATGCGCGCGCCTTGAGCGGGCTCGACGACCTCGGCGACATCCCGTTCGTCGAAGCGCTCGACGCCCTGGTCGACTCACTCAACCGCGACGCGCAGGTCGACGGTGCGGTGCGGGACCGCGCCTCGGAGACGCTCACCGGCGTGCTCGTCAAGCGGCTCCGCCTGGTCGACGATCGCAAGCAGCACCCGGCGATCGCCGACGAGGCCATCACCGCGCCCGTCGTGATCGTCGGCCAGCCGCGCTCGGGCTCGACGCACCTCCATGCGCTGCTCGCGTGCGTCGAGGGGCTCCGGGCGCCCCTGTTCTGGGAGATGTCGGCGCCGTCGCCGCCGCCCGACCGGGCCACGTTCACGACCGACCCGCGCATCGACGCGGTGCAGGCGATCATCGACACCCTCCCCGCCGAGCTCCTGGTTCGTCATCCGATGGCGGCGACCCGGCCCGAGCAGTGCAACCTGCTGAACGACTGGACCTTCATCAACCAGGCATGGATGGCGTCGTGGGACATCTCGTCGTACCGCGAGTGGTTCCTCGACGCCGACTACGCCCCGGCGTACGAGGCCCATCGCCGCACGCTCCAGCACCTGCAGTGGCGCCACCCGGGCCGATGGGTCCTCAAGTACCCGAAGCACCTGCTGTCGCTCGACGCGCTGCTCGCCACGTATCCCGACGCGATCCTCATCTGGACGCACCGCGACCCGGCGGCCGTGCTGCCGTCGGCGGTGAGCCTCACCGGCTTCATGCGCGAGTCGAACACCCCGGACTACGACCCGGTGCGCTTCGCCCGCGAGTGGATCGTCATCGAGGAGCTGGCGCTGCACCGCGGACTCGCCACCCGCGATCGCGACGGGAAGGAGAGCCGCAACGTCGACATCGACTACCGCACGGTGATGGCCGACCCGATCGGCACGGTCGCTTCCGTGTGCGAACGGATCGGCGTCGCCTTCGACGAGACGTCGCGTCGTGCCGTGCAGCAGTGGCTCGACGATCACCCCCAGACCGAGCACGGCGTCCACCGCTACACCGCGGCCGACTTCGGCCTCGACGCCGACCGGCTGCGCGAGCGGTTCTCCTTCTATTCGCGGCGGTTCCTGTGATCGCCGGCGAGCGCATCCTGGTCACCGGGGTCACCGGCACCGTCGGGAGCGCGCTGGCGCTCCACCTCGCGGCCGACAACGAGGTGTGGGGCGTCGCCCGCTTCGGCGACGCGGCCACGCGCACCAAGGAGACGTACCACGCGGTGGCGACGCCGGCCCCGACCCGTGACCTGTCGACGCGTGAGGCCCTCGAGGCCGCCGGCGTGACCATCCGCCAGATCGACCTGGCGAGCGGCGAGCTCGGCGACCTGCCCGACGACTTCACGTACGTGTTGAACCTGGCGTGGCTGCGCGCCGACCTGGCCCACCTCGAGGATGCGTTTCGCGCCAACGTCGAAGGCACCGGGCTCGTGCTGCAGCACTGCCGCAAGGCCAAGGCCGCCCTCGTCATGTCGGGCATGGGCGTCTACTCGGCCAACGACGACCCGTGGTGGACATACCGCGAGGGCGACCCCATCGGTCGCGGCGCCACCGCGTACGCACCGACGAGCCCCGCGTGCAAGCTCGGTGTCGAGAGCGTGGCCCGGTTCTGCGCCCGAGCGTTCGACCTGCCGATCGTGCTGCCCCGCCTCAACACGCTGATGGGCTTGCCGGGAACCTTCCCCGCCATGCACATCGACGCCGTGCTGCGCGGCGAGACGATGGTGGCACCCTCCGATCCGACGCCCCACTCCCCGATCCACATCGAGGACATGAAGTGGATGCTCGAGCCGCTGCTCGACGCGGCGAGCACCACGGCGTGCATCACCAACTGGTGCGGCGACGAGGTGACGACCGTGCAGGAGTGGATGCGCGACGCGGCCGCGTGGTCGGGGCGGGAGGCAACGCTGGTCGTGCAGCCGGTGCCCGGGAGCCCGGCCGGCTCGATGGCCGACCCGACGCGACGGCAGTCGATCACCGGGCCGTGCCGCACGACGTTCTCGGCATCGTTCCGAAGCCTGTTCACCGACATCACGGGGATCGAGCCATGAGACTCCAAGGCAAGGTCGCGCTCGTTACGGGTGCGACGTACGGCATCGGCACGACGATCGTCGAGCGGCTCGCCGAGGAAGGCGCGTCCGTCGTCTTCACGGGTCGCTCGGCCGACAAGGGCGAGGTCATCGAGAAGGACTTCCGGGCGCGCGGGCTGGCGGTGACCTTCTGTCAAGCCGACGCCGGCGTCGAGGCCGACGTGCGACGCGCCGTGCAGACGACCGTCGACACCTACGGCACGATCACGACGGTGGTCAACAACGCGGCCGCCACCGACATCACCCGTCCCGGCGGCGGCGACAGCCACGTCGTGGAGATCACCAACGACGCGCTCGACGCCGTGCTGCGGGTCGGCATCCACGGCGTCCTGTGGGCGTGCAAGTACGCGCTGCCACACCTGCAAGCGGCGGGCGACGGCTCGATCATCAACATCTCGGCGGCGTCGAGCATCCGAGCGATCGCCGGCCGGCCGGCCTACCAAGCGGCGAAGGGCGCGGCGAACGCGTTGACGCGCCAGATGGCGGTCGACTACGGGCCGTTCGGCATCCGTTCGAACGCCATCGTCGTCGGCTTCACGCCGACCGGGGGCGAGGTGATCACCAAGCTCGTGGAGAACGAGGCGTTCATCGCCGGCGTGCGCCAGGCGATCCCCTCACCCCGGTTCGGGTCGCCCCTCGACATCGCCAACGGCTGCGTCTACCTCGCGTCCGACGAGGCGTCCTACGTCAACGGCGTGCTGCTCCCGATCGACGGCGGCTACACCGCCAAGCTCACGATCCCCGACACGTCCGACATCGGCCTCCTCGGCGACTGAGCTGCGGGCCCTCGCCGGTCGACCACTCGGCATCGGAAGCCCGCAGGGTCAAACCCGAGATGCGGCGCTTGGGTCGAGACATGTCACATTCGGGCCCGCTCGGGCGTCGAAGGGAGGATGACCGATCACTTCGCCGGCGAGAGAACGTCTCTATCGTGACCACGAACGGCGATCCCCTTGGAGGCCCGATGTCGCTCGCTGCCCTCGCCCGTTGGTGCTACCACCGCCGCAAGCTCGTCGTCGTCCTGTGGGCGGTGGCGTTCGTGCTCATGAACGTCATCGGCGCCGTCGCCGGCAACGCCTACACCGACAACTTCAGCGGCGGGCACTCGGACTCGATCTCGGCGTTCGACCTGCTGAAGACCCGCTTCCCGGCCCGCGCCGGCGACACCGCCGACATCGTGTTCGCCTCGTCGACGGGCGTCGACAACGACCGCGTGAAGGCGGCCGTCGGCAGCTTCCTCGCCCAAGTCGGTCCGGGGAAGGTCGCGCACGTCGTGGCGGTCGACTCGCCGTTCGGCGCCCCCGCCCGCATCAGCCAGGACGGCACGATCGCCTACGCCACCGTCACCTTCGACAAGCAGGCAGGTGACCTGCCGGCGAAGACCGCCCAGCCACTCATCGACGCGGCCAAGACCGTGCGCAGCAGCAGCTTGAAGGTCGAGCTGAGCGGGCCCGTGGTCGCCCGTGCGCTGCAACCCCCCATGGGGGGCACCGAGGTCATCGGCCTCATCGCCGCGGTCATCATCTTGTTCCTGGCGTTCGGGTCGTTCCTCGCCATGAGCCTCCCGATCGTCGCCGCCATCTGCGGCATCGGCATCGGCACCGTGTTCGTCGTGCTCCTGAGCCACGCCATCACGGTCCCGTCGTTCGCGCCGTACGTCGCGCTGATGATCGGCCTCGGTGTGGGCATCGACTACGCGCTGTTCATCGTGGTCCGCTACCGGGCCGGGCTCCACGACGGGCTCGACCCCGAGCACGCCAACATCCTCGCCCTGTCGACGGCCGGGCGCGCCGTGCTGTTCGCCGGCTCGACGGTGATCATCTCGCTGCTCGGCATGTTCATGATGGGCATCAACTTCATCTACGGGCTCTCGCTCGGCGCCGTGCTCGCGGTGTCGATGACGATGCTCGCCTCGGTGACGTTGGTGCCGGCGATCATGGGCTTCTCCGGCACCAAGCTGGCGGCCAAGGAGCACAAGCGCCAGCACCACCGCGACACGATGGCGTTCCGCTGGTCGCGCCAGATCCAGAAGCGGCCGTGGACGATGGCCGGCGCCAGCCTCATCGTGCTGCTCGTCATCGCCATCCCGATGCTGTCGATCCACCTCGGCGTCGCCGACCAGGGCAACGACCCGACGTCCCAGACGACGCGCCGCGCTTACGACCTGCTCGCGCAGGGCTTCGGGCCCGGCTTCAACGGGCCGATCATGCTCGCCGCCGACCTCACGGGGACCACGAGCAAGGACAGCCTGGCCAGCCTCTCGGACACCGTCCGCAAGGACACCGACGTGGCGTTCGTGGCGCCCGCCAACGTCAACCAGGCGGGCAACGCAGCCGTCGTCACGGTGATCCCGAAGGGGGCGCCGCAGGACCGCTCGACCGAACGTCTCGTGCACCGGCTGCGCACCGAGATCAAGGCCCGTGACCTCAACGTCCACGTCGGCAGCATCACCGCCATCGCCATCGACTCGAGCGACCACATCGGCAAGCGGCTGCCGATCATGGTCACCGCCGTCATCGTGCTGTCGTTCCTGCTGCTGCTCGCCGTGTTCCGCTCGGTGCTGGTGGCGGTGAAGGCGGCGATCATGAACCTGCTGTCGATCGGTGCTGCCTACGGCGTGATCGTCGCCATCTTCCAGTGGGGCTGGATGAAGGACCTCGTCGGCATCGGACGGCCGGGCCCCATCGAGAACTGGGTCCCCATGATGCTGTTCACGGTGCTGTTCGGCCTCTCGATGGACTACGAGGTGTTCCTGCTGTCGCGCGTGCGTGAGGAGTACCTCGTGACCGGCGACAACGCCACCGCCGTCGCCGACGGGCTCGCCACCACGGCACGGGTCATCACCGCCGCCGCGGCCATCATGATCGCCGTCTTCCTGTCGTTCGTCCTCGGTGACGTGCGCGTCCTCAAGCTGCTCGGCCTCGGCCTGGCGACGGCGATCTTCATGGACGCCACCATCGTCCGCATGGTGCTCGTGCCGGCCACCATGGAACTGCTCGGCAACGCCAACTGGTGGATGCCGAAGTGGCTCGACCGGTTGGTGCCGCGCATCAGCGTCGAGGCGCCGCCCGAGATCGAGCCGGCCTACGCCCTGGTGGACGCCACACCGTAGAGATCGATGGCGTTGTCGCCGGCCACCCGTGCCGCGGTGGCCGGCGACAGCGGCGCGACGAACCGCCGCAGCGAGTCCTGCCAGTTCGCCGGGTGATCGGGGTGCGGGTAGTCGGTGGCCCACATGAAGCAGTGGGCGCCGACGTGGTCGATGATCAGCGGGGCGGCGGTCTCGTCGGGGTCGCACGAGATGAACGACTGACGGCGGAAGTAGTCGCTCGGCGCCATCGTGAGTGACACGAGGTGGCGGAAGAGCGTGTCGCCCACGAGCGCGTCCATCCGGTCGAGGAACGAGCCGATCCATCCCGCGCTCGACTCGAGCACGCCGAGCCGCAACCCGGGGAAGCGCTCGAACGTCGAGTAGGCGAAGAACGACGAGAACACCTGCTGCACGCCGTAGCGCGCCGCCATGTTGGCCATGAACTGCGCGCCGGCGTCCCCGACGCCGGGCGTGCTGTCCTGGTTGGCGAAGCGCCCCAGCGTGTTGGCGAAGCCCGGCTCGTAGCCGGGATGGATCCCGATCGGAACGCCGAGGTCCTGCGCGGCCGACCACAGCGGATCGAACCGCGGATCGCCGTGCGGGATGCGGTTCCACGTGAACGGCAGCACGAACGCAGCGCGACATCCATCGGCGACGGCTCGCCGCAGCTCGACGGCGGCCCGCTCCGGGTCGTTCAGGCTCAGCTGGGCGACCGCGACGAGGCGGCCGCCGGAGTCGCGGCAGAAGTCGGCGATCCAGCGGTTGTAGGCGCGCGCGTACGCGTCGGCGAGCTCGGCGTCCTCGACGACCGAGGGCCACACGATGCCGATCGTCGGGTAGAGCACGACGCCGTCGAGGCCTTCCTTGTCGCAGTAGGCGACGCGGTCGACGGGATCGCACGCGCCGAACGGCATGACCTCCATGTAGCGGCGGTCGGGGCTCGGCCGAGCGCCCTCCTCGCCCATGCTGCCGATGAGCGCGATGCCCCCTGGGCTCAAGCGGTCGAAGGGCCGGTTGTCGACGGTGACGACCTCGAGCCCGTCGTCGTTGACGACCAGGCGGATGGCGCGATCGACGTATTCGGCCTCGAGGTACTCCTCCCACAGCGTGGCGGGCTCGAGCACGTGCCCGTCGGCGTCGACGACGTGCTCGGCGACCTTCCCCGGCTCCCTCATCGGGCCGACACCGTCACGGGCAGGTGGTTGAGCGACACGCCCACGTTGCTGGCGCCGCCGGCTTTGGCCCATGCGGGCTTGCCGGCGATCTGGATGTCGAGGCGGGCGACGAGCGCAGCCATGAGCGACTGGACCTCCTTCTTGGCCAGGTTGGCCCCGAGGCAGTAGTGGGGACCGCCGCCCCCGAACGCCACGTGCGGGTTCGGATCGCGCCGGATGTCGAAGCGGAACGGATCGGCGAACACCCGCTCGTCGCGGTTGCCCGAGACGTACCAGAGGACGACCCGGTCCCCCGCCGCGAGGTGCGTGCCGCCCAGGTCGACGTCGTGCGTCGCGGTCCGCCCGAAGTAGATGACCGGGCTCGCCCAGCGGATCATCTCGTCCGACGCGCTCGGCACCAGGGCCGGGTCGGCGCGCAGCGCGGCGAGCTGGTCGGGATGGTCGAGCAGCGCGAGCAGGCCTTGGGAGATGGCGTTGCGGGTCGTCTCGCTGCCCGCCAACCCGAGGAGCAGGAAGAACATCTCCAGCTCCATGCCTTCGATGCGGTGCTCGCTGCCGTCGTCGTCGACCACGACCGCGTGGGCGATCAGCGTCCACACGTCGTCGCTGGGAGCGGCGCGCTTCGCCTTCGTGAGCGACTCGGCGTACTCGAACAGCTCGCGCTCTGCCTCGGCCTTGGCATCGGCGGTGACGCCCGACGTGGTGTCGAAGAAGCGGATCACGCGGTCCATCCGCTCGAAGACCCACGGTCGGTCGGGCTCGTCGATGCCGACGATGTCGGCGATCACGTGCATCGGCAGCGCGTACGCCACATCGGCGACGAAGTCGCACGCACCGCGATCGGCCACGTCGTCGAGGATGCGCGCCGCGCGCGTGACGATGAGCTCCTCGAGCCGGGCGACCATGCGGGGCGTGAAGCCCGCCGAGATCAGGCGTCGCATCCGCGTGTGCACCGGCGGGTCCATCGACGTCAAGAGGTGGCCGTTGCGACCGCGGTCGCCGCGCCCGAGCGCCACGCCGTCCATCGAGGTGAAGTGCTCCCAGTCGCGGTTCGCCCGTTGGATCTCCGCGTGGCGGACGACCGACCAGAACTCGACGGTCTCGCCGGTGGCCGCCAGCCGCGAAGCGGGGTTGTGGTGCACCGCCCCCGCCGCGCGCAGCTCGGCGAAGACGGCGTGATGGCCGCCGTCGTCCCAGAGCCGCGGGTCGGTGAGATCGATCGTCACAGCACGTCGCTGGTCGCGACCTCGACCTCGTCCGGGAGCGTCTCCCCGGTGGCCGGCTGCTCCTCCTGGACCCCGAGGGCGGCGCGCAGCGCGGGGATGTCGTCGGATCCGAAGACGAGGCGGGTGCCGGTCGCCACGTAGACGAGGTTGAGGTTCACGCCCGCGTCGGCCACCTTCCGGGCCAGGTCGGCGAGCACGCCCGGGTGGTCCTCGGCGTCGACGACGACCACCTCCCGCTCCTCGGTGACGGTGAGGCCGGCCGGTTCGAGGACCCGTCGCGTCGCCTCCACGTGTTTGACGAGGACGTGGAGGTCGGCGTAGTCGCCACCCCCGATGCAGGTGGCCGCCGAGAGGTTCACGCCGGCGTCGCTGATCGCCGCCGTGACGTGCGCCAGGGCGCCGGGCTCGTTGTTCACGCGGATCACGAGGTCCCTCATCGCGCGAGGATCCCACACCGCTGGGCGGGCGCGCCGGCGCACCGGGACGGGTTCACGAGCCCCCCTGGCCGATGCCCATCCCGCCGTCGACGCGGATGCTCTCGCCGTTGATGTAGCGCGACTCGTCCGACAGCAGGAACGCCACCGCGTCGGCCACGTCGTCCGGCGTGCCCGGCTCGGGCACGTGCAACGAGGCGGTGAGCTGCGCCATCGCCTCGGCGGTGATCCCGGACTTCAGCGCTTCCGTCATGACCATCCCGAGCACCACCGTGTTGCAACGGATGCCCTGCCGGCCCCACGTCGACGCGACGTAGCGCGTGAGGGCGTGGACGCCGGCCTTCGACACGCCGTAGGAGATCAACGTCGACCCGCCGCCGTAGGCGGCCAGCGACGACGTGCACACGATGGCGCCGCCCCCGTTGGCGAGCATGGCCGGCACCGCGTGGCGGCACGTCAACAGGTAGCCGCGGAGGTTGACCTCGATCGTGCGATCCCACGTGTCGAGCGGGACCGACACGGCATCGGTGTCGCTCCCGATCGTCGCCGGCGCGGTGTCCGCGGCGACGTTGTACAGGCCGTCGACCCGCCCGAGGTCGGCCACGACGGCGCCCACCATGGCGGCCACGCTCGCCTCGTCGCGCAGGTCCATGCCGAGGGCCATCGCCCGACCGCCGGCCTCCTGCAGCTCGGCCGCCACCTTCTCGGCGCCCGCGACGTCGATGTCGGCGACGGCCACCGTGGCGCCGTCACGTGAGAGCCGCCGCGCCGTGGCGGCGCCGATCCCGTTGGCCCCGCCCGCGACGATGACGACCTTGCCGGTGAAGCGATCCCCCATGCCTGCGGATCGTATACAACCGGGGTCTTCACCCGCTGTTCGCCTCCGCGCCGACCGCGACTCGCGTCGAGGTCACCTCGGCTCAGGAGACTCCGGTCATGACCGACCATCCCCTCGTCCGGCGTCAGTTCCTCAAGCTCGGCGGCATGGCGGGCCTGACCGCGGCTGCCGTCCGCTGCTCAAGCGCCCGACGCCCGACCTCGAGCTGATCCGCCAGGCCGACGTCGCCGGCGCGCCGATGGCCGATCAGCTGCACCTGCAGTTCGGCGCCGACACCGCCCGCTCGATGGTGGCGTCGTGGTCGACGCCCGTCCCGGTGCGCCGCCCGCGCGCCCGCCTCGGCACGCCATCGGGCGGCTACGGCCGCGAGGTCGATGCCGACGTCAAGACCTACACCGACGCGATGACCGGCGAGACCGTCTGGACCTACCACGCGACCCTCGACCACCTCGCCCCCGACACCGACTACCGCTACGAGGTGCTCGCCGACGGGGCGACGCCAGTCCCGGGGGCGTTTCGCACCGCACCGGCCGGACCCGCACCGTTCCGGTTCACCAGCTTCGGTGACCAGGCCATCCCCGCCGCCGTCGGCCCCGGCGCGCAGCCCGGTCCCCACACGCCCAACGCCGGCTACGTCGTCGACGCCCTCGCCGGCCTCGACCGCGCACCGTTGTTCCATCTGCTCAACGGCGACCTCTGCTACGCCAACGTGAGCGACGCGCCGGTCGACACGTGGCGCAGCTTCTTCTCCAACAACATGCGCGTCGCGAGTCGTTTCCCGTGGATGCCCGCGGCCGGCAACCACGAGAACGAGGTCGGCAACGGCCCGCAGGGCTACCTCGCCTACCAGACGTGGTTCACGTTGCCCGACAACGGGCAGGCCGCCGATCTCCAGGGCAACTGGTACTCGTTCAAGGCCGGCTCGGTCGGCGTCGTGTCCCTGAACAACGACGACGTCTGCTACCAGGAAGGGTCGGCCAGTCCCTATCGCCAGGCCCGCCTGCGGCCGGGCGCCAACCAGGACGACTACATCCGTGACTACTCGGCGGGCGCCCAGCGCGCCTGGCTCGACCGCACACTCGCCGCCCTCCGGGCCGACGACGACATCGACTGGATCGTGGTGTGCATGCACCAGGTGGCCATGTCGTCGGCGAACTTCAACGGCGCCGACCTCGGCATCCGCGAGCAGTGGCTCCCCCTGTTCGATCAGTACGGGGTCGACCTCGTCGTCGCCGGCCACGAGCACCACTACGAGCGCAGCCATGCCGTGCGCGGCGCCGATCACGCCAACCGGGCGCCGTCGGGCAAGGACCTCCTCACCCCGCTGCCCCAGACGAGCGGCGCCGTGACCACGTTCGACACCACGAAGGGCACCGTGCACATGATCCTGGGCGGTGGCGGGCACTCGACCGCCACGCCGCCCTCATCGTTCGACGACGACAGCCACGGCGTCGTCATCTACGACGTCGCCCCGCCGGTGAACGGCATCCGCCAGGCGTTGAAGGAGACGCAGGAGCCGTCGCACTGGTCGGCGCACCGCGACCTCAACAACGAGTACGGGTTCGGCGTGTTCGATGTCGACCCGGGCCGGCCGGGCGGCACGACCACGATCACGTTCACCTACCACGGCACGACGCTGGGCTCGCCGACGCACCAGCCGCTGGACACGATCACGCTGACCCGCCCGCGGCGGGGCGGCGGCCCTCAGCGGTAGGCGCTGGCCTGGAGGTCGAACAGTTCGGCGTAGAGCCCGCCGCTCGCGAGCAGCTCCTCGTGGCTGCCGTGCTCGACGATGTGCCCGCCGTCGAGCACGAGGATGAGGTCGGCGCGCCGCACGGTCGAGAAGCGGTGCGACACGATCATCGTGATCGCACCCGACCGAGCGCGCGCCTCGCTCGTGGCCGTGAGGTAGCGCTCGAACAGCGCGTGCTCGGTGGGCGCGTCGAGGCTGGCGGTGGGCTCGTCGAGCACCAGGAGCAAGGGGTCGTCGCGCATGCGGCCGCGGCCGAGCGCCAGGTTCTGCCACTGGCCGCCGGACAGCTCGCGGCCACCCTCGAACGACTTGCCGAGCAACGTGTCGAGCCCCTCGTCGAGCGAGTCGAGCAGGTGATCGGCACCGGCCCGGGTGAGGGCGTCGAGCACGAGGGCATCGTCCTCGTGGCGCGGCAGGTCGCCGATCCCGACGACGTGGCCGGCGCGCAGCTCGTAGCGGGCGAAGTCCTGGAACGTGGCCGTCGTGCGGGCGCGCCAGGCGTCGACCGAGAGGTCGTGGAGCGCCACGCCGTCGATGCGGATCTCGCCGCTGTCGGGCTCGTACATGCGCGTCAGGAGCTTGGCGAGGGTGGTCTTGCCCGCGCCGTTCTCGCCGACGATGGCCACCG
>Ga0070671_100002539_pt1 | contig 14141 bp, 8 predicted proteins | sample KBSS73metaG_FD_65341 | JGI IMG/M metagenome (GOLD analysis project Ga0070671, IMG submission 65341) | Switchgrass rhizosphere microbial communities from Kellogg Biological Station, Michigan, USA - KBS S7-3 metaG | ecosystem: Host-associated > Plants > Roots > Rhizosphere > Soil ...
CGTTCACGATGCCATTCATCCCGAAATTCGCAAAGCGACCTCCGGAATACCAGGCCGGAACTCACATGCTTTTTTCGCGATCTTCGCGACAGTCCGAAAATTGCGATCGCATAGTTTGCTGAGGAAATCCGCCGTGTAGGGAATCGCGCGATTGTCGGCGCGAACTCGCAAGACTGATCACTTTTTTCGATTTCTGTTCGACGACGATTTTTCTTGTGATCGAAACTCGCGAATTCTTTAGGAATTGGCGCGCCCGCCGCGACTCGAACGCGGGACCCCCGGCTTAGAAGGCCGGTGCTCTATCCAACTGAGCTACGGGCGCGTGTGAAGGTATGGTACTCGACGCTAAAGACTTGATGGCCTGACGAGCGACGGTCGTCACTGCGCGGGCAAGCGAATGCCGACAAACGTGGCGAGTCGTGTGGCCGTCGGCGGGTCCATGTTCGAGAGGACCACGACGGTATAGCCCGATTCCCAGATTGACAACGCGCCGTTTGCGCCCGGAGAGTCGCCCGTATGGCCGATCCGCCGAACGCCTCCGTCGACGGTGTCAACGAACCCGTATCCGTACTTCCCCCAAGGGCATGGCACCGTGCCGGTCGTGAGCAATCGCGTGTGTGCGCGGTCGAGAAGCCGATGCTTCGTCAGCGCGTCTGCAAACTTCAACAAATCGGTCGTCGTCGAGTAGCCGCCGGCAGCCGCGTCTCCACAATACGGCAACCGGTCCGTGTTGGGTGTCCACGGCGACTGCCTGTCGGACCGCGTGTAGCCGATCGACAAATTGGCGACGTGCTCTTCTTCCGGTCGCGACCCGGTGGCGGTCATTCCCGCCGGCTGGAAGACGAGTGCATCCACCGCGTCGTGATAGCTCGTCTCCGTGACCGCCTCGATCACCGCGCCGAGCAGGATGAAGCCGTAGTTGCTGTACTCGTAGCGTGCGCCGGGCTCGAACAGCAGGTCGCGCGCGCTGAACAGCCTGATGTAATCGGCATGGGCGCGCAGCTCGAGCCTGTGGGGCTCTCGGTCGATGCTGCCGGTGCCGCCGGTGTGCGTCAGGAGGTGGTGGATCGTGACCTTCGAGGCAACTTCGCGGTTCGGGTAGTCGGCGACGATGTCTCCGAGCGAGGCAGTCAGTGTGAGCCGACCATCCTGCACGAGCCTGAGCACGGCGGTCCCGGTGAACATTTTTCTAATCGAAGCGAGACGAAAACGAGTGTCGAGCGTATTGGGGATTGGGGCGGCCCGATCCGCCAGACCGAACGCCTCGGCGAAGATGGGTGTGCCGTCCCTCGCGACGAGGACCACGCCCGAAAACCTGTCGCGTTGGACCGCCTTGTCGATTTCGAGGCGGAGCGCGCGCAACGCCTCCCGTTCGCTCAATCTAGGCGGGCAGAGGTCCTCCGGCGTGGGAATGGGATGGATCTCGAGGTTGACGACAGGATACGGAGGCGCCGCGTGGACGTCCATTACGGCGTGTGCGAACTGATCCGAGTCACGTTCCTTCAAGATGCCGACGAATCGAGTCGGCGTCGATTCCCCGCCTCGCTTCAACTCGAATCCACCTGTCCAATGACTGAGTTGTAGCTCGCGATCGACGAAGTCCTCGCTCGGCGGGTCATGCGCCGGATGGGCCTCGTGGTACGCGAGCATCTCGGCCTTGCTTCCGGAGTTGAACGCGCTGAGCCATGCAGCAAACATCCGGGAAGCTGGAAGGTCGACAGTCATCGTGTGCCGCAGTTCAAACTGCTTACGTGGCGCCGTGGCGCGCGATTCGATCGGGGATCGAGTCCACGTCAAACCGTCTCGCTACGCTGCGTCACCTGCTTGACCGGCACGCGCGCGCGAATGGTAGTCCCGCCAGGGGAGCGAGTATCCACGCGCAACTCACCGTCGACCAGCTTCAGACGTTCTTTCATGCTGATCAGCCCCAGCCCGCGTCCCCTGAGCGCCGTATTCGGCTCGAAGCCGATCCCCGAATCCTGAACGGTCAACGTGATCTCGTGTGAACTTCCCTGCAGCAACACGTCCACGCGTCGCGAGCCGCTGTGCTTGATGGCATTCTGCAGCGCCTCCTGCAACACGCGATACAGACCGACCGATACGTCCTCTTCGACAACGGCGACGACGCCCTTCGATTCGAAGTGGATATCGATGCTCAACCGATCCGACAACTCGCGACACAGGTGACGTGCCGCCGCCTCGAGGCCAAGCAGCATCAGCTTCGATGAGTGCAGGCGGTGCGACAGGCCTTGCACATCGGTCGTCAGAGCGACGACGGCGTCGATGGCCGTGGCGATGTCGGGTTCGAGCTCGGGGGCCGATGCCTGCGAGCGGAGTTTCAGAGCATCGAGTCTCATCGCCAGCAAGGCAAGTTGCTGATTGATATCGTCGTGCAGTTCCCTCGCTAAGCGGGCACGTTCCTGCTCCTGCGCCCGGATTAATCGCTGACTCAGTGTCGAAAGCGCTGCCTCCGCGGCCTTGCGCTCGGTCACGTCTACCGCCGACCCGATATACCCCGCAAACATCCGTTCCGTGGTGTGTCTCGGCGTGGCCTGCACGAGGAACCAGCGGAACTCGGCATCCGAAGTCCGCAGCCGGTGTTCCACCTGAAACGGCTCACGCCGCGCGAAGGCGTTCGCGTAGGTCTCCAGGCTCCGCTCGATGTCGTCGGGATGAATGCCATCGGCCCACCCGCGTCCGAGCGCGTCTTCCCGCGACCGCCCGAGCAGCGTCGTCCACGATTCGTTGACATACGTGCACCGCTGGTCCACGTCAGACATCCAGATGATGACCGGCACCGTACTGGCGATGAGGCGGAAGCGCTCCTCGCTCTCTCGTATGGCCCGTTCCGCGACCCGGCGCTGCGTGTCGTCGCGGAGCGCGACGACGATGCCGACCGTTCGTCCGTCCCTCTTCAGAGGCGACGCGCTGAAAACGACCGGAAAGAAACTCCCGTCCTTCCGGATGAACACATCAGCGTGCTCCCGAAGTTCGATTCCTTTCTGCAAAACCTGGAAACCGGGGCAGTCGCTGGCCGGATACGGTGCGCCGTCGGGATGTTTGTAATGGATGGTGTCGTGCATTTTCCGGCCGAGCAGTTCGCCCATCGTCCACCCGAACATGACCTCCGCAGCCGGGTTCATGTACGTCACGGCACCCTGGAGATCAGTGGTGTACACGCCGGCGGCCACCGTGTTCATGGCCAGCCGGAACCGCTCCTCGTTGTCACGCGCCAGAGCCTCGGTCGCGACTAACGCGCGCATCGCCTGGTGGCGTTTCAGCGCGTTCCAGAGGATGTCGCTGATCGCCCTCAGCTCATTCACGAGCGTCGGAGTCCAGGTGACGTAACGGCGCGTCGTGACGAATGAAATGGCTCCAGCGATCTCGCCACCCACCTTCAGCGGAATCGACGCCACGGATGCAATGCCTCTCTGTCGAAGGTACTCCCGTTCCGCGGCCGCTTCTTCGGGCAGATCGTCCACGTGTGCGGCAAGCGTGACATCGCCGCGCAAGACCTGTCCGACCCACCACGGCTGCATCTGCGTCGTCAACACGGGAAGCGGCGCTGCCACTCCAGCGTGGTTCCAGGAGTACGCGACGGTCATCACGCCACGATCACGGGACAGCTCGAGCAGCGTGATGCGGTCCATCTGTAGGAACTTGCCTACGCGGGCAAGGCCCTGCTCCATGTGCGAATCGACCTGTTCGTCCGGAAGCCCGATGAATGTCTTCGAGAGCTCGAACAGAAAGGTCTCGAAGGCCACACGGCGCAGAAGCGCTTCCTCGAACTGCTTTCGTTCCGTGACATCGCGAATGACGATCGTGAACTCCCGGCGCCCTCCAGCTTCATAAGGCGCGATCGATGCCTCGCACGAAAACTCTTCGCCATCAGCGCGCAGACCCGCTGACGTGGGCAGCGTGCTGACGCCACGCATGTCGACGTCGTTCTGGCGTGCGCGCTCGAACACCGCGCCGTGTTCCGCGCGAAAGCGCTGAGGGATGAAGCGCTCGAGCCGCGTGCCGACAGCCTCCTGTTCCTGACACCGGAACATGCGCTCCGCGGCCGGATTGAATACAAGGATGTGCTGCTGCTCGTCGACGATGACGATGGCGTCGATGGCCGATTGGATGATTCCCTCGAGCCGCTCCGAGCTTTCGACGACCGTGAGCGACCCCTTTTCGGGCACGGGAAAAGTCACGGGTGGGCGTAGTGTATGCGGCGCCGCCTTTGCCGGCAACGCCGGGGAACCTGTGGAAAACATGTCGACGCGGCGTGCACATCCTGTGGAAAACCTGTGGGCAAAAAAAAATTTCTTCGCTGAATACGCCTGTTTTTTCGTGGGAATGGTGCTGCACGCTTTTTTCGTCATTCACTTCGCTTGTTCGGCAGGCGTGAACGCATAGAATCCGCGACTGGTTCCGCCAAAAATCCCCATTCCAGCAAACCATCACTCGCGGGATCGAGTGCGCAGCGGTGGCACATCCTGCGTTTGCAGCGGAGGAGTCGTGGACGTTTCACCCGCTCACGGGCATGCAACCGGTTTCGTCTCCTCCGAGGACCGGCTCACGGCCGCACGATCGCTCGGATCCGACAACGAGATGACCGTTGCCGATTGTTGGTTCGCGGCGCTCGATCAGCGGCGGTTCGTTGCCGGCGAACGTCGATGGACAACGAGAGTAGTGGGCGTTCACCTTGACGGGCTGCACACATGGATCCAGCTTGAATTCGCCGAATACCCCGGCAGCTCGCTCGTGCTCCATCTCACGCCGTGGGCTGGTCTGCACGACGCGGTGAACATGATTCGCGCGGAGATCATGCGCGGAGACGGGGAACCAGTGTGATGAGGCCGGGTAATATCCCAGTCCCGTTTCTCTGTGCACGTCCGCGCTAGCTGATCGTTAGGAATGGGGTCGGCGTCATTCCAATGATTACGTTCGTGCCACGTCCTGTCTCAACAGCGTGCCAAAACAGCACATGCCGCGACGAGATTTTCTCAATGAATACAGGGAATCACTGATGTCGTGCTCCACCGTACATCGACTAAGATGTGCCGGTAATCGGTCGGTGCCTGCCGACTTCCGACGGTTGTTCTCCACCCTAGAACTTCAGGGGAAATTCACGCGTCGCGAGAGCCGGTCGTGGTGCGCGCTGTTTCTGTGAGATGTGGAAACGAATCCCGTTTGATGAGTAGGCGCGCGCGGCACGCGTGAGCCCACCCAGGCTGACGGAACGGGCATGATGAACACGATTCTGGTTGTCGACGATTACGAGCCGTGGCGGCGCCATCTCGCTTTGACGCTCGGGAACAATACGCGCTGGCAGATCGTTGGCGAGGCCGCCGACGGGCCAGAAGCGGTCGCCAAAGCCATCGATATTCGACCGGACCTGATTCTGCTCGACGTCGGTCTGCCGACGGTGAACGGGATCGAAGCGGCGCGCCAAATCCTCGAACGCAATCCAGCGCTCAACATACTGTTCCTGAGCGAGCATCAGTCCTGGGAGGTCGCGGAAGCGGCGCTTCATACCGGTGCGCGCGGGTACCTTTGCAAATCGGATTCGGGGCGTGAGCTGTCGCCGGCACTCGATGCGGTTGCAGCGGGCGGACGCTTCGTCGCGGCAAGGTTCGGCGGTCGAGTCGTTCACAATGCGAGCCACCGGCGCTCGGCGGACGTACGTCGGCACGAGGCGTTGTACTACTCGACGGAGGCACTGCTGATCGATCGGTGGGCATCGGCCGCGGAGGCGGCGCTGGACGAACAGGCAACGTTTCTTCTGGTGACGACACCCTTGCGCCAGCAGAGAATACGCACCGTGCTGGAAAAGCGTGGAGCGAATCTGGCCGTCCCCATCAGCGAGGGGCGGTATGTTTCGCTGGGCGTCGACGAAACACTCGCGAAATTCATGATTGGTGATCAGGTGGACGAAGCGCGCTTCTGGACCTCCGCCACTTCGCTCATGCTGAGCCTCGCAAAGGCGTCGACCGCCGAACAACCGCACGTCGTCGCGTGTGGAGAATGCGCCCCCACATTGTGCGTACGGGGGAACGCAGAAGCCGCGGTCCGGCTCGAGCAACTCTGGGACGAGCTCACCAGGACGTATAACCTGGATACGATTTGTGGCTTTGCCTTAGAGGGATGTCAGTGCGAGCACCCTGAGGCCGTACTGCAAGATATGAGAGCGGTCCACACCGCGACCTACGCCCTGTAACCAACGCCAGCCGGCGTTGGCGTGTCTGTCTCCGTGATCGGCACCCGAACATGAAGTGTGGTGCCGCTTCCGGGGTGAGACTCGATTCTAAGTTCCCCATCGACGAGGCTGACACGTTCCTGCATCGTGATGAGTCCGATGCCGCGGTTTTCAGTCGTGGATGACGGATCGAACCCCTTCCCCTCATCACTGACCACCATGTGAACCCACCCGAGGGCCTCCCACAAGCGAACGCGACAATGGCGAACACCGCTGTGCTTGGCCGTGTTGTGGAGGGCTTCCTGCAGGATGCGGAACAGACTGAGGGAGATGTTCGATGGCAGCGGCCGAGAGATGTCGGTGGTCTGAAATTCCACGTCGAATCGATGTTGTTCGGCGAATTCCCGGCAGAAGAGGCGCATCGCGGTGACGGCACCGACCACTTCGATCTTCGACGGGTGCAATTCGTGGGACAGCGTCTGAAGATCGGAGGCGATCCCCGCTGCCTGCGCCCGGAGATCCTCTGAAAGACCCGTCAGACCGACCGTAAGCAGCGCGAGACGCTGTCCGATATCGTCGTGCAGCTCGCGGGCGATCCGCGCCCGCTCCTGCTCCTGGACACGAATGATCTTGCGCTTCGCGCGCGCGAGCGCTTCTTCGGCCCGCTTCCCTTCGCTGACATCGCGAACGATCCTGACGACGCCTGCGAGACCGCCGTTCGCATCCCTCAACGGAGAAATCGCCGAGGATAGATGCGCGGTTTCTCCCGCCGTCGTCCCAGGTCGTTGGAGCTGGATGATGCGCTGCCCCCACCGGAGCTTGTGAAACCCCGTGCCCTCGTCGCTGAGCAATTCGGGAGGGAGGAGCTGTGAGATCGGTCTTCCGATCGCTTCGGCTTCGGTGAACCCAAAGATACGCGTCGCAGCCTGATTCCAGCTGAGCACCACGCCGCTCAAATCCTCGGACACGATCGCGTCGTCGGAGGATTCGACGACCGCGGCGTGGCGCAGTCTTGCTTCCAACTCGGCCTGCGCGCGAATCAGCCGTTCACGTTCCGCCTCTGCGCGTTCACGTTCTGCGATCACGGCCGCCAACGCGAGCCCGGAGACCGACAGCAGGGTGAACAGCAAATCCAACAGGACAGCGTTCGTGAACGCCGTGTTGGACGCAAACGGGCCGAAGCCCAACGCCGTCAGGACCGTCGCGATGGTGGCAATCAGAAATACGGCAAGCGTCGCGCCCGCTATGCCGAAATCAATTCCAGCCCACATCACCAGCGGCAGTACGGCGAACGCGAACACGTCGAGGTGGAGCGGAAAGAAGTCCCCGAACACGAGGAAACAGGCAAATGCGGTCAACGCGAAGAGGGCGAGCAGCTTTGCGGCCCCGGCACGGGTCTGCGTACGAATCAGCCGCGGCAGCGTAAAGACGAGCGGCGTGACGAGAAGGACACCGGTACTATCCCCAAGCCAGTAAACGAGCCACGCGGACGCTATGCCAGAGTAGGGCTGAATCCCGGCCGCGTACAACGACAGGATTCCGAACGTCGAACTGACAAGAGCGCTTCCGAACGCGCCCACCACGATTAAGCCCAGCGCGTCGCGAAGACGCGGCAGCGACGGGTCGAAGTTCGCAATGCGGCGCAGCAGCAACGCCCCTGTTACCGCGGCCACGGTGGCCGCACCCGCCTGGCCCGCCGCGCCGAGGGTAGGGACTGCTCCCTCCGATGCCACCACGAACGCGCTCGCAAAGACGGCGGGCCATACGCGGAAGCCGTATTTGAGAAAGGCCGCGAGGGCGATCCCATAGGCAGGCCACACGGGCCCGAGGTTGCTGCTTCTGATGTTCGTCGTCGCCTGCCCGAGTTTTCCCGCGACGAAGTAGATGAGGAAAACAGTCAGCAACTGCAAGACGAACGTCCGTGTCGCAGCGTCCCCGAAACGTCCGCGTGTGTTCCGGAGCGGAGAGGACTGAGACCCAGGGTCCGACGGTTTGGCGCGGAAAGGCGGAAAGATAGAGTGGTCTGAGCTGGTCCTGGACATACGCGGGGAAGCCTCCGAACCAGCTCAATGAGAGAGGTCGGAGTCGGGATTCTACCCGGGACGCAATTAACGTCAAGAAGCGACTTACATACACAGAGTAGTTCTTACACGCCGCGACATGACAGCTCGACCGACCCAGGTTGGAGCCTGAACCCTAAACTCTACGGATTTCCCGAGTCGGTCTGCGGCACAAGCGTTGCTCCTTGACGCTCAACCCCAGTGCGCATTCCGGATCCCAGACGCCTCGAAGCCTTCGTTAACGCCCATCGTTCCGCGGTGCTCGCAGCCCTGATTGTCCTGTGCCTCGGCACGTGGCTCGGAATCGGAGCATCGGTCGGGTATGTGTTCGCGGCGGTCCGCAGCCTGCCGGGTCAGAACGTCGTGCGCGGCGCCGGCACGATGGCGCGCGCCACCACCATTGCGGACGTCAAAGGGCGCCATGCATTCACGGTCTTCGAGGAACAGCGGCTTCAGGTTCCGCTGTCGCGCGTTTCGCGAAACGTGATCGCCGCTATCGTCGCCATCGAGGACCAGCGTTTCTACAGCCACAGCGGGTTCGACCCCATTCGCGTAGTCGCCGCGCTCGTCAACGACGTCGTCAAGGGACGTGCCGAACAGGGGGCCAGCACGATTACGCAGCAACTTGCGCGCCTCAGTTTCCTGACGCCGGACAAGACCGTCCGTCGCAAACTGCAGGAACTGATTCTCGCGACGCGGCTCGAGCACACCTTTACCAAAGACCAAATCCTCGAGCTGTATCTGAACAAAGCCTATTTCGGTGATGGCCTCTACGGGGTCGAAGCTGCTTCACTCGGCTACTTCGGCAAGCACGCATCGGAACTCGACGTGTCCGAGGCCGCGTTGATTGCGGGCCTCGTCAAGTCCCCATCCGCCTATGCCCCGACGGTCAATGCCTCGCGTTCGGTTGCGCGGCGCAATGTCGTGCTGCAGGCGATGCGTGATACACATGCCATTGACGATCGAACCTACCGCGCCGCGGTCGCCACCCCGCTACAGCTCAACGACGCACTCAGACGGGAAGAGGCGTTCGGTCAGTACTTCAAAGAAGAAGTGCGAAAGGAGCTGGTCGAACGGTTCGGATGGGATCGGGTCTACCGGGATGGGCTGCGCGTCGAAACGACGCTTGATCTCGACATGCAGCGCGCTGCCGAAGACGAGGTCCAGCGGACACTGGCGACCATTGAACAGCAGCAGAAGCGCCGTGGAGCGAGCCGTGGATCAAACGCAGCCACGACGACGGACCCGCTGCAGGCCGCACTCGTCGCTCTGGATCCCCATACGGGAGAAGTCAGGGCGATGGTGGGTGGCCGGAGCTTCGAGCAAAGCCATTTCAACCGTGCCACACAGTCCCGCCGACAGCCCGGCTCCGCCTTCAAGCCCTTCGTGTACGCCGCGGCGCTCGAGCAGGGATTCACACCGGCCACGATCATCACCGGGCTGAGCGAGCCGGTCGCGACGTTCAAGAACGTGTGGCTGCCCGACGACGAGCATGTCGATGGCGACGCGATCACCATGCGCTCCGCATTGCGGCTGTCGAGCAACCGGGCCGCCGTTCAAATGCTCCAGACGATCGGGGTGCCCAGCGCCGTCACCTACGCGCAACGACTCGGCCTCGACAACCTCCCTGCTGTTCCCTCGCTGGCGCTTGGTTCGGGCGAGGTGACGCTGCTGTCGCTCACGTCGGCATACGGCGCGTTCGCCAACCAGGGCGTGCTCGCCACACCTTCCCTCATCCGCCGGGTGAGGACGAGCGATGGACAGGTGCTGTTCGAGACCATGCCGTCGGAAAAGGCCGGCGTCAGCCCCACGACCGCGTTTCTGATCACGTCAATGCTGCAGGATGTCGTCAACGCCGGCACCGCGGCACAGGCGAGACAGGTCGGGTTCAAGCTGCCCGCGGCCGGCAAGACTGGAACGACCAACGACTACCACGACGCATGGTTTGTCGGGTACACGCCGCGCCTCGTCACCGGTGTGTGGGTCGGGTACGACCAGCCGCGGACGATCATGCGGGGCGGCTACGCGGCAGAACTCGCGGTGCCGCTGTGGGCGCGGTTCATGATGACGGCCACGCACGACGACAAGCCCGAGTCATTCCGGCCGCCGGCGGGGATCGTTGCGGTTGACATCGACGGCGTCAGCGGACGGCTGGCTACCGACGACTGCCGGCGTTCGCGTGATGGAATCGTCTATACCGAGTACTTCGCGCGCGGGACCGAACCGATCGACATCTGCCCGATTCACCGCGCGCACCTGCTCAGGGCGCTGATCCCGTTCGGCCGCTCGAGCGCGCCCGTGGTCGTCGCTCAGGAAGCATCGCCGCCTACCGTGGCCGAAGTGCGGCCCACACCACCGCCTCCCGTCGCGCAACAGGCACCGGCACCGGAGCCGAAGAAGAAACGCGGTTTCTGGTCGCGCGTATTCGGGGTCGGAAAGGATTCCGAACGCGCCGACGGAAAACCCCGGAAGTAACCCGCCCTACTTCGCCTTCGCCGACGCCACCGTCGAGTTCACGCTTTCCTGGCCACCGCGCAGCGCTGCCACCGCGTAGTAGTACGTCGTGCCACTGACGACCTGGGTATCGGTATACGAGGTGTTCGCTCCGATCAATGCGATGGTCGTAAACGGTCCGCCGCTGCTCTGCGACCGGTAGATGCGGTTCTGCGTGATCCCCGTGCTCGTTGACTGGGTCCACGTCAGCATGATCTTCTTCTTCGCACCGGTGGCTTTGAGATTCGTCGGTGCGAGAGGCGGCTGGACCGCGGTTGGCGTCGCGCTCACCTGCGTGGAATTCGCGCTCTCTCCGCAGGCGTTTGACGCGGACGCCACGTAGTAATACGTCGTCCCGTTGGTGAGGCCCGTATCCGTATAGGTCCGGTTCGTCAGATTGGCGGCCACGATCGTGTACGGACCACCGGACGTCGTGGAACGTTTCACCGTGTAGGTCGATGCGCCGCTGCTGGCGTTCCAGGCAAGCGCCACCTGCGCACTGCCGGCCGTTGCTGCGAGTCCCGTGGGCGTTGACGGAAGCTGACATCCTCCAGCGCCCGCTGATACCTGCGCGATCCAGGTCGTCCAGTTCATCCCGCCGCCGGCGCCCATCAGCTGTCCGGCCAACCACACACTGGCGCCGCCATCGAATGGATCTACGGCGATGCCGGAATAGTCGCCCCAACGCTGATCGTTCGGGCTTGCGTCATACGCCGATACACCGGCGCGCACGATGGTCGGCGACTGGAACGTGCCGGGAGCGTCGCTGGAGTGATGGCCTCCGGTGTAGACCGATGGATATTCGGAGCTCGACGACCGCGTGAAGACACTGACCATATTGCCGGCCGCATCCGTCGTCACCGCTGGGTAGTAGTAGTCGACGCCCGATTCGCCGTAAGTAATCTCCTGCGCGATCGTCATCGTCGCAGTGTCGACCTGCACGAAGTGGAGGCACGAGCGAATTGTGGCGTCTCCAGCGGGCGTGCAGCCGGTGTTGCCGCTCATCCACAGCTGACCATTCCGGTAGGACAGATCCTGGAGCCGAACGTCGTTGGTCATGATGCGGACCGAGCCAGGTTCGACCGCGTCGGGCGGCACAGCCAGCAGCGCTTGCAGCGTCAGCGGTATCGTGGACGCGACGTCGCCGTTGCCCACTCCGGGAACTCCGTCGATCGACCAGATTTCGAGTGTCTTGCTGCCGCCATCGGCCGGAACCGCCGCCAGATACAGTTTCGATGTCGACGACAGCGATTTCGCGACCTGAATCGTGTCGACAGGCTGCGGATGGCCGTAATACGTGCTCGCTGGATTGCTCACACCGGCGACGAGATCCGCCTTGTTGGCGACGAGATACTCCGAGCCCAGGAAATTCATGGCTGGAAGGTCGAAGGCGTTGCCCGTCACCGCGAGTTTGTCGTCGCTGAGTCCGAGCGACGGGAAGTCCGGAAATTCGCCGTTGAACTCCGCTTGATAGAGCGTATATGCGCCGGTCGGATCGTTCGTTTTCGACACGGCAATGCGCCAGTCACCCACCAAATAAAGATACGGGTCCAACGTCACGCACGAGACGAACCATCGGTCGCTGATCGGGTCGTAGATCACACGTGGATCCGAAACGATCGTGAAGAAGTCGAAGACGCTCACGCCGAAGAAGGATGCGAGGTCGGTGTCGTAGAGAACGTGGGGCGTGGTCGTCGGACGCGACCAGACGCGAATTTCGAGATTGACGGCTTCGAGTACATGGTTTGGTCCGACGGCAATCTGCGTATCCGGCGGTATCGCCCCTGCTGTCGCGAAGTTGATCCCCTCGTATCCTGAGTCACTGATCTGGACTGTGGACGGCACCGCCACTGCCGTCGCGCCGGGCGCAACGACCAGCCCGCCTGGCTGTTTGTGCTTCGACAACGACTCTTCGTCGGTTGCGTGGAGTCGCAGGGCGCGCGGCGCGTTCTGACGATGAGCGCCACCCGGCAGGTCGCGCAGCGTCACCTCGCCGTATTTCTGGAATCCGGAGAAACCGCGCCTCGACCCTTGAGCATGAAGGTGGCCGGTTTGCGTCAGGAGAACCACCAAGGCACAGAGGGATACGACAACCGTCCAGCGGCGCGCGCGCATCATGACAGCACTCCTCGTGGCGGGATTGAGTGCCAGGAGCCGCGCAAAGGTCGAGCCAGCGATTGGAACGTAGGCAAGCCATTGCCGATGACCGAGTTGTGGTCTTCAAGCGCTTCTCACGGAGCTCGTGACGACCCGCAAAATCGTGTGCACGGGCGCAAAAAGGTGTTGTCGACGGCGACTGTCAATACGGCTTTTGACCGCCTGTCACGCCGTACACCTCACCACTGACCTAGCGCGATTCGTTCGAGGCGAGAAAGACGAAGACGGGCGCAATCTCCACCGGCGGCGCGGCTCGCTCGAACACCGGCCTAGAATGTCTGCGTGCGACACTCTGCTCTCGTACGCGTCACGCACTGGTTGACGACGGCGAGCTTCGTCGCGCTCGCGGTGAGCGGTGTTGCCATCCTGCTCGCACATCCGCGTTTGTACTGGGGCGAAACGGGGGCGGTCGGAACACCGTCATTGATCGATCTACCCCTTCCCTTCATGCTGACCGGTCAATCCGGCTGGGGCCGGTATCTCCACTTCGTGTCCGCGTGGATGGTCGTGTTCACCGGTGTCGTGTACGTGCTGGGCGGGCTCCGCGCGCGACATTTCAAAGAAGATCTGTTCAGCCCGCAACGACCGGCGAAGTACAACCCCATTCAGCGAGTGACGTACATCGCAGTCGTGTTCGTGTTGTTCCCCGTCATGGTCTGGACAGGTCTGGCGATGTCTCCCTCCGTCACTTCAGTGGTCCCGGCACTGGTCACGTCGCTGGGTGGTCAGCAGTCCGCGCGCACCATCCACTTCGTTGTCGCCGTGCTCCTCGTCGGCTTCGTGATCGGTCACGTCACGATGATGACGTTCGCAGGGTTCAGCCGTCATCTTCGCGCGATGATCCTCGGAGGCGAACCGTCCGCAGCGGGGGTTCAGACATGAGCAGGCTCATCACGCGGCGCAAAGTGATCACGACCGCACTGACGGCGCTCGGGGGCGCGTCCGGCCTGACGGTTGCCGCGCGTATCGCGGATCGATACGGGTTGATTCCTCCCGATCATGGTGGTCTGTATGGGGCCGGTGAAACGCTGACCTATGCGTCGCACCGTCTGCTGACCGCGCGCGGTTCGCTCGCACGCGAGTTCCGGCCGGATCAAATCTCCACAGTCGCTCCTGTCAACGGTCCGCCGCCACAGGCGTTCGACTACCAGCAGCTGCTGCGTCGCGGATTCACGAACTGGCAACTCGATATCGACGGCCTCGTCGCACGACCCTCATCCTTCTCCCTGGCAGAGCTGCGGCGC
>Ga0070671_100002542_pt1 | contig 14135 bp, 16 predicted proteins | sample KBSS73metaG_FD_65341 | JGI IMG/M metagenome (GOLD analysis project Ga0070671, IMG submission 65341) | Switchgrass rhizosphere microbial communities from Kellogg Biological Station, Michigan, USA - KBS S7-3 metaG | ecosystem: Host-associated > Plants > Roots > Rhizosphere > Soil ...
GACTGCGCATCGACCGTGGCCGGGTCGCGGTCGACGATGACGAAATCGGCCCATTTTCCAGGCTCCAGCGAACCGATTTTCTGCTCGGCGAAGCCCGCATAGGCCGCGCCGCGGGTATAAGCGGCGAGCGCCTGCTCGAACGTCAGCCGTTCCGTCGGTAACCATCCGCCCGACGGTTGGCCGTTGACGTCCTGCCGGCTGATCCCAGCGGAAAGGCCCGGGAACGGATTTGCCGATTCCACCGGGAAATCAGTGCCGAACGCAAGGCGTGCTCCGTTCTTGAGGACGGTCTGCCATGCGTAGGCGCCCGCGAGCCGGTTCGGTCCAAGACGCTTCTCGGCCATCAGGCGATCACTGGTCTGGTGCGTAGGCTGCATCGAGGCGATGATTCCGGCCGGTGCGATTCGCGGAATGTCGGCGGGATCGACGATCTGGAAATGCTCGATCCGCCAGCGGCGGTCGCGACCATATTTCCTGGTCATCTGCTCATAGACGCTGATGACCTGCGCGTTGGCCGCGTCGCCGATCGCATGGGTCGCAATCTGGAAACCCGCCGATGCGGCGCGGTCGGCAAGCGAGACCATTTCCGCGTCCGAATGAAACTGCAGACCGTGCGTGTCAGGCTTGTCGGCATAGGGCTGCTTGAGCCACGCCCCGCGTGAGCCGAGTGCGCCGTCTGCGTAGAATTTGATCCCGACCATGCGGAGGCGGTCGCCGTACAACCAGTCGGTCGGATGGGGGACTTCGCCGAGCAGCTTCAATTCGTCGGCATAGACCATCAGCCGCACCTGGAGACGGCCGGCATCGCCCGCGCGGCGCATCGCCTGCCAGTCGCCAAGCGAGGTGCTCATCGATCCGACGCCGGTGACGCCGTAGCTCAGCAGGATGTCCTGCGCCTTCGCCAGCGCCTGATCATCTTCAGCCGCTGTCGCTCGCGGCACGGCTAGACCCACCAGTTCGATCGCATTGTCGACGAAAAGTCCGTTCTCGATCCTGCCGCCCGCCGGAGCCTTGGTGTCGGAGGTGATTCCGGCGGCGCGCATGGCTGCGCTGTTAGCGACCACCGCATGACCGTCGACTCGCTCGAGCATGACGGGACGATCGGAGACGACTGCGTCGAGATCGGCGGCGGTCGGGAAGCGCTTGTCGGGCCAAAGTTCCTGGTTCCATCCGCGGCCGACGATCCAGCGCGCATCCGGATGCGCGGCGGCGTAAGTACGGAGCCGATGTTTCAGATCGTCGAGCGAGCTGGTGCCGACGAGGTCGAGCTGGAGAGCACCGAAGCCGAGGCCAAGTACGTGACCATGCGCGTCGATGAGGCCCGGCAGGAGTGTCCGGCCCCCGCCGTCGATCATGTGATCCAGGCGTCTCATTCGGGGCGTCGAACTGGTCATCACCTGCTTCACCCTGCCATCGTCGCCGATCAGCAGGCTGCCGAAATGTTGGAGATGTCCGTCGGGCCCCACCTGGATGCCGTTGACATTGCCGATGAGCATTTCGGCGGACGCCGCGGTTGAGGCGAGTAGCGCGGCAAGCGCGAGGAGAGCCTTGTTCATGAGCGGACGCATAGCATTGTCGCCGACCAAGTGAACGGCTAGGCCGCTGCCTCAATGCTAGCAGCTCCAACGATCGACGACATTCGCGCGGCCGCAAAGCGGATCGACGGCGCCGTAGTCCGCACTCCCATGATGGTCAGCCGGACCTTGTCCGAGGCCATCGGCGCGGAGGTCTGGCTGAAGTTCGAGAACTTGCAGTTCACCGCCGCCTACAAGGAGCGCGGCGCGCTCAACAAACTGCTGCAGCTGACCCCCGAAGAGCGGGCGCGCGGAGTCATTGCCGCGTCTGCCGGCAATCATGCGCAGGCCGTCGCTTATCATGCGAAGCGGCTCGGCATTCCGGCGACGATCGTGATGCCGGAATCGACGCCCACCGTGAAAGTCACCCAGACGGCCGGGCACGGCGCGACGGTCGTCCTTTACGGCAGGATCGTGGACGACGCCTTCACCAAGGCTCGCGAGCTCGCGCTCGAGAATGGCTATGTTTTCGTTCACGCCTTCGACGACCCGCAGATCATTGCCGGTGCCGGAACCGTCGGGCTCGAAATGCTGGAAGAGGCGCCGGACCTGGACACGATCGTTGTTCCGATCGGCGGCGGCGGGCTGATGTCCGGCGTGTCGATCGCGGCGCGAGCGGTGAAGCCGGACATCGAGCTCATCGGTGTCGAGGCCGAGCTCTATCCGTCGATGAAATGTGAAATCCAGAACTGCCAGATGCCGCTCGGCGGTGATACGCTGGCGGAGGGCATTGCCGTCAAGCAACCCGGCGAGCTGACGTCCCGCATCCTGCGCGAATATGCGAACGATGTCGCGCTGGTGAGCGAGCGCGATCTGGAACGCGCCGTCGCGATGCTGGTCGGCATCGAGAAAACTGTCGTCGAGGGCGCGGGCGCGGCCGGGCTGGCGGCCATGCTGGCGGAGCCCGATCGCTACAAGGGCAAGAAGGTCGCCACATTGCTGTGCGGCGGCAACATCGACACGCATCTTCTCGCCAATGTCCTCGTCCGCGACCTGGTGCGCCAGGGGCGCATCGCACGCCTTCATGTCGCCGCTCACGATCAGCCGGGAGCGCTCGCAGCAATCACCGCCAAGGTCTACGAGGCCGGCGTGAACGTCATCGAGATCAACCACAGCCGCATTTTCACCCGGCTTCCGGCGAAAGACACGATGATCGAGGTCGAGTGCGAAGCCCGGGACCCGCAGTCCATCGACGATGTCGTTGCACGGCTCGAGGCGGCCGGTTTCAGGGTCGAGAGAGCCCTTCTCGACTAAATCAGAGTCTCCCGTCGGGACAGTAGGCCGTCACTCGTCGAAAATGGCAGGACCGAACTCTTTTCATCCGCGTTAACCCGCCGCATAAAGAGTTGCGTAACCATTGAGCGAGGTCGGGGTGAGCGCACCATTCCGCTTTCCCAAGTTTTTCGTAACGAACCCGAGCCCGTGCCCGTACCTGCCGGGCAAGGTCGAGCGGAAGGTTTTCACTGAGCTCAGCGGCCGTCACGCGACCGAACTCAACGAAGCATTGGGCCGCATCGGCTTCCGTCGCAGCCAGTCGGTCGCATACCGCCCGAGCTGCATCGATTGCTCCGCATGCGTCTCGGTCAGGGTCCTTGCGGCGGAGTTCGAGGCGAGCGGGACCCAGCGCAAGCTGCTCCGCCGCCACGCGGATCTCGAGGTCAGCGCCTGCAAGCCTTGGACAACCGACGAGCAATATGAATTGCTTCGCCGCTATCTCGCAGCACGTCACCCTGGCGGGGGCATGGCCGAAATGGACGAGAGCGATTTCGCCGACATGGTCGAGCAGACACCGGTCCGCACCTATGTGATCGAATATCGCGAGCCTTCGGTGGATGGCCGGCCGGGGAGGCTGGTCGGTGCCTGCCTGAGCGACCAGCAAAGCGACGGCTTGTCGATGATCTACAGCTTCTTCGACGTCGGGCCGGACGCGAGGAAGGGCCTCGGCACTTTCATCATCCTGGACCACGTCATCCGCGCTGCTCGCGCGGGGCTGCCCTATGTCTATCTGGGCTATTGGGTCGAGGGGTCGACGCGCATGGCGTACAAGACCGGCTTCCGGCCTCTTGAGCGCCTTGGCCGCGACGGCTGGCGGCGGATGGACGAAGCGTCGATCGAAGCCGAAGTCAGCGAGCCGCTTTCGCTGCCGACGCGCCGCGACCGGCGGCGGCTCCTCATCGACGCATAGAAAAAAAGGCGGGCCTTCGGCCCCGCCTCCTCCCCGTTGCCCCTGTTGCAACTTGTCAGGCGACCGCGGCCTGCGGCTCCGTCTCTTCGCCCTCGTCGGCGTCCCGCAGCACGTAGCCGCGGCCCCAGACGGTCTCGATGTAATTGGCGCCGCCGCAAGCGAGGCTGAGCTTCTTGCGGAGCTTGCAGATGAACACGTCGATGATCTTGAGCTCCGGCTCGTCCATGCCGCCATAGAGATGATTGAGGAACATCTCCTTGGTGAGGGTCGTGCCCTTGCGGAGCGAAAGCAGCTCCAGCATCGCATATTCCTTGCCCGTCAGGTGCACGCGGGATCCGTCGACCTCGACCGTCTTGGCGTCGAGGTTCACGGCGAGCTTGCCGGTGCGGATGACCGATTGCGAATGGCCCTTCGAGCGGCGGACGATCGCGTGGATACGCGCGACCAGCTCGTCGCGGTGAAACGGCTTGGTAACATAATCGTCGGCACCGAAGCCGAGCGCGCGGACCTTGCTGTCCATCTCGCCGATGCCAGAAAGGATCAGGACCGGAGTGGAGACCTTGGCCGTCCGAAGCTTCTTGAGCACGTCATAGCCGTGCATGTCCGGCAGGTTCAGGTCGAGAAGGATGATGTCGTAATCGTAGAGCTTGCCGAGATCGAGGCCCTCTTCGCCAAGATCCGTCGTATAAACGTTGAAGCCTTCGGTCCCGAGCATCAGCTCGATGCTCTTTGCCGTCGTCGGCTCGTCCTCGATCAGCAGCACGCGCATTGATTGTCCCCCCGTCCGAGGCCCAAGGGATACGCCAATGCGTAAATCACCCTTAACGGCCTTGAAGCGTCCATTAACCATTCGAGGTCTGAAGGGAAAAGGTTAATATTTCCTAACACGCTGGATTCCCTAGATTCGTTGCAAAGGAGTCACAAACTCATCCACAGACAGACTTGAGCGGCTGGCGTTCGTCCTTAGCGGAGCCGCTCTTCGCTCAGGACGAACGGAAGTTTGCGAACCAGGCGCCAGCATGCGAGGCGACGGCGATGCTCTCGGACCGCATCCTCTTCATCGACGGCGAAGCGCTGGTGCTCGACAAGCCCGCTGGCCTTCCAGTCGACGCCCCGCGCCGGGGCGGAGAGTCCATCGCGGCGCGCATCGAAGAATTGACCTGCGGCTTCAAGCGACCGCCCACGGCAATGCACCGGCTCGATACTGACACCAGCGGCTGCCTCCTCTTCGCGCGCAATGCCAAGGCTCGGTCGGTGTTCCAGCAGGCATTTGAGACGCGGACGGTCGAGAAATATTATCTTGCGGTCGTCGCCGCGAAGCTCGCGGAAGAAGAAGGCGTGATCGATTTGCCGCTTGCGAAGCTCTCGAGCGCTGAAGCGGGGTGGCGCATGGTTGGCGATCCGGGCGGCCATGAGGCGGCAACGCGCTGGCGGCGACTTCTTGTCCGTGAAGGGTCCACCCTGGTCGAATTCCGTCCCCTGACGGGACGAACGCACCAAATTCGCGCGCACGCGCGAGAGGCCTTCGGGCGGGGGATCGTCGGCGATCGTGTCTATGGCGTTCCGGGAGGGCCGATGCTCCTCCACGCGTCGCGGCTCGTCGTGCCGCGTCCAGGCAAGCCTGAGATCGACGTGACGGCTCCGCTTCCCGACCACTTCGGCGAGTGGCGCGATGCGACCTGAGGACGTCAACATTCCGGAGGACGCGCTAAGCGAAACCTTTCTCGCCGCGACCGGGCCCGGCGGCCAGAACGTCAACAAGGTGGCGACGGCGGTCCAGCTTCGTGTCAACCTCTACCGGCTTGGTCTGCACCCTGACGCCTATGAGAGGCTTAAAGTCATTGCCGGCAGCCGGGTGACCGGCGCGGGCGAACTGCTGATCACGGCGCGCCGCTTTCGAACGCAGGAGGCGAACCGTGCCGACGCGCGGCTCCGGCTGGCAGAGATGATTGCCGCTGCCCATATGGTACAAAGGAAGCGCAAGCCGACGCGGCCGTCGAAAGCCGCCAAGGCCCAGCGCGTCCAAAGCAAGCGCCAGCGCAGCGCGGTGAAGCAGACGCGCGGAAAGGTGACGTTCGATTGACCTACGACTTCAGGATTGCCGCGGCCGATACGCCGACGATGTACCGCGATATCGAGTCTGCCCTTCAGGGGCTGGTCGCGGGTGAGACCGACGCCGTCGCCAACATGGCCAATGCCGCCGCGCTGATCTGGGAGACATTGCCGGACGTCAATTGGGTCGGCTTTTACCGGAATGTCGGCGGAGAGCTGGTGCTTGGTCCGTTCCAAGGGCGCCCCGCCTGCATTCGTATCGCCTTCGGGTTGGGCGTGTGCGGAGTCGCGGCGGAAACTCGCCAGGTGCAGCGGATCGAGGACGTCAATGCTTTCCCGGGCCACATCGCCTGCGATGCCGCCTCGGCAAGCGAGATCGTCGTTCCGCTGATCCGCAACGGCGAGCTTCTGGGCGTGCTGGACATCGACAGTCCGAAGACGGGCCGGTTCAGCGAAGAGGACGAGGCCGGCTGCGTTCGGCTCGGCGCGATCCTCTCGCGGATTCTCTAGCTCAACTGCTCCAGGCGTTCGTCGGTAAGGCTGCCCGGGATGATCATCACCGGGCAGGGGAGCATTCCTGCATCCGTACCGGTGAAGCTCACGACCAGAGGCCCGGGGCTCCCGCTCGGCGCTGCGCCCAGCACCAGTGCAGCGATTTCGTCGCGGCCAGCGACATAGTCGCGCACTGTTTTCACAACCTCACCCTGCCGGATGATGATGTTCGCCTCGATTCCCGACTCGTCGAGGATTTCGCCGATCGCCGAGCTGACGACGCCCTCGATCCTCAATTTCTGTTCTTCTTCGATCGCCGCCTGGACTCCGCCGAATTGCACGAAATCCTGTGGTTCGGCGATTCCCAGCACCTCGATACTGCCGCTCGTCTTGGCCGCGCGGCGGGCCGCAAAGCGCAGCGCAACGCGCGATTCCGCGCTGTCGTCGACGACGACCAGATAGGTGCGTTTTGCCTCGACCCCCATTGAATGACGAGTGCTGCGTGAAAGCGCGAACAAGTGCAAGTCGCGGGCTAGGGAATTCGGCGCAGACTTGACCGCGCCCGCCGCATTGGCTTTGAGCCGCGGAGCCTTTTCAGGACACGCCCCATGCCGATCGAACTCAAGATGCCCGCCCTTTCTCCGACGATGGAGGAGGGCACGCTCGCCAAATGGTTGGTCAAGGAAGGCGACAAGGTCGCCAGCGGCGACATCCTCGCCGAAATCGAAACCGACAAGGCGACGATGGAGTTCGAAGCGGTCGACGAAGGCACGGTCGCCAAGATCCTGGTGCCTGAGGGCACGGACGGCGTGAAGGTCGGCGCACCGATCGCCATTCTTGCAGGCGAGGGCGAGGACGCCTCCAAGGCGGCCTCGGCAGCCCCGAAGGCCGATACTCCGTCAGCGCCGCCGAAGGCTGCGCCCGAGCCCAAGGCTGACGCGACTCCGAAGAGTGCGCCGGTGCAGGCTCCCGTGGAGACTCCTCCGGCTGCGGCGCAGCCTGCTGCCGCGCCTCGCGCCGAGGGTGACCGGGTCAAGGCGTCACCGCTCGCGCGTCGGCTCGCGCAGGCACAGAATGTGGATTTGTCCCGGCTTCAGGGCAGTGGCCCCGGCGGACGGATCGTCCGCGCCGACATCGACGCCGCTGTCGGCAAGGCTCCGGCGGCCCCCCCAAGCGCGACTCCAGCGGCAGCAGCGGCTCCGTCCGCGGCGCACTCGGTCCTCCCGGGAGCTGCGGAGCAGGCCATCCCGCATGAAGCGATCAAGCTGTCGAACATGCGCAAGACGATCGCGCGCCGGCTGTCGGAGTCGAAGCAGCAGATCCCGCACATCTATCTGACCGTCGATACCCAGCTCGACGCGTTGCTAAAGCTGCGCGGGGAATTGAACGCCGGTCTCGAGAGCCGCGGCGTGAAGCTCAGCGTCAACGACCTTTTGATCAAGGCGCTCGCTCGCGCGCTGATGGAAGTGCCGGAGTGCAACGTCAGCTTCGCCGGCGACCAGCTGCTCAAATATAGCCGGGCTGACGTGTCCGTCGCAGTGTCCATTCCCGCGGGCCTGATCACGCCGATCATCGTCGGCGCGGACACAAAGAGCGTCTCGGCGATTTCAGCCGAGATGAAGGATCTCGCCGGCCGGGCCAAGGAGGGCAAGCTGCAGCCCCAGGAATATCAGGGCGGCACCGCGAGCCTCAGCAATATGGGCATGTATGGCATCAAGCAGTTCGAAGCCGTCATCAATCCGCCGCAGGGCATGATCATGGCGATCGGCGCGGGCGAGAAGCGCCCCTACGTCGTCAATGACACCCTCAAGGTCGCGACCGTGATGAGCGCGACTGGAAGCTTCGATCACCGAGCCATCGACGGTGCCGATGGCGCCCGGCTGATGCAGGCGTTCAAGCGGCTGGTCGAAGATCCGCTGGGGATGCTGGCTTGAGCCGAGAGGCGGTGATCCGCGTCACCGCCATGCCCGCCGATACCAACCCGTACGGCGGCGTGTTCGGCGGGTGGCTGATGGGCCAGATGGGACTTGCCTGCGGTTCCTTCGCCTCGCGCCGTACTGGCGGAAAGGCGATCCTCGTGGCGGCGGAAGCGATCAAATTCCCTGGCGCGATGGCGGTCGGCGACGAGCTCAGCGTCTACGTCGATTTGCTGAAGGCAGGCCGCACCTCGCTGACGCTCAAGGCCGAGGCGATCGGGCGTGAGCGGGACGGGGAAAAGGAAAAGGTCGTGGCGGAGGGCGAATTCACATTCGTCGCACTCGACGAAGCAGGAAAGCCGCGGGCGTTTGCGGAAGAAAGTGGAAGCAATGGCTGACCAATATGATGTGATTGTTCTCGGCTCCGGACCCGGGGGCTATGTCGCGGCCATTCGCGCGGCGCAGCTTGGCCTCAAGACGGCGATCGTCGAGCGCGAGAACCTCGGCGGAATCTGCCTCAACTGGGGGTGCATCCCGACCAAGGCGTTGCTGCGTACCGCCGAGGTCTTTCATTACATGCAGCACGCGGACGCCTACGGGCTCAGCAACGAAAAGCCGTCGTTCGATCTCGCGAAGGTCGTCGCCCGCAGCCGCGCGGTCGCGAAGCAGCTCAATCAGGGCGTCACGCACCTGATGAAGAAGAACAAGATCGCCGTCGTGATGGGCGAGGGGAGGATCACCGGCAAAGGCAAGCTCAGCGTCGCCGGAGCAGACGGCAAGGCGACCGAACTTGCCGCCAAGCATATCATCGTTGCGACAGGCGCGCGTGCACGGGACCTTCCGTTTGCAAAGGCCGACGGGAAGAAGATCTGGACCTATCGTCACGCCATGACGCCGAGCGAGATGCCGACGGAGCTTCTTGTCATTGGCTCCGGAGCGATCGGGATCGAGTTCGCGAGCTTCTATGCCGATCTGGGCGCCAAGGTGACGGTCGTCGAGATGCTCGACCGTGTCGTGCCGGTGGAGGACGCAGAGGTCAGCGCACAGCTCGCCAAGAGCCTCCAGAAGCAGGGTCTGACCATTCTGACGTCGGCCGGAGTCGAGAGCCTGACAGCCGACGCGAAAGGCGTCGCAGCCAAGATCAAGACCAACGACGGCAAGAGCGCCGAACAGCGTTTCAGCCACTGCATCGTTGCCGTGGGGATCGCTCCGAACACCGAGAGTATTGGCCTGGAAGCGCTGGGCGTGAAAACGACCAAGGGTCATATCGACACCGACCCGATGTGCCGCACAAACGTGCCCGGCATATGGGCGATCGGCGATGTGACCGCTCCGCCGTGGCTGGCGCACAAGGCGAGCCACGAAGGCGTCACCACCGCCGAGGCAATCGCGCAGGAGTTGGGCAACAAGGACGTTCACCCGCACGCAACCGATCCCAAGAACATTCCGGGTTGCACTTACTGCAGACCGCAGGTTGCGAGCGTGGGCCTGACGGAGGCGAAGGCGAAAGAAGCTGGCTATGAGGTCAAGGTGGGCAAGTTCCCCGCCATCGGCAACGGCAAGGCGATCGCGCTCGGCGAAGTCGAGGGTTTTGTGAAGACGGTGTTCGACGCGAAGACCGGCGAGCTGCTCGGTGCCCACATGATCGGAGCCGAGGTCACGGAGCTGATCCAGGGCTATACGGTCGGCAAGACGGCGGAGCTGGTCGAGACGGACTTCATGCAAACGGTCTTCCCGCACCCGACCCTGTCCGAAATGATGCACGAGAGCGTGCTCGCGGCATTCGGACGGGTCATTCACATTTGAGCGTTCCCGAATGAGCGCGCATACGGCCAGCACGCGGACGCTTGTCATTGCGCTGCTTGCGAACCTCGGCATTGCCGTTTCAAAGTTTGTTGCCGCCTGGATAACCGGCTCGTCGGCCATGCTGACGGAAGGCGTCCACAGCGTCGTGGATTCGACCAACCAGCTCTTGCTGATGTGGGGACGCCGCGCAGCAAAGAAGCCGCCCGACCGCTATCATCCGTTCGGCTACGGCCGAGAGCTCTACTTCTGGAGCTTCGTCGTCGCCGTTCTCGTCTTCGCGCTGGGCGCGGGCGTCTCGGTCTACGAAGGCATCATCCATATCGCCCATCCGGAACCGGCGATCTCACCCATCATTGCCTACGTCGTCCTTCTGGTCGCATTCCTGCTGGAAGGCTGGTCGACACTGGAGGCGTTCCAGGATTTCAAGAAATCGAAGGGCGATCTCAGCTGGTTCAAGGCGGTGCGCCGGTCGAAGGATCCCCCGGCTTTCATCGTCCTCCTCGAGAACGGTGCGGCGATGGCCGGAATCATCGCCGCGGCGATCGGGCTGATGCTCTCTCAGCTGACCGGCAATCCATTCTACGATGGTGCGGCCTCCGTCGTCATCGGCATCATCCTCGCAGTTACGGCATTCGTTCTCGCCTTTGAATCGAAGGGACTATTGATCGGGGAGGCCGCCGACCCCGTGCTCGTGAAGTCGCTGCGCGACCTCGCTTGCAGCCAACCAGGGGTGGTGGGCGTTGGTCATGTCCTCACCGTGCATAGCTCACCCGACCAGATCACCGTCATGATGAACGTCGACTTCCGCGACGACATGCTGGCCGGCGAGGTCGAACGCATCGTCTGCCATGTCGAGGAGGAAGCCCGCGAGCGGTGGCCGGCGGTTCGGCGGCTCTTCGTTCGGCCCATGCAAGGAGCTGCGAAGCAGCGGAATCACTGAGCTGTCGGATGAGTACCCTCGATCCCCGCAAAGTGCGCCAGGACTTTTCGGCGGCGGTGAACATGACACCGAGCGAACTTGAGAAGTGGCTTAAGACGGAGGAAAGCCGGAAAGTCGGCTGGAAGGGAGCGGACGGCTCAGCTTCAGAGAGCGTCGGTCATGCCAGCGGTCGCCGTATCGTCAAGATTCTGCGCAAGCGGAACGCCGACCTCACCCCGGACGACTATGCTCACATGCGCAAGGTGGTCGGTTACGTCCGTCGCCACTCGGCGCAACGGCCGGAGAATATCTACACGTCGCGCTGGCGGTACAGCCTGATGAACTGGGGTCACGACCCCACCATGGAGGAGGGCAGGACGAGCGAATAGTTGCCAAGGCCGCCGTGCCGCTGCACGGTCGCGCGATGGCGAAGTCGATGCACGACGTGTCCGATCTGCGGAATGCGTCGATCCTGATCAACGTCAACGGGGAGCTGAAGCCGCGCGCCGAGGCTGTCGTGTCGGTGTTCGACAGCGGCTTCATGCTTGGAGACGGCGTGTGGGAAGGCCTGCGCGTCCAGGGCAGCAAGCTCGGTTTCCTCGATCGGCATCTCGACCGTCTATTCGAGGGCGCCAAAGCGATCGCGATGGATGTCGGCCTCACTCGAGATGAGCTGACGAAGCGGATGTACGACACGCTCGACGCGAACGGCATGTCGGATGGAGTGCATGTCCGGCTGATGGTGACCCGCGGTGTGCGGTCGACGCCCTACCAGGACCCACGGGTCGTCGTGACGCCGGCGACGGTCGTCATCATTCCCGAATATAAGGAGCCGGATCCGGCCATCTACGAGCGCGGGCTCAAGCTGTTCACGGTTCACGTCCGCCGCGGGGACCCCGCCGTGCAGGACCAGAAGATCAACTCCCACTCGAAGCTGAACTGCATCCTGGCGTCGGTCCAGGCGACGCAGGCCGGGGCGGACGAAGCGCTCATGCTCGATCCGCACGGCTTCGTCGCGACCTGCAACTCCACGCATTTCTTCATCGTGCGGAAGAATGAGGTCTGGACGTCTAGCGGCAAATATTGCCTCGGCGGGATCACGCGCGGGCTGGCGCTCGAAGTCGCGCGCGAGGCCGGAATTGCCGCGATCGAAAGGGATTTCTCGCTGACCGATGTCTACGGCGCCGAGGAGGCCTTCGTGACTGGCACGTTTGCAGGGATCGTCCCGGTTCGCGAGATCGACGGGCGGCAGCTCGAGTGTCTCGGGCCGATGGTTGAGAAACTTCAACGGCTATACGCCGGCCGCGTCGCGCGAGACGTAGAGGAACAGCAGCGCCCGTGACAAAGCGCATCGCGATGTGGTCGGGCCCGCGGAACCTCTCCACAGCGATGATGCGCAGCTTCGGAAGCAGGGCGGACACGTTCGTCTCGGATGAGCCCTTCTACGGCTGCTTTCTGAAGGACACGGGCGCCGATCACCCCATGCAAGATGAAGTGATCGCGGCCATGGACTGCGACTGGCGGTCGGTCATGGCCACGCTCCGTGAGCCGACGCCGGATGGCTCACCCATCTGGTACCAGAAGCACATGTGGCACCATATGTCCGGCCCCATCGGATATGAGGACTTCGAGGGGTTCACTCATGCGTTCCTCATCCGCGAGCCGGAGCGAATGATCGCCTCCTATTTGCGAAAGCGGGAAGCGGCGGCCTTCGAGAATTTCGGAATGGACCGGCAGGCGGAGTTCTTCGAACGCGAGGCCGATCGCCTCGGTCGCGCGCCCCCGGTGGTCGACGCCCACGACATCCTGCTGGATCCTGCCGCCGTGCTGTCGAAACTTTGCGTTGAGCTCGCCATTCCCTGGGACATTGCGATGCTAAGCTGGCTTCCCGGCCGGCGCGAGACGGACGGGCCATGGGCGCCGCACTGGTACGCCGCCGTCGAGGTGAGCACGGGCTTCGGACCGCCGGAAACAGACGTGGTCGACCTGCCGGCAGAGGCGCAACGCGTCGCCGACCGTTGCCTGCCTTATTACGACCGGCTCGCGAAATTCCGCATCAGCTGATCATTTCCGCTCAAAGAATCCGACCAGTTCGCCTTCGGCCAGGGTATGACCGTGGGCTGCAGTCTCGACGTCCAGCACCGTGGGGCTGGACCCGAGATCAAGGCGATCCGTGTCCAAAGCGTAGAGCCTGAAATGATAATGATGCGGGCCATGCCCCTTCGGAGGGCAGGGGCCGCCGTATCCGGCCTTGCCGAAACCGTTGGTTACCGGCCGACCCAACTGCTCTCCGCCGGCGATGGATCGGGCCGAACTCGGAATATCGGTGATACCCCAGTGCTGGAACGTGCCGCCGGGTGCGTCCGGATCGTCCAGGACCAAGGCGAAGCTCTTGGTTCCGCGCGGTGGCTCACTCCAGCTCAATGCGGGCGATTGATCCGAGCCATCGCAGGAGAAGCGGGCAGGGATCGCTTGTCCGTCCCGGAATGCATCGCTCGTCAGTTCGATCTTCGCCAAGCGCGCCGGGTTACGGTCTTCCGCCACCTTGGACGCGCCCGTCTTGGCGCCGCAACTCGCGAGCGAAGCTAGCAGAGCGACGCAGGTCAGCCGTGCATGCATGCCGGACTGAGCACGATCACCCGATCGTGCTGACGCCGTCCTTGGCCCAGTTCTTGTCGACGTCGACGTCCTGGTCGGCCCATTCCGCGCGGGTCCAGCACTGGACGGTTTCGACGAGGTTGCCCGGTAGCACCTCTACCCGCATGCAATATTTGGTCTCGGGCGTCCCGGCCGGGGCAGGCGCCGCCACGTTGGGATCCGGTTGCGAGGCGAGGAGCGGCGAGCTAGCGAGGATGAGGCTCAAGGCCGCGGCCGAAATTCTGAGTGCCATGTTGTTTCTCCCTGTGACCAACGCAGACACGCCCCGGATTTCCGGGCATTAATCTTAGTGTCGGCGGGATGCGAGGAGGTTTCGACGAAGGACGGCGTCGAGTAGCGTTTTGCCACGAACCTGCGGTTGACCCTTCACCCCTCCGTCGCTATGTGCCCGCCGTCCGAGCGACAGGGAATCAATCGCTAGCGCCGGACAAGAGCTGAACATTGCTCAATCTGCGCGTGGCCAAGCGGCCTGAAGCTGCTTGGGCGTCGCGCTTTTTGTGTTGAGCAAAGTAACCGCGGGGCTTTCCCGCAAC
>Ga0070671_100002544_pt1 | contig 14132 bp, 13 predicted proteins | sample KBSS73metaG_FD_65341 | JGI IMG/M metagenome (GOLD analysis project Ga0070671, IMG submission 65341) | Switchgrass rhizosphere microbial communities from Kellogg Biological Station, Michigan, USA - KBS S7-3 metaG | ecosystem: Host-associated > Plants > Roots > Rhizosphere > Soil ...
TGCAGCTTGAATCCCGCTGCGCCGCCGCGCAATTGCTCCCACATCGATTCCGCGCTGACGGTGTTGCCCTTGCCGAGCAGCGCGATGTTCAGCGGCCACGAGTCGAGGGCTTCGAGCATGCGGGCCAGGTGCCAGGAACCCGGAGTGACAGTGGTCGCCTTGCTGCCCTCGGCCGGACCGGTGCCGCCTGCGATGATCGTGGTGATGCCCCCGCCGAGCGCCTCCTCCATGATCTGCGGACAGATGAGGTGCACGTGGCAGTCGATGGCGCCCGCGGTGACGATGCGGCCGTTGCCCGCGATGATCTCGGTGGACGGCCCGACGACCAGATCGCGGTGAACGCCGTCCATGATGTCCGGGTTGCCCGCCTTGCCGATCGCGACGATGCGCCCGTCCCGAATACCGATGTCGGCCTTGATGACTCCCCAGTAGTCGAGGATCACCACGCCGGTGATGACGGTGTCGGGGGCGCCGTCGGCACGGGTGACGCGGCCTTGGCCCATCGACTCGCGAAGAACCTTGCCGCCGCCGAACACCGCCTCGTCGCCGGCCAGTCCGGGTCCGCCGCTGCGGTCCTCGGTGATCTCGATCAACAGGTCGGTGTCGGCCAGCCTGATCCGGTCGCCGGTCGTCGGCCCGAACAGTGCCGCGTAGCGGGCTCGCGACAATTCCGTCATGAGGCGTCCAATCGACCAGGAGGATTCAGCGTCAGCCCGTGTACCTCGCGCGAGCCGCTCAGTGGAACGGTCGAAACCTGTTGTGCCACACCGGGTTCGAATCGCACCGCGGTACCGGCTGGGATGTCGAGCCGACGACCGTATGCGGCGTCGCGGTCGAACTGCAGCGCGGCGTTGGCCTGCGGTAGGTGCACGTGGCTGCCGACCTGAACCGGGCGGTCGCCGGAATTCACCACATCGAGGGTCAGCCGCTCCGCGCCGGCGTTGATCTCGATATCGCCGTCGCCGTACAGGATTTCACCCGGCTTCACGGGATCGGCCGGTGAACGGTGACGAGCTTGGTGCCGTCAGGAAACGTGGCTTCCACCTGGACGTCGTAGAGCATCTCGGGCACGCCGTCCATCACCTCGTCGCGGGAGAGCACTTCGCGGCCGCTGACCATCAACTCCGCCACGGTGCGGCCGTCGCGGGCACCCTCGAGCAGGTGGTCGGTGATCACGGCGACCGCCTCGGGGTGGTTCAGTTGCAGGCCGCGGGCCTGCCTGCGGCGAGCTAGCTCCGCGGCATAGGAGATGAGCAGCCGGTCCTGCTCATGCGGGGTCAATCGCATAGTGCGCGATATTGCCACGGTGCGCGGCAGTCAGCAGCGCACGCGAGATCGGGACTACTCCGCGGGGATGTTCTGGAGCCGCACCTGGCCGCGGGCGACGACGCGGTCATCGTCGTCGGTGATGGTGATCAACCACAGCTGTTGGCGACGGCCGCGATGGATCGGTGTCGACACCGCGGTGACCGTTCCGGAGGAGATCGCTCGCAAAAAGTCGGTGTTGTTGTTGACGCCGACGACGTGGCCGCCACCGTTCTCGAGGAGCCAGACCTGCGCGGAGACGCTTGCGACGCCTTCGACGATCGAGCAGTACACACCGCCGTGCACAATGCCCCACGGCTGCAACAGCTTGTCCTTGATCTCCAGTCGCGCCCGGCCCCCATCGGGCGTGAGTTCGAGGTACTCCAGCCCGAGCTCATTGTCGAATCCCTGGCCCAGCTGGCCGGCTACGTCTGTCGTCACGTGGTTTTGTCTACACGGCGCAGACGGCTTCGATGCGAGCGGCCCAGGGCTATCGTCGGGCATGGCCAAAACCGCGAAAGACCTCGTCGCAGCTGCCAACGAAGTCGTGCCCAAGATCTCGCCACAGCAGGCCCAGGAATTGATCGCGAAGGGCAATGCCTTGGTCATCGACGTCCGGGACGCCCCGGAAGTCGCGCAGAGCGGCAAGGTGGCTGGCGCTGTGCACGTCACGCGCGGCATGCTGGAGTTTCGTGCCGACCCCGAATCGCCTTACCACGAACCGACTTTCGCGAAGGACAAGACGCTGATTCTCTACTGTGCGTCCGGCGGACGTGCAGCGCTGGGTGGCAAGGCGCTCAAGGAGCTGGGCTATGGCGAGGTCTACAACCTCGGTGCGTTCACGGATTGGGCGGAGGCAGGCGGTCCCGTCGACAAGTGATCGATGAAGGCGGACGGGCCCCACGCTGATTGCGTGGGGCCCGTCCTTCGAGTGGACCGGGAGTCTCTGCAGCCCTCAGGACTCCGGCGCGGTCCGGTGGTTCGGTCTTCAGTGGGAAACGTTGTCGCTAAGAATAGGCAAGGCTTGCCTAATTAAGCAAGGCCTTGCGCCCGGTCGATCTGCTGGTGCCGCGCACCGGTAGGCCGAACCCGACCAACGCGTCGAGCACGGCCTGCGCCCGTCGCATGCTCGTCAGTTCGCTCGACCCGGCCAGGAGCGGAACCTGTGTTGCGGCGCTGACGACCGCACCGCCGACGATGTGCCACATCGACGCGACGGACATGGCGCCGGCGCACACGTCGTACAGCCTCGCGAACAGCGGATCGAGTGCGCGGTGGCAGCGGTGCGCGACCCACGTCGTCAGCGCCGCTTCGCTGGGCAGCGCGACGATGCCCGCACCGGCCAGATCCGGATCGTCTGGCAGCGCGCGCAGCAGCGGATCGGCCACACCAACCCAATCGATGGCGCCCTCGGAATCCACGTGCACCCAGAGGTTCTCCAGGCCGGTGTCCCATGCGCGGCCCTCGAGCACCAGAAGCGGCACGACGCGTCCCACGACGACATGCGCCAGCGTGGCGGCCAGCTGCTGGGCGACGGCCGCCCGGCTGTCGGTCTCGGCCGCGGCGACGTCGTACATCGCCTGCAGTCGATCGGCCGTCACCGCCTCGGCCAGGGGCCACCACCGTCGTCGCGACAGGTCGCCCATCACGGCGACGCCGTAGACCCGCGGGCATTCGGGATAGAGCGCGCGCAGTCTGCCGCTGGATTCGTGCAGCGGCAGCGTCTGCCTGATCGTCATGCCCGAGATGAGCGGGTCCTCGATCAGAACCGACATGGGAACCTCCCAGAGTTCAGTTAGGTTAGCCTTACTATAGTCACACGGTGTTGCGAGGCCAGCGCCTGTGACTCGACTCACAAGGCGAGGTGGAGGCCCAGATGACCACTGGCAGAACAGGGCCGAGCGGCCGCGCCGTTGTTCTGACGCGTTCGATACGACGCAACGTAGTAACGCCGTAGTACCCTGGATCTACTGCCCGTAGGAGATGAACGGAACATGGCAAAGCTGACGCGTCTTGGGGAACTGGAACGCGCTGTGATGGACCATCTGTGGTCTTCCGGCGAGCCCCAAACCGTGCGCCAGGTCCACGAGGCATTGTCGGCTCGACGCGATCTGGCCTACACAACGATCATGACGGTGCTGCAGCGGCTGGCGAAGAAGAACCTCGTCGTCCAGCATCGCGACGACCGCGCCCATCGATACGCGCCAATGCACGGCCGCGATGAGCTGGTCGCGGGGCTGATGGTCGACGCTCTCGACCAGGTGTCGGACTCCGGCAGCCGCGAAGCCGCGCTCGTGCACTTCGTCGAACGCGTCGGCGCCGACGAGGCCGCGGCACTGCGCAGAGCGCTGGCCGAGTTGGAAAGCAAACACAGCCAATCCCCGCCCGCTGGTAATCCGGGCACCGGCTGAGAAATACTGACAGCGTGTCCGCGCTGGCCTTCACCATCGTCGCGCTGGTCCTGTCGGGACCAGTCCCGGCAATGCTGGCGCGGGCGTCGTGGCCGCAGCGGGCACCGCGGGCCGCGATCGTGCTGTGGCAGTCCATCGCACTTGCCGCGGTGTTGTCGGCATTCTCGGCTGGGATCGCAATCGCCAGTCGGCTGTTCGTGCCGGGGCCCGACGGTCGCCCGACCGCAACCGTCACCAGTGAGATCGAGGCGCTGGGCTGGCCGCTGTGGGGCGCCCTCGTCGTCGTCTTCGCGCTGACCCTGGTCATCGGGGCCCGGCTGACCTACGCCGTCGTGCAGGTAGCCATCGCCACCCGGCGCAGGCGCTCCCATCACCGGATGATGGTCGACCTTCTCGACATGTCGCACGAGTCGAACCCGCCTCAGGTCTGTACCAAGGCCAGCGGTCTGCGCATCCTCGATGTCAAGCAGCCGCTGGCCTATTGCCTGCCTGGAGTGCGCAGCCGTGTCGTGGTCAGCGAGGGAACACTGAAATCCTTGTCCGACAGCGAGATTGACGCGATTCTGACCCACGAACGCGCGCACCTACGGGCTCGTCACGACCTGGTTCTGGAAATGTTCACCGCGGTGCACGCCGCGTTCCCGCGGTTCGTCCGCAGCGGCAATGCGCTGGACGCCGTGCGCCTGCTCGTCGAAATGCTCGCCGATGACGCCGCCGTGCGCGCGGCCGGACCCACTCCCCTCGCCCGGGCGCTGGTCGCCTGCGCTGCCGGGCGCACCCCCTCGGGTGCGCTGGCCGCGGGTGGTCCGACCACCCTGCTGCGGGTTCGCAGGCTTGCCGGACAGCCGAACAGCCGTGCCCTCGCCGCGAGCGCTTACCTCGCCGCGGCCGCCGTGCTTGTGGTGCCGACGCTGGCGCTGGCCGTGCCCTGGCTGACGGAATTACACCGGCTGTTCACCGCGTAGTGATAAGTAGCCGTAACCCACCACAACAAAAGAACGGAAGGCCGCCCGCATGAGCTCGTCTGAAAACTCTGACACGACCGGCACCGCTCAGATCGGCGTAACCGGTCTGGCCGTGATGGGCTCCAACATCGCACGCAACTTCGCCAGGCACGGCTACACCGTGGCGCTGCACAACCGCTCGGTCGCCAAGACCGACGCGTTGCTCGCCGATCACGGGTCCGAGGGCAAGTTCGTTCGCAGTGAGACGATTCCGGAATTCCTTGCCGCCCTTGAGAAGCCGCGCCGGGTGCTGATCATGGTCAAGGCGGGCGACCCGACGGACGCGGTCATCAACGAGCTCGCCGACGCGATGGAGGAAGGCGACATCATCATCGACGGCGGCAATGCGCTCTACACCGACACCATCCGCCGCGAGAAGGCGATGCGCGAGCGTGGGCTGCACTTTGTCGGCGCAGGCATCTCCGGCGGCGAAGAGGGCGCGCTGAACGGCCCGTCGATCATGCCTGGCGGCCCTGCCGAATCCTACGAGTCGCTGGGCCCGCTGCTCGAGGAGATCTCCGCCCACGTCGACGGCGTGCCCTGCTGCACCCACATCGGCCCCGACGGCGCCGGGCATTTCGTGAAGATGGTGCACAACGGCATCGAGTACTCCGACATGCAGTTGATCGGCGAGGCTTACCAACTGCTGCGCGACGGCCTTGGCAAGTCCGCCGGCGAGATCGCCGACGTCTTCGACGAGTGGAACAAGGGCGACCTCGACAGCTTCCTCGTCGAGATCACCGCGCAGGTGCTGCGCCAGGTCGACGCGAAGACCGGCAAGCCGTTGGTCGACATCATCGTCGACGAGGCAGAGCAGAAGGGCACCGGCCGCTGGACGGTGAAGTCGGCGCTCGACCTCGGGGTGCCGGTCACCGGCATCGCCGAGGCGGTGTTCGCGCGCGCACTGTCGGGTTCGGTGACACAGCGCAAGGCCACCACCGGCTTGGCCTCTGGAGATCTGGGCGAAAAGCCAAGCGACGCAGATAAATTCATCGAGGACGTGCGCCAGGCGCTGTACGCGTCGAAGATCGTCGCATACGCGCAGGGCTTCAACCAGATCCAGGCGGGCAGCGCCGAGTACGACTGGGGCATCACCCCGGGAGACCTGGCCACCATCTGGCGTGGCGGTTGCATTATTCGGGCGAAGTTCCTCAACCGCATCAAGGACGCGTTCGACGAGGACCCGGACCTGCCGACGCTGATCGCAGCGCCGTATTTCCGCAGCGCGGTGGAAAATGCGATCGACAGCTGGCGACGCGTCGTGGTCACCGCGACGCAGCTCGGCATCCCGATTCCCGGCTTCTCCTCGGCGCTGTCCTACTACGACGCGCTGCGCACCGAACGGCTGCCGGCCGCGCTGATCCAGGGTCTGCGCGACTTCTTCGGGGCGCACACCTACGCACGCACCGACGCCGACCACGACAAGAAGTTCCACACGCTGTGGAGCGGCGACCGCAGCGAGGTGCCCGCCTAGTTTCCTTCGGCGAGCAGACGCAGAAGGGGGCTGTGCGGGCCTCGAATGCCCCCTTCTGCGTCTGCTCGGCGGGTGCGGGTGACCCGACTAGACTCGACCTGACATGAGATTTCTCGAGGGCCACCCGCCGGCCTACGACCTGACCTACAACGACGTCTTCATCGTCCCCGGACGCTCGGACGTGCAGTCCCGCTTCGACGTCGACCTTTCGACGCACGACGGGTCTGGCACCACCATCCCCGTGGTCGTCGCGAACATGACGGCGGTTGCCGGTCGCCGGATGGCCGAGACGATCGCCCGTCGCGGCGGCGTCGTCGTGCTGCCGCAGGATCTGCCGATTTCGGCGGTCAAGGAGACGGTCGACTTCGTCAAGAGCCGCGACCTGGTCGCTGACACGCCTGTGGTGCTGTCGCCCGACGATTCGGTGTCGGACGCGTTGGCGCTGATCCACAAGCGGGCTCACGGCGCCGCGGTCGTGGTGTTCGAGGGCCGCCCCATCGGCCTGATCACCGAGGCCAACTGCGCGGGGGTCGACCGGTTCACCCGTGTGCGCGACATCGCGATAACCGAACTCATCACCGCACCCTCGGGCACCGACCCCCGCAAGGTCTTCGACCTGCTCGACCACGCGCCCGTCGACGTGGCGGTGCTGACCGAACCGGACGGCACCCTCGCCGGTGTGCTGACCCGTACAGGGGCGATCCGGGCCGGCATCTACACCCCCGCGGTCGACGCGAAGGGCAGGCTGCGCATCGCGGCGGCCGTCGGCATCAACGGTGACGTCGGCGCCAAGGCCCGCTCGCTCGCCGAAGCGGGTGTCGACCTGCTGGTGATCGATACCGCGCACGGTCATCAGCTCAAGATGCTCGACGCGATCAAGTCGGTGTCATCGCTCGACTTGGGGCTGCCGATTGCCGCTGGCAACGTGGTCTCCGCGGAGGGCACCCGCGATCTGATCAGCGCGGGCGCGTCGATCGTCAAGGTCGGCGTCGGGCCCGGCGCGATGTGCACGACGCGAATGATGACCGGTGTCGGCAGGCCACAGTTCTCCGCGGTGGTCGAATGTGCTTCTGCGGCAAGGCAACTCGGTGGCCACGTGTGGGCCGACGGTGGGGTGCGGCATCCGCGCGACGTGGCGCTGGCGCTGGCCGCGGGGGCGGCCAACGTGATGATCGGTTCATGGTTCGCAGGTACCTACGAGTCGCCCGGCGACCTGATGCGCGACCGCGAGAACCAGCCCTACAAGGAGAGCTACGGCATGGCGTCCAAGCGCGCCGTCGCTGCCCGCACCTCCGCTGACAGCTCCTTCGACCGGGCCCGCAAGGCGCTTTTCGAGGAGGGCATCTCGACCTCGCGGATGGGGCTGGACCCGTCGCGCGGTGGGGTCGAGGACCTGCTCGACCACATCACCTCCGGAGTGCGCAGCACGTGCACCTACGTCGGCGCGGCGAGTATCGCCGAGCTGCACGACAAGGTCGTGCTCGGGGTGCAGTCCGCTGCCGGGTTTGCCGAAGGCCACCCGCTGCCGACCGGATGGTGAGGCCCCGCGGCGGCCGAGACGGCTAACATAGGGAATTCATTGCCAGCCAAGCGAAAGGGACCCCGTGCCGCAGGCACCCGTCGAGGCCGTCGGCTTCCGGGCTGAGCGGACCGACGAGGCTTCCGCCGCGAGCGGCGCAGCCGACGCCGAGCCGTCCCCTAGTCGGCCGGGCATGCGGCCCGGCGACCCAAGGGTGACACCGCGATGAGCGTCATGTACACCCTGCTTGCCCTGCTGGCCTTCGCGATTCTGACCGCGGGCACCGCGGTCTTCGTCTCCGCCGAATTCTCGCTGACCGCGCTGGAGCGCAGCACGGTCGACGCGAACGCGCGCAGCGGCGGGCGCCGCGACCAGCTGGTGCAGCGGGCCCATCGGACGTTGTCGTTTCAGCTCTCCGGCGCCCAGGTGGGCATCTCGATCACCACGCTGATCACCGGCTATCTAGCCGAGCCGCTCGTCGCGCATCTGCTGGAGCCGGTGTTCGCGGCGACGTCGTTGTCGCCCGAAGTGTCGGGCGGCCTGGCTTTGGCGTTGGCGCTGCTGATTGCGACGTCGGTGTCGATGGTGTTCGGCGAGCTGGTTGCCCAGTACCTGGCGGTGGCCAAGCCGCTGCCGGTGGCGCGCGTTGTCGCCGGCCCGCAGGTGCTGTTCTCGGCGCTGTTCACCCCGCTGATCCACCTGACCAACGGAACCGCGAACTGGATTCTTCGTCGGCTCGGCATCGAGCCCGCGGAGGAGTTGCGCTCGGCTCGCTCACCGCAAGAGCTGGTTTCGCTGGTGCGCAACTCGGCGCGGCGCGGATCGTTGGACCCTGTCACCGCGACGCTGGTCGACCGCTCGCTGCAGTTCGGCTCACGAACCGCCGAGGAACTGATGACACCGCGCACGGAAATCGTCACCCTCGAGGTCGACGACACCGTCGCCGATCTGGTGGAAGCGGCTATCGGCAGCGGGTATTCGCGGTTCCCGATCGTCGACGGCGATCTCGACGAGACCACCGGCATCGTCCACGTCAAGCAGGTCTTCGAGATCCCGCCCGAGCGGCACAAGACGACCAAGCTGGCCACCCTTGCCCAGCCCGTCGCCCGGGTGCCGTCGACCCTGGACGGCGACGACGTGATGGCGCAGCTGCGGGCCAACGGCCTGCAGACCGCGCTGGTGGTCGACGAATACGGCGGCACCGCGGGCATGGTGACCGTCGAGGACGTCATCGAGGAGATCGTCGGCGACATCCGTGACGAGCACGACGAACCGACCGCCGACGTCGTGCAGGCCGGTCAGGGCTGGCAGGTTTCCGGCCTGTTGCGCATCGACGAGGTCGCGTCGGCCACCGGGTTCCGGGCGTCGGAGGGCGAGTACGAGACCATCGGCGGCCTGGTCCTTCAGGAGCTGGGCCATATCCCCGAAGAAGGCGAGTCCGTCGAGCTGACGGCGTTCGACCCCGACGCCCCGCTGGACGATCCGGTGCGCTGGCTGGCCACCGTGGTGCGGATGGACGGGCGGCGCATCGATCAGCTCGAGCTGACACAGCTGGGTAGGCGCGAGGACGAGCCGGAGGGCACCGATGAGCGCTAGCGCGAAGAGCGAGGGCACCGATGGGTGACTTCCTCGGCGTCATCCTGACCTTCGTGCTGCTGGCGGCCAACGCGTTCTTCGTCGGCGCGGAGTTCGCGTTGATCTCGGCCCGGCGCGATCGGCTCGAGACGCTGGCCGAGCAGGGTAAGCACAGCGCCGTCGCGGTGATCCGCGCAGGCGAGAACCTTCCGCTGATGCTGGCCGGCGCGCAGCTCGGCATCACGGTCTGTTCGATCCTGCTGGGCCGGGTCGGCGAACCAGCGGTGGCCCACCTGCTCGAGCGGCCGTTTCACTTGCTCGGCATTCCAGACACCGTGCTGCACACGGTGTCGTTCGTCATCGCGATCACGATCGTCGTGGTGCTGCACGTCCTCCTCGGCGAGATGGTGCCGAAGAACATCGCCATCGCGGGCCCCGAGTCCGCGGCCATGTTGCTGGTACCGCCGTACCTGTTGTGGGTGCGCGCCGCCAGGCCCGTCATCGCGGTATACGACTGGTGTGCCCACGTGATCCTGCGGATGTTCGGGGTCGAGGCGAAAACCGAACTGGAGAACACGGTTTCGACCGTCGAGCTGTCCGAGATGATCGCCGAGTCGGTGTCGGAGGGCCTACTCGACCCCGAGGAGCACAACCGGCTGTCGCGGGCCCTTCAGATTCGCAACCGAGTGGTCGGCGATGTGGCGGTACCGCTCAGCGCGGTGCACGCGGTGCGGGCGGCCGACGACGCGTCGGGCCCCACGGTGGCGGCGATCCAGCGCGCACTGGCCGAGACCGGCTACTCGCGCTTCCCGGTCGCCGATTCTGCGGGCAGGTTCATCGGCTACGTGCACATCAAGGATGTGCTGGCGCTCGTCGACGATCCGGATGCCGTGGTGGATCCGACGGCGGTGCGGCCACTGCCGGAAGTGCCCGACGCGACCTCGCTGCCCGACGCGTTGTCGCTGCTGCGGCGCAACAACAGCCACCTGGCGCTCGTCACCGCCGCCGACGGGAAGGTGTCGGCGATGGTCACGCTCGAGGATCTGGTCGAGGACGTGGTCGGCGCCGTTCGCGACAGGACCCACCGTGTCTGATGTCCGCACGACGTTGGCTGATGTAGTCGTGCTCGACGAAGCCGACTGGACCACCCGCGAGCGCGTGCACCAGGAACGCGTCGACGAGTTTTGTGAGCCTCATCGCAGGCGAGCCCGAACCGGAGAAACGCACCCGGTCTGGGATTTCCTGTTCACCTACTACAGCTTGCGGCCGCGGCAGTTGCGGATCTGGCACCCCGGGTTCGGCGTCGAACTCGGCGGTGCCGCGGCCGAGCGTTATCTCCAGCGCAGCGGCTACGGGCGTGGGCGCTCCGGCGTGACCGTCACCGACGCGCACGCGGCGTCGCGCGCCGACACAGTGAGGTTCATCGCCAGGCTGCTGCGGGCGACGGCAGCACGCCCGGCGCGGATGAACTGCTTCGGGATGCACGAGTGGGCGATGGTCTACCGGGCGCCTGCGGTGCGCCACGGCCAGGTGCCGCTGCGGCTCGGCGCGGCAGGCACTGATGCTGTCGTCGAGTCAATGCCGTTGCGCTGCAGCCACTTTGACGCGTTCCGTTTCTTCACCGAGCCGGCCACTCGCCGCAACGCCGAACAGCTCACCCGCGACAGCCAGGTGGCCAGTGAGCAACCGGGCTGCGTGCACGCCGCGATGGATCTGTACAAGTGGGCGTTCAAGCTCGGTCCGCTGGTCTGCTCGGACCTGGTGATGGACTGCCTGCGACTCGCCGCCGATGCCCGTTCGCTGGATATGCGCGCGAGCCCCTATGATCTCCGCGACTACGGATTCGAGCCGATCGCCGTCGAAACGCCGGCCGGTCGCGCCGAGTATGTCCGTGCCCAGCAGAGCATTGCTGAGCGGGCCACACCACTGCGGTCCACCTTGGCCGACCGGTGTGACCTGCTGCTGACCATGGCTGCTGGCGAATAGCCCCAGTTACCGCTGGGTAAGCTGGATCGACGGCTTTAGGGAGGAAATATGACGGACCGCGTGACGGTGGGAAACCTGCGCGTCGCCCAGGTGCTCTACGACTTCGTCAACAACGAGGCGCTGCCGGGCACCGACATCGACCCCGACAGCTTCTGGGCGGGCGTCGACAAGGTCGTCACCGACCTGTCCCCGCAGAACCAGGACCTGCTGGCTCGCCGCGACGACCTGCAGGCGCAGATCGACAAATATCACCGCCAGCACGTCATCGAGCCGCTCGACCCGGACGGCTACAAGCAGTTCCTCACCGAGATCGGCTATCTGCAGCCCGAGCCCGACGACTTCACGATCACCACCGCAGGTGTGGATGACGAGATCACCACGACCGCGGGTCCGCAGCTGGTGGTGCCGATCCTCAACGCGCGGTTCGCGCTGAACGCCGCCAACGCCCGCTGGGGTTCGCTGTACGACGCGCTGTACGGCACCGATGTCATCTCGGAGGAGGACGGCGCCGAGAAGGGCAGCAGCTACAACAAAGTGCGCGGCGACAAGGTCATCGCCTATGCGCGCAAGTTCCTCGACACCGCGGTGCCGCTTGCGTCCGGCTCGTGGAGTGACGCCACCGGGCTCAAGATCGACGACGGCCAGCTGGTCATCGAGTTGCGCGACGAGGCGACCGGGCTGGCGTCGCCGGAGCAGTTCGTCGGCTACACCGGCGAGCTGGGCTCGCCGCAGTGGTCAGTGCTGCTGCGCAATCACGGACTGCACGTCGAGATCCTGGTCGACCCCGACTCCCCCGTCGGCTCGACCGACGCAGCCGGCATCAAGGACGTGGTGCTGGAGTCGGCGATCACCACGATCATGGACTTCGAGGACTCGGTGGCCGCAGTCGACGCCGACGACAAGGTGCTCGGCTACCGCAACTGGCTTGGGCTGAACAAGGGCGACCTGACCGAAGAGGTGGCCAAGGGCGGCAAGACCTTCACTCGCGTCCTCAACCAGGACCGCACCTACACTCGGCCGAATCCGGGCCCTGACGCGCCTAGCGAGCTGACGCTGCCCGGACGCAGCCTGATGTTCGTCCGCAACGTCGGCCACCTGATGACCAACGACGCGATCACCGACGCCGAGGGTCACGAGGTGTTCGAGGGCATCCAGGACGCCCTGTTCACCAGCCTGATCGCGATGCACGGCCTGAAGCAGGGTGAGGGCAACGGTCCGCTGGTGAACAGCCGCACCGGGTCGGTCTACATCGTGAAGCCCAAGATGCACGGACCCGACGAGGTGGCCTACACCTGCGAGCTGTTCAGCCGCGTCGAGGACGTGCTCGGCCTGCCGCAGAACACGATCAAGGTCGGCATCATGGACGAGGAGCGTCGCACCACGCTCAACCTCAAGGCCTGTGTGAAGGCAGCCGCGGACCGCGTGGTGTTCATCAACACCGGTTTCCTGGACCGCACCGGCGACGAGATCCACACCTCGATGGAGGCCGGGCCGATGATCCGCAAGGGTGCGATGAAGAGCACCCAGTGGATCGCCGCCTACGAGGATCAGAACGTCGACGTCGGCCTGGCCACCGGCTTCTCCGGGCGCGCGCAGATCGGCAAGGGCATGTGGGCCATGACCGACCTGATGGCTGACATGGTCGAGCAGAAGATCGGTCAGCCGAAGGCAGGTGCGACCACCGCGTGGGTGCCGTCGCCGACCGCGGCCACCCTGCACGCCATGCACTACCACGAGGTCGACGTGTACGCCGTGCACAAGGAGCTGGAAGGCAAGCGGCGCACGAACGTCGACCAACTGCTGACGGTCCCCCTGGCCAAGGAGCTGGCGTGGGCGCCCGAGGAGATCCGCGAAGAGGTCGACAACAACTGCCAGTCGATCCTCGGCTACGTCGTGCGCTGGATCGACGCTGGCGTCGGCTGCTCAAAGGTGCCTGACATCCACAACGTCGCTTTGATGGAAGACCGTGCGACGCTGCGGATTTCGAGCCAGCTGCTGGCAAACTGGTTGCGCCACGGCGTGATCACCGAAGAGGACGTCAAGGCCAGCCTGCGCCGGATGGCCGCGGTCGTCGACGAGCAGAACGCAAAGGATCCCGAATTCCGGCCGATGGCACCGGATCCCGAGGGCAGCATCGCATTTCAGGCCGCGCAGGAGTTGATCCTGGCCGGTGGTGCGCAGCCCAACGGCTACACCGAGCCGATCCTGCACCGACGTCGACGCGAGTACAAGGCAGCAGCGCAGTGAGCACAAGGGGTTAAGTGGGAAGGCATAGCGCTCCCGATCCCGAGGACTCGGCCGACGAAGGCGTGCCCGAAGAGCCGCCGACGCAGCGCTTCAGTCGTCAGCCGCCGCCCGAACCCGACGACTTCGCCGGGGGCGCGGGCTACGGCTATCGCGCCGCCGGGTATGACCGGCCTGGCCACGACGAGCCCGCTTACCCGTCCACCCCGTATCCCGACGGTGACTTCGACGAGCCGGGTTACGACGACTCAGGCTATGACGAGCCGGGCTATGACGAGCCTGACTACGGTCGCGATTACGGCCAAGCCGACTTCGATGAGCCGGCCGAGCCGTATCAGCGGCCGGAGTCTGGACGCGGCGACGTCCCGCCGCCTCGGTCCGCGCAGAAACACAGCGGTGAATGGGACGGCGGCGAATGGACCGGTAGCCACCGCGCGGTGACGACCAGCAGGCGCGGTGTCAGCGTTGGCGTGATCGCGGCACTGGTGGCCGTGGTGGTGATCGTCGGTGGATTCATCCTGTGGCGGTTCTTCGGCGACGCTCTTTCGCATCGCAGCGATGCGCTCGCCGCGCGGTGTGTCGACGGCGAACTCGCGGTCGCTGTCGTCGCGGAC
>Ga0070671_100002547_pt1 | contig 14122 bp, 10 predicted proteins | sample KBSS73metaG_FD_65341 | JGI IMG/M metagenome (GOLD analysis project Ga0070671, IMG submission 65341) | Switchgrass rhizosphere microbial communities from Kellogg Biological Station, Michigan, USA - KBS S7-3 metaG | ecosystem: Host-associated > Plants > Roots > Rhizosphere > Soil ...
CACGAAGGCTTAGGCGGCCGAATTCGCTATTTCATCAGTGGCGGATCCGCGTTGAGTGAAAAAATCCAGCGTGACTTTCACGGTCTCGGTTTCACGATTCTTGAAGGTTATGGTCTGACTGAAGCATCACCTGTGTTGACTGTTACTCGACCTGAGAACGGTATGTTGACGGGCACTGTCGGCAAGCCTCTACCCGGTGTGGAAGTTCGCATCGCTAATCCTGATCCGAGTGGCGTAGGTGAAGTCGTTGCGCGTGGGCCGAATGTGATGTTGGGCTACTACGAGGATGAAGCTGCAACTCGTAAGTCACTCGTAGAACGCTGGCTTTACACAGGTGATTTAGGTCGAGTAGATGACGATGGCAATCTTTATCTTGTTGGCAGATCAAAAGAGATCATTGTCGATACAAACGGTAAGAACGTGTATCCCGACGAGCTTGAAGAGCTTTATCAAGATTCTCCTTACGTCAAAGAACTAAGCATCGTGGGCCTGCCGGACGGCATTGGTGAGAAAGTCGCGTGCATGGTCGTGGCGGACGACGAATTTGATATTGCTCTGTCGCGCGCGGAGCTTCACCGCCTGGTCGAAGAACATTTCCGGGAAGTGTCGGCTTCTCTTCCGTACTACAAGCGCGTGAAGGTCATGCACTTCACCGATATTGAGTTGCCACGCACCGCGACTCGCAAAGTGAAGCGACGCGAAGTTATGGACATGCTCGAGGCGCTTGAACAAAGTCAGAAGAGTGGTCGTCGTGCAACTGCAAAAGAAGTGGCCGCTGCCGATTCGGCTTGGCTGCTGGATATAATTTCCAGCGTTGCGAACCGGCCGCGTTCAGAAGTGTCAATCGATAGCAGACTAAGCGACCTGGGTTTTGACAGTTTAATGTTTGTGGAGCTGGCCACCTCCATTGAAAACGCCGGTGGTTCTATTTCTGCGCCTGAACGATTTAACGAAGTGCAGAATATACGCGAACTCGTGAGCGTCGTTAGCCGCCGTGGAGGAACAACACCGAAATCGGAAGTTAGAGTAGCTGACGGTGAGAAGGATGAAGAGATACACATTCCGTCATTTGTTAGAAGTGCCGGGAACAAGGCTGGCGACGCGTTACAGCGCTTGTTTTACGATCAGTTTCTACGAACTCATTACGAGGGACGCTCAAACATTCCGCCACACACAAACTTCATAGTTGCGGCTAATCATTGTTCACACCTTGACATGGGTCTGACGAAGATGGCCCTAGGCGAGTCAGGCGCCGACTTGGTGGCGTTAGCCGCGGCAGATTATTTCTTCGACACCAAGTACAAGCGTGCCGTGATGGAGAATTTCACAAATCTGGTGCCGATGGAACGGACTGGATCGTTACGCCAATCTCTGCGCCATGCCCGATCATTTCTCGATCGTGGTTACAACGCCCTGATCTTTCCCGAAGGCACGCGATCGATGACTGGGATTATGGCGGACTATAAACCAGTGATCGGGTATCTCGCACTTCACGCGAAAGTTGGCGTGTTGCCAATGTATTTGGATGGAACGTACGAAGCGATGCCCAAGGGTACGACGTTCATTAAGAGTCGTGACATAGGCGCAAGAATCGGCCGGTTCCTGTCTTACGAAGAGCTGGAACAGATGACGCAGGGAATGGCTCGCGCGGAAGCTTATCGATTGATCGCGGCGTATGTTCGACACGAGGTGGTTAACCTGCGTGATAGGACCCGCGATCCCTTCGACGCTAAGTATTTGCGGAAGCAGATGAAGAATGAACGCAAGAGCCCGTTGATCGAAACAGAAGAGCTCGAAGAAAGCGCAGCTTCAATGATCTGAGAACTGAGATCTTCAAGAGCTCAGCACCTGTAATACCATGCCCACCAAAACTCCCGGCAAACGAACTGCGCGAATGACTGCCATCTCGCCGAGCACGAAGCGTCGTGCTGCGATTGAGAAGCGTCAGCGGGCAGCCACTCTCGTCACCGGTGGCACCGGTTTCCTTGGCGCTCACTTAGTTAGGCAGCTAATTGAGGACGGAGCGAAGGACATCCGTGTGATGGCTACTTCGATTCCCGATTGGCTTGTCGATCTTGGTGTTGAAACGTTGGAAGGATCGATCACTAATCCCGATGACGTAAAACGGGCTGTTGAAGGTATCCGCGATGTGTATCACCTCGCGGGAAAGGTTTCTCGCGAACGCGAAGATGCTCGCGCGATGTATGAAATCCATGTCGAAGGCACTCGTTTGTTGTGCGACGCTGCCAAGGGTGCAGGGGTTAAGACAATCGTCATTGCTTCGACGAGCGGAACTATAGCCGTAACGAAAGAGGGAGATTTAGTTCCTGACGAAACTTATCAACTCCCACTCGAAATTATTTCTCGTTGGCCGTATTACGCCAGTAAAGCGTATCAAGAGATGGCCGCGCTTGAACGTTTCAATGGCAAGGGTCTCAGATTGGTGATCATGAATCCCAGTCTACTACTTGGACCAGGGGACGACCGGTTGAGTTCCACGAAAGTAGTTCTGGATTTCATGGCCAGAAAAATCGGGGCGGTTCCCACCGGTGGCGTCAGTTTCGTTGACGCCAGAGACGCCGCGACAACTTTTCGCATGGCAATGAAGAAGGGTCGACATGGTGAACGATATTTGCTCGGCGCCGCTAATTGGACCTTCAACAAATTCTTTGGTCGTCTTGAACGATTAACAAAAGTTTCAGCGCCTCGATTTGCCCTGCCTTCCAGGTTCGCGATCGCTGGAGCTCAACTCGTCGATTCGCTTTTCAAGCAATGGGAGTGGGCATCTCCTGTCGAACCGGGCGCAGTCGAAATGGCTCAATATTTCTGGTATCTGAACTGTTCCAAAGCGGCGCGTGAACTTAACTTCCGTCCCAGAGATCCGGGCGAGACATTGCAAGACACCGTGAGCTATCTCCGCGAAAACTTCCTCGGCAGCAACGCGTTCGGCAAATAACCGCCGATCTCCCCGCGATATTAGATCTGCTCAAGAGAACTCTCCAGACCTCCTTTTCGTAGACACCCTCATCAGACTTCTGCACACTTAGCACAGCGATTTCATCACAATCGAATCACTTTCCTGGCTCATGTTTTTGGAGGCTCTCATGCGAATTTCCCGAGCAACCTCGCTCTTTTTCGTCCTTGCTTTAATCGTCTCTCACTCCGCTCCAGCCAGAGCTCAAACAAATCAAACGACTTTGCAGCCAGGTACGCCAATCGAGCGCACCATCGGTTCAAGTGAATCGCATACCTACGTTATCAATCTAAGCGAAAACCAGTACCTGCAGTTCGTAGTGAATCAACACGGTATCGACCTAATCGTTCGCGTGTTTTCTCCGACAGGCAAAGGTCTCGGTGACTTCGATACTCCTAACGGAGCTGAAGGTCCTGAAAATGTAGCAATCGTGGGAATAACGAGCGGTGCTTATCGAATTGTGCTGTCGGCTTTGAATCCGAACGCGCCGAGTGAATCGGGGCGTTACGAGATAAAAACCATTGAAATTCGCGACGCCACCGATCAGGAATTGAAGGTGGCCCAGAACGAGGAAGCTCGAAGGGCAAAGGGACTCGACTTGCTTAACACACTCCTCGATTCGATTCCTGAAATTCGTCTACCCCAGACGAAGATAAGATTAAAACTACAGGGCGCCACGCTGTTATGGGATATCGATGAAAAGAAAGCTTTCAAGTTGTTAACCGAGGCCGTTACGGATTCGAGGGACTATTTACAGTCCATGAAAACCGATGACGATTCGTATGATCAGGCATTTGGATGGGCGCGCCAAATACGTTTTGAAGGCGTTCAAACTCTCGCCACTCATGATCCGGAGGCAGCGTTGAGCTTAATGCGTTCAACTCGCAGACCTGCGGATGCCGAAGGATATGGTGACGAAGATAATACTGAACGACAATTCGAACTAGCGCTGGCAAGTCAAATCTCTGACAAAAATCCGCAACGCGCATTTGAGTTAGCTGAGGAGAGTCTCAAAGATGGTCTTTCCCAAACGTTGACCCAAACCCTCCAAAGTTTAAGTCGAAAAAATCAGGATCTTGCCAGGAACCTTTCTAAGGACATAACCGCAAAACTGTTGAATCAAAAGTTGCTGAATGCTCCGGAAGCTGCTGAAGTCGCAATGAATTTGGTGGGCATCGCTTCCAATCGCTCGCGCTCGGATAGTAGTCGTTCACTGAATACGACTTTTATTACCGATGCAGACTTCCGCGCACTGGTACAAAAGATTTTTAGTGAAGCATCGTCCACAACTAATGTGTCTGGGCAGGAAGTACTACAGCGTTCCATAGCGATGGGTAGTACCGCCTTCTTTGAAGGGCCGCTGCTCCTGAACGGTTCACAAACAAGAGAAAGAATGCTTCAGACGCTGAAAGAGATGGGCCCTGATCTGGACACCATTGTTCCAGGCGGCTCATCAACAGTTGAGAAAAGCTTAAAGACGTTTCACCCTGAGGGGAATTTTGCCAAGTTGTCGGAAGACTATGAAAACAGAATCAACAATGCTTCGCCTGACGAGGCTCGTGAGCTGATAGCCAAAGCACCGGTCCAAATGCGGAGTCAGCTCGTTCAGAGATTCGCAGATCGAAATGTTCGATCCGGGAACTGGGTCCAGGCGAGACACCTGCTCATCGAGAATCTCGCTAATCCTCGAGAACAGCGCCGAGCAATCAACAATCTGGAACGGGAAGCCGCCTATGCTGATGCGAGTCAGGGGAAAATGGACGACGCGCTCAAGCACGTCGGCAGAATTTCAGACCTACGCGAGCGTGCAGAGTTGATCAGTGAGCTAGCTAGTCGGATTGGTCCCGGTCAAAAAAGAGCTTCGGCTGTTAACCTGCTCGAAATCGCGAGGAGTTTACTTGGCACATCGATACAAGCTGAAGGATTACCTCAAATGAATGCCTTGTTGCAGCTTGCGGCGGCGTTTGCCCGATATGATGGTAAGCGAGGTTTTGAAATCGTCGACCCGTTGGTTGATCAGTTCAACGAATTGGCTGAGGCCGCTAAAGCGCTGAATGGTTTTGGACCAGATTATTTTGTCGACGGCGAACTCTCGCTACAGAACGGGAATAGTCTGGCAAACATTGCTGTTCCAATGTCGCGGGCGCTTGGAATCTTAAGTTTGAATGATTTCGATCAAGCAAAGAGAACTGCCGATAAATTGCAACTGCCTGAAATCAGACTTTCAGTACAGCTGGGAATCGCGCAACAAGCAATTAAGCCCGATGGTGTCTATTCACCCAGCGCCGCGTATGTAAACAGTCTAAATCGGTAGCGCTGTTGCGCTCGAATGTTAGACGCGACTACTCCGTGTAAATTGTCGTCCCAATTCGAGTATTGTTCGATGAACTTGTCGGCAGCCGCCTTGTCACCCTGATACTGAACTTCCAGGGTTCTTTCCAACATCTTGCCCACGACGTCGTGATACTTATCATAACGGATCTTTAAAGTCTTGCTTGTTGGATCGAACGTCAACAATCCATTCTCGAGAAAAAAGTTCCACTGCATTAACTGCATCGTGTTGTAGGGTTGGTCACGTCTCGGTTTATTGTTTTGCAGCACTCGCAAAATCCCGCCTGCATAGACACTCCGAAGTTGAGCATCAGTGTAATAGCCTTGTTTCGTGAGAGCTTCAGCAACGAAAAGTGAAACGAGATCGGCCTTCATCTCTTCCAGCGTGTTCGCATCATCTTGCAGAGCTTCATCAAGATCACGGTTGTCCCTGGTTCGATCGATGCCAAGATAATGTCCAACCTCGTGCCACAGCGTTCGATAGAAATTCCCATCGTTGGTCAGCTCCTTGGCCTGATCAGATCCAACCGCTGCGGCAAATGTGCCTGACGTGCTCTGAAAGATATTTGGCTCACGCATAATGTTGGCCCGCAAGAGTATCGTGCGGCCATAACGCCGTGCGAGATAACTTTCGTTCGGCAAGATCGTCGCTGTATTACCACCGCGAGCTTGCCCAAAGTCAGCCACGACATCGTAGACGCCGACCGGAATGTCTTCGCGAACCTTTTTGTGGTGCTGGTATGGCAACGAATCTTCGAGATTTTGCAAACCCTTCATCGCTTGCCGAAGAGCCGTTGTTTCCTGCTGACGAGTGAGCAAGAGCGAAAAAGCGAAGAAAGTTTTTACACCAAACAACTCATCATCGTATGTTTCATACGACCCGATTTGCGCATTGATATTTTTGAATCGACCCGTGACCCAACTCGCATCGCCCGATTCATAGTCGTTGGATAAAAGATCGCGCGCTCGATTTCGCAGATAACGCGCGAACTCTTCATCATCTTGCACCACCGCATCTGCGGCTTCATTCAAGAGGCCATAAGCTTTCATCAGTTGATCTGCATACGCGACCGAGTAAGGCACAGCGTAGTAGCCCGCATCGGCGTCGCGATTCTGTGGCTGGCCAGACTTGCTTGAGTTTTCCTTCTGTTGCAGATCCTTGAGCAGATTAGGATGAAGCGTCTTGAGAGCGGGATATTTGTTTAGAGTCTCCATGTCGGTGTGCAGGTTATCAGGCCGCGCCAGGCGCACAACTGTGCGTGCATCCATTATTTGATTTCTTGATGAACTTTTGTCGAGAGCTTCCTTCGTTGCATTCATTGGATACATATTTTTGCCAGGGGTGAGTGGCGATACCGGCAGAAAAGGTTCACGCTTGTTTTCTAACGTGGTCGCTATCGGTCCTTGAAAAAGACGATACAGGGTCAATAGATTCTTCGTCGCCGGCGATCCACTCTTCTTGTCCAACTCCACGAGTGCGCGATAAGAGCTCAGCGCTTCAGGATGTCGTTGTTCTTCGTATAGTTGCTGAAAAATCTCTCCGACAGCTAATAGCTTTTCAACAGCCTTACGTTCGTTTTGGCTCAACGCCGAAAGATCTGGAGCTAATCGAATCGTTTGCGTCTTATCGATTATCGGTTGGCTTTTTTCGGTACTCCAGTAGCCGGAAGCGATTGTTGATTGAGAGTTCATGCGTGAATTGCTTTGGGCCATCGTGCAATTAACAATTGAAAAGACGAGTACGGTCGCCACCATTTTGGACATATGTTGCTCCGTTTAGTTTTGACGCATTTTCGCTATTCGTCGATTGAGAGTCCAGACAAGAAAGCGAATGAGTTCTTTGGTTAGTATCGCGCCGTGATGCAATACGTCGGCTGCTTTCTCGTTTTCACCTGTCGCAGATAATTTGCGACGTATTTTTGCTCTAGTTGAACCGGCGAGTAATCAAACAAGCGCGTTCGTAACGAGGCGTCGCCTAAGTGAAGCGCGGCATTGAGGTTGCGAAGTCATCGTTGGTGCTGAGATATCTGACTACAACGATAACTCGCCGGTATCGCCGGATGCGGAGACGTAGGACCGTCGGCCGTGCTTACGATATGGCCCTGGAAATTTCACAATTTCTTAAATCAGGCATCACCGTACTGGACGTCGGATGCGGCAGCGGTTTCATCGCACATCATCTCACTGGAATACTCAACGCCGAGGTCGTAGGGCTCGACGTTGCTCCAAAGACTTCAGCTAGAATCAATTTCCTTCGATTTGACGGCAGAACGTTTCCTGTTTCCAATCAGAGCTTTGATGCAGTTCTGCTTTGCTACGTGTTACATCATGCGCGAGATGCCCATGTAGTGCTGACGGAGGTAAGACGAGTTCTTCGCGATCAGGGACGCGTGATCATTTATGAGGATAATCCGGCGGGATGGTGGAAAAGAGCAGTGTGCTGGACGCATAGCCTCCAGTGGAAATCGCGGACCGGTGCGTGCACATTTCAACTAGCGAACGATTGGCGCCAGATATTTAGAAAAGCTGGCTTCAAAGTCACGAAACAACGTGGACTTTCTCGCTGGCGAAACCTGGCCCATCCAGTAGCGCGCAATTTTTTTGTTCTCGAAGCCGACGCAAATGCGATAACGCTACAAAGGGATCTTCCTTTGACGACTACTCTTATGAACGAGATCGCCGCGTAACTTGCTACTGGGATTCGTTTGGCAATACGTCGCTCAGATCACCGAAATCCATCTTTGCTCTAGTTCGACAACTGTAATTAAATTCCTTTTTGTTTTCCGGTGGCTGGACCGTAACACCCTGGTCGGATGTTGCCGGCTTCTCTTCCCCATTGAAATTATTGAAAACCTTATATCCGTAGCCGTCGATCGAAAAACTGATCTCGGTTAAATCTACCTGCGCGCGAAAATAGTGGCTGTAGTGAAAAGCATTCGCAGCTGGAGATCGTTCCTTTGGGTATTCCAATTCGACCTTACCCGGAATTCCAAAACGATACTGCAGATAGCCTTCTGTCTTAGTCAATTTTGTTGAAGCGCACAAAGAGACGACCTTATCCGAACGCTTCAACGGACAACTGAAAACCACTTTTTCACCAGCTGCACATAATGAAGGCGTTTGCACTTCTAAGGCGTCTACGCGCGTGGAACTGAATTGGAAACCCAGTAGAAGACTTGCCGACATCAGGAAGATCACAGGCCCGAAATGTTTCATCATACGATTCCAAGTTGTCGATTCATCTCAAGAAAATCGAAGTTGTTCCACCCTTCAGCGAGTTGTCCGTTGTGAACACGAAGAATCGCAATTCCGGTGAACTCGACATCATTGTGAGTGGCAGAAATGCCCAGCGAGTCGCCGGAGTGTTTCGCTTTGACGTTACATCTGACTGCCACTTTGTCTCCCTCGGCGATCATATCTTCAACGGTGATCATAATATTGGGAAACGCACCACGAAACTGGGCATGAAACGTTTCGAAGCCTTTAACGCCTTTGACGGGTGCGCCGGTGCTATCGACTAGACCATGAATGAGAACATCTTCCGCCAACAACTCCCTGATCGCTGACGCGTTTCCATTGTTCCAAACTTCATCGAACCAGCGCTTTGCTATCGCCTTGTTTTCATTTGACATAACTCAACTCCTAAGGAAGGGGAATGAAGGGATCGATTTGTCCTAATGGTTTCGACGGAAGGAAGTCCTGCCGTTCATAAAGTGCACGCAATTTTGTCGTACTAATCAGTTTGAGTTGGGTATTCGGGATCAGATCGCCGTTTCCTTCTGCCCAGGCACTGTCCCATAGCATTGCCAACGTCTTACAGCCGTCAGCCATGACCTTGATTGTCTTGGTGCCAAACTTGGCCCAAAGTTTTGCAGGTGCCTCACTCTTCTTACCTGCTAGTACCAGGGCGCCATATGCTTCCACAACTTGAATCGGGTGAATGCCATTGCGACAGCGGCGTGCCAACTCCACTGCTGCATAACCAGCTTGTTGTCCTCCCTGTATCAACTGCATTCCATGAATTGCCCCAAGCTGGCCGGGAAGGCCACTTATGATCTTGTCGAACTTTGCATCGACCATATCATCTTCGTAGCTAACGTGGACTCCATTAGCGAAGCCGGTTCCGTGGTCAAGCATCACGGCTGACGGATTACCTTGTTTGTCGCGAAAGGGATCGCCATCATCGAGGTATGAACTATGTAACGGCTGAGAACAATCTCCGACATAATGTGCGAGAACTCCGGCCGCCGCAACAAATCCTTCGACATCCTTATTGGTCACAAATTCGACCATCTTCTTGTAAATTTGCCAGACTCTGAATGGGACCAAACCTCTTTGTGAAACAGCGTTCCATCCAATCGCTTTGTAGTAGGTCTTCCAAGTGTCGGTTTTTAACGCTGCGGCATTAGGGGTGAGATCATCGAGCGATTGACCGCCGTTTGGACGATAATCCATATCCGCATAGTGATTTGGATTCTCGAATCCTTTGCGTCCGTACGGCGTTTGATCAGTTTTGGTCTTCTTCCAAACCTTGTCAGGAACATCAGCAAGCGGTATGAACTTCGGCACCTTGAGATCATTGACCGTCGTATCGATCGCTGAGGGTTCGAAACTTATACGCTTCCGATTTGCCATCATCAGCGTTCGCAGCTTTGCATTCGAGACTTGTTCACAGGCAAATGCCCCGATTGCGTAATGGCCCACAGCTCCCCAATACTCGAAGGCCGCAAGTTCTCTCGATCTGAATAGATCGACTTCCAGTTCTCGACAGACATTGCTCAGATTCGTGGCAAGAGCGAATGGGTACTGAGAACTCTCACCCGCAAAAACAGTACCGCCCCATTGCACCGCTATCGGTGAAAGATCACGATCGACGTCGTCACTGACGACTGCCCAAACTGTGCCCGAGTCTCCTGGTCGAGTTTGCAATGGTTCATTGCTGGCAGATCCGATTAGGAAATCAGCAACGTACTCGAGTCCGCCGATCGATTTGTATCTATAAAAAAGCGCAGCTATTCGTCCGCTCAATCGACCACTGGCGCAACCGTATGCGCGTACCGGACAGCCAATTAAATTCAACGTGATGTTGTAAACACTGAGATCGGCGAGCGGTCCTAATTGACCAAGACCGTAAACGCTCGGGTTCCATTTCGTCTGGTCTTCGACCTCTATTAGACCAACATCCATGTTCACGTAGATATTTTTACCTGGCCACGATTCGTAAAGTTTTTCAAATGGCAGCCTTCCGAGCGATTTTTTCGAGGTGCGGCCAACAGTGACTTCTTTTCCGCCCGATATCGAAAACAATACTTCATCAGGCTCACCAGCAACGTGCCTGCTGGTTAACGCGTAAACCGCATGACCATCTGTAAGAAGACACCCGAGTGAGGCGATATGCTGTGCACCTTGAACTTTGGTAATTACCGGGTAGCCGCCAGCTAATTGGTCCGGAGCGAATTCAAGATCCGCAGGGTCAAGAGGCGGAGGAGCCGTTTCAACTAACGGTGCTTCAACAACACAGATTGGAACCACACGTCCGTCGTCTAAGTAGATCATCTTTGGAATGTAGTCAGTTGGAGAAAACTGACCTTCCGTGTTGAATTCTTTATCGTCGATCCATCGATGAACAAATACGAGCACGGCCGGCCACGAATAGTCGCGCACTTCTGATGTTTCTAAAGTTCGAGGTGGCTTTGGACCACGAACTTTACGCGGTTCGCGATCGTTGCGAGTTGGGTAAGGATCGGTTTGACGGACCAGGTAACGGCCGACCGCAGTACCAATAACATTTGCTTTATGCATCAAGTGAGTGTGGAATTGATCGCGAGCTCTTAATAAATCTCGAAGCGACAAGGTATTGAACTGAGGGCTGGTGGCTAAGTAGTCCATAAGGTCTCCTGAGGTTGAGATACAGACGTTTCGTCGGGTTGATTCTCTTGGACCAAGGACGGTGGCGTTTACGATTTCAGAGGATCAACTAACCGGATTGCGAGGTAGCGAGACAATACGGCAACCGCGTTGAAGTTTCAAGGAGAATGGACTGAGCCCTCAACGTTGTCCGGGACAAGTATCATGTGCTTCGCATTTTTAAGAAGAAGCCAAAGGACGCAGAGATTTCGCGGAGTAGCAGCCCTACACGCCGATTACTTTGCGATCGACAAGTCTCTTAATCATTCTCAGACAGTCAGCTTCGCGAAAGGGACAGATTGAGAGGATCGATTGAACATCCCAGCTACCGTTGATTCTAGAAAGGATGAAACCTTCACGCGGATCGAGCTGTTGATCAGTTAGATCCGAGGGTGAGACGAGCAATGTCGGAACGTCGCTTGGAGCTAATCCCGTTGCGTAGAGATGCTTAATGAGTTTTTCTTCAACTTGAGGCAGCAGTTTTTGTGCATCTGCATTTTTAGGGTCTTCTTCGAGGACGCGCTGAAGCATTACCAGCGCAGACTCAGGGTCGTCATCGAGTTTTCGTTCGACCGCCCAAATTAACTCAGTCACACTCTCCGGCAAGTCCTCAATTTCTGCCGGCGCTGGAGTAGTTCCTTCGGGCAATTCACCAGCGACTCGCGCGACCCCCTTGCTAATCAAATCGTAAAGTTGTCCATACACGTGAAACGCTGACGCGTGCATGTGATAGCAGATCTCTGCAACGGACATTCGCTTCTCAACAAAGAAAAGAATCTGGCGGAATTCTTTTCCTAGTTTTAATGACGATGTCCAACCTGAACCAAGCTCGAGAATACATCGGTCAGATGGAACTAGAGTTCGGTAGCGGGCAAGCTCGTCAATGCGATAAATGCCCTCCATGATCACCGTTGTAGGCTCGACCTCAATCAGGATCAAATCATCCGGCAGAGCTTCATCGTCGTAGAACTCAAAATCGCCTTCGGTCCAGACGAAGAGGTCATAGATGGCGTCAAGGGTGCGGGTCTTGAGGATATCTAGAACATCACTCTCAGTTAAAAATCCTTGAGCGACGAGAACTTCTCCCAATTTCGCACCCGAGGTTCTTTGCGCCTCGCGCGCTGCCTGAAGCTGTGCCTCATCGAGTTTTCCGTAATGCAGTAAGATTTGGCCGAGGTATTCGCGCGGATCGTTTGATTTGGAACCGACGATAAGGCCGTTTTTGAAATAGACCTGCTTCGTGATTTTACCTGTAGCAAACTTCAGGGTTCCCGTCTTCCTTCCCGCCGCAAGAAATTGCAACAGGTCGGTTAGACTCATGGTTTTCAACGTGCCTTGGATCGCCATTATTCGTCTGTTTGTTGCTGCTCTAAATTTCTAAGCTTTCACTGCGAGGTTCTGCAGGGAGGAGCCCAACAATGTTGGACCACAAAGAATGAAGCGTTAGCAGAGTACATTTGAACTACTAAGAGATTCAAGTTGTTTAACCCTTCTCCAAACCCAAAGCAAAGTGTGACCAACCAGCGACACCCAAGGTCTAACTTATTTCTATTCCTCAACTAAATCGGCAGAGATTGCAAAGGTTTCAGGGCCTGACTCTTGAGCGAGTCGAAGCAGTTGGCGCAGGTTCTCAGTCTGCTCATCATTCAAATCTACAAATTGCACCCCAAAACCAGATCCGTGCCTGTGATGCTTAACTTCGCCTTCGAGATACAACCACTCGTCATCCGGAAGCAAAACTCGAAACGCCACAATCTCACCTGACATCACTTCGCCTACCGTATCCAGGTAGCAACCGCCTTCTGATACGTCAGTGACTCTGGCAGAATTCTTTCCGCCATTATCCACGTTCCAAACGGCGTCCAGGCTAACACTCAATCGGGGTTTTGATCTTCGCTCATCCATCGACTTCATATCATCATAAAAGGTTTGCCGAGGTAGGCAAAGAGAAATCATTTTGCCCGATGAAACGGGCCTCAGAGAATCGACGCGATTTTGTGCAACTGAAAAATTAGATGGGTAAACAGGGAGTCATCGATTTCTGGAATTCGTCAGGGCCTGTTCCAGAAAGCTTAAGCCCATGATCGCTTGCATAATTTAGTCGTCGGACGAATCCTTCGGAACATCTTTGTCGAGATGAAACTTATGGATCAGTCGATGCATCATCGGAGATAAGACGATACCCATGACTCCGATAAAAACCAACCCACTGAAAAGCGCATAGACTGAAGCGAAGAGTTTGGAACCTTGAGTTGGCAACTGGTTCACTGGACCCATGCCGCCCAAAATCATCGAGGCCTCAAGGATCGAATCGACCAAACCGAACCCGGCTATCCAATGATAACCAATAATTCCAATTATTAGTGCGCCACTTATAAGTCCGATCCCTAGGCCAAAAGATTTGACCAATCGCCACAAAAACACGCTTAGCGGTGCGAGCTTGTCGTGTCTGCGTTCAAAGCCACCGAAGATCATTTGACCTCCACGTTGTTGTTACAGATCAAGCATTGCACCGAACGCGTAACGCGCCCGGAATAATTTGAAAACTCGCCGGTAATCTACCAGGCAGCTCACCATCAATTTCAAGGGCCACTTCAGAGCCAGCGGTTGGGCCTGTCAGAAGAACCTTCTTAGCGAGAGTATGACTAACTTCAGACATCGAAAGATGAGAGCCGAAGTAAAGACGTGGAGCACTTGTCAGAAGCTTCAGCGCACTCAAGTCACCTACGCTAATCACATCGAATCTTCCATCCGCAATCTTTGCTGCCGGCGCGATCTTCATGCCACCGCCAAAATATCTCGCATTGGCAATGCAGAGATTAACGACTGAGAGTTGACGCGCGTTGGAATCGTCGACTCGTACTATGACTCGAGTCGGTTCCGAGCTCATCGCCGTTTGCATTAGCGACG
>Ga0070671_100002548_pt1 | contig 14120 bp, 17 predicted proteins | sample KBSS73metaG_FD_65341 | JGI IMG/M metagenome (GOLD analysis project Ga0070671, IMG submission 65341) | Switchgrass rhizosphere microbial communities from Kellogg Biological Station, Michigan, USA - KBS S7-3 metaG | ecosystem: Host-associated > Plants > Roots > Rhizosphere > Soil ...
GTCGACCGCGACCCTGGCCGCGCCTTCGACGCCTGCGAGCACCTTCTGCTCCTCGATCGGGATGCCGAGTTTCTCGTAGACGCGGAGGATTTCGGGATCGACCTCATCGAGGCTGCCGAGCTTGGGCTTAACCTTGGGCGCGGCGTAATAATAAGCGTCCTGGTAGTCGATCTCGGGGATGTCGAGCTTGGCCCAGCTCACTTCCTCCATTTCGAGCCAGGCGCGGTAGGCCTTGAGCCGCCACTCGAGCATCCACTCGGGCTCGTTCTTCTTGGCGGAAATGAAGCGGACGGTGTCTTCGCTGAGGCCCTTGGGAGCGAATTCCTGCTCGACGTCCGAGACGAATCCCCATTCATACTCGCGCTCGGCGAGCTCCTGGACTTCGCGGTTACGGATGTCCTCGGTCATGCCGACTGCGCTCCTGCGGAGGAAGGAGCCCAGGATTCCTTCAGCTTAGGCTGGGCACCTGCCTGCGCAGGTGCACATAGCTGTTCGAGCGAGACGGCGCCGAGAGCGCCGCGAACCGCCATTCCGACGATCCCCATGTGCGGCTTGACCCGGCAGTGCGCGTCGAGCGCGCAGTCGGACGGGCCCTCGTGGCCCGAGCAGACGGTCATTGCGATCGGGCCTTCGACCGCCTCGACGACGTCGGCGAGGCTGATCTCAGCCGCCGGACGCGCCAACGCGAACCCGCCGCCCGCGCCGCGGACGCTGGTGAGAAGGCCAGACATTGCGAGTTGGCCCATGAGCTTCTGGGCGGTCGGGAGCGGCACGCCGGTCTCGGCCGAAAGCTCGGTCGCGCTGAGACGCGCGGCGGCGGGCCGGCGAGCGGCGGCGGTCATCAAGACGACCGCATAATCGGCGAGGTGGGTCAGGCGCATCTGCTGTAATTCGGAGCTCTGCGGTAGGATTTAGGCGTTTGCAGCCCTAAACTCAACCTCGCGACATGACGAATCCGAAGGTGCGTGCCATAGCCGGAGCAGTGGCGCTCTACCCGTTCATGCGACCGTTAGTGTTCAAGCTCGGCGCCGAGACCGCGCATCGCGCAACGATTGCCGCGCTCAAGCTTGCGCCAAAGGGCCGACCGCCCGCCTTCCCGGCCTCGCTGCGAACGACCCTCGCCGGCCTGGAATTCCCATCGCCCGTCGGTCTCGCCGCCGGGTTCGACAAAGACGCCGAAGTCCCCGAGCACATGCTCGGCCTCGGCTTCGGATTCGTCGAGGTCGGAACGATCACGCCGCGCCCGCAGCAAGGCAATCCGAAGCCGCGGCTGTTCCGGCTCGCCGAGGACCGCGCGGTCATCAACCGGATGGGATTCAACAATCGCGGGCAGCCGAGCGCGTTCGATCGGCTGCAGCATTGCTCGCACATTCACGGCGTGATCGGCGTCAACGTCGGCGTGAACAAGGACAGCGCGGACCGCATTGCCGATTATGTGGATGGCGTCCGGTCGATGTCGGCCGTCGCGCGGTACATCACCGTCAACGTCAGTTCGCCGAATACGCCGGGCCTGCGCCAGCTTCAGGACGAAGGTGCGCTGAGGGCGCTACTCAGCGCGATCGACGAAGCGCGCGAGCGGACCGGCCCGCCGATCTTTCTCAAAGTCGCCCCCGATCTCGGCCAAGGCGAGCCGGACCAGATCGTCCGTGTCGCAATGCAATGTCAGGTGGCGGCGATCATCGTTTCGAACACGACGGTGTCGCGGCCGCCGCTCCGGTCCCGACACGCAAGCGAGCAGGGTGGGTTGTCGGGCGAGCCTCTGAAACCGCTGGCACTCAAGGCGCTGCGCGAATTCCGCGCTGCGAGCGGCGGCGAGATCCCGCTGATCGGCGTTGGCGGCATTGCCAACGCGGACGATGCGTGGGAGCGCATTCGGGCCGGAGCGAGCCTAGTGCAGCTCTATACCGCAATGGTCTATGAAGGCCCGAGCGTCGGCAAACGCATCGCGCTGGGCCTTGCCGAACGCCTGAAGCGCGAGGGCTTTGCCAACATTGCCGAGGCGGTTGGGACCGAGTAGCGCGAGCCGATGTTGAAGCGTCTTGTTCCATTCGCGGCGGCGCTGGCGCTCGCCGGCTGCACCCCTTCCGTTCAATCCGCCGGCACTTCCACGCAGGGGATGGTCAGTGCCGCCGATCCGCGCGCGGCCGATGCCGGGGCCCAGATGCTGCGCAAGGGTGGAACTGCCGTCGACGCGGCGTTCGCGACGTTGCTCGCACTGACCGTCGTCGAGCCGCAGAGTTCGGGCATCGGGGGTGGCGGTTACCTCGTCTACGCCGAGCGCGGCGGCGCGCCGGTGACGTTCGACGGCCGCGAGACTGCGCCGCATGCCGCGACCCCGACCTGGTTCCTCAAAGACGGGCAGCCGATGGAATTTTCCGACGCGCAGCCGGGCGGGAAGAGCGTCGGCGTGCCGGGGAACGTCAGGATGATGGGCGTTGCCCACCAGCGCTACGGCAAGCTGCCCTGGGCGGCGCTGTTCGAGCCGGCGATCGGTCTTGCGCGCGACGGGTTCAAGATCACGCCCCGGTTGTACAATTCGTTGCTAAAATATTCCGCGACGGGCGCGCTTTCAGCCGAGGGGCGGGCGATCTTCTACCAGGTGAATGGCCAGCCGAAGCCGGTTGGAACCATCGTGAAGAATCCGGCGCTTGCAGCATATCTCGCGCAGCTCGCGCGGCTCGGTCCGGCCAGCTTCTACGTCGGTCCCAATGCGCAGGCGATTGCCGCGGCGGTCAGCGGAGCGCCGCACAATCCGGCGCCCATGACGACCGGCGACATCGCCTCGTTCGAAGCGAAACCGCGACCGCCGGTCTGCGGGACGTACCGCGTCTACCGGATCTGCGGAATGGGCCCGTCCTCGTCGGGCGGATTTACCGTGTTCGCGACATTGAAGCAGCTCGAGCGCTTCGACCTTTCGGCGCTCGGACCCAACTCGCCGACTGCCTGGCACCTGATCGCCGAGTCCGAGCGGCTCGCCTACGCCGACCGCGACCGATACCTGGCCGACGAGGATTTCGTGCGGGTGCCGCTCGCGGGGTTGATGAGCGCGGACTACCTCGCCAGCCGCTCGGCGCTGATTTCGCCGACGGCGACAATTGCGGCGGCGAAGGCAGGCTCGCCCGCGGGTGCGGACGTCACATGCTCGCCAGTGAAGCAGCCGGAGCGCGGGACCTCGCACTTCGTCGCGGTCGACCGCTGGGGTGGCGTGGCCTCGGAGACCTCGACGATCGAGAGCAGCTTCGGCTCCGGGCTGATGGTCAACGGCTATTATCTCAACAACGAGCTGACAGATTTCAGCTTCGTTCCCGAGAAGGACGGTTGCGTGGTCGCGAACCGGGTTGAAGGCGGCAAACGGCCGCGGAGCTCGATGAGCCCGACCATCGTCTACGGCCCGGACGGGCGCGTGATTCTCGCCGTCGGCGCGGCGGGCGGATCGACGATTCCCGCGCAGGTGATCAAGACCATCGTCGGCGTGCTCGACTTCCATCTCAGCGCTCAGGACGCCCTCGCCTTGTCGATGATCTATGCTCCAGGCGACACGGTGTTCGTCGAAAGCGGGACTCCGCTGGAAGGCATGATCCCGCAGCTGCAGGCGCTCGGCCACAGCGACGTGCGCACGCTTCCTCCGGGCACGTTCAAGACCAACGCGATCGAGTTGGTGAATGGGCGGTGGACCGGTGGCGGCGATCCGCGCAGTGAAGGCGTCGCTGTTTCGGAATAAGGGGGGAACTTGGCTCGGCAGCTCGAACGTTTCGACAATCTCGTCTCGCTATTCCTGACGCGAGCCCGGGAGAAAGGCGATGCGCCGTTCCTCTGGGCCAAGCGCGAGGGTGAGTGGCGGTCGATCAGCTGGAACGAGGCGGCGCGGCAGATCGCGGCGCTTTCAGCCACGCTTCAGCGGATCGGGCTGCAGCCCGGCGACCGCGTGGCGCTGGTCAGCGAGAACCGGCCTGAGTGGCTGATCGCCGATCTCGGCATCATGGCGGCGGGCTGCGTTACCGTTCCGACCTACACGACCAATACGACACGCGATCATGCGCATGTGCTCGGCAATTCTGGCGCTCGGGCCGTGATCGTCTCCAACCAGAAGCTTGCGAAGAACCTCGTCCCCGCGGTGCTCACCTCGAGCGAGTGCCACCACATCATCGGCATCGAGGACATCCGCGCGGGCCAGGCGCCCGACTGGGTCAACGTTCATCGCTGGTCGGAGCTGACCGCTGGCGATGCGGACGTTCCCGCACTTCGCGAACGCGAGAAGAAGGTCGGCCGCAGCGATCTCGCCTGCATCATCTACACGAGCGGAACGGGCGGGGCGCCGCGCGGCGTGCAGCAACATCACGGCGCCATCCTGTGCAACCTCGAAGCCTGCACCGACATCATCTCGTCCGATTTCGGCTGGGGCGACGAGGTGTTCCTGTCGTTTCTCCCCGCCAGCCATGCTTATGAGCATACCGGCGGGCAGCACTTCCCGATCGCGCTTGGGGCGCAGATCTATTACGCCGAGAGCCTCGAGAAGCTCGCCGCCAACATCGAGGAAGTGCATCCGACGATCATGGTCGTCGTGCCGCGGCTGTTCGAGCTGCTTCGCACGCGGATCATCAAGTCGATCGAAGGCCAAGGCGGTTTCGCTAAGTATCTGCTTTATCGCGCGCTGAAGATCGGCGGCGACAAGTCGCGTGGCGGGGTCAAGCCGTGGGACCTGCCGATGGACGGCATTCTGTCGCTGACGTTGAGGAAGAAAGTGCGCGAGAAGGTTGGCGGCCGGGTCAAGGCCTGGGTGTCAGGGGGCGCGCCGCTCAACCCTGAAGTCGGAAACTTCTTTCAGTCGCTCGGCATCACCTTCCTCCAGGGCTACGGCCAGACGGAGGCGGCGCCGCTCATCAGCTGCAACCGGCCAAGCGTCGGGATCCAACTCGATACGGTCGGACCTCCCGCCGGCTGCGAAGTGCGGATCGCCGAGGACGGCGAGATCATGGTGCGCGGCGAAAACGTCATGCACGGCTATTGGCGCAACGACGAAGAGACGGCGCGGGTGCTGAAGGACGGATGGCTCGCCACCGGCGATGTCGGCCATTTCGACAAGAAGGGCCGCATCGTCATCACGGACCGCAAGAAGGACCTGATCGTCAACGACAAGGGCGACAATTGCTCGCCGCAGCGGATCGAGGGGATGCTGACGCTGCAGCCGGAAATCGCGCAAGCGATGGTCTACGGCGATCGCCAGCCGCACCTGGTCGCGCTGCTCGTCCCCGATCCAGAGATCGCGTCAAAGGACGACGTGCACCAGCGCCTTCAACGCGCGGTCGACCGCGTCAATGCGGATCTGTCGGTGATCGAAAAGGTGCGGCGCTTCATCCTGGCCGACGAGCCCTTCACGATCGAAAACGAGCAAATGACGCCATCGATGAAAATCCGGCGCCACGTCATTTCCAAAGTCTACGGCGAGCGGCTCGACGCGCTCTATCGTCGTCAGTAGCGGCTGCCTGGCACTCCAAAGGGAGTGATATTCTCGATCCCGCACGAGCCGATCGTGAAACGGCTGACCGGGTCGAAGACATGCACGATGTCGCCCTGGCAATAGCCCAGTCCTCCGGACTGCTTGGCCAGGAGCGCGTAATGGCCAGCGGCAAGCTGTTCGCAGCCCGGCGACAAGCGCACCAGGTAGACAGTTCTGGCGCCGAGTTTGAACGCGACGGTGCGCCCGTCGACGATCTGCATGTCATTGGCCTGGTAATTGGGCAGGCAACTCATTCGCGGCCCCGCGGACTTGCCGGCGAGGAGCTTGGCGAGATCCTGCTGTGCCTGGGGGCTCGGCTGATAAGGTTCTGGAGGCGTCGCGCAGGACGCCAGAGCCCCAACGACCATCAGGGCGATCAAGCTACGCAAGGCAGGGCTCACGGCCTGTCGTACGGAACGAAATCGCCGAACGTGCAGCTGCCGACGGTGATATGCGCCATTAGGTCCTGGACCGTGGCGATGTCGCCGGAGCAGAATTGGCTTGCGCCAACCTGCCGAGTGACGAGCGCGTTCGGGCCCGCGCCGCCAAGCCCGGTGCAGGGTCCGCGCATGTGAGCAACATACACCGGCCCGGTGAGCGTGCCGTGGCCGAACACTACGGTACTGTCGTCGATGACCGTCATGTCGCTGGCATTGTAATGAGGGATGCAGCTGATCGGCGCCCGGGCGACCTTGCCGGCGATCAGCTCCTGGTATCGCGACTCGCTCTTAGCGCTGCGGGTCTGATCAGGCGGTGCCGTCGTGCAGGACGCGAGCGTCGCCCCGAGAAGAAGGAGTGGGATGCTACGCATATTCGACCTCCTTAAAAGTCCCTGCGGCGGACGATTCTGAACGCCTTTGTTCATGAACGAAAGCTGTCTTTGTCGGCGCGCAAACGCGCGAACTCCTGCCAGTTGGACGCCCGAACGAAAGGATTGGTTTCCAGCTCTTCCGCGACTGTGGTCGGAAGCGTGATCGTGCCCGCGTCGCGCATTGCTCCAACAATCTCGAGACGCTTCTCGAGAGCGCGGTTCTGAGGCTCGGCATGAATGGCGAACCGAGCGTTCGAGAGCGTATATTCGTGGGCCGCATAAAGGCGTGCATCCGCCGGCAATTCCGCGAGCCGCTGGAGCGAGCTGTACATCTGCTGCGGGGTGCCTTCGAACAGCCGCCCGCATCCCATGGCGAACAATGTGTCGCCGACGAACGCGACACGCTCCTTATCGAAGATCAGCGCGATGTGATCGAGCGTGTGGCCGGGGACTTCGATGACTCGGCCGACGTGATTGCCAATGCGGACCTCGCCACCTTCGGCCAGCGCAACGTCGCGCCCTGGAATGCGGCCGGAGCCCGGACCCGAGATGCGTGCGCCCGTCGCTTCCTTGATCGTAAGGTTCCCGCCGGTGTGATCGGGGTGCCAGTGCGTGTTCCAGATCTGCGAGATGGTCCAGCCGCGTAGCTGCGCCTCCGCGAGCACCGGGGCTGCATCGCCGGGATCGACCACCACGGTCGCTCCGCTCGCCTCGTCGTGGACGAGCCAGATGTAGTTGTCGCTGAAGGCCGGGACCGCGACGATCTCCATGCGCCGCCACTACGCTCAGCGCTTGAGGATCGCCAGAGCATCCGTCGCGAGCCTGCGCGTCAACTCGGCGGCAGGCGCGGCTGCGCCCAGCGGAGCGGCCTGACCCGCCCACATCGGTCCGAAGCCGTACTCGCCTTTCGCTTCGGCTGCGCTGCGAATCGGTGCGAGCGCAGCCGATGCGAGCGGATAGGCAGGCGCCTCACTACGGACTGCCCCAAGGTCGTCGATGAGACGGCCTTGCAGGCCGCGCGCGAGGCCGCCAGTCATCAGGTTCGTAAACAACGTTCGGCCCTCATTGAGCCGCCCGCGATGGACGTCGCTGATCCGCGCTTCCGGCGTATGGAGATAGGCGGTGCCGAGCTGAACGGCGCTGGCGCCGAGGGTGAAGGCCGCGGCGATGCCGCGAGCGTCGGCGATCCCGCCGGCTGCGACGATGGGGACGCTGACTGCATCGGCGACCTGCGGGAGGAGCGCAAAGAGACCAAGCGCTTCGGCCGGATCGCTGCCGAGGAAAACGCCGGTGTGACCGCCCGCCTCAAATCCCTGCGCGATGATCGCGTCGGCGCCCCGCCGTTCGAGCCAGATGGCTTCCTCGATCGTGGTCGCATTGCCGATGACGACCGCCCCCGTGCGTTTGACCCGATCAAGCAGCTCGTCCGAAGGCAAGCCGAAGTGGAAGCTGACGACCTCGGGCCGAAGCTCCTCCACGACCGCACAAATCGCCTCGTCGAACGGCAGCCGAAGCGCTCCGCCGTTGCCGCGCGTGACGCCGAACTCGTCGTAATAACGCTGGAGAAGCGCTCGCCAGGCGGAGTCGTCGGTGTCGGCTGGCATGCGGTGGCAGAAAAAGTTGAGATTCAGTGGCCCGCTTACCTGCTCACGGACCTGTCGCACCTGGTCGCGGACCTGTTCGGGGCTGAGCATCCCGCAGGGCAAAGAACCGAGCGCACCACCCTGCATGACCGCGACGCACAGTTCAACGCCGCCAGCTCCGGCCATCGGCGCCTGGACGATGGGACGCTCGACCCCGACGAGATCGAGGAACCGGCGGTCGCGCCAGCTTACCATTCGCCGGTGTTGGCCATGGACGACCATGGCTCGGCCGGCGCCAGCGCAGCGCCCTTTTGTAGCAGTTCGACGGAGATGTTGTCGGGCGTCCGAACGAACGCCATGCGGCCGTCGCGCGGCGGGCGGTTGATGGTCACGCCGGCGTCCATCAGCCGTTCGCATGTGCGGTAAATATCGTCGACCTGATAGGCGAGGTGACCGAAATTGCGGCCGCCCTTGTATCCCTCCTCCTCGCCCCAATTGTGGGTGAGCTCGACCTCGCCGCCTTCATCGCCCGGAACGCCGAGGAAGATAAGCGTGAAGCGGCCGGCTTCATTCTCCATCCGCCGTCGCTCCTCGAGCCCGAGGAGTTGAAAGAATGCAACAGTCGCGTCGGGATCGGACACGCGGATCATCGAATGCAGGAATTTCATTTCGTCTTTCTCAATTCATCGCTATAAATGCACAGTTCGTCGCAGCCGAAGCCGGCGATCGTGACCGGTGGCTGCTCTATATGCGGACGAACGCCAGGGTATCACACAGATGATCCAGAGGCTGCAGGACAGCCGCGCCGTCCTTTTGGGCGCGGTGGCGATTTTCGCGTTAGGACTCACCACAAGCGGCTACGCGCTCGGCGACGGTCTTCGCCGTTCGAAGATGGCGGAGCACAGGTCGGTAACGGTGCGCGGCGTTTCGGAACGCAACGTCACCGCGGACCTTGCGACCTGGTCGGTCAATTTCTCTTACCAGGGAACCGACCTCGGTTCGGTCCAGCAGTCCGTCGACCAGCAGGCGCGCGCGGTGCGGGCGTTCTTCCAGCGCGCCGGCTTCCGGCCGAGCGATGTCACCGACACCGACGTTTCGCTGAGCCGCGAGCAGCCGAAGGACCGGGAAGGCAATCCGGTCGGACCGCAAAAGCTGACCGTCACCCGCTCGATTCAGCTACGAACCAGCGACGTGATGAAGACACGTAATGCCTACACGCACCAGGCGGAGCTGCTGCGCGACGGCGTCGAGCTGTCGGGGAGCAACATCAGCTACACCTTCACAGGGCTGAACAGGCTGAAGCCCGAGATGATCGGCGAGGCGAACAAGAATGCGCGGGACAGCGCCGAGCAGTTCGCGCGCGACAGCGGTGCAGCGGTCGGCCGGATCAAGACCGCCAGCCAGGGCTATTTCTCAGTCGGCGCGCGCGACGGCGAGGACTGCGACGATTGCGGCTCGTCCGGCGGCAGCTCGCCGTTCCAGAAGGTCCGGGTCGTAACGACGATCGACTACGACTTGGGCTGATTCTTTTGGGGCTGAGCCGGCTTCGGCTGAGTGACGACAGTGGCCGGCGCGGGGAGCATCGCAAGTGCATCCCGCGCCGCTTTTCCGACCGAACCGCCCTGGTCGAGCGAGGCGGCACGCTCCCAATAATTGCGGGCCTTTGCCTCATCGCCCGCGAAGTGAGCCACATGCCCAGCCTCGAAGAGGATTGTCGGGTCGGAAGGCGCAAGCTTCAGCGCTTCGCCAATCGATGATTGGGCATTCGCGGCGTCGCCCTCACGGATCGCGAGCGCGGCGGAGAAGTACCAGTAGAAAGGATCGTCTGAGATGGTCGGCCGGGCCTCGGTGAGGCGGGCACGCGCCGTCGCAAAGTCGTTCTGCGCTTCGGCGGCGCGGGCACGGTCGAGCAGGGCCTCGCCGCGCTGCTCTGCCTCGAGCCCCGTCATGGCCAGCGCCTTGTCGAGATCAAGCGCAGCCTTCCCCGGTTGGCCGGCCGCGATCCACATGTTGCCGGCCGCGGCGTAGATTCGCGCAGTCTTCGGGTCCTTGTCGGGCGAAGCTTTCGCCGCCTCCTCGAAATTCTGCGCGGCCTCGTCGGAGCGGCCATCCTCCTGCGCAACCAGAGCCCGACAGATGAGCGCGTCGGGGGTGATGACGTCCGGGCATTTCGCAGGTGCGGGCGCGGCGGCGGCAACGGCGGCGGCGATGGCGAGGATCACGGGGCAGACTCCAACAGTTCGGCGACGGTGTGGAGGATCGCATCGATCTCGTGCGGCTCCGACAGCCGGTGTCCGCCGCCCTTGATCAGGTTCAGCTGGACATCGGCTGAACGCAGCGCGCGCATAGTACGAAAGGCAACGTCTAGCGGGACGTCGCTGTCGTTCTCCCCGTGGATGAGACGGACGGGGCAGTCGATCGCGATTTCCCCGTTCAGGAGAAGCAGCTGCTGGCCGGATTCCCAGAAACCGCGAGCGATGCCCGCATGCTCGGCTGACTGAGCGTCGGCGAAACCCCAGTCGGTAAAGTCGGGAGCGACCGCAATGCCGACCAGAGCCCGGATGCGTTCCGGCCGGAGCTGAGCGAGGTGGAGCGCAATCCAGCCGCCCATCGACGAGCCCACCAGGACCAGTGGGCCTTTGGTGAGTTGGTCGACGGCGGCGAGGCTCTCTTCGAGCCACAGCGCCAGAGTGCCGTCTTCGAAGCTGCCGCTGCTGGATCCCGTCCCGCCATAGTCGAAGCGCAGCATGGCCACGCCTCGCCGCTCCGCGAAAACATCGAGAGCGAGCGCCTTCGCGCCCTCCATGTCGGACGCATATCCGGGAAAGAAGACGAGCGTCGGCTGAGCGCCCTGGCGACACCGGTAGGCGATCCGGCGCTCACGCAATTCAAGATAATCGAGCGGCGGACTCATGGGCCGACCACGCTCAAAGTCACTAACGTCACGAAGAGCGCGCCCTTTCTCGTGACTTCTAGAACGCCAACAAGAGTGGCTCGCCGGACCTGCCGAAGAAATTTCATCCGCTCAACTAGGCGGATTCAGTGCGTGCAGGACAGCCGTGACGACAACGCGGCCGGAGCCCGCGTCAGATCACAGGAACGCGACAGCCAACCCGGTTCCGATGACCAGGGCGGACAGTCCGAGCCCGATCATCATGTTCTTGACGTTATCGCGCAGCGAATTCTCAAACATGGAAAACCCCCCTCCCGTCTGATGATCGACACTCTACCAGACAAAAGATTTCCAAAAAGTGTGAAATCCAGACTCTCCAATGATTTAGCGGCGGGTGAGTCTTGCGGGCCACAGGCGTAAAGGAACGCACACCGGCCGGCGGCGGTTGTCGCTCCAAGCGGAAGGAGGCTCGGCAAATGAAGTATCGCAAGCTCGGAAGCAGCGACCTTGAAGTGTCGGAGGTCTCGCTTGGCTCGTGGCTGACCTACGGTGTCGGAGTCGAGGCCGACAAGGCGCGAGCGTGCCTCGAGGAGGCCTTCAACCAGGGCATCAATTTCATCGACACGGCCAACGTCTATGGCCGCGGCGCCGCAGAGACTTTCCTTGGTGAGGCTCTCAGCGGACGGAGTCGCGACTCCTACGTGCTCGCGACCAAGGTCTACTTCCCGATGAGCGAAGCCGACCGGGGCCTGTCGCGCGGGCAGATCGAGAAGCAGCTCGATGCTTCGCTGAAGCGCCTCCGGACCGACTATGTCGATCTCTATCAGTGCCACCGCTACGACTCGGACACGCCGCTCGAGGAGACCATGGAGGCGCTGACCCGCGCCGTCGACAGTGGCAAGACTCGCTACATCGGCTTTTCGGAATGGCCGGCAGAACGGATCCAGGCAGCGATCGACCTTTCGCGCGAGCGTGGCTTCGCCAAGTTCGTGTCGAGCCAGCCGCAATATTCGCTGCTGTGGCGCGAACCCGAGGACGAAGTGATCCCGCTGTGCGCCGCGAACGGCATCTCGCAAATCGTGTGGTCGCCGCTCGGCCAGGGCGTGCTGTCAGGAAAATATGATCCGGACGCTCCGCCGCCGCGCGATTCGCGCGCGGCGAGCGAGGAGATGGGCGGCTTCATGGACCGGCTGATGCAGCCACAGGTGCTTCGTGCGGTGCAGCAGCTAAAACCGATCGCCGAGGAGGCGGGCCTGACCTTGCCGCAATTCGCGCTCGCCTGGGTGTTGAGGGAGCCGAATGTCGCCTCGGCAATCATCGGCGCTTCACGGCCGCAGCAGGTGATCGAGAATTGCGGCGCCTCGGGTGTCGTGATCGACACCCAATTGTTCCTGCGCGCCGAAGCCATAGTGGATGAGGCGCTCGGCCGCGTCGAGACAGCCTAGCGCAGGAACGCGTCGAGCTCGGCCCGGAACCGCTGCGGCTGATCGAGCATGACGAAATGACCGGATTCGGCGATCGGCGCGAAGCGGACGTTCGGCGCGGAATCGAACTGACTGTGATAGAAGGCGAGCGTGCGCTCCTGCCCGAATGGAGTGTCGGTCCACGGGACGACGATTGTAATCGGCATCTTCAGAGTCGGGAGCGCCGGGCGAAGGTCGGTCGACATGTCCTCGTATAGAAGCTCTGCGGTGACTCGCGGGTCAGCCTGAGCGGCCCACTTGGCCATCGTCACCTTGCTGACTGGATTCACCGCAAGTGCGTCAACGTCGGCCTTGGTCGTCGCCGGATCCACCGGCTTGCCGTAGCGCGCCGCAACCGTGTTACGCATCATCTTCGCGATCGGATCCACCTGCTCCGGCGAGGGGACGGGCCCGCCGCGAGCCAAAAGGACCGGGAAATAGGGCAGAGCATCGACGATCATCAGCCGGTCGACCTGCGCCGGATGGGCCCGCGCGAACATCAGCGCAGCAAGGCCACCCATCGAATGACCGGCGAGGCGAATGGGCCCGACCTTTTGTGAAGTCAGATAGGCGCTGAGATCGGCGACGATGCCGTCGAGGATTCCGGGCGTGAGGTTCGCGCCCGGAGCATCGCCCCCGAAACCGTTGACCTGAACGAGATAGAGCGTGTGGTCCTTCGCTAAGCCGGTCGTGACGCTGTCCCACGAGGCCCTTGGGCTGCTGAGGCCGGGGATGAAGACGACGGCGGGTCCGCTGCCCTGCTTCACGACGGAAATATGCGGCAGCCGTTGCTCAACGGCCTGAGTCGAAGCGGATTGGGCCGGAGCCGACCAGTTCAGAGTGGAAGCGGCGCAGGCAGCAAGGATCAGCGCGAAAATACGCATGTCGTGAATTCCCTTTTTGAAGTGATGTAGAGCTTAGATGGCTTTGGAGCTGCGCCGCGACGGCGAGACGAAGATGTCCTCGATCGGAAGGTCGAACAGCTCAGAGATGCGGAACGCCAACGGAAGCGATGGATCGTACTTGCCGGTCTCGATCGCGTTGATGCTCTGGCGCGAGACCTCGAGCCGTTCGCCGAGATCCTGTTGGCTCCAGTTGCGCTCGGCACGGAGGAGGCGAAGGCGGTTTTCCATCAGCAGCCGCCGTCGCCGACGGTGAGCTTGTTGATCAGGCTGCCGACACCCAGGCCGCCGAACCAAATGACGGCGATGTAATAAGCGTCGATGTGACCGACGACGTCGAAGCTTTCGAGGAAGCCCCAGATGGTCGCGGCGCTGAGCGCGAAGCCGCTCGCCCATAGCGCCTGACGGATCATCAGCATCCGCACATATTCGTCCTGCTCCTCGACCAGGTAGCGGCCCATCGCAAAGAAGATGCCGATGATCGGAAGCGCCGGAAGCGCGGCGACGATATAAGCGACAACGCCGCTCAGCAGGTGGTGTTTGAAGCCGTACACGGCGCAAAGGAGGAACACCGCATAAGCAAGGCTCAGCTTTATGACCCGCCAGTTGTAGCGTTTCCACGCAGGTGTCCGAAGCATGTCAAGCGTCCTTCTCATGTTGTAAAGCGACCTTTACCGAATCGCGTGTGATTAGTCAAGCTCGCTTTACAGAAGGTCGCCAGTTGAGAGCGCGGCGGTGCGTCGCTACATGGCGAGTTCCCATGACGAAGATGTTCAAGATCGCGCTTCCCGACGGCTCGGTGAAGGAGATGCCGGAAGGCTCGACGCCGGCAGACGTGGCTGCTGCCATCGGGCCGGGCCTGGCCAAGGCCGCGCTTGCGGCCAAGGTCGACGGCGAAGTGCGCGACATCATGCGCCCGTTCGAGGGCGATGCGCGGCTCGCGCTGATCACGTCGCGCGACGAGAAGGACG
>Ga0070671_100002555_pt1 | contig 14102 bp, 9 predicted proteins | sample KBSS73metaG_FD_65341 | JGI IMG/M metagenome (GOLD analysis project Ga0070671, IMG submission 65341) | Switchgrass rhizosphere microbial communities from Kellogg Biological Station, Michigan, USA - KBS S7-3 metaG | ecosystem: Host-associated > Plants > Roots > Rhizosphere > Soil ...
GGTTATTTCCTTCGTCTCCTAACGGTGAAAACCCGGTGACGCTAATGAAGCTAAGTCCTGCATCTCTTGGGTTCGGAGAAATCGTGGGCAAGCCTACACTCGAATTCAAGTGACTTGCTTCCTGAGTTACTGATGAAGCGACTCGACTAAACGCCACGCGAGTTTCGTTTACAAGTTTGGGAGTCAAGACCCACGTGAATGCAGCCATAAAATTCTGGCTGCGCCTTTTCACGAAATCACCAAAACCGGGCACGGTCGAAAATGTAGGGCCAGTAAAGGGTTCAAAGAGATCGCGATCGCCAAAGCTATAACGAAAGGTGAGATCGGCATGATCGGTCAAACGATGGTCAATACGAACATCGAAGCTATCGTTATTGTCATTCTGTGTTGGGGAGGAAACGAAATTTTGCAAAGGAACGTTTCGATTCGGAAGAGGATAAAGATTTGCGATTGATCGACCCACTGCGTTAATCCGTTGCGATGGGATTAGACCCTGGGAAAACGGTTGCTGGGTAAAAGGATCGATTGGAATTCCGAACAGACTCTGTGAAAAGTTCCCAGCTCGTTCAAGCGCGGTCGGAACGTTGGTCACCCGGGTTATTCCCTCGCGCGATCGAGTTCCTTCGTAATCAGCGAAGAAGAACGTTTTATCGCGCTTGATTGGACCACCGATTGAACCGCCAAACTGGTTTCGCAGATATTTTGGTTTTGGCTCATTTCCAGGCGCAAAGAAATTTCGCGCATCGAGAGCAGCGTTTCTAAAGAATTCGAATGCCGATCCATGAAGGTCGTTTGATCCGGAGTTCAAGATGACATTGACCTGCGCACCTGGATTGCGACCGAAAGAAGCGTCGTAGGTGCTCGTTAACATTTCAAACTCGCGGATCGCATCAACAGACGGCCGTACTCCGAAAGTATTAAGCTTGGGATCAACGTTGTACACACCATCCAACAGAAAATTGTTTGCATCTTCGCGTGCGCCGTTGACGCTAAACGAAAAGTCACCACGGACTGAACCGGCCGAACCGGGTGCAGCGGGAACTGCACCCGGAACGAGCAGCGTAAGTTCGTAAAAGTTGCGGCCGTCGAGTGGTAAACCTTTTACCTGTCGGTTGTCGATTATCGCACCCAGGGATGCCGAGTCTCGTTTTAAATCACTAGAGACGTCGATCGACACTTCATCATAACCACTGATCACCATTTCAACATTGGTTCGAATTTCCTGGTTCACTCCAAGATTGAGTTGCTGCACCGATTTTTTAAAACCCGGGACCGTTGTTTCGAGCGTGTAGTTGCCTGGCTTCAAGGAGGCGATTGAGAATTCTCCGTTGTCGCCGCTTTTGACGGTTCGCGATTCGTTCGTTTCCGAACTCTTTAGGGTTATCTCAGCGCCTGGAATCACGGCCTGATTCGGATCATAGATTGTTCCTCGCACGGTACCTCGGTATGTTTGCGCCTGAACCGAGATCACACACATGAGCAATAAGCAAAGGGGAACAATGAGGCGATAGGTTGACTTCAAGCTTATCTCTCCCAGATTCGAAATGTTGGATAAAGACCAGAATTTCCGAGAACTTACCAGATGCTGATGCGAAGTGTATAAGACTACACGATAACGCGAAAACGAACGATGCGCGTCGAGCACCACTTACATTATTTTGCCTATTCAAAGTTAGAAAGTGATTGATAGAATGCGGATGTCTAAAGAGTAAATTCGTCCGCACTCGATCTACAGCAATTACGGCAAAAGTCTTTCCTGAGTTTCAGATGATCGGTTTAGAGTTGTCTGAATCTCCACACCTTGAAAAGGGAGTGCTCGTAATTCGTATAGTGAGGTCTTTGGACATCGCTCTTATATCCCGTTAGTGCTAATGGAGGCTTTAATGCTTTGGATTGTTTTTGCTCTTGGTGCCGCTCTGGCATGGGGACTTTACGGACCAGCTCTTCATCAGGGACAAGTTCAACTCGGTAGTCCGATGCGCGCGCTTTTATGTGTTGGCGTAGCATACTTTTTGATCGGAGTCATCGTCCCCGTGATCAGTCTTTCATCGCAAGGTCAGCTAAACGGCTTCAACATGAAGGGCTCAATGGCAGCAACCTTGGGCGGTGCACTTGGCGCGATTGGTGCCGTCTGCATCATCTTTGCTTTTAAGGTTGGCGGTCTACCAACGTATGTAATGCCGCTTGTTTTCTCAGGTGCTCCTCTCGTCAATGTGATTTGCACGATGTGGATGCATCCGCCCAAGACTTCCCCCAACCCATTGCTCTATCTCGGCTTTGTTTTGGCCGCGACTGGAGCTGGTTTAGTTTTGTATTTCAAGCCTGCATCTTAATTTTGCGCGAGCTGAACTGCGCTGCTCAAAAAGCTCTCCCCCGAAACTAAAGGACCTCTTTTTGATTGGCGAAGGAGATCACATGAGATTCGGATTTGTTCTTAGAGTCACAACTATTTTGTCGCTCCTCTTTGTCGTGTGCTTATCTGAAGGCGCAGCGCAAACCGTTGGCGATTGGCCGCAATGGCGTGGACCAAACCGCGATGGTATTTCAAAAGAAACAGGCCTCCTAAAAGAGTGGCCGGCTAATGGTCCCACGCTGGTGTGGAAGGCAACTGGCGCAGGTGCCGGGTATTCATCGCTGGCAATCGCAAACGGAAAATTGTTCACGATGGGTGTGCGAAGTGGACGCGAATATGTGATTGCCTTTGATGTGTCGACTGGAAAAGAACTGTGGGCCACGCCAAACGGAAGCGTTTACAGCAACGATCGCGGTGACGGACCACGCGGTACCCCGACAGTTGATGGTGATCAACTTTATGCACTCGGCGGCAACGGCGATCTTTCCTGTCTCGATACGAAGAGCGGCAAAGCGAATTGGACTTTGAACATTCTTCAGAAGTTTGGCGGTGAAAATCCGAGGTGGGGAATTAGCGAGTCACCGTTGGTAATGGGCGAAAAACTTCTAGTTAACGCTGGTGGTCCAAATGCCTCAGTAATCGCGCTCAACAAGAAGGACGGATCAGTCATCTGGAAAAGCCAGAGCGACCCTGCGGGCTACTCGTCGGCGATGCCTGTTCAGATTGGATCAAACACCCAAGTTGTCTTCTTCACCGAAAAACGAGCACTGGGCGTCGATCTTAAGGATGGACATCTGTTGTGGACGTATCCGCGTGCGGCAAACGACGTCGCCAATGTTGCTACGCCAGTAGTGAAGGGAAATCGAGTCTTTGTCTCTTCAGATTACGGAACCGGTGCGGGCTTAGTTGAAATCAAAGGCGATGGCACGGCGCAGGAAGTTTACTTCACAAAGGAGATGCGGAATCACCACAGCAGTTCAATTTTGATCGGGGATTATATCTATGGCTTTTCCAGTGGAATTCTCACGGCAATGCGCTTTGATACGGGAGCGGTTGCGTGGAAGAATCGAAGTGTCGGGAAAGGATCGCTGGTCTACGCAGATGGCAATCTTTACGCGTTCAGCGAGAATGGTGTCGTTGGATTGATTGAAGCAACTCCGACGGGATACGTCGAAAAGGGTCGGTTTCGAATACAACAAGACTCGCTGCCAACCTGGACGCATCCGGTGATTGCCGGTGGGCGTTTGTATTTGCGCGATCAGAACACGATTTATGCTTACGACGTAAAAGCGAAGTAGGTCCGAACAGGTTTATTCTGAACAAGCATGGAAGGGTGATTACTTATCCACTGCCTCGGTCGTATATTTAGGAAGTCGGCGAGAGTGGACCACCCTTTTTACTTTTTCTGGGTGGACGAGTTCCCAATGCAAAACAGGTGTCCCGCCGTACGAATAAACATCTGTCCATCCGAAATGGCTGGTGAACTCAGACAGTAGTCGTTCAACGCATTCTCCGCGAGCAGTTCGAATTTTGGCCCAGCCTTTATTACCGTAGTTAGCCCATCTTCATTTGTGATGTAGATCTTGTCGTCGGCGAGCACGGGAGACGCACTATAGGTTCCTGATTTGATACGCTGCTGCCCATAAATTTCTTGCCCAGTCTTCGCGTCGAGGCACCACATGACTCCGCGGTCGTTGACCACGTAAAAATACTTTCCATCCGTTACAGGTGTCGGAACATCAGGGCCATTCATTGAGCTCCAGAGCACGTGTGAATTGCTTATGTCGCCGCGGCCACCGGCTTTCAGAGCCAGCAAAGGACGAACGCGTGTAGGTGCGTAAACAATTTCGTTGAAGATTACAGGCGACGCAATGATGCGGTACGAGGGATCGTTGTCAGGATTCAGTCCATTCGCTCGCCAGAGTTCTTTTCCGGTTAATGGATCATGCCCGGTCACGCAGTCGCCACCCGTAATTACTATCTCCACATTCTTGCCATAACGAAGCAGGCCCGGTGTTGTATACGCATCGGGTGATTCACGAATTGCGGTAGTTGGTCGCTCAACTTTCCATAGCGTCTTGCCAGTTTTTTTATCAAGCCGCATTACGTAAGAAGGCGCGTCAGTCTTCATACCGTGAAGCACCTGAACGTAAAGCGAATCATCGAGAAGTAAGGGAGAAGATGCATAACCCCAGTTCAGACCAAATGGTCCATAATCTTTCTGAACATCACGCGCCCACAATTCATTTCCGTCGAAATCAAAACCTTTGAGGATGCCGGTGCCCGTCATTACGAATACATTTGTCCCGTCAGTTACCGGTGAAGGCGACGACATATTTTGCTTACGCATCTTCACGTTTCCGCTACCGAGTGGCCGTTTCCACAGCACTTCACCCTTATTTCTGTTAACGCACCAAAGCATCAGATTGTCGCCGTCCGCCATGTTCAGAAAAATCTTATCGCGCCAGACAATCGGCGTTGACCCACTCCAACTCGGTAGCGCCAGTTTCCAGACAATGTTCTCGTCGACAGACCAACGTAGTGGCAAGTTCTTTTCCGTGCTGACGCCGTTAAGAGTTGGACCACGCCACTGAGGCCAGTTGTCAGCATAGACACTCGTAGCCATCAGTACTACGAGGAAAAGGTGCGTGATCCGAAACTTCATCTCGTCCTCCAGTCTGGAATTAACCCCCGAGGTTCTGTAATTTTCAGTTAGAAGTTGTGATGCTTGCAGTGTGCAAGACAACCAAGCACTCCGACTGCCCTAGCTGCCTTTCATAAATCTTGAAACTCTTGAAATCGTGTCTTTAATTCTTTTCGTAGCTCACGATTTCAGAACACTTGACGCTCATTCACTCTTCAATGCAGCCAGCAGCGGCGCGCGTAACGTGACCCAGGTTGCAAGTATAGATGCGCTTAATCCTGATACTAATACCGCCAGCAACATAAAGCCCAGCGAAAGATTGGCGAGTTGGCCCTGACGCGTTAGTAACACAGGTACTATCGCCAGCAGTGCACAAACTGCACCGGTCGCAACACCTCCGAACAACAGCAACGCATTCTCGGCAACAATCATTAAAGTAAAATGACGCGAGTTGTAACCTACCGCTCGCATCAATGCGAGCTCCCGACGTCGCTCTAATACGTTTCGTAAAAGAATCGCAGCAAGGCCAATCGTCCCGAGCGCGAGACCCAATCCACCGAGTAGTTGAAAAGTTGATAGGTACGTATTCTCAACTCGATGAAAACTCGCCATGCGTTCCGACGTCGACTGCACATCAAATCCAAAATCAGCGAGCCGATCTTCCAAAGCTGCAGCAACGTCTGGCGACCGATCGTGATTTGGCACATCTATTAGAAAAAACCGGTATCCCTGCTGGTCAGGAAACAAACGAACAAAGTTCTTTTCCGAAATCAGCAGCTCACTCTGAAACAAACTGTCTGACAAGGCCGCTACTATGCGCAGACGCACTGCTCGATCGCCGTGTTGAACCGTCAGTTCATCTCCAAGCTTTAAGTGCAAAACATACGAGAGTGAATTCGCGTCAGCGATCGCTGGCACAGTTCCGTCGCCAAGGTCTCGGTTAAGAAGAAGCCAGGGATTCGCAGTCTCTTCAGCACTGCCTGGAATTGAATTCTGAAATGCAAAGCGATTGCTTTGAAGAAAGTCGTCTGTAGGAGCAATGACTTTTGGATCGCGGGGCTGGTAAAGATTCAAACAGCTTGCATCGTCGCCCGGCTGAACACGAAACCTGCTCAACGCCACTTCATTGAGCGGCGCGTCCGGATTGTCTGCAACCAGGTTCAACGCTTCGCGACCTTCACGTGACGAGGGATCGTGGACCAATGGCTGTAGCGATTCTGCCAACAACGGAAAGCCACCTGTTCCAGACTTTCGGTCCAGAACCGCTTGCCCATCGCGATGACGGAACGAGTCAACTGAAACTACGATGAAGGTCGCGCTTGCAATTAAGGCTATGCACAAGATGCTTCGGCTGGGACGATAACTCGTGTTTCTAAATCCAAGTTTTGCAATGGGCCACCAGCCGACACCCGTTAATGAGTTTTGCGTCCGTCTTCTAAGCCAACTCGATTGAAAAAATAAAAATGCGATCAGCAGCAAACTGCCGCTGCCAAAGAAACCTCCGACCTGACCGATGAGATGAAATGCTGCTGCAAGCAGCAATAACAATCCGATCAGTGTCAATGAAACCGCAATACCAACAGAAGTCTTACTTGCAGTCATTACCGAGATGTTGCTCGTCAACGAGCCACTAAGTAGACCCCGAGTGGATTGTTTTCTGAGACCACGTAACGTCAGTGCCACACAAAGCAAAGATGCAACGATTGCACTGACAGCGCCAACAGCGAGCGAGAGAGAAGACACGTGCAGCTTCAATGCGGTTGTTCCTACCGCTGCGACCCACCAGGTTCGCAGGCCCAGCATCATCAATTGACCGTAGACAACAGCTCCGGCGAGGCCGAGCAGGCTACCTGCTAATGCGAGCACTAATGCTTCGGTCACAAACAACGTGCGTATTTTTGATGGACCAAATCCCATCGCGCGTAGGGTGCCCAGTTCTTGAATTCGTTGCTCGATACCTAGTTTAAAAAAGAGTGTGGTCAGCAAAAGCGCAGATATCACTAAGAAGAAACTGAAATAAAGGAAGTACTCGCCAAAATCGGTTGCACCCTGCGATGCTTGCAATCCTTGCGCTCGAACCGGAACTACTGCGACACCCATGAGCAAGGGATCGACAGCTTGTTTTAATTGCGTCTCAAAATCGCCTGGAGAAATATTTTCGGGCAAGAATCTAAGCGAAGTTACTTTGCCGAATCTGGTTTGCCAAAGTGATTGGCCGACACTTAACGGTAAGAATGCCTTTGGTGTAGTGCCGAATTGGTGCCAGTAGTCTTCATCTTTCGGCCGCACGCGTTGTAGATCAACTGGAAAGGGTGGGTCCCAATCAGACAAGTTTGCGGAACCGCTGATACCTGGATAATCGGGCACCAGATTTTTATCAGCGGCAAGCCCTTGTATCGGAAGAATGCCGGCCATTTGAAATTTTGCTGTTCGGGTTTCAAGCCGTCCGCCTTCCTGCCAGAAGTAATAGTCCATTGAAAGAACGTCGCCGGTTTTAGCTTCCAAATCTGTCGCTGCCCATTCATTCAGAATAATCGGTGGAAGCTCAGCACCTGCAGAGCTAGTTCCTGTCTGGTGTTTAGACTCGAGCAGTTTATGGAAGTCTGAGTCACTCAGCGCAGTGACCAACGAGTAGGGAATTGAGTGAGTCCCGGCCGTGATGTTGTTGGCGAGATATGAAAGATACGAGGAGTGAGCAATGTTGAGTTTGTCTGCAACGTTTTCAGATGTTTGTGCCAGTGAGTTTGGGAGCACTTTACTTTCATGCTCCAGCGAAATTACTGACCGACCGTCGCGGTCCAAAGTTCGGAGTTGAATTCCAAGATCGGTTAGTGTGATCTGCTGGTTTACGAGTTTGGTGATTAAGTCAGCGTGCGTGTTTCCGGGATCAGTTGAGGAAACGAGGATAAAATTAGCTTTTCCCGTCTCTTCAAGTTCTCGTTGCAACAGTGGTAATGAAATAAAAACTGCACGAGCACCGGTCTGCTGCGGTTGAATCGCAAACTCGCCCAAGCCTTCCGCATCTAGCACCGCGGCAACTGATAATCGTAACGTCTTACCAAGGTCTTCTTTCTTACTGTGTAGCGACTCGAGAGGGATCTCCGATGGTTTGACGACTTGTAACAGAATGGAATCGCCGATGTTTGTCCCCAACTCTCTGGCTAGTGTTTGACTAACAAAGACGTTTCGATTCTGCGGAGCGGAACCCTGATGGTGATGAAACATCCAAAAGCGATCATCGACGCCGTACACTCTTATTGACGACGCGACTCTCTTGCTTGGCTCATGAGTCACACTTCCTTCCAGCGAGATAAGTGGACAAACCTCAGCAAAGCCATTTTTTGAAAACTGAGTATCAGCTTTCAGATCGTTTGCGAGTTGTTCACGAAAGAAGTTTGAGGAAGTTACGACTACACTGGTTTGTCCTAATCTCTGAACAACGAGATCACGCAGACTTGCTCTTACAGAGTTGCCGACGAGGAGGGCACCGGCTAGTACGGCAGTTGCCGTTGCTACACCGAGGACCACGGCGAGATTGGTTCGCCAGTAGTAAGCAAGGTTGCGTGAAATGAGCTGCGAAGTCCGCATAGTTAGCCAGGACCTTAGCTGGATGGACCGTCATTTCTCAGCCGCAGTTGTTCGTCTACGAGTTCATAGCGTGTCGGAAATCGCGAGGCGAGTTCGCTACTGTGTGTGACGACGATCAGGATCGTATTTTGTTGACGGTGCAAGTCGAGCAGCAAGGAAGCGACGACCTCCGCTCCTTGATGGTCCAGGTTACCCGTCGGCTCATCGCACAAGAGCAACTTAGGTTTTGTTATTAGTGCTCTCGCTAGTGAGACCCTCTGTTTTTCTCCACCCGACAATTCGGCTGGTCGATGCTGGGTACGATCGCTGAGTCCTACTTTAGAAATCAATTCCTCCGCCCTTTGCGTCGCGTCGCGGCCATCTTTTGACACGAGTGTAGGCGTCAAGACATTTTCGAGAACTGAACACTGCGGCAACAGACAATGATCTTGAAAAACAAATCCTATTTGCTGGTTCCTAAATTCGGCAAGTTGCTTTTCGTTTAACTCAAAAGGATTCTGACCTTCGAGTGTCACGCGGCCTGTCGATGGAGGTTCGAGTGCGCCAATGATGTAAAGCAAACTGCTTTTGCCGGTGCCTGATGGCCCCATGATTGAGATCGCCTCGCCCTGAGAAAGCGAGAAAGATACATCCGACAAGACGCGAAGTGGTCCCCTCGGTGTCGGATACTCTTTAGAAATATTCTCAACCTTCAGCACGTGTTTACGTCGTTGCAGTTAATAGTGATGTGTAGCGAACAGACCGATGCTATTCACGAGACACTCGCATACGCTGCGAGCGCTTCATCTGTCATTCGCCCAACACTGTAATGGTCGCGCACTTTTGCGAAGCCACTTTCTCCAAGGCTAATTCGAAGTGACTGACTGTTAGCGAGTTCAAGGATTCCTGCAGCGAGACTATCTACGTCGTCTGGAGTAACTAATATACCGCCGCCGGTTTTCTCAACGATTTCAGTGAAGCCACCACGCTTCGGCTGGACGACCGGCACTCCGCAGGCCATCGCTTCTAATAAAAAAATTCCTTTAGGTTCGTCATAAGTGGCAGGCACCGAAAGGGCATGGAGAGATTGAAGAAAGGAGATCTTGTGTTGACGGTCGAGCACGCCATGATAGGTAAACTCTTCTCCAAGACCGGCGCCTTTCATTGCATTAATAACATTATCGAGATATCCACGATGTTCGGGCGCCAGGTAACCGGCCACATCTAACCGAGCGTTGGTCAGCTCACCGTTCTTACGCAGTCGTCGGTAAGCATCAGCAAGAACTTCGAGTCCTTTCTCTGGCGCAACGCGCGCAAAATAGCCGAGAACAAACGGACCAGAGTCGTCCCGCTTTCGCTTTTCATAGCCACTAAGATTGATCCCAAGTGGTACAACACGGATTTTCTCCCTCGGGATTCCCAGATACCCAGGCATGAACTCAGCGTAGTACTCACTGACAGCGATGAAGGCATCCACGTATTTGAGATGCTCACTGATCAAACCTTTCGATTCGGATCTGTATGGCTCTTCCAACCCTTCGAGGAAAAGATCCTCACCTTGCAGCGTGCAAAAAATCGGCCGGCCAAATTTCTCTTTTAAAGGTTTAGCCAAGCCCAGAAGCAGCGTGTAAGGCAAACTGATAATGTCCGGTTTGTCATGATGGTTTAGCCACTCGAGTAGCTTCTCGATTTCCTTGTTCTGAAAACCTCGATCTCCTTTGAGCATTGAAACTGTCATCTCACCAAGCATCTTTGGACTTGTCGAGATTGAGCGACGCGATGCCAAATCCAACATTGACTTGGAATCCCACAAACGATCTAACCATTTCGGCGAGTTCCGGAAGACCGGCACGTATTGTTCGAGATAGACACTTATCTCGCCAAAGAAAACCTTGTCATAGCTGACGTTTTCCTCGTCCGTAAGCGTTGGCGTGTAAACGGGAAGTAAGGTGACTTGATGGCCACGCGAAAGCAGTTCTGCTGCCAGAGTGTTGTCGCGCAAGCAACTGCCGCAATACATCTGCCCGGCGCCGCCTGTCAGATAAAGAATCTTCATCGTCAAACCGCGGCGGCGCGTTGAAAAGCACGACGGGCGTAAAGGTGTTCGAAGAGATTTCCTTCGTGTGGTTGGTCCCAACAAATGTGGTTTGTTGGGACTGGTCCTATGTTGAGACGATCAACGTTTGAAGAAGCTACTAAATCAGCAATCAATCCCGGCTCGTTTGTAATTGCGCTAACAACAAGGCTCTGTCCGAGTGCTGCCGGAATTTGCTCGCGCTCTACTTTCACGACGCTAGCAAATGGGAACAAGTACTCGCGATTTGCCATTCCATGACTGGGCTGGTCACACAACAGAATCGTCGGAAGTAAGTAGGTGCCGCCGTCGAGCACCGCCAATCGATCTCCATTGCGATAAGTAGCAGTCACGTCGCGAGCACCATCTTCGTTGAGTCCTTGATCAATCAACTGCGAAATTCTTTTCGCTACATTCGCATCGGCAAATGGAGCAATTTGCGCAGCGGGGTCTTCAGCCGCCCGGGGCTGAATAGTTGCGAGACGTGCCGCGAGCGCCTCGCTGATTTCTTCCGCGTGCTTCGTAACCCACACCCCAGAAGCGTTAATGCAGGAGCGGCCCCCATTCTCGACAATTGAACGAACAATCACGTCGAGATACTTTTCCCAATCGTCTATGCAATCCGGTCCAATCAAAATTTTGCTGAATCCAGGTCCATGAACTTCAATCCGCGGATCGTTTGCCCAAACTCCGATTGAGTTTGCATCACCAAAAATCATGCCTCGTTGACAGCGGTTGAGAATTTCTCCACTGCCTGCGTGATCGGTTGGGTAATAACAAAACGCTTCACCGGGTATGCCGGCAGAAATGAAAGCCTGGATGAGTCGGTACGGAGTCCATGGTTCTGCACTACCGGGTTTAAGCACCAAGGGAATCTTCAACGGAATGGACGGCACCCACAGTGAATGGACGCCCGGTGAATTACTGGGCAACACGACACCAAGCGAGTCCGTTCGTGGATAGAAACTCAGCGCCTTTCCATCGATATCGCCAAAACCACGATCCAACAAATCCCAGTCGATGTTTCGAGTCAATCCATCAAGCACACTCGCGGCTTCCGACAACACACCACGAACCTTTTGCATGTTACGCCTGGCCATGACGTGCGGCAGCCCTGTGGTTGCAGAAACCTGCAGCACATATTCGTCGGGAGATTGAAGATCATCTCCAAGCGGCAGAGTGTCGTTCAGGAAAGCGTCAGCGGCGCGTCTACACATTTCCAACAGTTCCGCCGTGGAAAATGCCGAGAGGCGCTCTCGCGCAGTTTTCTGGTCACGCAGATCGCGCCTGATTAGACCAGCATTCGCCTGACTAATGTGGACGAATGGCTCACGCGTTCCATAGTGAAGGCTCGTGGCTACGTCTAAGCTCCGGTAGGGCTCACCATGGCGAAGAATTGGAATGTGAAGAGACATGGATTTATTCAGATCGACAATTGCAGATGGCAGATTGGAAGCACTGCTTCGATTTTGTTCTGCGTAATCCTTGCGTCCTAAGGCGTCTCAGCGGTAAACGATTTTGCTGACAACTTTTCACCGCAAGAGACGCAGAGTCCGCCGAGATTGCGCAGAGAAAGAAATGCAAAATATCAAAGTCCAAAGTGCTACTTAGAACCCGCGAAAACAAAAACCGCAGTCGACAATACTCAATACACTCCTTCAACAACATTGGCTTGCAACTTTGAAAAAGGCCGGACGTTTCGAACACCGTCCCACGGATACTCCTCGCAAGGAGGCTCACGTTCAGCCTCATCTCTTTCTAAAAATCGAGGCATGAAAAATTCTTTAGTAAGAGTTGTTAGCCGCACTCGACCCGTCTCGCCGTATTCGACAACTCGATCAGGATTATTTGGGTCGACAACTTCGATCATTGCGCGTGGTGAGGGCGGATAGTAAATCACTGCAAAGTTATCTTCGACTCTGCGTGGTTTGTGAACCGCCAAGCCCATCAGTGTGTTGCCGTATGTTGGCGCGAAGTACGCGCCTTCCAGCAATTCCTCCACAGCAAATCGATGGAACTGCGGTGTCATTTCAGTGCCGCCACAAAAGACTCCAGTGATGCCGAGTTTTTTCAGCGAGACTTTTTCGCATAATGCTTCAAGCAATTTGGGAGTAGTGAACAGGCAGTGAATATTATCGTGGGCACGAAGGAGCGTCAGTCCCTGGTCCACGACGTGTTGTTTGTATTGTTCTGCCATTTTGGGCTGGCCCATTTTGAGCAACTTGATGACCCAGCGTGGATCGAGATCAACGAGAAAACAGATTCCTTTGCGGTATTGAGCAAGGTGTTCAACTGCCAGACGCAGACGTCTGGGTCCTGTTGGGCCAAGCGATAACCAGTCTGCGCCCTTCGGGAAGTATTCATCAGGCAGCGTATCGCTGAAGGCTTCGTAGTCGAGACGAAAATCCTCGATGCTGATACGCGACTTTGGCACGCCCGTGCTGCCGCCTGTCTCAAATGTATAGACCGCGCGACCGTCGTAACCTTTCGGTACCCATCGACGGACGGGTCCACCACGAAGCCATTCATCCTGGAAAGGACCTAGCCGAGCGATATCAGCGTAGGTCTTTATTTCTTTGCGTGGGTCCCAGCCAAGCTTTTCTGCGTAGTTAAGCCAGAACGGACAGCCGGTGGCGGGATCGAAATGCCAATCAACAACCTCGGCGACCCACGCATCAAGGTTTTGCTGAACCATTTCAATTTTTGTTTGTTGCACAGTAGACATTTCGTAGTTTCGGTCGAACTTAAGCTAGAACGAGTCATCGCTCTCAAGTGCAGTGCGCAGTGTTATCGGAATTTCAGTAGGCTTGTGATCTTTCAAAACAACGAGCGTCATCGTTCCTTCAATTGCGAGTTCCCCATCAATATTAAAGACCTGGTAGTCATAACGAATCGAGGTGCGCCCAAGTTTCCCGACGGTGAGTCGAAGTTTGAACAAGGCGTCAAGCTCGAGGACTTTTTTGAAACGGCATTCGATGTTGACGCGTGGAAAATCGTAACCCAGGCTGCGATTCATTGGCCACCCGATCTTTCTCACGAGTTCACTTTCAGCTTCCTCGATAATCTCAAATATCCGTGGGAAGTGAAGCCGGCCGGCAGCGTCCGCGTCAGCCCAACGCAGACGTCTTTCGAGTTCAATGGAAGCGGGCATTAAGCGTATGACCCTTTCGCAGGTTATGAGTCCAAAGTCTTGGAGTTAACTACCTAATGTCGTAAGCAAGATTCGATTCGAGTGATTTCATCTATAACGTAACATTATTTAAGCGATAATGGACCGTCTTGTTGACGCGAGACGACGTACACTGATGGCTCCGAAGGATACTGTGGCTATAACTCGAATCGACAACACTGCCGCATTGGCTGATTGGCTCGGTAAAGAAGTCGGCGTTAGCGATTGGCTCGAAGTTTCGCAAGATCGTATCAACTTGTTCGCCGAAGCGACGGAAGACCGGCAATGGATCCAC